>Ga0213866_10000013_pt1 | contig 190093 bp, 166 predicted proteins | sample PICome_11_FD_160079 | JGI IMG/M metagenome (GOLD analysis project Ga0213866, IMG submission 160079) | Coastal seawater microbial communities near Pivers Island, North Carolina, United States - PICO284 | ecosystem: Environmental > Aquatic > Marine > Coastal | place: USA: North Carolina... | reverse complement strand
TGGTTATAGCAATGGGGCTCACCTCTTACCATTCCGAACAGAGAAGTTAAGCCCATTAGCGCAGATGGTACTGCAGAAATGTGGGAGAGTATGTCGCCGCCTTTTTTTAAAACCCTTACCCTAAACAAGTAAGGGTTTTTTTATGTGCAAAAACTCACTAGTGTCTACTTGAAATAAGTTGAAAACCAGTTGATTAGTATTTTGTTTATTAATATTATTGTAATCTTTTTTTATAATATAATCATTACTGTCCGACTAAAATACAGGTTTAGTCAAAAGTAGTGTTTGCGCTCAATAAAATCGTTTATTTTTTCTTGCTTTTCAATGGCATGGGCTGTCCACTAAAGTTGTTACTTTTGTTCATATCGAAAATTTTGTGGTAAAAATCAAGATATAACTAAAGCGGGAAATCCCATAAGGAAATCCCGCCTTTAAATATTTATCGGACACTAATGTTTTTTTATTAAATCAAACTCTGTATTTATAGAGCTTTATATCTTATACCAGTTTTGCTTTAAAATAACTCCATAAAAAGGCAGTTATTTTTTCTTTAGGCAAAAAAGAAAATGCAAGCATAGCCATAGCTACGGTTAAATTTTATTTTGAAGAATAAAGGAAAAAGCCCAAGTTTTTGTGGGTAACTTTAAAGTGAAAATGGTATTAGATCTTGAAAATGAGTAGTTTGTAGGTTTTTGTATATAAAAAATCCTCTCAAATCATGAAGAATTAAGAGGATTATCGTGAAACAAAAAATAGAAGCTTATTATTCAACAATAAGCTTTTTAGTAGTTTTTATATCGTTTGATATTATTGTTATCAAATATAAACCTGATGCAATATGACTTACATCAATTGTGTTTTCTGATGATAATTGCATAGCAATTTGCTTACCTGCGTTATCAAATACTTCAATTTCAATATTTTCAAAGCTTGCTGGAACTTGAATTTTTACAATATCTTTCGCCGGATTTGGATATAATGATACACCAGAGAGTATATTTTCTTCCCCAATGGATAAAGTTGCTAAATTGAATGATGAAGGAGCTGTAACAGCTGCTGCATTAGGATTTACCCTGTTTGAGTACGCAGCCATAGCATCATCTTCCATATCAGCTTGCATGAAGGATTTTAAAGGTGTTACTGTACTTGCTAATGCGGAATTATTTTCTAGTATATAGATGGTGCCTGACGTTGGACTTCCATTCACGGTAAATGTATACATGTCAGAATTTGTTCCAGCTGAAGGCGGTGATAATGAAGCAGGACTGCCTAAAGTCTCTGTAATAAGATACCCATCAATAGTAGGCATTCCAACATTATTTCCATCGAAGTATGTCGTATTCGCTGCGTTTCCTAAAGAAGAGTTAGTAGTGATGGTAACTCCATCTGGAACTACGATTGTAAATCCGTAACTTTGTACTGAAGTCGCAAAGTTGTTGGTACTTACATTTGGTACTGCCTGAACGGTAAGGCTATAACCTCCATTGTGGATCAATGTGTATGTGTAGTCGTCTTGTGCTTTTAATTGTCCAGCCAAAAGACAAACTATTGTAATTACAAAAATGTTGATTTTTTTCATGGGTTTAATTTTCTGGTAATTGTTCTTGAATTTGATAGGTGCTAAAGTTAAGGAAGTTTCCTGGATGTGCCAATACATTTTGTAAAATGAATGGTGTATCTGGAGTAGTTCCAGTATATTGAGTATTTCCATCCATGTTCACATCATGCGAATTGTATCCATTCACGATATATGTTGGGAAATTTAAAAAGTTTCCTACATCATTTAACACCGTTGATAATATACTTGGCGAATCAGGTGTTGATCCAGTATATTGAACTATGATATCTCCGTTTACATTTCCTGACCATAGTGCCATGCTTCCATTTGATAATTGCACTTGTGCATTTGTACCAAAAGTACTGGTTGCGCTGTTGCTATAATCTACAGTAGTGGGACTTACAGATAAAGGAATCTTGTTGGCTGTCATGGTCGCTAAATGATTTCTGTGCTTAACAACGATATAATATTCGCCAGTTAATCCACGTAAAATTACATCCGAAACGCCATCTATGGCAACCACATCACCATCACGTTGTACTAAGGCAGATGTATCGTCTACCACAAGAGTATCATCTGAACCACTTCTGATTTCAATCCAAACCCAATCTACGATATTATCTTGATTCAATCCAGCTCCCGAAATTCCTCCATTATTGAATACATTAGAATCTGAAATTACATCACTAGCATTATAAGGACTTACTTTTGGAATTAAGTTTCCAACACGTAAGTTATCATTCATGAGTCCATCATCCACAGGGTTAAATAGTGGTCCTTGTAAAAGTACTCTCAATTGCAATCTTAAATCTACAACTTGATTTGGATCAAGGAACACATTTTCTTGTGCTACGTCAAATCCATCACCATTTCCTCCATTATACAAAATTGTAAGCGATAAGTTGTCTAACGTTGTATTGAGAAGGTTTCCGACATCATGTCCATCACCATTTCCGCCTTCGTATAAAATAGCAAGCGATATGTTGTTTAATGTAGTATTAAGAAGACTTCCAACATCATGCCCGTCACCATTTCCACCTTCGTATATTACAGCTAATGATATATTATCTAATGTTGTGTTAAATAAACCTTCCACATCATGTCCATCACCGTTTCCACCTTCATACAATACTGTTAGTGAAACATTGTCTAACGTTGTATTTAGTAGCGATTGAACATCGTGTCCGTCACCGTTTCCTCCTTCATACAATACGGTTAAAGAAATATTATCCAACGTGGTATTGAGTCTTGACTCAACATCATGTCCGTCACCATTACCGCCTCGATATAGAATGACTAATGAAATATTATCTAAGGTCGTATTAAGTCTTGCATCCATATCATGTCCATCAGCGTTTCCGCCTTGATATTGCGCAAATACTTGTGTACATTGGAATAGTATAAAAGATAAGATTAAAAATCTTTTTTTCATCTTTTTATATATTAAGGTGCTGTTCTTGCGGCTCTAAATCCAAGGCGATTGTTTCCTGTACCAATTAATGAAGCGCCATCAAATCTATCAGAAACTCTAATGAAGTCAGCACCATTTAGCCAACTTCCACCACGGAAACTGTAACCGTCACCAGTTGTATTATCTGGCCAATTTGACACTGTGCCATTTCCAGTAGTTGAACTTACAATTCCATTTCCATGCAAACCAGTAAACGATCTTCCCTGAGAAGTTCCTACGGAAACACAACGCTCATATAAGTTTCCAGACATTTCCATGATTCCGTAATAACTTCCTCCTGTTTCTTCTCTGTTATTATTGACAGCACTTGCTGCAAAAATACCATTTCTTACAGGACCATTAAGTGTACCGTTTGTAATAGAATATAAAGCATTTCCTGTATTTATTTCTGTATTTGTAATGCGTTCACTTGAAAATCCTGAATTTACCAAAGTGTAATCGTTTGAAGCTATGTTAGCACTTCCCCAAGCAAATTCACCAGGTTTTGGTAAAATAGGACCTCTACATGCTTTTTCATATTCCAATTCAGTTAAAGGACGCAATCCTGTCCAGTCCATATAAGCGTTCATGTCAGCCACACTTAAATAACTTACCGCTCTGTCTGGAGCAGTTGTCGTAGCACTAGCCGTGCCACCTGTCCAAGATATCGTATTTCTACTTACAACAGCATCACTATTTTTGTGATCTGCATCTGTAATGTCTTTATTTACTTTTTGAAGTTCTGTTAAGCTGTTAAAGAAGGCAAGCCATTGACTTTCAGACACTTCGTATTTCATGGAATAAAATGCGCCAAATCCTTTAGGAAAGGTTGTTTGCAAAACTCCTGTTTGGTCTCCACCGTTAGAGTTGGTTGCTGTATAATATAAATTTCCTGCACTATTTGCAATTGTTAATGCGTTTTCAGAAATAATACGAAATGAAGAAGAAGTAGAAAATCCTCCACTATGAAATTTATTGGCTTCGTCACCAGTAGTTCCTCCTACATAAAAAGCGCCTTCTGGCACATACACCATTTCAATGGCATATACCTGAATGTCAATAATATCATTTGTATCGGTAGATCCAAAATTCCAACGAATTTGCATATTTTGGAAATTCACGTTTCCACTTCCGTCACCATCTCTGTACACCAAAGCACCAATTCCATCAGAAGTTACCTCTAATGCAGCACCTGGCGAAGCAACCGAGTTTGCCTGACTTATGATTCCGTGTGTCCATGCACCATTATTAACACGATATTTGATAAATACCCAAGCCGCATCCCAATTGGATGGCCCAGAACTGATTCTCCATGAATTGTCCCAAGCTAAATCAAACTCAACATGTACCCAATTTGAAACGTCATTTAAATTTTCTAGTGAAATATTGCTCACTCTAATATTATTTGCTTTTGTAGAAAAAGCAAAGCAAAACAGTAGTAAAATTAGTGTAATTTTTTTCATTACTTTGATTTTAGTTATTTAGTTAATTTGATAAATTGTATACTAATATTGACATTGACTATTCACGATCAAAAAATGGGGACTCTTTTGATTGTTTCAAATATACCCGAAGAAGGAGCTAATTTGTGTGGTTTTTGTATGAATGGAATCAAATGTTGTATAGATTGTTTTTGACTGAAAAGGGTGAAAATCCTCTTGTTTGTTAATCATTTACAAAACTAAACCGCATATACATCTTTTTACACCAACGACACGAACAGTATATAAATATAATTCGAAAAGTTTACCTTTATACTATAAAACCCAAAATCTCATGTTAAGAGCAATTTTAATCGACGACGAACCAAAAGCTTTAGAAAGCTTGTCTTGGGAATTGGAAAATTTTAGCGATGAAATAGAAATTCTAGCTACGTTTACCGATCCAGAAGAAGCTTTATTATATGTTGAAAAAGCCACGTGTGACTGTATTTTTTTAGATATTGAAATGCCAACGATGGACGGTTTTCAGTTTTTAAATCGATTGAAAACGAAAGATTTTGCGGTGGTGATTACAACTGCTTATAACGAATACGCCATCAAAGCATTGAAGGAAGAAGCCATCGATTATTTGCTGAAACCAATAGATATGGACGATTTGAAAGTAACCATCACCAAAGTGAAAAAATATATTTCGCGAAATGATGTATCTACCGAAAAGTTTGAACGGATCTTATCTGACTATAATAGTCGATTCAATAAAAAACGAATAACGATCAATACCGACGGAAAATTAATTTTTCTCGACTTAGACGATTTACTATTTGCCGAATCTGATGGAAATTACAGTACTTTATATTTAACCAATTCCAAAAAAATAGTCCTCACAAAGAAATTAAAAGAAGTAAACGACATGCTACCCGATGAACGTTTCTTCAGAATTCACAATTCATACATTGTCAACTTGGATAAAATAAAAGAATTTATAAAAGCTGATGGATATGTAATTTTAGTTTCCAACCATAAAATTCCGATTTCTAGACAGCGAAAGGCAGCTTTTTTAGAAAAATTATAAGTAAATCCAAAAATGTATGTTCAATCTACCAAAGAATGGTATACTAGTCATTCTTATACTCTTTCTTGCAAAAACTAGCTTTTCACAAACGATAGACAGCGTTTTTGTGAAAGAAGCCAATGCGCTTTTGGAAACAAAACCTTCGCAATATGCTGACATTGATGCAAAGCTAAAACAATACAATAGAGACTCTCTACAACTTCAATATTTAGTCAATCTCTACGAAAAAAATCAATACTTACAAGGCGAAAGTTATGCACTTAATGCAATTGGAATTTACTGCCGAAATACGTCTCAGTATGACAAAGCGATTCTATATCACAACAAAGCCTTAGAAAAAGCAAAAGAAGCCGGCAATAAAGAATTACGTGTAAATTCTTTAAACATGTTAGGCGTTGTATATCGAAGAATTGATGATATTAGAACGGCTTTAGATTACCATCAAGAAGCGTTGGCATTGGCTGAATCAATTGAAAATCGCACCGAATCTGTGCAAAAAAGTATTGCGGTTTCCTTAAATAGTATGGGAAATATTTTTCTAGTCTTAGAACAATATGACTTAGCGGTACAACGCTTTACAAAATCGATGAAAATTGAAGAAAGTGTCGGCAATAAACTTGGTTTGGCAATCAATTATCACAATATTGGCTATGCAAAAGAAGCTACAGGCGATTTAGAAGGTGCGTTACTTGATTATAAAGAATCCTTGCGATATAACACTGAAATTGATTCTGATTTAGGACGTGTCATTTGCAACAATACCATTGGTCGAATTTACATCAAACAAAAAAAATACGGCGAAGCCATCGATATTATTTCGTCAACTTTAGAAAGTGCGAAAGGTTTGCGCGATAAATTTCACCTTTCGGGCGTATATACCAATTTAGGTTGGGCATATTTGGAGATGAATAACAACGCACAAGCAAAAAAATATTTAAACGAAGCTTTAGCCATTTCTAAAGAATACAACTTAAAAAGTTCTATTGCAGAAAGTTATACGCATTTGGCCCGTTTGGCTGAAAAAGAAAAGCAATACAAAAAAGCATTGGATTATCAGAAGCAATCGTATGCATTGAATGAAGAAATTACCAATGAGAAAAATTTTAAATATGTAAACGATTTAATTGTAAAATACGACAAAGAAAAATTCAATACGCAAATTGAAAATCTTGAAAAAGAAAACGAAAATGTAAAGCTAACGCTCAAACGAAATAAAAGTATTTGGATTACCAGTAGTATTGTGTTGGCTTTCCTAGCCATTATGATTTATATTTTGTACCGACAACGCTTATTAAACAATGAAAAAAAGATTTTAACACTCGAACAAGATATGCTTCGAAGTCAAATGAATCCGCACTTTGTATTTAATTCGTTGAACTCTATCAAACAATATATTATTGCGAATGAACAGAAAAATGCAGTTCATTATTTAAACAAATTTGCAAAGCTGATTCGTAAAATATTAGATGCTTCTCGGGTAAAAGTCGTGTCACTTGCAGACGAATTGGAAACCATGGACTTATACATGAGTATTGAAAATATTCGCTTTTCCAACGAAATCAACTTTGAGGTTTTGGTGGATGAAAAGATCAATCTCGATCAAATAAAAATTCCATCATTAATATTACAACCCTTTCTTGAAAATGCACTTTGGCACGGATTATCATCAAAAAAAGGACAAAAGAACATTAAATTATCAGTAGAAACCACAGAAGAAGCTGCGGTAAAAATTTCTATTATTGACAACGGAATTGGGCGAGAAGCAGCTAAAAAAATTGCCGATGATAAATTTGTCAAGCGGAAATCCATAGGAATTGCACTGACGAAAAGCAGAATGTCCAATTTCGTAAAAGACTTTAAAAATAATTTCTCGGTTTATTTTATCGACTTAAAAGATGAAGCTGGAAATCCAAGCGGAACTGAAGTTGTATTGCAAATTCCGCTGAAATAGTTCGTCGTTCCTGCGTAGACAGAAATCTATACTGAAAATAGGAAATAATTTAAAAAGTATCATTTCCGTCAAACGGAACTTGATTCAGTTTCACATCATACATTTCTAGTAAAATCTAATAATCTAAGAAGTCCAACAATCTAACATTGTCTAGCGATATATCGAATCCTTCACAATACTATCTTTTTGAATCGTTGCGGAATCTTTCACGATTTCTGTTCGAATCAAGTCTTCTGTAAGATACAAATCGCTATCAGACAAATTCTCAGAAGCTTGCCAAGTTTCGCCCAACTGTGCTAAAATTTGTGTATTCCATTGTGATGGATGTTTGGCATCAATCCAAACGACGTCTTTATATGAAACATCAACGAGTGCTAAATCGGGAGTCGATCCGCCATCAAATTGATCGCTATTCGCACGTTTTGCAGCAATCGTACTCAACATGAACAAACGTCTTTTTCCAGCAATATCACGGATAAAAGGTCTAAATTCTACAGGTTTATTTACTGTCCAATCGTATTCTTTTTTAGATTCCATCACTTTTGCAGGCATTGCAGAAACTCCTGCCAAACCTTCTTTTCGACTTGCATGATTGTAATAATAGACTGTTTGACTTCCGTCAGCAGGAATAAAAACACTAATCGATAAACCAGTTCGGTCATCACCAATAGGTTCCAAACCAAACCAATGATACAAACCGTCATACGCATCGTTTACGGTACCTGTAAAATTAAAATCGGTCACAAAAGGTTGCTGGTTTTGATCTTCAACTAAATCCGGAATTTTTACCGCCGTTTTTTTATTCCACGGAAGTGGATCTGTAAAACCAGCTAAAAACATCATTGATTTTGCTTGTAAACGCGATATTTTTTCTGAGAGTGTATTTTGGCGTGTTAAATACGGATATTTTTGAACATCTTCTGCGGAAATGAACGTTCCTTTTCCAATCAACAAACGTTCTACATAATCGTTAAAATCGTGTTCGCCTGTTTCTAAAACCATCACGCCACCAAATGTTGGATACGGAAAAAAGAAGCCTTTCCATTTGATTAAACTTACGACTTGCACCCAATTTCCTTCATCATTTTTCATATAATACGCTTCATGCGGCTCATAATTGAACAGTTGCCAAGGATTAAAACGTTGTACGACCGCATTGTACGTATTTCTACTAAACGCTAGCGATTCGCCAATGGAAAATGTTGCTTTGATACGATTCTCGTTGGAAAATCGGGGAGAAGGCGATGTGCTTGATACTGAAAATAATTCTTCAATATTGTCATTTGTACGTTGAATAAAGTATTCTTTTGACGGTTGTACAGCCATTGTCCACTGATTCCGATCGTCTACACGAACTAATTGCGGCGGTGAAACTTCTTGTGTTTCCGTGATGGATTCGTATGCCATCGTTTTGATGTTGTTGTACGGCTGAATGCGTTCATTTCGACTCAAAGGTAACTTTGAAATTTCTTGAAGATTCATGTTTTTAAACACATTGTAAGTTTGCAGATAATCGTACATGCCAATATTCCAAAACAATACATAAATCAGCGCAACAGATGCCAAGGTGAGGATTGCTTTGAATACTTTTTTGAGTGCAGTTGCCGCTTTTCGAAATGATCGTATTCCGACATATATAATTCCTGCAAATAATAGTAATACAAACAAGTACTTTCTTAAAAAGAGTAAAAACGGCTGGTAATCATCTCTTAAAATAAAAAGCGCACTAAAAACAATCAATCCAATGATAATAAGGATGATTTTTTGTTTTACTCCACGGTTCCAATATCTTTTTAACATAGTTCTTATTTTATAATAATCCTTTATCTTTTAGTCGTTCTCTACCGCTTTTTTTAGGCGTTTCAGGTTCTGTTGACGTTTCTTCTTTGGTCGTTGTTTCTTCTTCATCTCTTGAAAAACTTGCCGCAGCTTCTTTTCCTTTCGTTTTGATATCGTCCATAATATCTTTTCCAGTATCAACGACTTTATCAATGATTTCTTCCGATTTATCTTTTACATCTACCACAAAATTTGCAATGTAAATTCCAATTATGGTTCCAAGTACTCCAGAAACATAGTATTCTATTCTAGGACCAAATGGAAGTAACAGAAAAAAAAGTGCCACCAAGATGAATAATATATTTACATAAATAAGTCTTGGAATAAATTCTTGTTGTACAAAAAAACCTTTTTTACTCGTTGGCTTCATTTGTAGCTCTTTTGAGTTTACCATTTTATTGATAGCTCTGTAAAACCAGTTGTTTTTAGCTTCTAGCCAATACATGGCGATTCCGAAAACTATACTTGATATAAATATGATGATGTCAAATGTGATCATGAGTTCCAGGTGTTTTGTTTAATTAATTTAATGACCCAATCTTGATACGATGCGTCCCAATGGTTGTATTCCTTATAAAATGTTTCCTTGTCATACCAATATAAGAACAATGGATCTTTGTATGGCGCTGTTTTTACAATGAGTTTCCAAACGAGTTCTTGGACTTCCATAGGCAATTCGGGCTCAGGAATTTGTATGCAAGCTAATACTTCTGGGGTTAATCCGCCATCAATGTCTAGCGCATTGGCTTTTGTTGAATTTTCTTTTAAGCGATCTAAAATCATCAATTGTTTTCGGGCATCAGCCGTAAAACTATTCAAATAGCGTTTGTATACATTTGAGTTTTCTAAAATTTCATCTAATGAATGCGTTGCGTTTTTTACATGGGTTGAAAAAATAATTTTTTGCACACGTTCGTAATATCCTGATAGGACACTGTGTTCTGGATCGAGAACAATCATTTTTTCGGAAGCTAACGCACTAAAAAAACGTTCGTCTTCAATATGAAAAGCGTGTGTTTTTGTAGATTTTTCTACTTTTTTAGCTTGTTCTTTTGATTCAAAAATTAAAATATTACGATTATTTCCTTTGGTTCTGAATACGAATACGCCGCCAAAAGCTTTGGTATAAAAAGAGTTTGTTTTATAATCGATGCTTTCCATGTGAAGCGTTCGCGATCGTAAATCGCCATGCTTTCTAGCAGAAGCTAAAATTTGCAGGTGTAACTTTTCATCTAAAAAATTATCGCCTTCATGAAATGTTGAAACAAGTTCCAATTGTTTTTGTTGGATGCTGTATAAATCGTCTACTATGGAGAAATCTACCGTAATTTGATTGTATTTTAATAAATCTTCAGGTTCGTAAAACGCATCGATATATTGATCTAAATCGACACAAATAGCCGCATCGCGTGTGATGTCTTTGATGGTATTTTTATGTTTCTTAAATACCAAATTCATGATTTCTCTATCAAAACTATGAAAAGCCGAATAGGCAGGTTTTTCGTTTTGTTTTGGTGAAAGAATGATGGCATTCGGATTGGCTTCACCAGCGTTTAGATATAGAAAGTTGTCTTTTTCTTCGGCAATTTCAGGACTCCAACCCATCGCATCAATATGAAAACTGCGCAATTGTGTAGGTGCAGTTCCTATAAAAGAAAGACATTTATTGTAGCGTTCCACCAAAGCACCTGTCACAGGAACTAAGGCTGCACCAAATAATTCGGATTGTTTTAATTTTTCCATGAACTAGTTTTCAATTCACTATAAAAATACAATTATTTATAGTTTCTCAAGTGTATTAGTGTGTTGTTATTGCTTTTTTGTTTTTATTCCTATGAAAAGAAGAAACACATAAGTATCAGTAAGGAATTTCATTTTTTTGTTACAAAAAGCCTATCGTTTTATATAGTAAACTTCGGAAATTTTACCATTTTCTACAATGTACATCACCACAAATTCTTTTGATGCGCCACCTTTTTCGTAGATCACTTTTTCCTGATCGATAATGGTATTTTCGGAAACGATTCGCTTTTCAATAAAACTGAATAATTCAGGTGTTTTCTTAAAGAAGTCACCATAGCGTTCAATTAATTTTTCTTTTCCTTCATAGCGTAACTTTTTGGGGAAATCATACACTTTAATATCATCACTAAACAAGGCTGCATACGCTTCTATGTTTCTTGAATTATAAGCTTCCATTTGTTTTTGTGCTATGATGGCGACTTCGTTGTTTTCTTGAGCCGAAGCAAACGAAACACAGAAAAGGAATAGATAAAATAATTTTTTCATGATAATTTTAATTAGTCTCTAACAAAATAAACTTTGGCTATTTTTTCATTTTCTATTTTATAAATAACAATGACTTCGGAGTAATCTCCTTCTGCAAATTTCACATATTCATGGTCAATAACCGTATTTCCTTTTACAGTTCTATTTAAAATTTCACAATGTAAATTAGGATATCGTTGGAATAAGTTCACAAATCCTTTTTTGTATGCTTCTTTTCCTTTTGTTTTTAGAGTGTTTGGAAATGTGTAAATTTCAATATCATCACTAAAATTTTCCAAAAAAGCTTCTACATTTCTTAAGTTATATGCGTTTACTTGACGCTGGACGATATTTTCTGGATTTTCAATAAGAATATCTTCTGTTTTGTATAGACTTCCTCCTTTGATAACGTGACTAATTTTTTGTAATGCTTGAATGTTCTCTAAAGGATTTTCATCCAAAATAAGTAAGTCAGCTAGTTTTGAGACTTCAATACTTCCGATTTCAGTATCTTTATCAAGAATTTTTGCTGCATTAATCGTAGAAGCCTGAATAATTTCTAAGTTAGTTAAACCAGCTTTTTGCATCGTTAATAACTCTTCTTGATAGGAAGTTCCGTGTAAGGTTCCTATGTTTCCAGCGTCAGTTCCTGTGGCAACAGTTACATTATGATCTTGCAATAGTCTTAAGTTTGCAGCTTCTATTTCATTTTCTTTAATCTCATATTCCTTATAGGAAATACTTCTTTTTTTGGTGCGTTCAAATTGCGCATCATTGTTTAAATGTTTATGGTCAGAAAAACTTTTGATAGGAAACGGATTTGAAAGTCTTAATTCGCTGTTTGTGAATGCAATTTCTTGCGTGAATGCTTCTGTGTTTTTATCACTGACAATCAAAGTTGGAATGTAAATAATCTTTTTTGAAGTGATCATTTTAACAAATTCATCATCAATCGGTTCTCTTACACTATGCACTAGAATATCTGCTTCTGCTTTTATGGCTAATTTTGCGGTTTCAAGTTCTGTAGCATGAACAGCTACTTTCAAATTATGTTTGTGACTTTCTGCAACAGTAGCTTTTACAATTTCATGATTTAGTTTTTTATCACCACGACTTATGTACCATATTTTGATGAAATCGGGTTTGTACGGTAACTGTTTTTGAACTAATAGTATGGCTTCTTCGGGTGTGTTTACTTTAATGATTGGACTATCTTCAATGTCAAAAGCTTTTGGTTGATAGGTAGAAATTAACGGACCTGTTAAATAAATATTAGGAAACGAAGTGTTATCAATGTAGCGGTCTCGAATTTTATAGTTATACATTGGACCGCCTACGTCAATAATAGTTGTAATTCCGTTTTGTAAGTAGCGTTTTAATACATCGGGTGCGTTTTGACGAAGCCATTTACGTTCTTCTTCGTACGGTCTGTATTTTGTCAAATCAAAAACATCGGGACGTGTATATAAACTTCCCGATTGAAATAAATGCACATGACCGTCAATCATTCCAGGAAGTAACCATTTTCCAGAACCATCAATTTTAATCGTAGTTGTATCCGAAAGTTTGATGTTTTTAGCAATTTCCACGATTTTTTTATCACGAATTAAAACATTTCTCTTTTTTGATTTCCCTGTATGTACATCAATTACATTAATATTTTCTATCAAAACGGCTTCATTTTTTGAATTTAGCTTGATGCTTTTTACAGAAACAGGTTTTTCATTAGGTAAAATACTTTCTATCATTAAAGAAAAGTTATTATTTTCTTCATTTGGAGTTATTTTACTTGTATTATATGTGAAGTTTTTATTTTTTTGATCGTCTTTCCATGAAGGAATATCATTCGCAATCACTATATTTTCAAACCCTGCATTTTCAATTGGAAGATTCGTCCATGAACCATCTTTTTCTTGTACTTTTAAAGACATATTGTCAAAATAGAATATTCCATCATGTCGTGTAAGACCTCCAATATTCATCAATTCAGCACCTTCGTCGACAACTCCTTCAATGGTATAATTTTTCCAAGAATTTTCTGTAATTGGACGATCAGACATATTATCAAAAAAGAAATCATCCGAACCCATTACGTTTACGAATAATTGCGCTGAAGAATAATTAGAAAAGATGTTTGCTTTCACATCAGCAGAAAAGATAAACTTTTTGTTATGATGATTTTCTACATTTATTTTTTGAGAAAAAAATGTCCAATTTTTCTCTTGAGCCGAAGCAAACGAAACACAGAAAAGGAATAAGAAAATAATTTTATTCATAACTAATTACATGTCTTTTTCAAAGCGATTACGCGCTTCGGTTCCAATTTTAAGCTGCATGATTTGTTGTTCCACTTTACGTGAGAAATCAGTGTCTGCAATGGTTGCCACGTTGTCTAAGTAGCGAATGACTTCTTGCTTGCGAATGTCTGCAAAGTTGAGTCCTTTCATGTTAGCTGTCATTAATTCTTTGAGCATGCCCAATTTGGTATCGTAGTCTTTTTGAAAATATAATTCTGGATTTTCAAACCAATTTTCAGGCAAGTTGAAATCTGTCAAACGCAACGAAATCGCACTTTGAATGTTTCTGATATCTCTGGAAGAGAAAAACGGAAATTCTTTTTGAACCGAACCGTATAGGTTTGAATAAAATGTATGTGAATCCAACGAATCTTTTGCTAATACTTTTTCGTAAATAGCCGCAATTTTTTCCTCGGTTGGTTTTTCTAGTTGTCCTAAAATTTCTCCTGCATTGGCAACCAAACCTTGATCGCTTAAGTATTTGTAATCAGGATGATCTTTCATCGAAACAAATCCTGGTAAGGTTTTTTCAATTTTACGCCACCAAATATAATCTTGATCTAGGAAATCGCGTTCGGTTCGTGCGCCATCAATTTTAAAACGTCCTTGAATTCTGGAAATAACCGCTTTGTCTAATTGTTCAGGTAAGTTTGTAAATAAACCAATGGAACTGTTTCCGTGATTGACTGCATACGCGCCTTCCGTATAGCGTAAAAATACGCCGATCACTTCTTTTACACCAGCCGAAACTCCTTGTGCGGTTCGTTCTTGTAAGTTGTTTTCTGCATCATCAATCGGCGCAAAAATCAATCGGGTAGGATCTTGCATTGGTTTCATCCATTGCACCATTTTTTCGGCAGATCCACCTTGAAATGTAGACACGACCGTATCTGGCATTGGGTGAAATAGAAACGGAATGTCTAAGTGATCGCAACGTTCTTTTAGCATTGTTGCAATGGCTGCAATTAGCATACTTTTTCCAGTTCCGGGAATTCCGTAACCCATAAATACAGGCATGAAACCGCCCAATTCTTGAAAAGGATTTCTTTTGGTAGCGATGTCATAACTCATCATGCGTTCTACTAATCGCTTTGCAAAGTGTTTTGCATCTTTGTTTCCGACAATTTGTTCAAAACGAATCGGATTGAATTCGATACTTGTGGCACTTCCTGTAAATACAGTTTCCCAACCAGCAATTGAAAACTCTGAATCTTCTAATTGATAGGTTCTGTCTGTGATGACTTCTGTGTAATTTAACGCGCCTTTTCGTTGAACAATTTCGTTTAAGTACGATTCAAAGTATAACACAGTAAAATCAATTATATCTTGTTCCGAGTTGATTAAGTTTGGATGTTCCAAGTATTTGTCATAGTAAAATAATTGACATGAAATTCCTTTCATGGGCGAAACCAATGAAACTTCTGGAATTCCTGCAAATTTGTTGTGCATGACTTGATTGTCTTCCGACGCTTTTTCTTTTAATTTAGAAATAATATAATAGGATAAACTAAACAGCATAAACGCCGTTGCCGTTTGTTGTTTTGATTCGTATTCTTTGTGTTGTTCCGTAGAAAGTGCGCTTCTTTTTTCGTGTAAAATGGACAAACCTGAAGCGTCGTAATAGCTATCACGAATCCACAAGCCAATAGCTAATGCTTCTTGTAAGTGAAAGAGTGTTTCATTCAGCGCAAGCGGTAACGCAACAGAATCGGGTAGGAGTCGTTTTTTAAGACTTAAAATCGTTTTAGATATTGAAATCGCATTTGAACTTCCACTTCCCGTGGCTTTTGATAGATAGAGTAAAATGTCTTCTTGCTCTTTGTTTCGATCTCTGTTTCTGGCTTTGTGACCTTGTTCCCATTGCACGCCTTTGATGAAAGAAGATGCTTCTTCGCGTAAAATGATTAATTCCGTTTTTTTGATAGGAAAAGTCGGTTGTTTCTCCATGTATGTTTTTTTGTTATGTATTCAATGTTTAAGATTCGAAGTTCAATATTGTTGACTTACGATTTAGAATTTATCGTTTCAATTTTATCAATCTTCTCTTTTTTTTCTTTGTTTTTTTGTCGATTTGTTTTTCGTTGATTTGTTTTTGGTGGATTTGTTTTTTTGTTGATTTGCTTACACTGAGCCTGTCGAAGTGTCTATTTCATTTTCACTCTGTTGGCAATTCTTCTACTTCAAAAGGTTCATGATGTAAGTGAATGATGGTATTTGGAATTTTTCCGTACAACAATTGAATGACTCTGTGTGGAGCTAAAATGTATTTGTGCGTTGCAATTTCACTCCAAACTTGAATTTCTTGTTTTTTGAACGATAATAAGTCATTGCTCACTTTTGATGAGTTGACCGAATCAATGGTTTCCACCGTTGTTGTGAGTGAAAACGAGTTGATTGTGACATCTTTTTGTGCAATGGCTTTTAAAAGTGCATGCGAAATTTCATGATCGTCTTTTGAAAATATACTGTGTAATATGCCTAAATCTACCCGTTTTATTTTTCGTGGATGTACGTGTTTTAGGCGTTTATCAATCATGTACGCCATGTTGTCTAAGTTTAAATAACGATCGGCATTTTCTTTAATGGCGTCATAGATTTCTTGGTCTGTTTTTTCATCCGGTTCGTAATCGAAATACATAAAACAAACAAACGGGCGATTGAGCGTTACTTCATAAAAAGCCCAATCGAGCATATAATTGGCAAACTTGCTTTCGGTTTTTCGAATTTTTCCAACGATTAGTTTTTGAAAGATTTTATCTTCCTGAATCATATTGTAATATAACGAAGAAGATGCTTCAAATAAATCGCGCTTGTCTACATGTTCTTTGTTTACCATTAATTGCTGAATGAACTTTTCTTTGAATACATCAGCGCTTGGAAGTTTTGCTTTAAATGCTTCTTTTAAGTCTAAATCGTTATGAATGTAGCGCAATTCTAAGTAGTTTGGAAATCCTGATTCTGTCAAATCTAGCTTTAAGCGTTCTTCATCAAAACGATATTTTAGTTGCATTGCTTTTAATGAAAATGCCAAGCGTTTGCAGTATTCTTCGAGCGATTTGAGTTCTTCTTCTGTGCAAATTTGAAGATAATTCCATTCCACCAAATTAACCTCAAATTCGTCCAATACATGTTTTACCATTCTATAGTAAAGTTCATATTGCGCATCTGAATCTAAGGTTGTAGCATCTAATGGCGTTGTGATATCGTTTATAGACATTAAAACGAATTTGTTTTTGTGATTAATATTTTTTGGGCATGTCCCCAAAAGTTCACTTCGAGAAAAACCTCCGTGAACTTTTGCGGTCAGGCTTTCGGCAGTCGCTCTCTACGAGGAGCTCCAACAATGCCTCAATCCTTCATGCGAAATTGCTAATTTGTAGTATATTTTTAGAACTATTTATCCTAACAAATCATCCGAACCACCTTCATTTTTTGGTGTTGGTTTCCCGGCGTCATTACCATCATTATCACCCGTATTTCCCGTAGAAGGATTTTCATTGTTTTTGTAATATTCTTCAAATAATTCTTTCATGTCAATTCCGTAACGATCGGCGAAGTTTTTGCGAATTTCCACATCTTTTTCCCGAATTTCTTGTAATGATTCCGCATAACTTCCGTAAATACCTTTCATTACTTTTTCGTGCACAGGAATGTTTTCCATCATATCTTGACGTGCTCTTGCACTTGCCGTATGCATTGCCGCTAAGGTTTCTCCGATTTTTTCGTCTGTTTTGATTCCTAAGTGTTCTAAGATCGCTGCAAATTCTTGATCGGTTCTAGCTTTTAAAGCCACTACATATCCATCATAATAGCGAACACGTTCTTCGGTATCCGATTTTAGTTTCGCTCTATGCGTTTGTAAATTACTTCTTAATGAAGTCAATACTTTAATCGTTAAGTTGTGTTTGTGTACAAAACTGTCTTTACTCGCTGCTAACGTAATGTAGGCTGTTCGTAAACCTTCTAGTTCTTCCACCGATTGTTCTAACTTGGTAATTTTAGATAAAGTTTCAGAATACGCCGTGGATTGTTTGTCAACCACTTCTTCTAATTCTTGTCGAGCCTGACTTAATAATGATTTTTCCGTTTCGAGTTTTTCCTCTACTTCTTTCTTTTTTTGTAACGCTTTCGTGTGGTTTTTGCTTGCTTCCACAATCGCAACTTGCAATTTGTCTTCTACTTCTTTGATTTCCACTTCACGATCTTTCAAACGTTTTACCGCAGCTTGACTTTTGAAAGAAAGTTCTTTTAGTAAGGTTTCAGTACCAGAACTTTCAATACGTTTTTGAAACATTTCTTTTGCTTTAGAATCCGAAAAACGTCTGTCTTTTTCTGCTTGATCTAATGCAGCTTTGGTACTTTTTATTTTAGATTTTCGTCCCCAAAGATTGTTCCACCAAGTATCAGGTTTTTCTGAGGCTTCACGATATTCTACTTTTGCTTTTTCAAGTTCGTTTTGCGCGTTATCAATGACGCGTTGTTCATCATCATTTAAGGTAGAAAAACGCTCGAAAATAATTCCAACTTCGTCTTGATAATCGGTTAAGTCTTTAATCGCATCTAATAGTGAAGTACGGTCTTTTTCAGCCATATCCACCACATTGTCTAATGTAGCGTTTAATATTTTTTGACGTACTTCTGGACTATCTTCTTGTGCTAGTTTCGACTTCATTTGGTCGATAGCCTTTCCCCAATCTACTTTATCGTTTGATTTTTGTTCTTGTTGTGCTCCGGAAGTTTCCAGTAAATCAAAATCGTCAGCCATATACTCTGTAGTTTATTGTTAATGAATGTTTGTGTTATCAATTTTTAGGATTGTACTTGAATTTTATTGATAGTAAAGCAATACAGAACTATTTTTCAAGTAGTTTCTAAAGATAAAGAATTTAGGTTATATGTGTGGAATTTTTTGAAGATGTTACAGAATGATAATGTAATCGAGTAAAAAAAGTAGCGTAGGAGTGTGTCTGATGATATTTTTTGATGTTAGTATGGTCTGAAAGTTACATCTTTAAGTAGTTAAGAAAGGATATATGAAAATTGTGTAAAATTCAAAAAGGGAAACCACATGAAGTGATTTCCCTTTTATCATCGTGTAACTAAACTAAACTATCATGAAATTAATTGATAATTAATTTTTTAGAAGCTGAACTGTCGTCAGTCGTAATGTTTACAATGTACATTCCTGACGCTATATTGTTGAGTTCTATTTTATTGTTTCCTGCGACTACTGTTTGTCTTTTAACCGTTTGTCCTGTAACAGATACGATTTGAACTTGTGCTTGATTGGCAACCGAATTGTCTAAATTAATGTTTAATGTTCCGTTGTTTGAAGGGTTTGGATACATGGTGAAACTATTTTCATTGAAAACATCTTCAACTGATAGTATAAATTGTCCTTCAAAAGCTCCAATATCTCTTGCGGATCCAAATACGGCTTGTCCAATTTGATCGTCAAACATATCCGTAGCATCACCTTTGTTAACTGCTGGCGAAGGATTCATTAATGCATGTGTAAATGTTGTTCCACCATTGTCTTGTAATGGACCTAACGCTGGATCAACACCTTCAATATCGTTTGTTTGTGGTGTGAAAATATTTAAATCATCACTACCAATTAAGTTGTAATCATTTGAAGTGAAAGTTCCTGAAACATCTGTTCCTGTTGCTGCTGTGTTGTTGGCTACAATTGTATTTTTTAATGATACATTGTTTATAGCGTCAATTCCTCCTGCATTTCCTGCGGAACTATTCATGGCAACCGTTACGGCGTTTAAGTCTAAACTTGCACCATTATTCGTTAATCCTCCACCAGAAACTGAGGCTATATTACTAGATATTGTACTTCTTGTTACAATTGTGATACTTCCTGTATTGTTGTAAATTCCGCCACCTTCAGCAGCCATATTATTGTCTATTGTTGAGGTTGTAACAGTCATTGTGACTCCATTTTGATTCCACAATCCACCACCTTCATTAGCCGCTGTATTTGAAGATACCGTACTTTGTGTGATGTCAACTGTTCCAGAAGTACCACTTATGTGCATTCCGCCACCATTTCCGGGTGCTCCAGCTCCTGTCACAACACCTGTGTCGTTTGAACTTAGGTTTACATTTGTTAGGGTTACAGTTCCACCGCCGTTAGATTCAATTCCTCCACCAGCACGGTTTGAGGTATTGTCCATAATTGTGATTCCATTCGCTGTAAGTGTTCCTGCGGCATTTAAAATTCCACCACCTGTTGATTGCGCTCCGTCTGCAACGTTGTTTGTTATTGTCGTTGTTCCAGAAAGATCTAATGTTCCACCTTCATTGTAAATTCCACCACCACCAGCAGCTCCTGCAACTGTCATGTCGTTTCCTGAAGCGGTATTTCCATCTATTGTATGATTAGAAACTGTCATTATCCCTGAACCATTCCATAATCCACCACCTTCATTGGCAGCGACATTTCCGTTAGAAGTTCCTCCAGTAATTGTGATATCTTGCATTCCTGTGATGTGTAATCCACCACCACTACCTGGCGCGGCAACTGCTGGCGCAACACCTGCATTGTTATTGTTTAAAGTTGTATTTGTTAGAGATATTGTTCCTGCTCCTGCATTTACTTCAATTCCACCACCAGCTCTGTTAGCTCTGTTTCCTGTGATTGAAGAATCCGTCACACTAAGAGAAGCTGCATCGACTAAAATTCCACCACCAGAACCTGAAGTTCCATCAGCGATGTTATTAGAAATGATTGCTCCATTTACAATATTTACAGTTCCGCCAGGTAAGGCAAAAACTCCACCACCACCTTCGGTAGCAGTTGTTCCACTTGCTGTATTTCCGTCAATAGTTGTTCCATCAATAGTCATGATTCCAGTTCCGTTCCATAAACCGCCACCTTCAGAAGCCGCAACATTTCCATTAGCCGTTCCACCTGTGATTGAGATATCTTGCATTCCTGTGATGTGTAATCCACCACCATTTCCTGGTGCAGCAACTGCTGGCGCAACACCTGCATTGTTATTGTTTAAAGTTGTATTTGTTAGAGAGATTGTTCCCGCTCCTGCGTTTACTTCAATTCCACCACCAGCTCTGTTGGCTCTATTTCCTGTGATAGAAGAATCTGTTACACTAAGAGAAGCTGCATCGACTAAGATTCCACCACCAGAACCAGAAGTTCCATCAGCGATGTTATTAGAAATGATTGCTCCATTTATAATATTTACAGTTCCGCCAGGTAAGGCAAAAACTCCACCACCACCTTCGGTAGCAGTAACTCCACTTGCTGTATTTCCATCAATAGTTGTTCCATCAATAGTCATGATTCCAGTTCCGTTCCACAATCCGCCACCTTCAGAAGCTGCGGTATTTATGTTTACGGTTCCACCTGTGATATTGATTGTACTATTTCCACTTACGTGCATTCCGCCACCATTTCCGGGTGCTCCAGCTCCAGTAACAACACCTGTATCATTTGAGCTTAAATTTACATTTGTTAAGGTAACTGCTCCGCCGCCATTGGTTTCAATTCCTCCACCAGCGCGGTTTGAGGTATTGTCCATAATTGTGATTCCATTCGCTGTAAGCGTTCCTGCGGCATTTAAAATTCCACCACCTGTTGATTGAGCTCCATCTGCAACGTTGTTTGTTATTGTCGTTGTTCCAGAAAGATCTAGTGTTCCACCTTCATTGTAAATTCCACCACCACCAGCAGCTCCTGCAACTGTCATGTCATTTCCTGAAGCGGTATTTCCATCTATTGTATGATTAGAAACTGTCATTATCCCTGAACCATTCCACAATCCACCACCTTCATTTGCAGCGACATTTCCGTTAGAAGTTCCACCAGTAATTGTAATATCTTGCATTCCTGTGATGTGTAATCCACCTCCGTTTCCGGGTGCAGCCGTTGCTGGCGCAACACCTGCATTGTTATTGTTTAAAGTTGTATTTGTTAGAGAGATTGTTCCTGCTCCTGCGTTTACTTCAATTCCACCACCAGCTCTATTAGCTCTGTTTCCTGTGATAGAAGAATCCGTCACACTAAGAGAAGCTGCATCGACTAAAATTCCACCACCAGAACCTGAAGTTCCATCAGCGATATTGTTAGAGATTGTAGCTCCATTTATAATATTTACAGTTCCGCCAGGTAAGGCAAAAACTCCACCACCACCTTCGGTAGCAGTAACTCCACTTGCTGTATTTCCATCAATAGTTGTTCCATCAATAGTCATGATTCCAGTTCCGTTCCACAATCCACCACCTTCAGAAGCCGCGGTATTCATGTTAACGGTTCCACCTGTGATATTGATTGTACTATTTCCACTTACGTGTATTCCGCCACCATTTCCGGGTGCTCCAGCTCCTGTCACAACACCTGTGTCGTTTGAACTTAGGTTTACATTTGTTAAGGTAACTGCTCCGCCACCATTGGTTTCAATTCCTCCACCAGCGCGGTTTGAGGTATTGTCCATAATTGTGATTCCATTCGCTGTAAGTGTTCCTGCGGCATTTAAAATTCCACCACCTGTAGATTGTGCTCCATCTGCAACGTTGTTTGTTATTGTCGTTGTTCCAGAAAGATCTAGTGTTCCACCTTCATTGTAAATTCCACCACCGCCAGCAGCTCCTACAACGGTCATGTCATTTCCTGAAGCGGTATTTCCATCTATTGTATGGTTGGAAACGGTCATCACTCCTGAACCATTCCATAATCCACCACCTTCATTTGCAGCAATATTTCCGTTAGAAGTTCCACCAGTAATTGTAATATCTTGCATTCCTGTGATGTGTAATCCACCACCACTACCTGGCGCGGCAACTGCGGGTGCAACACCTGCATTGTTATTGTTTAAAGTTGTATTTGTTAGAGAGATTGTTCCTGCTCCTGCATTTACTTCAATTCCACCACCAGCTCTGTTGGCTCTGTTTCCTGTGATAGAAGAATCCGTCACACTAAGAGAAGCTGCATCGACTAAAATTCCACCACCAGAACCAGAAGTTCCATCAGCGATATTGTTAGAAATGATTGCTCCATTTATAATATTTACAGTTCCGCCAGGTAAAGCAAAAACTCCACCACCACCTTCGGTAGCAGTAATTCCACTTGCTGTGTTTCCATCAATAGTTGTTCCGTCAATAGTCATGATTCCAGTTCCGTTCCATAAACCGCCACCTTCAGAAGCTGCTATGTTCATGTTTACGGTTCCACCTGTAATATTTACATCACCTGCGCCTGTGACGTGTAATCCACCACCGTTTCCGGGTGCTGCCGTTGCTGGCGCAACACCTGCATTGTTATTGTTAAGTGTTACATTATTTAGTGTAATACCTAAACCTGCGCCAGAGTTGTCTTCGATTCCTCCACCAGCACGATTAGCTGTGTTTGAAGTTATTTCGGAATTATTAATAATTAAAACACTTCCTGTGTCATTAAAAATTCCACCACCAGAACCAGAACTGCCATTTGCAACGTTGTTTGTGATGATAGAGTTTTCTATCGTGATTGTTGTATTTATTGAATAAATAGCACCTCCATTTGGAGCCAATCCGTTTGTAAGTGTTAAGTCATTTAGATTTAAAGGACCACTTGTTACATTAAAGATTCTGCCGTTATTTCCAGCATCAATAGTAACTGTAGTTCCTGCCGTTCCTAAGATTGTTAGTTCCTTATCAATTAGTAATTCTGCATTTAAGTTTACAGTCGTTACCGAGGAGTCAAATGTAATTGTTCCACCAGCAGGCGTATCTGTAATTTCTTGTCGTAATGTTCCGTCTGATCCATCATCTAATCCGCTAGTAACAAGTTGACCATGCGAAAATGAGGCTGTAAGCATTGCGCTTACCATTGCAATTAGGAAAGTAGTTTTTTTGTTCATTTTTATTTGGTGTTGGTTTGTATATGTTTTTAGGTTGTGAATTAATATTTAATTCAACACATGTATATACGAAGCATTTGCAGAAGCGGTTTTTTAAAACAGTAAATTTTAACATTTAAAGATTGTTATCTGTCAGATAGTAGTTTGTGATTTTGAACAAGGATTCCGTTCGTATTGAAGTATTTAGTTTCAGTATCCTTAATACTAACGACAAAAAAATACGTATTATTAAGTATTGTTTGATGTTTGTTTATGGCGGATATTTATCATATCCTAAAACATGCAGTAATGAAAACACAAAAAACTACTATTTCTATCGACAATGAATTTCAAGAAGTAGAAATTTACTATGACAAAGAGAGAAAATCGCATTTAACGATTGCGATTAATAAAAATCAAGTGACCGTTTCCCAAGAAAAATAAGCTTTATAGCTTAAATATCATCAATATTAAGGAAGTAAAAACACTCAATATTGACGATTGTTTCCAATTGATTTTCTGTTGAAATTTGTAAAAAACTATTAAAATTTAATTTTATGAAAACACTAACCTCAACTCTCGAAAACGGAAACGAATTCGAAGAAACAACAACTCTGTATGGTATGTATACCCAAAGTGACACACCTCGACCGGGTGATGGCGATGAAACAGTAAATCCTACACCACCTAAGAAACCTCAAGATCCAAGTGAAGAAGGTGAAGGAGAAGTAAGACCTACTAATTTTTAAATTAGATAAAAACTACAAAATTGAAAGGCTTTACTTATCTTTAGACAGAAGGTTTAGCCTTTTAATATTTTATATTCCTAACTTAAACTACTACTTTTATGAAGTTTTTACTGTATATTTTTTGTTTTTGTATGTACGTGAATACAGCTATTTCTTTTGGTCAAAATAAGGGCAAAAATGACAGTTTAAAGCGTGTTTTGGCAACACAAAAAGGTATAGAAAGAATCAAGACTTTAGATCAATTAGCATGGAAATTAAAATACAAAGATTCTTTAGGAATTAAATATGCCCTAGAAGAACTTACACTCAGTAGAAAATTAAACTATCCTGAATATGAAGCCAACGCATTGAATATGTTGGGGAAAAATGCTAATGATCAACAGTATATTGAAGATGCGGAAAAGTATTTTACGGAAGCTTTGCAGGTTTCCAAGAATCACGCGTATGCACATGGAATAGCAAGAGCTTATAATGAATTTGGATTATTTTACAGAGACCAAGGTAAAACGTTAGAAGCCATTGATGCTTTTTTAAGTAGTAGTGAATCGTTTGAAGCGCAGGGCAATCTAAATGCGGCTTCAAAAGTTACTAACAATTTAGGAAATTTATATAGAGGAATAGAAGTATATCCGAAAGCATTGCAATATTATTTTAAAACAGTAGCGTTTAGGGAACAAATTAGTGATACGTTGGGATTGGCAATAGTGTATCGTGACTTATCATCTTTATATAAAGAGAGTGAAAACTATGAAGAAATGCTACAATATGCTTTGAAATCAAAGCAACTTTTTGCGGAATTGAAACTTGAAAAAAATGTCTTTAGAAGTAATATTCAGATTGCAGCAGCGTATGATTATCTGAATCAAGATGAAAAATCTAAAAAAGTCTATTTGGAAACTCTGCAAATGATTCCAGTGTATGAAATCAAAGATGCTTCCGATTTGTATCACAATCTGGCTACTTTATACAAGAAACTAGAAAAGCAAGATTCCGCTTTGTATTATTATCAAAAAGCGCAAAAAATATTTAAAGAAAAGCAGGATTTTACCAAGCTTTCTATCAACTATAACAATTTAGGAAACTTATATGCTTCCATAAATGATGATGAAAAATCACTTGCCAACTTCAATCAAAGTTTGGCGATTCAAAAAAAAGTAAAAGATTCTTCATTGTTGCAAAAAACATATTTATCACTGTCTAATTATTATGAAAAAACAGGAGATTTTAAAAAAGCATATCGTTATAAAGATTCGAGTGAAAATGTGAGAGAAGATATCTTCAAAAAGATAAAAGCAACCAATAAGTTTGAGTTGAAATATTTAAATGAAAAAAGAGCCATAGAAGCTAAAAAAAATGAACTAGAACTTTCTTTTTTAAACCAACAATTTCGAAATAAAATTATTTTAGTCGTGTTGATTGCTGTGATCCTATTATTTTTTGTTGTGATGCGATCGCGAAAGCTACAACAAGAGAAAAAAATGGCAGAATTGATCGTTGAACAGCAAAAAATTGAAGCAGAACTCATTCAAGAAAAACAACAGCAACAACTAGAAGAAATGTTGCAAGAGCAAGAGCGAAAAGCGATTAGCTCAATGATTAACGGGCAAGAAGTAGAGCGTGAACGTATTGCAAAAGACCTTCATGATCGGCTCGGAAGTATGTTATCTGTGGTGAAAATTCATTACAAATCTGTGGAAGATAATTTGGAGAAAATTCAAAAAGAAACAAAATCTCAATACGAAAAAGCTAACGAATTGCTCGATGAAGCCTGCGAAGCTGTTCGTGAAATCGCACACAATATGATTTCTGGAACATTGACGAAATTCGGGTTGATTCCTGCATTGAAAGAACTCAAACAAAAAATTGAAGAAACCAAAAAACTGCAAATTGAATTGGTCGCGCACGGACTCGATAATCGATTGGATAATGCTACAGAAATTCAGCTCTATCGCATCATTCAAGAATTACTAAACAACATTTTAAAACATGCCGAAGCTACCGAAGTAACCATTCAATTATTGAAAATTGAACACGGCGTAAATATCATGGTTATTGATAATGGTGTCGGATTTGACACTGAAAACTTAGTCTTAGAAAAAGGAATGGGACTCAAAAGTGTGCAAGCTAGAGTAGAAGAAATGAATGGCGAATTTACCATAGATTCTAGTAAAGGTAATGGAACTACAATTACCATAGAATTACTTAAAAATAAACAATGAAAGAAACACACACACTTAACATATTAATTGCGGACGATCATCAAATTGTAATTGACGGTTTAAAATCGTTGCTAATTGATCAAAAGCACATTCAAATTATGGGCGAAGCTTCCAATGGAAAAGAAGCGATTGAAGTCTTAAAAACACATGAAATTGACATTGCCGTCTTAGATATAAGCATGCCTGAAATGGATGGTGTGGAAACAACAAAAATTATAAAAAAAGAATATCCAAACGTAAAAATACTGATCTTAACCATGCACGATGGAAGCGAATTTATACGCGAACTTATAGAGATTGGTGCCAACGGTTACATCTTAAAAAATAGAGGAAAAGAAGAATTTGTAGATGCTTTGGAAACCATTGCAAAAGGTGGTGAATATTTAAAAGGAAATGTATTAAAAACATTAGTTGAAGCTGTTCGAAAACCGAAGCTAAAAGCAGTACAATTTACCAAAAGAGAAAAAGATGTGTTGCGACTCATTGTTGACGAACATACCACTTCTGAAATTTCAGCAAAACTCAACATTGCCAATAGCACCGTAGAAACGCATCGTAGAAACTTAATAGAAAAAACAGGCGTAAAAAGTTCATTAGGCTTGGTTCGTTATGCCATTGAAAACGGACATGTTTAGTTTAAAATATATATAAGCAAAATACGCTGAAGTTATCGAAGCGTAAAATTTTCAAAAACTCCTCAAATTTGAGGATTTTTTTTGTTCCACAATATTGATGTTTTTTGGCGTCCTTCAATCTTGCATCTTTGTACATATATGAATCTAAAAACTGTGTGTATGAGAAGAGCTTTACTCGTTGGAATTAATCATTATGATCGTTCACCTTTAAAAGGTTGTATTCCGGATACTGAACGAATGAAAGAGGTCATTTCTAAACATGAAAACGGAGATCCAAATTTTGATTGTCACATGTGGATTTCAAATCCTGATGAACGGAATATTACGGTGGCACATTTAAAAAGTAAACTACACGATTTATTTAATCACGAAGCCGATGTGGTTTTATTTTACTTTTCAGGACATGGTGCTTCTACAACCTTGGGAAGTTATTTAGTTACCCAAGATGCTCAAAAATTTGACGAAGGCGTTAGTCTAAGTGAAGTCATTGCCATGGCAAACAATTCCAAAGCCACAGAAGTCATCATTATACTCGATTGTTGTCATAGTGGCGATATTGGAAACTCTATTGAAATCAGTGATCGCAAAGCATTATTGCGAGAAGGTGTTTCCATCTTAACAGCAAGTAGAGATACGCAGTATGCTATGGAAAGCAAAGGTTTTGGTGTGTTTACAACCATAATTTATGATGCATTAAAAGGTGGCGCAGCAGATATTTTGGGAAAAGTAAACGTAGCAAGAATCTATAATTATGTAGATATTATGTTGGATTCATGGCGACAACGTCCAGTATTCAAATCACATGTTTCTAAAATGATTTCGCTTCGGAATTGCACACCTAAAATTCCATTCAAAACCTTACGAAAACTTTCCACTTATTTTGATGGAGAAAAAAATGGAATCAAACTTTCAAAGGAATACATCGCTAACTCAACAAATGAAAACGGATTGATTGCGGTGATGTCCGATTTACGAGAATATCATGCTAACGGATTGTTGCTTCCTGTAAAAAGTCATTCGTTAGACGAAGCTGCAAAAAACAGTGAAGCATGTGTGCTGACGCCATTAGGGATTTACTATAAAGATTTAGTTTTAAAAAACAGAATCTAATGATTAAAATGGACGTCATTATAAATTACGCCGCAGCACTTGGAATTCCTAAAGCTATTTTTATCATTTTGAAAATGACAAGCGAATATGGTGGTGCAGCAGCAATTACTTCCCGATTAAAAGACCTTTCATTTGACATTGGAATGGAAGAAGGAATTGGTGTATTAGTGTTTTTAGGAATTCTTCTTTACAATGTATCGAATAGATTAGTTCATAAATATTATGCAGATAAAATAAATAGAGAACGAAAAGAAAACAAACTTCTGACGGAAGCAATCTTAAAACAAATTAATTCCTATCCAATATCTAAATCACTAAAGAAAAAACTCAAATCAGCATACATTTTACAAAACTATTATTAAAACAGCTTATTATGAATCCAGTAACAAAACATCGATTAATTCAAGACATTTTTTTCTCTTTACAAACAAGTCATAGTGGTAAAGAAATGGTTAGTATTCTCAGCGGATACGGAATCACAAATAATTCTGTAACGGACTACACACAAGTAGAAATCAAAAAACTATTAGCAACGGCTTCTGATAAAATTTTACTACTCATCGCCGATGATTTAAAAATTGATACTTCAAACTATGTAATTCAACAAAGTGTAAAAGGAAAGACAACTACAAAAGAAACCAAGAAGTTTTTAAAGAAAGTTTTTATAAGTCATTCCAGTAAAGATAAGGAAGTTGTGATAAGCTTTATTCAAATCTTGGAAGTAATTGGGATAAACCCTGAAAATATTTTTTGCACTTCTTTGGAAGGTTATGGAACTAGCTTAGGAAACAATTTTATTGAGGAAATTGAAACACGTTTGGACGAAGATGTGTTGGTGTTTTTCATGCTCTCAGAAAATTTTTATAAGTCACCAATGTGTTTGATAGAAATGGGTGCGGCATGGGCAAAAACGAAAAGTCAAATATCCGTAGCAATTACACCTTTTGAACTAGGGAAAATGGAAGGTGTATTCAAACATTTTCAAGGAATTCAAATTGATAACGAACTTCATTACGATATGTTAAAAGAAACCTTAGAAGCAAAATTTGACCTAGAGCCCAAACGTCCATTAGTTTGGACACCAAAACGTAATATATTTTTGAATATGATTAAGCAGCAATTGGAAGGTTAGGGTTAGTGAAAAGTTTTTAATTAGAAATCAATAATGCAAGAAAAGCCAACATCTCAAGACGATCCATCTTTAATAACTATAATAGTATTCGTCGTTACATTACTTCTATTAGTTCAGAAAAACTATTTCGTTTTTTATAAGGCTAGGGTAATTATTTTAATACTAATCTTAACTTCTTTAACCGCATTTTTAACAATTGAGATTTTTATCATACCATTTGTAATAGCTTCATGCTTGTTTGGTTATTTAGAGATTGTTGATAGAGTTTTATGGAAACATCCACTTTTTTCATGGATGTTTACGACCGATGATTTCTCAGGTACTTATGAAGGTATTCAAGAAAATCTTGTGATGAAACAATTTAAGAATAATATCGAAGACGGTGTAGTTTTTAAAGAGTATAAGGAGCATTTAACATTAAAACTTATCATTGAACAAACGGGAAGTGCAATAAAAGCAAGTTTCTTTTACTATGACACAAAAAGTGATAAGTCATCAAAATTAGAAAATACTCAGGTAACTATTTCTAAAACAGCTGATGATCAACATTATCTTTTAACATGTTTGTATGGAGAAATTGGTGTATTAGAAAATGGAGGACATCATGAAACAATGGTGTTAAAGTATATTGTAGATGGTGGAGAATGTCGTCTAGAAGGTGGTTCTTACGATAATAGAAAAATTCAGGCAAGAGGGAAATTCATTGACTTAAAGAAAGTTAGTTCAGATAAAATTCATCCATTTTAATTTTATAAAAAAGATATGACTAAGAATTATTTTACTTATTACAAATATTATGCTGTTGTTCTCATTGTAGGATTAACACTTGTTGGAATTTATACTATTCAGCAATTTTCTAATCATTTTAGTTTTCCAATTATAGGAATTGGTCTTTTAGTCGCCATTTTAGAACTCATTGATCGGTATTTATGGAAATACAAACCTTTTTTATGGATGTTTACTATAGAAGATTTTTCGGGAACATATGAAGGTGAGCAAATTGGCTATCGTTTAATGGAACTTGAAAAAAAAGGAAGTTGTAAAGAAATAGAAACAAAGTTATACTTAACAATGACGATCTATCAAACAGGGAGTAAAATTACGATTCACTCATTCTATTATGATGCAGCAAAAGAAAAATCGTCAATGTCTCAAAGTGAAACTTTAGCAATGGGAGTCACAAAAGATGGACAGCATTACACAATTGTATATCATTATCATAACAAAGGAAATGAACGTTGGGACGGGCATTTTGGAACGACAGTAATGACGTTATTCAAAGAAAGTGAAAAAATCAAAGTTTCTGGAAGCTATTATACAGACAGAAAACCGCAAACGCGTGGAAAATTTCTCAATCTAACACAAAAAAGTAAATCAACAAAACATCCATTCTAATATAAAAATCTATGGCAACATTACACAAAGAATACAATCAGTTTGTTAAGGAAATAAGACTCACAGACGCTAGAAAGAAAAAATTAAAAAAGAGTCGTAAAAAATTAAGAGAAACGATAAGAAATTGGTTTGCAGAAAATAAATCTGATAAATTACAACCTAAATTTCACAGTCAAGGTTCTTTTATGATGAATACAATTATAAACCCAATTCCTGTTCCAGTTGAAGGTGAAGATAAAAAATTAGTAAAATATGATTTAGATGATGGAATCTATTTTATAGAAAAACCAAATGAAGACAATCGAGAAAATATAAATACTTGGCACGATTGGGTTTATGACGCCGTAAACAATCACACAAAAAAAGAAACGATTCGAAAGCAAACTTGTGTTCGAGTTGTATTTGCAAAGGGACATCATATTGATTTGCCAATTTATTATCAACATGAAAAAGATGGGACGCCCGAATTAGCACATAAAAGAGATGGCTGGAAAGATAGTGATCCGAAAAAATTTACAGAATGGTTCAATGAAAAAGTTGATGGGAAACCGCAAATTACACGTTTAGTTCAATATGTGAAAGCGTGGAAAAATTATAGAGAAGATAAAAATTCTAACATCAAGTTACCTTCAGGATTTGCATTTACCATTCTTGTCGTGAACAATTACTATAAAGACGATAATGATGATGTTGCTTTTCGGGAAACCATGCGAGCAATTTACGATACATTATCTGTTTCTGGCGGATTCCAATGTCTACGTCCAACAATTCCAAAAAATGAAGATATTTTTGCAGATTTTTCTGAAACTAAAAAGACAAATACGCTAAATGCGCTTAACAGCTTACTCACAGATTGCGATAAAGCAGCTAATGAAGACAATTTTAAAAAAGCTTCAGAATACTTAAGAGATAATCAATTTGGTGATCGTTTTCCAAAAGGAGAAGATATAAGTGAAAATGAGAAGAAAAAAAATATGGAGAAAAGTCTCAACTCAGAAAAAGTGAAACCAAAACCTTATGCAAATGAACGATGAAATTGAAAAAGTATTGCAAAAATATCCAACCTTAAAACATGATGAGGTTTCAAATACTTTAATTGGAACGTTATCGCCTTTTCAAAATGACAACTATGAACTGCGAATAGAATTAAAAAACTGGAATCATAAATTCCCCGAAGTTTATGAAACAGGAGAGCGTATTCCCAATCGTTTAGATCGTCACATTTATCCACAAGGAAATTTTTGCTTTACAACACAAGCTAAAGAGCAAATCTTATTAGGAACGCTCATAAAAAAATTAGTGCATTTTATTGAATATATCTTAATTCCGTATCTAAAAAACAACTCTTATTATGAAATTAAAGAAAAGTATAAATTTGGTGAATACTCACATACAGAAGGAATTTTAGAGGGTTATAAAGAAATTCTAGAAATAGATAATGTAGATTTAATTATAAATGTTTTGTCTGATTATATTCGTGGGAAACGATTAACTTCAAAACACAATTGTTATTGTGGAAGCAAACAAGGATTTGAGAAATGTACTAGCAGAAAACATCAAAAAGCGTATAAAAAACTACAATATATTCAGTTAGAAACTTTAGCGCTAGATTTTGAAATTATTGGTTTAAAAGAACTGAGTGAGAAAAAGGCATTGCTTGATACATACTTAAAAGGGTTGAAATAAAACAAAAATATTTGGCACTTTTATTGATGAAGTTTGGCAACTTCAATATCAAACTTATGAAATCAAAAATTACGCTGTTAACCATTCTATTTTGTCTATTTTTTAGTGTTTCCAACGCACAAGGAAAACTGAACAAAGCGAAAGACGATCTTTCTGGAAATAGTTCAAGTACAACTTCAACTTCTCGTTCATCAAATACGGATGATTTTGGCGGAAATGACGATTTTGGCTATTTTGATAGCGTCTTTATTGAAATTGCCTATCATGCAACCATCGGAATTTTATTTGGAGAAATGGAATCACGGTATTTTTATGAATATCCGTATTCCGACGGTTCACATGGCGAATATTCACTGTTTACACAAGATGTTCCATTGAAAAGAAGTCAATTCATAATTTCAAATACGGTTTTTGCCAGCGGAAAAGAATTCTATGGAAATGATTTTAAGTTAAATTATCGATTTATTCCATTACTTGGCGTTGAAGTAAGTCATTTACATTTCTTTGAACAAACTCCCAAGGTTGATTTAGGCGTGAGTTCATTTATGATAAATTATTATCGAATTCGTGAAAAAAATGTCACAGGATATTGGGGAGTTGGCGCTACACACGTTGGAAATGGCGTTGATGAAACAGGTTTTGCATACCAAATAGGATTGGATATTTACCTGAACAAACCATTTAGTTTTGGAACTTCATGGAAGCAAAGTCTCATCAATGATTCTTCGGTAGACGAATTCAAATTAGTAGTACGTCATCACAGAAAACGATTCTCTTTTCACGGAGGATTTCATCACTATACACTCGGAAGTGTCAACATCAATTCTATGGGAATTGGTGTAGATTATCGCTTTTAGTCAAGCTAAAATGATTATTTCTTTCCGCCAAGTAAACTACCAATCAAGGCAGCGAGTCCAAGTCCAATCGTAATATATGAGTTTGTATTATCTTGACCTTCAATTTTAACAACAGCTAAATCAACGGATGTTTCTGGAGCAATCATTGTGTAAACTCCGTACCCAATTAACGCAATTCCAACAATTAATAATACTAGTTTTACAGGCTTATTCATGGTTATTTTGATTTTTATTATTTTGTAATATAGTGAAATTCATGAGAAGTTACGTCATAAAAAAAGCGCATTGAAATTCAACGCGCTTTTGTATGTAAAACTATGAGTGTCCGATCTTGAAAAAATGAGTTCAACAAGAATAAAAAATAAAATTACAAGCTTTGTTTTTATTCTGTAATCTAACAGCGTATCGATCTTGTATCTCTTTAAAACTTATCCTTTAATTACACCTCTTGAAATTACAATTTTCTGAATCTCAGAAGTTCCTTCATAAATCTGTGTAATTTTTGCATCACGCATCAAACGTTCTACGTGGTATTCTTTTACAAAACCATTTCCACCGTGAATTTGAACGGCTTCCACAGTATGTTCCATAGCAACTTTAGACGCAAATAATTTTGCCATCGCGCTTGCCATATCGTAATTTTCTTTATTATCTTTTTTACAAGCAGCTTCCATTACCAAATGACGTGCCGCTGTAATATCTGTGTACATATCCGCTAATTTGAAAGCAATCGCTTGGTGATTGCAAATCTCAGTTCCAAATGCTTTACGTTCTTTTGAATATTTTAAGGCTAATTCATACGCTCCAGAAGCAATTCCTAAAGCCTGAGCCGCAATTCCAATTCGTCCACCAGATAACGTTTTCATGGCAAATTTAAAACCAAATCCATCTTCTCCAATACGATTCTCTTTCGGAACTTTTACATCATTAAACTGTAAGGTATGTGTGTCGCTTCCGCGAATTCCTAACTTATCTTCTTTTGGACCCACATGAAATCCTGGTGTACCTTTTTCAACAATAAAAGCATTAATTCCTCGGTGTCCTTTTTCTCTATCTGTTTGCGCAATTACTAAATATACATCTGCGCGTCCACCACTTGTAATCCAGTTTTTAGTACCATTAATTACATAATGATCGCCTTTATCAATAGCGGTTGTTTGTTGCGAAGTCGCATCACTTCCAGCTTCGGGTTCACTCAAACAAAAAGCACCAACATTTTCACCTGTTGCTAACTTTGTTAAATATTTTTGTTTCTGGTCTTCCGATCCGTACGCTTCTAATCCGTAGCAAACTAAAGAATTATTTACAGATACAATTACAGAGGCAGACGCGTCAATTTTGGAGAGTTCTTCCATAATCAACACATAAGAAATCGTGTCCATACCGCTTCCGCCGTATTTCGGATCTACCATAATTCCCATAAAACCAAGTTCGCCCATTTTGCGAACCAATTCCTGAGGAAATTCTTGTTTATTATCACGCTCTATAACACCTGGAAGTAACTCAGTTCTTGCGAAGTCTCTAGCAGCATCGCGAATCATGATATGTTCCTCTGTAAGATTAAAATCCATAACTATATATTGTATTAATAAATTTTCAAAAAAGTTGTGCAAAGATAATTCTAAAATAGTAAATTTTCAATAATAAGTCCACATTTCTGAGAATTCTCGATTTTAATGTTATAGAATTGTGAATTTTATCTTAAATATGAAATTGAAACGACAAAATTTGAATAATTTAGCAAAATGGTTTCATACAAAGTAATTGGTGTCATGTCGGGAACTTCACTCGATGGAATTGACCTCGCATACATACATTTTGAAAAGCAAGAACGTTGGAGTTTTAAAATTTTGACAGCAGAAACCATTCCTTATCAAAAAACGTTAGCACAACAATTACAAGATGCAATAACGTATGACGACGAAACTTTAACACAGTTTGATATATCGTACACAAAATTTCTTGCCGTCACTATTCAGTCATTTATTTCAACACATAAAATTACCAATTTAGATGCCATTTGTTCACACGGACATACCATTTTACATCAACCTGAAAACGGAATTACCTATCAAATTGGAAATCAAGAAATTTTAGCAACACTATTGCAACAAAAAATAGTCTGCGATTTTAGAGTGCAAGATGTGGAACTTGGTGGACAAGGTGCGCCATTAGTGCCTATTGGTGACGAATTATTATTTCCAGAATATGATTACTGTTTAAATTTAGGTGGATTCGCAAATGTTTCTTTTCATCAAGATGGAAAACGAATTGCCTACGATATTTGTCCTGTAAACATCGTGTTGAACAACTATGCAAAGCAACTAGGATTTGCGTATGATGATAAAGGAAATCTTGCGAAATCAGGAGAAAACATAACAAGTTTATTGGAGCAATTGAACAATTTATCTTATTACCAACAATCTCCGCCAAAATCGCTTGGATTGGAATGGGTTCAAGAAAAAATAGTGCCACTGCTTGACGGTTCTACACAAAAAGAAATAGACATATTACGAACGTTTACGGAGCATATTGCACAACAAATTGCGGAAAATTTTAAAAAGCAAAGCACAATTTTAGTCACTGGCGGCGGTGCATACAATGAATATTTACTATCAAGAATACAATATTATAAAGATGTTACATTAGTAAAACCTGCAAATGAACTTGTGGAGTATAAAGAAGCAGTTATCTTTGGTTTTTTGGGTATTTTACGCTTACGCGATGAGGTAAATTGTCTGAAAAGTGTTACAGGCGCGTCTAAAGATCACAGTTCTGGTAAAATTTATAATTAGGATTCTATCAAATAAGTCTCCTAAGGATGCTTTTTAGAAGCTAACAATTTTTATATTTGCTTGAATAGAAACTACATGCTATTAAAAACAATTTAATTGAAAGAATTACTCAAAATATACGAAAATAAAGCCCCTGAAATAGTATTCAACTGGAAAGATCCTGAAACGGAAGCTGAAGGTTGGACGGTAATCAACTCACTTCGAGGTGGTGCGGCAGGTGGCGGAACACGCATGCGAAAAGGATTGGATATGAACGAAGTACTTTCGTTGGCAAAAACGATGGAAGTAAAGTTTACCGTTTCTGGTCCCGCTATTGGTGGCGCAAAATCTGGAATTAACTTTGATCCACATGATCCTCGAAAAAATGGCGTTTTAAAACGTTGGTACAGTGCTGTTGCTCCTTTGTTAAAAAGCTACTACGGAACTGGTGGCGATTTGAATGTGGATGAAATCCATGAAGTCATTCCAATCACAGAAGATAGTGGTGTTTGGCATCCGCAAGAAGGCGTATTTAACGGACATTTTAGACCGACAGAAGCGGATAAAATCAACAGAATAGGGCAATTGCGTTTAGGAGTTATCAAAGTCATTGAAAGTGCGAAATATTCTCCTGATGTTTCTCGAAAATACACAGTAGCCGACATGATTACAGGATTTGGAGTTGCAGAAGCAGCACGCCACTTTTATGATATCTATGGCGGATCTATCAAAGGAAAACGCGCTATTGTACAAGGTTTTGGAAATGTTGGCGCCGCCGCAGCGTATTACTTAGCGCAAATGGGTGCGAAAGTAGTAGGAATCATCGATAGAGATGGCGGTGTTATCAATGAAGAAGGGTTTTCGTATGAAGAAATAAAAGGATATTTCTTGAAGAAAGACGGAAATACGTTGGTGGCTGACAATATGATTCCTTTTGAAGAAATGAACAAACGTGTTTGGGAATTGCCTACCGAAATTTTTGCTCCTTGTGCTGCATCGCGATTAATCACAAAAGAACAAATTGATAAAATGATTGAAACCGGTTTGGAAGTCATTACCTGTGGTGCAAATGTGCCGTTTGCAGATAAAGAAATCTTTTTTGGCCCAATCATGGAACATACCGATCAAAAAGTAAGCTTAATTCCTGACTTTATTTCGAATTGTGGAATGGCAAGAGTATTTGCCTATTTCATGGAACGTAGAGTTCAAATGACGGACGACGCGATCTTTGAAGACACTTCAAAAACCATTAAAAAAGCATTGCAAAATACATTCAAAAGAAACGCATCTAAAGTGGATGTTAGTAAAACCGCCTTTGAAATTGCACTAAAAGAACTCGTATAACTTCAACCTTATAAAAACTACACATGGAATCAGCAATAATAGCCATATTCGTCATCGGATATTTAGCCATTACTTTAGAACACAACTTAAAAATTGACAAATTAATTCCAGCACTTGCGATGATGGCAATTTGCTGGGCATTTATCGCTTTCGGAATCGGAGATTTTCAAAATTGGTTTGATTCTGGAGCACACGAACTCGTTGGAGGAGAAAATGGTTTCGGCGCTTTAGAGGTCGCAGACAAGATGCATATTATGGAAGAATCCTTACTGCATCATTTAGGAAAAACTGCGGAAATATTGGTGTTCCTGTTAGGAGCCATGACGATTGTAGAAATTATTGACTATTTCGATGGATTTTCAACCATTAAAGATTTCATTAAAACACGAAGTAAAAAACGGGTACTTTGGATTTTTGCATTTCTAGCATTTATTTTATCAGCGATCATTGATAATTTAACGGCAACAATTGTATTGATCTCTATTTTACAAAAAATAATTAGCGATAGAAGCATCCGAATTTGGTATGTTGGTCTCATCATCATTGCAGCAAATGCAGGTGGCGCTTGGTCGCCTATTGGAGATGTGACCACAACTATGTTATGGATTGGAAATAAAGTATCTACGGGGAAACTCATAGGATATTTATTCATTCCATCATTTTTATGTATGGCAGTGCCAACATTTATTGCGTCGTTCTTAGCGCCATTTAGAGGGAATCTTCCTGATGAAGACACGGAAGATGTTAAAAAGCCACATCGTTTTGGGCCAACTATGCTATATTTAGGTTTGTCAGCAATCATTTTTGTGCCAATATTTAAAGTTGCCACACACTTACCACCGTATGTTGGAATGATGTTATCCTTAGCCATTGTAGCCATTTTTGCAGAACTATACAGTAATACAAAATTCAGTATGTCAGCTGTTGGTGCAAACGAAGGACATGATACTGGCGAGTCAGAAGCATTATCGGCGCATCACAGTCCTGTACATCATTCATTATCAAAAATTGAATTGCCAAGTATCTTATTCTTCTTAGGGATTTTAATGGCAGTAGCGGCATTAGAATCACTAGGATTACTTTTCGGATTTGCCGATTGGTTAAAAACAGCAACTCCGCAGTTGGGAACTGAAATGGAAGTTGGTGGTGTTTCGGATTTAGTTATCATGTTATTAGGCGTTGGTTCGGCAGTTATAGACAACGTTCCTTTGGTAGCAGCGAGTTTAGGAATGTTTACAGAGCATTTAGATCATGAATTATGGCACTTTATCGCTTTTGCAGCAGGAACTGGAGGAAGTATGTTAATAATTGGTTCGGCAGCAGGAGTAGTAGCCATGGGAATGGAAAAAATAGACTTCTTTTGGTATCTCAAAAAAATATCATTACTAGCCCTAGTCGGATTCTTAGTCGGCTCGGGAGCTTTCATGATCATGCGAACCCTATTTTAAGTATACTTAAATAAAAAATTGAACGTTATATAGTTAAATCAAAAAACAAATATGTTACTACTAAAAGCAATACAAGACGCTGCTAACAATACAGATGACGCAGCCGAAGTTCAAGAAAAAACGCTTTCTATTTACGATTTGGTGGTCGATGGTGGAATTGGAAGCATTGTCATTATCAGTGTATTATTCGTTTTATTAGCGGTGGCGCTTTACATTTACTTTGAACGTTTATTTGCCATCAAAGCAGCTTCCAAAATTGACAAAAATTTCATGAATCAAATTCGTGATAATGTTTCCAGTGGAAAATTAGACGCTGCTAAAATGTTATGTGCGCAAACAGATTCGCCCGTAGCTCGCTTAACAGCAAAAGGAATTTCACGCATTGGGAAACCACTAGAAGATATCAACAAAGCGATTGAAAATGCAGGAACGTTAGAAGTCTATAAATTAGAAAAAAACGTAAGTATTTTAGCGACAGTTGCCGGAGCTGCACCAATGATTGGTTTCTTAGGAACTGTAATTGGTATGATTTTAGCATTCCATGAAATGGCATCAAGTGGCGGTCAAGCCGAAATGGGCTCGTTAGCAGGCGGAATTTACACAGCGATGACAACCACAGTTGCTGGTTTAATTGTGGGAATTATTGCGTATATTGGATACAATCACTTAGTGGTAAAAACAGATAAAGTGGTACATCAAATGGAAGCAAATGCAGTAGACTTCTTAGATTTATTAAACGAACCTGTATAATTCATAATCTATGAGATTAAAAGGGAGAAATAAAGTAAGTCCAGAATTTAGCATGTCGTCCATGACAGATATTGTATTCCTGTTATTGGTATTTTTCATGTTGACAGCAAATTCGCCAAATGCACTCGATTTGCTATTGCCAAAAGCAAAAGGGAAATCGACCAACACGCAAAATGTTGCCATCAGTATCAAGAAAAATTTAGAAATATATATTGATTCAGATCGAATCAGAGAAGGAGAAATAGAAGCAAAGTTAAAAGCAAAATTGGCAGGGCAAGCTGAGCCAACGATCATATTAAGAGCTGAAGAAGGCGTGCCAATTGAAAAAGCAGTAAACATTATGGATATTGCTAACAGAAATAAATACAAAATCATTTTGGCTGTTCGACCGCAATAATGAGTTTGCTTCAAACGAATAATAAAAAGTTTAACATCCCATTCGTTTTTATTGCAGGCGTACTATTTTTGGTTGTATTAGCATACTTTGCAGCATATATTGAAACGCTTTCGGCAGATGTAAAATCGATTGAAAAAACAACGATCTCGGTCAGAATAAATAAAAATCAAGAGGTTTATATTGATGATAAAAAAGTAAGCGTTGAAGAGATAATTTCAATGTTGAAATCGAAGTCAGAAGGATCAGAAAATACAGTGATACAGTTACAATCAGAAGACGTATCATCACAAAGAACACTAGAAATCATGGAAATTGCCCGTAATAACGATTTTACTGTTGTGCTGGAAGTTTCCTCAAAATAGAATAGTATGTCAATATTCAACACAGAACACAAGCGGAAATCAGCGACGATCACAACGGTCATCATGATTTTATTATTGGTGCTCATGATCTTTTTTGGAATGAATTACCTCGATCCGCCAGAAGAAAGTGGAATAGCCGTAAACTTCGGAAATACAGATGTTGGAAGTGGAAACTCCATGGCAAAAGAATTGCCAAAGCCAAATACAACGCCGACAGAGACGCAAGAGACAGAAACACAAGAAACCGAAGCAGTTCCGGAAGAACAGCCAGAAACTGACCCGAAAGATGCGGCTGCAGAAGAAGTAGTCACACAAAATAACGAAGAAGCTATCGCATTAAAAAAGGCTGAGGAAGCAAAGAAAAAAATAGCAGACGAAGCCAAAAAAGCCAAAGCAGAAGCTGACAGAATTGCCAAAGAAAAACGCGAAGCTGAAGAAAAAGCACAAAAAGAGCGCGACAAGAAAAAAGCAGACTTGGATGCTATGATGGATGGTATGAATAACTCTGATGGAAAAGAAGATGATGGCGATGGCCCAGAAAAAGATGGTAGAAATAAAGGAAAACCAGATGGTGATCCGTATGCGAATACATATTATGGAGCGCCAGGAGTTGGAGATGGAGGAACAGGCGGTTATGGTTTGAAAGGAAGAGGTAATCTTGGTAAATCTAAAGTTCAACCAAATTGTAATAATACGTACGGTACAATTGTAATTAATATTGATGTTGATAGAAGTGGAAAAGTTGTGGATGCCAAACAAAATTTGACAGGATCTACAAGTACTGAAACTTGTTTAATTGAAGCAGCGATAAAAACGGCTAAATCATACAGATGGAGTGAGATAGATGCGAAAGGGCCGAGTATACAAAAAGGTTTTATTGTAGTAAAATTTACTCCAAATTAGGCTTATTTAGTTTTACATGAATTACCAAGAAACTCTAGATTGGTTATTTAACCAATTGCCTTTTTTTCAGCGTCAAGGCGAGAAAGCGTATAAAAAAGATATCGGAAATACGGTCAAACTTGCCAACTATTTAAAATCTCCCGAACAGCAATTTAAAAGCATACATGTTGCGGGAACCAACGGAAAAGGTTCTACGAGTCACATGATAGCTTCTATCTTGCAAGAAGCTGGTTATACCGTCGGATTATACACTTCACCGCACTTAAAAGATTTCAGAGAACGAATTCGTGTCAATGGCAACATGGCGAGCAAACAATTCGTGATTCAATTTGTAAAACAACATCAAACATTCTTAGAAACGCAAGAACTTTCCTTTTTTGAAATGACCGTTGGTATGGCGTTTGACTATTTCGCCAAGAAAAAAGTAGACATTGCTGTGATTGAAGTTGGTTTGGGTGGCCGATTAGATTCTACGAATATCATTACACCAGAAGTGAGCGTGATTACCAATATCGGTTTTGATCATGTGGCGTTTTTAGGAGATACATTGCCTAAAATTGCCTTTGAAAAAGCTGGAATCATCAAAAAAAATGTTCCTGTGGTTATTGGTGAATATCACGAAGAAACTTTTCCCGTATTTACAGAAAGAGCCAAAGAGGAACAATCCACATTATATCTTGCGGCAGAAACCATTCAACAAAAATATAAAACCGATCTACTAGGCGATTATCAACAAAAAAACTACAAATCGGCAGTACAAGCAGTTCAGTTGCTAAAAGACTTCCAAATTGATGAAATACATATCAAAAATGGTTTGCAAAATGTAGTTGCCAATACCAAATTGCAAGGACGATGGCAAATTCTGAATCAAAGCCCTAAAACAATTTGTGATACGGCGCACAATAAAGAAGGAATAGAAATCACCATGCAACAACTCCAACGAGAGCAATTTCAAGAGTTGCATATAGTTTTTGGTGTGGTAAAAGATAAAAAATTAGAAGATATACTACCATTATTACCCAAAAATGCTACCTATTATTTCTGTAGTCCAAATATAATTCGAGGTTTAGAAGCAACTGAGTTGAAAGAAAAAGCACAAGAATTTCAATTGATTGGAAATGTATACAATTCAGTTTCAGAAGCCTATCAATCTGCAAAAACAAAAGCGACAAATAAAGATGTCATCTATATTGGTGGAAGTACATTTGTTGTTGCAGAAATAGTTTAAATTTTTTAAGTTTAATTTTGTCAGATATAAAAATCTATTCTATATTTGCATCCGCAATAAGGGCGATTAGCTCAGTTGGTTCAGAGCATCTGCCTTACAAGCAGAGGGTCACTGGTTCGAATCCAGTATCGCCCACAACCTTATTGAAATCGAAATTATATTTCGGGCGATTAGCTCAGCTGGTTCAGAGCATCTGCCTTACAAGCAGAGGGTCACTGGTTCGAATCCAGTATCGCCCACAAAAAAAAGCTTCTCTTTTGAGAAGCTTTTTTTCGTTTATAACAATTCCAAAATTCGTTCGAGTGCCATTCCCCGTGAACCTTTAATCAGTAAAGTGCTATTTTCTACTGCTGGGAAATTAGTTTTTAAGGCTTCAAAACTTGAATAAATAATTGTTTTAGGATGATTGCTTGTGGTTTTGCCAAAATTCGCACCAATCAAATAGATGTTGTCAATATTTAAAGAAGCGACATAATTGGTAATAAATTGATGTTCTTCTGCTGCGCTTTCGCCTAATTCAAACATGTCTCCTAAAAAAACAATTTTGTTTGCATCTGTTAAGTTTGAAAAATTATGCAACGCGGCTTTCATGCTTGTAGGATTGGCATTGTAAGCGTCTAAAATGATTTTGTTGGTACTTTTATGAATAATCTGTGATCGGTTGTTAGAAGGTGTGTATGACTCAATAGCTTCTTTTATATCGTTTGGAGAGACACCAAAATAAGTTCCCATAGCAATAGCAGCGGCAATGTTTGAAAAATTATAAGCTCCTATCAATTGACTTTGAATTTCTACATCATTCAATGTGACTAAAACCATCGGATTTGCGCTTACCAAACGAATGGTGACGTCATTTTCTTCGGTGCTTCCAAATGTATATCTAGTCGCATCAAGAGTTCTTTCTACTTGCTTTGGATCATCGCCATTGACAAAAATAAATTTATTATTGGTTTTTAAATGGTCGTATAATTCACTTTTTCCTAGAATTACACCTTCCACACCGCCAAAACCTTCTAAGTGTGCTTTTCCGAAGTTGGTAATATAGCCGTAATCGGGTTCAGCGATACTACTTAAAAAAGCAATTTCCTGACGATGATTTGCGCCCATTTCTACAATGCCCATTTCCGTAGTTGAATTCATGGAAAGTAGCGTAAGCGGCACGCCAATATGATTGTTTAAATTTCCTTTTGTGGCAGTTGTCGTAAACTTTTTAGACAATACCGCATTAATCAATTCTTTGGTAGTCGTTTTGCCATTACTTCCAGTAAGTGATATAATAGGAATGTTTATTTGTTTTCTGTGATAATTGGCAAGTTGTTGAAGTGTTTCCAATACATCTTTTACTAAAATAGTACGTTCTGAAGAAACATAGTTTTCCTCATCAATAATGGCGTATGCAGCACCTTTTTCCAAAGCGTCTTTCGCATATATATTGCCATTGAAATTTTCTCCTTTTAAAGCGAAGAAAATACAGTTAGGTGTAATGTTTCTTGAATCTGTAGAAATTACAGGATATTGTTTGAAAATTGTATATAATGCTGAAATCATATTGAATCAAATTATTATTTAAACAAAAAAAAGTCCTGATGTATCAGGACTTTTTCAATTACTATACATAAATGTACGAATTATTATTTTCTTGGTCTTTTGTTGGTTTGCGCTTTAGAACCAACTCTTGACATTGCACATCTGAATCCAATATATGATGTTGCCATATATTCTGGAAATGCTCTTCTTTGTGCTGGATCAATCCAATACGCTCTGTCTTTCCATGATCCACCTTTGTAAACTCTTACGTTATCATCAATTAGCGTAGTTCGAGAGTCTGATTTGTCATACTGTCTTACCATTCCTGTAGAATCAGCTCCTACTTTATGTTTTGGTGCGTTGTACATGCGTTTTACATCTGATTCTGAATCTTCATCTTCGTTGAATAAGTCATAATATCTAGAAGAAGCAACGTCTCCGTCACGGTAATTTCTGTTGTCAGATTTGTCAAAGTTTGTTCTTAAATACGTTTCTTTCTCATCAACATCAACTTGCGCTAATTGACCAGGAAGATTTCTCGCCATAATTCTACCATTAGCTAGCGTGTCATACTTAATAGTTCCAGCTTCAACAATTTCCACAGTTCCTTGTGCGTTAATTTTGTTTTTTGTGTAATAGTTTCCACGATAGTAGTTAAAGTCATTTGCTTCATCATCTACAATTGGACGGTACACATCTGCAACCCATTCTGCAACGTTTCCTGCCATATCATAAAGTCCAAAGTCGTTCGGCGGATATGATTTTACTTGTGCAGTAATATCAGCACCATCATCAGACCAACCTGCAATTCCTCCGTAATCTCCTTTTCCTTGTTTGAAGTTCGCTAATTGATCTCCGCGTCTTTTTCTATTTCCAGTTCTTGTAAATTCACCTTTCCATGGATATTTCTTTCTACCACGTACATTGTTATACTCTCTTAATCCATCTAAGCCTTTCGCAGCATATTCCCACTCAGCTTCTGTTGGCAAACGATATTCTGGTAAAATGATTCCCGTAGTACGTTTTGCATATACATTAGAATCGGTATCAGTAGAATCTTTTGATTTACTATTTGCTTTTTGCGCAATTCGCCCTTGATAATCGTCAATCTTACCTCCGTAAGTTTCTTTAGGGTTTGTCAAATATGCTTCTGTGCTAAATGTGCTTCCAGCTTCAATACTATCCGTTTTTACACCTTTAGCGATATAGCCTTCGCGCTCTAATACAGATTCGTTGACTCTGTCAGTTCTCCACTGGCAAAATTGAACTGCTTGAATCCAGTTTACACCAACTACAGGGTAATTTGCATATCCAGGATGTCTTAAATAATTGGTAGTCATCGTTTCGTTAAATCCTAAACGATCTCTCCAAACTAAAGTATCAGGTAAAATACCTGTGTAAATGTTTTTGTAATTTGGATCATCTGGAGGGAAAACGCTTTTCGTCCAATATAAGTACTCTGTGTACATTAAATTGGTTACTTCTGTTTCATCCATATAAAAGGATTGCACGTGTTGTTGATTTGGAGTATTATTCCAATCGTGCATAGGGTCATCCTGTGTTTTTCCCATCGTGAAGGTACCTCCTTCAACAAATACTAATCCTGGAGCTGTTTCCTGATCTTTATATTTAGTGTTTGCTGTAAAACCACCGTCTTTACCGTCAATTCGCCAACCTGTGGCTCTTGAAGTATTATTAGATGAAGATCTTTTACAACTAAAAAATCCTAGGGAAACTACTGCTACAAGTAGCATAATTCTTAATGTTCGCTTTTTCATAGTCAAGACTTGAGTATTGAAAGAAATTTTGGTTCGCAATATAGCAATTAAAGGTAAAATATCAAGATTTATTTCAAAAATTAATAGGATACTTTCGCCACATAACAAATATTAATACTTTTCATATAACGGGTACAGTTGTTATTTATTATTCTTAATTTTGTTTTTTTGAAAAAATAGCTAAAACATTGCATAATATTTCAATGTTATTACCGTTAAAGAAGCAATGAAAAAAAAACTTACTTTCCTCATAGGTATCCTTTTTATAAGTGCTCATGCTCAAAATAAGCACTTCGATTTAGTATGGAATGATGCGCCAACTCAATTTTCAACGGAAACAACTGCAATTGCATTGCCTACATTTACCAAAGAATATTTTGTATATAATGATGATGCTACCATTAGTTTTATAGCGCAATGGAATGATGATCGTATGGTAAATGAAAATTCTATTCGTATTGAAAATGTTGTGTATGGAACTATTTCAAATCAAAATTTAGGTGGAATTGACAAACGGAAATTACCGACGTCTTTAAAATCTAAAATTTCAAATTCAGGTGCACGAGGGAAAAATGCACACGTATTAATTGTTTCTCCACTTATCAACGAAAATGGAGTTGTAAAAAAAGTACTCAGTTTTGATGTTACCTATAATTTTCTTGCGAGAAGACCTGCTGTTTTTAAAAACAGTGAAGCCGTTACAAATTCGGTATTAGCAAGCGGAAATTTTTATAAATTTTCAGTAGAAGAATCAGGAATTTACAGGTTGAGCGCAAATTTCTTAAATCAAATTGGCTTAAATACAGGAAACATCAACCCAAGAAAATTAAAAATCTATGGAAATGGTGGGCGAATGATTCCTCATTTAAACTCCTTAAACCAATATTTTGATGTTACGGAAAACGCCATTACCGTTGTCGGAGAAGAAGACGGCCAATTTAATGGAGAGGATTATATATTATTTTATGCGGAAGGACCTAAAAAATGGAATTCGGACAGTCAAACACATATCAATGCATACACCGATAAAACCTATTATTACATCACTGCGGACGGCATAGAAGATGGAAAACGAATTCCAGAAGCTATCCAACCTTCAGGAACTCCAGATGTGACGATCACTCAATATGATGATTATCAATTTCATGAAGTAGATAATATAAATATTGTAAAACTAGGAAGAAGATGGTTTGGAGAAGTTTTTAATATTGAAACAGAACGAACTTTTGACTTTACCCTACAAAACGTAGTCACCACAGAACCGGTTCGTATCGGTATAAAACCAGCCGCAATATCTAACGGAGCAACGTCTATGACGACTTCTATTAATGGGCAACCGGCACAAAACACCAATGGACAACCCATATTTAACTTTAGTTTTGCAGCGATAGACGGCTCTACGTATGCTACACAACATATTGTTCCAGGCGCTCCACAATTCAGACAAGGATTGTTAGAAGATGATGTAAACGTAAGCTCTGAAAATTTAAGCATTACCTTAAACTATCAAAACAATGGAATAGCAGGTTCAGTAGGGTATTTGGACTATATTACAGTAGCTTCAAAACGAATGTTAACTGGGATTGGTAATCAATTTATGTTTCAATTTAATGATGCACGAAACATCTTAGGAACAGGTGAATTTATAATTTCAAATGCAATAACAATAGCGCAAGTTTGGGACATTACGGATATTTGGAATGTAACAAAAGTAACCAATGATACCGCTGCAAGTACCTTCTCTTTCAAGGTGCCTATGGGTGAAATCAGAGAATACATTGCGTTAGATACATCGCAATTTTTAACTCCTTCAATAGAGCCAAATAGCTTAGTGGCGAATCAAAACTTAAAAGGAAGCATTTTTGCAGATGGAGATGTTGAATATATTATCATTTCTCCAGAAGCTTTTGTGGCGCAAGCAGAACGTTTGGCGGATTTCCATAGAAACAACTCTGGAATGATCGTGAAAGTAGTTACCTTAAAAAGTATTTATGCCGAATTCAATACAGGAAATCCTGACATTGGTGCTATTCGTAACTTTCTAAAATATGTGTACGACAATGCAAGTGCGGACGAAAACAGAATAAAATATGTATGTTTCTTTGGTGATGCTTCGTATGACTATAAAGATAGAATACAAGGCAACACAAACATTGTTCCTGTATACGAAGCTTATGACAGTTTTAACCTTACCAGAGGTTACATGACAGATGATTTTTATGGAATGATGGATGAAGCTGAAGGAACTATGGCTGTTACGGACCGATTAGATATTGCTTTGGGACGAATGCTGATTTCAGATGCAAATCAAGCAAAAAAAATGGTAGATAAAACACTATCATACTATGCAAAAGGATCTTACGGAAGATGGCGAAATACGGTCACCATTATTTCTGATGATGCCCAAAATAACTCAGACAAAGACTTAGAAGTAGACTTGGATGCTTTAGGAAACACCATTGCACTTCAAAAACCATTCATCAACATAACAAAAATACATTCGGATGCCTATGTACAACAATCTTCAGCTGCTGGAGAACGGTATCCAGAAGTAAATGAAGCCATCAAAAACAACATTGCATTAGGTTCATTAGTGGTCAACTACTTTGGTCATGGTGGAGAAGATGGACTTGCAGGAGAACGAATCTTTGAAAAAGTTGACTCGCAAGAACTCACCAATGAATGTAGACTTCCATTATTCATCACAATTACTTGTGAATATACTCGATTTGACAATCCGTTGCGTGAAACTGCGGGAGAATTTATGTTTTGGAATGAAAAAGGTGGTGCTGTTTCTTTATTGACAACTACACGACAAATATTTCAAAATGTAGGGGTAAGTATCAATGAATTGTTGGCAAGATACTTATTCTCGTATGGTTCTAACGAATATCAGCCAATATCTGAAGCATTACGCCGCACAAAAAATCAAGTAACCACAAGTAACAAAAGAACAGTTTTCTATATTGGCGATCCTGCATTAAAACTCGCAATTCCAAAACCTAGAGTAAACCTAACGGCTATCAATGATGTGCCAATCACACAACCAACGGATACGCTAAAAGCACTCAGTAAAGTGAAAATGGCAGGAAACATTACAGATGAATTTGGTAACTTACTCAACACCTATAATGGAACTGTATTTTCAACCATTTATGACAAAAAAATTCAGCGTCAAACCTTAGCAAACGACTTTCCGTTCATACTAGATTTTGAAACGTTAGGTGAAATCATATTCAGAGGGAAAGCGGAAGTAACAGACGGAAACTTTGAATTTGAATTTGTAGTGCCAAGAGATATTACTATTCCTGTTGGAAATGGTCGAATCAGTTTCTATGCAGAAAAAGGCGATATTTTAGAAGATCATACCGGATTCAACGAAAGTTTCAAAGTGGGAGAACTCAATGAAAACGCACCGATAGACAATCAACCTCCAATCGTAAATCTATTTATGAATGATGAAAGTTTTGTTTCGGGAGGAATCACAAACGAATCGCCATTCTTACTGGCAAAACTATCGGACGAAAACGGAATCAATACAGCAAGCGGAATCGGACACGACATTGTAGCGATACTTGATGGTGATGAAGTCAATCCGTATGTGTTAAACGACTATTACGAAACCGAATTAAACGATTACACACGAGGAATTGTTAAATTTCCATTTCGCGATCTAGAAGATGGCACGCATACGCTCTTGCTAAAAGCATGGGACGTATACAACAATTCATCAACAACCGAAATACAATTTACGGTATTCAATGAAAACAATTCGTTGGTTATTAACAATGTGTTAAATTATCCAAATCCTTTTGTGAGTTATACGGAATTTTGGTTCAACCACAACAGTTCAAGCGAATTGGATATCATGGTGCAAGTATTTACCGTTTCTGGAAAAGTGGTGCGTACGCTTATTGGCAAAACAAATGCGGGCGCTTCTAGCAAAGATTTTGGTTCTTTATCAAGAGATATTTTGTGGGATGGAAAAGATGATTTCGGAGATAAATTGGCAAAAGGAGTCTACGTATACAAGATTACCGTAAAATCTCCGTTAACAAATCAGAAAGTTGAAAAATTCGAAAAACTTGTAATACTATAAATAAAAACTATATTTGTTAAAATTTTAACTCAATGAAGAAAATATTTTTATCCATATTGTGTATGATTCCTCTTGGAATGTTAGCGCAAACAACCGTAGTAAACCCAAATGATACACGAGTAATTACTACTGGAGTCCCATTCTTATTAATCACTCCAGATGCGAGAGCTGCTGGTATGGGAGAATTAGGTGTTGCAACGTCACCTGATACGTATTCACAACAGTGGAACCCAGCAAAATATGTATTTGCAAAAGAGCAAATAGGAATAGGAATTAGTTATACACCTTACCTAAGTGACTTGGTAAACGATATATTTCTTGGAAACTTAACATTCTACAACAGAATCAACGAACGAAGTGCTTGGGCAGCGAGTATCAAATACTTCAGCTTAGGAGAAATAGAAATCATTACGCAACAACAAGCAGATATCGGAAACTTTACACCCTTAATTGAAAGACCAAACGAATTAGCAATTGACGCATCGTACGCATTAAAATTAAGCGATCAATTCTCGATGTCGGTAACAGGTCGTTTCTTGCGTTCAGACTTAAAACTACAATCACAACCAGATACGGAAGCTAACGCAGCAAGTACATTTGCCGTAGATATTGCTGGTTTTTATCAGTCAGAAGAAATAGCGTATGAAAGTTTCAACGGACGTTGGAGAGGTGGATTCAACATTTCAAACTTAGGGCCAACATTAAAATATGACGATTTAGGTCAGGAAAACTTCTTGCCAACAAACTTGAGACTTGGTGGTGGATTTGATTTTATCTTCGATGAATATAACAAATTAGCGGTAAGTCTTGAAGTAAACAAACTACTTGTGCCAACACCTCCGAAACTCGGATATGTGGATACAAATGAAGATGGAAATCAAGATGATGATGAGCCAACGATCATTGTGGCAGGACAAGATGATGATGTAAGTTTTGTATCAGGAATCTTTCAATCGTTCGGAGATGCACCAGACGGATTCAGTGAAGAACTAAAAGAATTCACGTATGCTATTGGAGCAGAATACTGGTATCAAGATTCATTTGCATTGCGTCTTGGATATTTCAACGAAAGTGAAATCAAAGGAGCTAGAAAATTCTTTACGCTTGGAGCAGGATTCAAATACAGTGCGGTAAAAATTGACGTATCTTACCTATTCTCTGCATCGCAAGTAAAAAACCCATTAGAAAACACACTACGTTTCTCACTCACATTCAACCTAGGAGAAACCTACGACGACTATTAAAATTTCAAACAACATAAATTTCAAAAACCTTTCAAGCTCACTTGGGAGGTTTTTTGTTTTGTAATAATAGTATTGAGTTATGAGAATTGAGTATGGAGAAAACGAATGAACGATCAAGAGATTTTAAATTAAAGATTAAAGATTAACGATTTTAGATTGTTGATTTAAAAATGAATTAATTTTCCGACAACCGACAACCGACAACCGACAACCGACAACCGACAACCGACAACCAACAACCGACAACTGTCACATCGAGCGAAGTCGAGATGCAAATTGCGTCATTCCATAAATAATCACTATATTTCTAAGCTATTTTGATTTGAAAAAATAAGCAGTCAAAATAAAATAAAAATTTCAGATGCAGGAAATAAAAATCACAACAACACTTACGTGTTATGAAAACATAGAGGAGCTTCCTCAAAACATTCAAAAACTCATGCAAGACGCCATAAAGGCACGAAAAAATGCCTATGCTCCATACTCTAAATTTAGAGTAGGTGCGGCAATGCTTTTAGAAAATGGAGTCGTAGTTTCGGGAAACAATCAAGAAAATGCAGCCTATCCTTCTGGGTTATGCGCAGAACGTGTCGCTATCTATCATGCTGGCGCAGTATATCCTGGTGTTAAAATACTGCAAATCGCTATTACGGCTACGTCGGACAATCAAATCAACAAAACACCCATTCCGCCATGTGGTTCGTGTCGACAAGCCATTGCAGAATACGAAATGCGTCAAGATTCGGATATTGAAATATACTTCATGGGTGGCGAAGGAAAAATTATGAAATCCAATTCTTTGAAAGATTTATTACCATTAATATTTGATAAATCGTATTTATAGTTTTTCAATAAAGAATAGGTTAAGAAAAAATAATGGAGACGAAAGTTCTTTTAAAAATTCCATTATTTTGAATAAAATATATTGAAGACGACAACTCAAATTACAAACAGTTTCTTTCGATAACGTTTTCGGAACAATAATTCATGTTAAAAGGCATATAAATTACCGCTACATTTTTTCACTTCTTATTAAAATAGTATTTTTGTTATCGTTTCAGCGTAAAAAACAAAAACAAGAAGTTTATAAACCCATAAATGGAATTGTTACTTTTTAAAATAGCAAGGCCAACCAACTTGAAATAAATGGAAAAGATCACTAAAGAAGTATACCTTAAATGGTATGAGGAGATGTTATTCTGGAGAAAATTCGAAGACAAGCTTGCGGCTGTATACATTCAGCAAAAAGTACGTGGATTTCTTCACTTATACAATGGTCAGGAAGCTGTTTTGGCAGGATCATTACATGCCATGGACTTATCAAAAGACAAAATGATTACGGCTTACAGAAATCACGTACAGCCAATCGGAATGGGCGTTGACCCTAAAAGAGTAATGGCAGAACTCTACGGAAAAGCTACGGGAACATCTCAAGGACTTGGAGGTTCCATGCACATCTTTTCTAAAGAACACGGGTTTTATGGAGGACATGGAATTGTGGGTGGACAAATTCCGCTTGGAGCTGGATTGGCATTTGCAGACAAATACTTCAAAAGAAATGCAGTAACACTATGTTATATGGGTGATGGTGCTGTACGTCAAGGATCACTACACGAAACCTTCAACATGGCAATGAACTGGAAACTTCCTGTCGTATTCATTTGTGAAAACAACGGATACGCTATGGGAACTTCGGTAGAAAGAACGGCAAACCACACAGACATCTGGAAACTTGGTTTAGGATACGAAATGCCTTGCGGACCTGTTGACGGAATGAATCCTGTAAAAGTTGCAGAAGCGGTAAGCGAAGCAGTAGACAGAGCTAGACGTGGAGATGGACCAACATTCTTAGAAATGAAAACCTACCGTTACAGAGGACACTCCATGTCTGATGCACAACACTACCGAACAAAAGACGAAGTAGAAGAATACAAAAAAATAGATCCAATCACGCAAGTAAAAGAAACGTTATTGGAAAACAACTACGCTACAGAAGAAGAAATCGAGGAAATGGATAAGCGTGTAAAAGATTTAGTGGCAGAATGTGAAAAATTTGCAGAAGAATCTCCATATCCAGAAAAAAATGTAATGTACGATGTCGTATACGATCAAGAAGACTATCCATTTTTACCTCATAAACTATAAAACATGGCAGAAATAATAAACATGCCTAGACTCAGCGACACCATGGAAGAAGGTGTTGTGGCAACATGGTTAAAACAAGTAGGTGACAAAGTTGAAGAAGGAGACATTCTCGCAGAGATTGAAACCGACAAAGCAACGATGGAATTTGAATCGTTCTATGAAGGAACATTACTTTACATCGGTGTTCAAGAAGGAGAAACAGCTCCGGTAGACACCTTATTGGCAATTATTGGTGAAGAAGGCGAAGATGTAGATGCTTTGCTAAAAGGAGCTTCTCAAGAAGCAACAGCAGACAAAACAGCAGACGCACCAAAAGCAGAAGAAGCACCAAAATCAACAACGGAAAAAGTGGAAATGCCAGCAGGCGCAATTGTGGTAACCATGCCACGATTGAGTGATACGATGGAAGAAGGAACGGTTGCTTCATGGTTGAAAAAAGTAGGTGATACCATTGAAGAAGGAGACATCTTAGCAGAAATCGAAACTGACAAAGCAACGATGGAATTTGAATCTTTCAATGAAGGAACCTTACTTTACATAGGAGTCAAAGAAGGCGAATCTGCGCCAGTAGATAGCATCTTAGCCATCATTGGAAATGCAGGAACAGATGTAGATACCGTATTAAAAGCGGCAGCTTCGGGAAACGAATCAGCATCGGAAGAAGCAGAAACACCCAAAGAAACACCAACATCAAAAAAAGCAACACCAGAAGAAGCAACTTCAACAGCAACAACTTCTGGAAACGAATCTTCAAATGGTAGAATTATAGCTTCGCCATTAGCAAAGAAAATTGCGGAAGACAAAGGAATTGATCTTTCACAAGTAGAAGGAACAGGCGATCACGGACGTATTATAAAACGAGACGTTGAAAACTTTACGCCAGCTGCCACAAAATCAGCACCAGCGCCAGCAACTACTTCAGCAGCAAAAGAAACGCCAGTAGCGGCACCTTTTGTCCCAGCTGGAGAAGAAAGCAGCGAAGAAGTGAAAAACTCGCAAATGCGTAAAACCATTGCACGTCGTTTAGGAGAATCTAAATTTACGGCACCACACTATTACCTTACGGTAGAATTGGATATGGACAACGCCATTGCTTCTCGTCAAACGATCAACGCAATTCCAGATATCAAAGTATCATTCAATGACATGGTTATCAAAGCGTGCGCGATGGCATTACGCAAACATCCACAAGTAAATACTTCATGGAATGACGCTACCACAACCTACAACAAACACATTCATGTGGGCGTAGCGGTTGCGGTTGATGAAGGATTATTAGTGCCTGTATTAAAATTTGCAGATCAAATGAGTTTGACAACCATTGGAAGTCAAGTACGTGATTTAGCAGGAAAAGCACGAAACAAAAAGATTTCGCCAGCTGAAATGGAAGGAAGTACCTTCACGATTTCCAACTTAGGAATGTTTGGAATCTTAGAATTCACTTCAATCATCAATCAACCGAACTCAGCGATCTTATCTGTTGGAGCTATTGTGCAAAAACCAGTAGTCAAAAACGGAGAAATTGTGGTTGGAAACACGATGAAAGTAACCTTGGCGTGCGATCATAGAACAGTAGACGGCGCAACAGGCGCACAATTCTTACAAACGGTAAAACAATATGTGGAGAATCCTGTGACCATGTTAGCATAAACATACAACACATAAAAAAATCCCGCGCAAGTGGGATTTTTTATATACATTCATCAATCAATCAAAAATAACAACCATGAAACATCTAAAACATATTTTCGGAATCTGTCTGTTATCAGTACTCGTATTCTCTTGTAAAACCAAAGAAATCGTCATTCAAGCACAAGAAGTGGACGATATCGTAACCTATTTAGCTTCTGACGAATTACAAGGAAGAGACACGGGAAGTGATGGTATTGACAAAGCGGCTACCTATATCGAAAACTATTTCAAAGCCAACGGAATACAACCGTATTTTGACAGCTATCGCGATAGTTTTACAGTAAAAGGAAAAAATGCGTTCAATGTGGTGGGATACATCGAAGGAACCGATCCGAAACTCAAAAATGAATTTGTCATCATTGGTGCGCATTACGATCACATCGGATTTGCAAAACCCGTAGGAAATGATAGTATTGCCAATGGAGCGAACGACAATGCGGCTGGTGTTGGAACCGTTTTAACAATGGCTAGATATTTCGCAAAAACAAAAAGTAACAAACGAAGTATTCTATTCACATTATTCTCTGCGGAAGAAAAAGGCTTACTAGGTTCAAAATACTTAGCAGAAACCTTAAAAGCGAAAAACATCGATTTATATCTTATGCTGAATTATGAAATGGTAGGTGTTCCATTGGTAGATAAAGATTATACGGCGTATGTAACCGGATTTGACAAATCGAATCTAGCGGAAAAAATGAACGAATACGCAGGGAAAAAAATTGCAGGATTCTTACCAAAAGCAGGCGAATACAGATTATTTATGCGATCGGATAACTATGCGTTTTTCAAAGAATTCAATGTGCCTTGTCAGACTTTCTCCACCTTCGATTTCACAAACTTTGATCATTATCACAAAGTAGGCGATGAATCTGCGGCAATGGATTTCAATCACATGGCAACCTTTGTAAACACGTTTATTCCCGCAGTTCGAAAAGCGGTCAATGCGGACACAAAAGAAATCAAGCTAAATGAATCAAAGTAATAATACCATTTTCACCTTAAAATTACTCACAAAAACTTGGGCTTTTTCCTTTATTCTTCAAAATAAAATTTAACCGTAGCTATGGCTATGCTTGCATTTTCTTTTTTGTCTAAAGAAAAAATAACTGCCTTTTTATTGAGTAATTTTAAAGCAAAACTGGCATAACACTTAATTTAAAAGAATTTGAAGATTTTTTAATTTGAAAATAATAATTGCGTCATGCTGAACTTGATTCAGCATCTCATAAAACTAAGTGAAATTTATTATGAAAAACATCATCATCACAGGAACCAGTAGAGGTATTGGCTTTGAAATGGTACACATATTCGCAAATGCAGGTCACAATGTATTGGCATTATCCCGCAACGAAAAACGCGTATCCAATCTAACTTTTGAAAACATCACCTCACTTGCATTTGATTTGAGCAAGCCAGAAGACTATGCAAAAGTGACCACGTTTGTGGAAGAAAACTGGGAACAAGTAGATGTGGTGATTCACAATGCAGGTGCTTTATTAAACAGACCATTTGCAGAAACCACTATGGAAGATTTCAAATGGATTTATGAAGTCAATGTGTTTGGTGTTGCCGAACTAAGCAGAGTATTGATTCCGTATATGAAATCGGGCAGTCATGTCGTAACCATTAGTTCTATGGGTGGCGTTCAAGGAAGCATGAAATTCCCAGGATTAGCCGCGTACAGTTCGTCTAAAGGTGCGGTAATTACCTTAGTAGAATTGCTAGCCGAAGAACACAAAGACGCAGGAATTGCGTTTAATGTATTGGCTTTAGGTGCGGTACAAACCGAAATGTTAGCCGAAGCATTTCCAGGGTATATAGCGCCATTATCAGCCATGGAAATGGCACAATATATCTATGATTTTTCACTCAACGGAAACAAATTCTATAACGGAAAGATTTTGCAGGTTTCGAGTTCGACGCCATAGAATATTTGGAACGAATTGACACTTTTTTTACATTTCATTGACATATTTAATAGCAAACTCACTCTATATTCGTAGAAATATTAAATATAGCGTCATGAAAAAAATCAAAACGATTGCTTTGTCATTAAGTGTATTGGTAATCATCATTGTTGCGAGTGGATACACAAATAGCACTTCAGATTTTCAAAAAAAGGAAACTGTCCAAGAATTAGAAAACAAACAAAATCAGACGATTAATCTGTTTGTAACTCATGGACATTGTAGTACGCCATTTGCAGGTGTTGTACATAACTTAAAAGTAAACGTTCCTGTCCGTGAAGACTTGGGAAATCCGCTAGAAAATATGGAAATTTCCTTTGAAGTAGATCCTACTACATTTAAAGTCTGTAAAGGCGATGAGTTAACGGAAAAAATTAAAACACCCGGACTTTTTATTGGAGAACACAACGAAAAAATCATCTTCAAGTCTACCAATGTCTACACTATGGGATTGGATTGGTATCAAGTAAATGGTACACTATCTATAAAAGGAATTGAAAAAGAAGTGAAGCTATTTGCCACAGGGATTAGAAATCCAAAAGAAGCGATGGCGAGTTCATTGGTGTTAGAAGGTCAAATGAATCTATTGGATTGGGGAATTGATTATGATAAAATTGTGAACGGTACATCAACTACTGTTCCTACAAAATGGATGCATCTGAATATGAAGGTGGAAATGTTGTAGGTTGTTAATCTATAGTGTCATTTTTATCATCATGGAGTACTTGGTCAATAACAATGCAAGCCATTAAAATTGCAATATCATTTTCACCATCTTGAATCTCAACGCCATAACTATCTGTCCAACTCCAAACCTTTTTACTGATAGAAGCGACTCTTTCTTGGTTTCTTGTAAACACAAACTCGTGTTCCCAAAATGAACCTTCAATAGAATAATCATTGGGTCCAGGTACGTCGAGCGTAAATTTTTTATGGAACCAACTCCATTCTTTTATAATTTCAGCATACAATTCTCCATCAATAAAAGTTTGATATTGTGGCATCCATGAAAATAGTTTTTGTTTGATCAAGGCGACTTCGTTTCTGTTTTTATCTTGGAATGATAAATTATTTCCCCATGAAAACACTTTCCCTTTTACATAAAAGCAGTCATTTCCATGTTCATCTGTAATTGCGAAATCAGTTCCCCACGACCAAAATTTTTCTTTGATTTTATAGATCATATTGCTTAGTTATTGTTATTTCTGAATTGACATAAATTTCATGCAAGGATACGGGTTTTGAGATGGACGACATAAAGTATTTATAAATGGTATTGGTTTTTTAGATAAATATTGGTTCAAATTTTTATATTTTTTTCACTGTTGTCTGACTAAAGATAAAAGACCGCTACGTTGTTGGATTATAGAATAAAGATGAATTAGTAACTAATTAAAAGCATGGTGTTTCATCAAAGATGTCTTATAAGCCCTTTCACAGTAAAGTTTTCAAAAGAATGCGAAAAATTTTATCGGATACTAATAATTTTTTTTAAAAGTTGTTTTTCGTTAATAAGGTAATCATTCTAGTAAACTTTTATTAGTTATGTTTTAATAAATGTTTTTAGATGTGGGATTTTGATCTAAAATGACTTCTTTACTTACTTTGTGTAGATGTTTCGTAAAGTTAAGTATGTAGTCTTCTCCTTTTTGAGACGTTGTATAGTGCCATGGGTTCATTACAGTAGACCTTAATACGAATAGCCCATGTTTTTTATATGATTCTCTGCTTATACCCAATGATTTCAGAAGGTCTTTGATAGAATTATATTTGTATTGTTCATAAGTCAATCTTGTCCTTGATATAAAGTATTCTTGAGAATATGGCATTTTATATTTCTCACCACTATTGGAGATTGATAGCTTTTTGTATATGCTTTCATTTAAATTGTTAAGATATTTAAGTGAACAGTCTTTCTTGATCATTTTTTTATTAGACCAACTATAAGGTTGAACAATATAACAAATTAGATTTGAATCTGGCTGATAGAGTGGTGTGAAAGAAAAGCATGCATCATCCCAATTAAAACTATTGTAAATCTCTTCTTCAATCTTTTGAAAATATTTCTTGTGTTGAGATAAATAAATAAATAATTTTTGGGTGTTTAGTAAAGAAGTTCTTATGATTTTCCCATGTCCTTCATTATTCAATGGAATTGTTTTGTGTGCTAAATAAGTAGCTGCAGCAGCTGCTCCTGGCTTTGAACCTTCAATAATATATGGGCCTACGGCTGTTATATTGAGTGGTTCATCTATATTTTTCATTCCACCTTTTTCATCAGAAATATATTGAGCTTTTTGAGTGATTAGCTCAGTTACTAGCCCATTTTTGAAGCAAATTACACCAGCTGGATACGGTATATAACCTAATTTATGTGGGTCTATTGTAATTGAATCACTCTCTTTCATAGCTAAGATAGAATTAAATAGAACTGGATTTTTCCAGTCAATTTTTATTTCAGAGTCATAAAATTTAATTATTTCTTCAATATTTGAGATTGAGGTATACTTTTCAAAAATTTCATCATAACCTTTAGAATCGTAGTTTAATGATAATTCAGGTGTTTTTAGCATACTTCTTAAGTATCCACCCCAAGCTGCGTCGATGTGAAACCAAAAACTTCTATTTTTTTTAAGTTCAAACTCACTTCTTAAATTTTTTATTTCGTGAATAGGATCTATAGCTCCTTCTTCTGTTGTTCCGACTATCCCTACTACTGCTAAAGGAATTTCATTAGGTTGTAAGTTCCATAATGCACTTTTTAATTTAGCCATATCCATTCTGAATTTCGAGTCAACAGGTATTAATTTTACTGAATCTTCTCCTATTCCTATTATATTACAGATTTTATTAAAACAATAGTGAGCTGCTTCAGATACAAAAATCACATATTTGATGTCTAATTTCTTATTAACGAAGTCGTAGCCAAATTTTTTGCCGTTAAATGGACTTTCTAAAAAGTGTTTGTTTATGTCCTCAATAATTGTTTCTTTTTTGTTTAAATCTTGAATTAAATATTGAGCTAATTTTCGAGACATGAAGATACTCTCATTAGGTTTAATATGTAAAAGGTTTATATCCTCAATTTCTATAATTTTTTTATTAGCTCCATTTGGTGTTTTTATACGAAAATCATATTTATTTTTTATACAGTAATCTTTAATTATTAATGGAACAAATGTAGATATTCTTGACACCCAAATAGTTTCAAGGTTAGCTAATGTTCCACCAGAAGTCAAATGGCTCCAAGAAGTTTCGATATCATAGCCAAGCATTTCTGAAATCATTTTACCAGTTTCCAACTCTAATTTTACGGTAATTGGAGCTGCCTCATCGGTAACGTTATTTGGATTATAAAGCATTCCTGCAAAATAACCTACCACAGATGGTAAGGACTGTTCTGAAAGCATATGTGCTATATAGCGAGGCGAATGAAAAGGATAATGTGCTTTGAGTTGATTCACAAGTATGTCAATCTCAGAATTCAGTTTATCAAACCATTTTTCGTGTTCACGTCTTTTATCTCTACTTACAGCGACTTTATCTTCCGGAAAATAGTTTCTTCTCCAATGTATATAATCGTTGAAAATATAGTTAATTATTTCAGACCATATATTTGAATGTTCAGCTTTTGGGCCTAAAAACCAAGCAGCTAATGGTGTTTCTTCATTATTACTATCTTTTTTTTCCTTCATGTTTTATTTTAAGCTAAATTTATTTGAGTATGAATTTTTATTGGAAATACTTTTTATTTCCTAAAAATAAACCAAAACAAACAACATAAATTACGGCTTCCCGTAACCCAACCATTTTCTCAAAAATAAATACCCATCACGGCAAGGGTTTAGGGCATTCCGATAAGGGTTATAGGGCTTCCGTTAAGGGGTAACCCCCATAAAAGAACCTTTCGAAGGAGTTCGGTAACGCTTCGAACCATTTCAGGAACGTTTATAAATAGTTCTTTAAGGGGTATAAGGCTTAACTTATGGTAAATAGTCGATAATTAATGGCTTCGAAGGCATTCTTTGAGGCTTATAAATGTCACATTAACGCTTCGAAGTACTTCCGTAACGTTTATAAGTAGTTTTTTAAGGGTTTTTACTAGTAAATTATCGAAAATAAGCGATAAGGTAATGCTTCTAAGTAGTTAATCAATAGTTACAATGAGTTCAGTAACGATTAAAATAATTAATTGAATTCTTCAAAATAGTTTGGGAATGCTTGTATGGTGTTTGGTAAGTTATGAACATAAAAAAAAGACTGTCTTAAAAGTCAAAGTTTCATCAAACCGAATCAAGTTCAGAATGATGCTTTTCAATACTTTTTAGACAGTCTCTTTTAGATGGTTACTATTGCCTTTTATCAGACAACTACATCTTATCAATAATATTTTCAATTAATTCCGTAGTGGAACCATAGGTCAAGCCTTCTGATTTTGCGATTTCAATGGCTTCTTTTGCTTTCTTCAAAGCTTGGGTATAATTTCCTGTTTTATATAATAATGCAGCATGTGTATCTTTATTGTAATACGTTGCTTCAAGTTCAATAGAACGCTCTACCACTTTTATAGCTTTCAATAACGCATCAATATCATTATGTTCCTTGTAGGTATGCCAAGCTAATGAATTTAAATTACTTGAAGAATTCCAAATTTTTTCCAAGGTTGTCTGACTAAACTCGTCACTATCCCCATGCTTAGCCGTAGCATCATAAAAACGGTCATCCGACGAAGTACTTGTTGAAACGGTAGTGCCTGAATCGCCACCCATGTGTTTCTCAATCAAACCTGCCATTTTTGTTTTACTCATAGAACCTTCAATCTGTTCTAAATTTGCACTATTCTTAATAAACAAATACGTAGGCATTGCGCTAATTCCCAACGCATCATCTATTTGATTCTTATCTACATCAATCTTATAAAAATCAACACGATCTTTATATTTTTTCTCCAATTCCGCAATAATCGGATCCATTCGTTTACAAGGTCCACACCAAGTGGCGTAAAAATCTAGAACAATCAATCGGTCATTATTGGTAAGTAACTTTGGCTCAGCGGTGGCATCTGTTAACTCCGTTTGTGCAGTAGAGGGAATTGCAATACAAAGTAGTAGAATTAGCAATACTTTTTTCATATTCATTTGTTTTAATTAGCTGTTAAATTTAAAGAAAAAAAGTGATGTCATAAAATAATCATAAATGAAATTCGCATCATTTTTTAATAAAGTAATCGTTTTCAGATTTTTTCAAATCAAAAAACATACCACTTTTAACTATTTATTTTTCAGAAAGATAGTGCTTTTTCTAGCGAAATATTTTGTGAATTTTTGGAAAAAAATAAAGGCTTGGAAATCCCTGTTTTTACAACAATACAAACCGTGAAAGTCAACTGCGTAAAGAATGATTTAGAAACAGTATTTTTTTACGGCTGTCTGTATTGAACTTGCAGGTAGATGTTTTTAGAAAAAAAGAAGTTTATGGCTGTATGATAGTTTTAACAAATCAATTTATACCCAAAACCGCGTACGTTTACAATCTGTATTTCTGGATCATTTTTTAGTTTTTTGCGAAGTTTTGAAATAAAAACGTCCATGCTTCTTGCGTTGAAAAAATCGTCATCACCCCAAAGTTTATTCAAAATAAAAGTTCTGTCCAACACATCATTTCGTTTTTCAGCTAAAAAAAATAATAATTCTGCTTCGCGATGTGTCAATTGTACAGGTATTTTATTCCAAATCAATTGTTGCTGTGTATGATTAAAAACATAGTTGCCAATTGGAATTTGTGAATGATCTTGCTTTAAGTGAATTCTGTCCAACAACGCATGAATCCGAACAATCAATTCTTCCATGCTAAATGGTTTCTTCAAATAATCGTTTCCGCCATGTTGAAAACCTTCTATGACATCTTTTACTTGCGATTTTGCCGTTAAAAAAATAATAGGAATCGTTGGATTTTCTCGACGAATTTCTTGTGCCAATGTAAAGCCATCTTTTTTGGGCATCATTACATCCAATACTAAAATTTCGGGTTGTTTCTTTTGATATATTTCGTACGCTAGTTCGCCATTTTCACATAAAAACACTTCAAAATCGCGCGATTCTAAGCTTTCTTTTACAATCTGTCCCAAGGCGGGTTCGTCTTCTGCCAAAAGCAGTTTTATCTTTGTTGTTTTCATCCGAGCAGTGTAATTTTAAAAATAGTAAGCTTGGTATCTGGCACTAACTGAATGGTTCCGTGATGCTTTTCTACAATTTTTTTGGTGTAATACAATCCAATTCCAAACCCTTTTACATCGTGTGTATTTCCGGTTGGAATTCGATAAAACTGATCAAAAATCTTTTCACGTTGCGATTTATCAATCGTTCCGCCATTATCTGAAACGGTAATTTCTAGCGTTTCTTTTTCTTTGGCAATCGCAACTTCAATATGGTCGCCGCCATATTTTAAGGCATTATCGATTAAATTATTAACAGCATTTTCAAAGTGAAAAGCATCTATATTTATTGAAAATTGTTTTAGATTACTGGTAAAATTAATTGCTTTCTCTGGATTGAATGTTTGTTGTTTTTCTGCAATTTTCTGAATAAAATCAACGATATCTACCGTTTCTTTTTGGATCAATAAATTTTCGCTGTCCAAGGTGGCAGTTTCCAATAACTTTTCCACCATGAGGTGTAATTTTTTTAATTGCTTATCGGAAATCGCTAGATATTTTTGTGCCTTTTCAGGATCTTTCAACGCATCAAAATGTTGAATGGCTTCTAATGCTGTTGAAATTGTGGTAATCGGCGTTTTGAATTCGTGTGTAATATTGCTAATCAAATCATTTTTGATTTCCGCCAATTGTTTTTGCTGTCGAATCACACGTAACAAATACAATAACGAAGTAATAATTGCCAACGAAAGTAAGCTTGATAATACAATACCAAACATGCTTTTTTTCCAAATAACGTTAGAAATATTAGCGTATTGCAGCTCTAACTTTTCGCTAGGTCGTAAGTAGGCAGATTTTGCATTCGTTTTCAAAAACTCTTTCGGAAGTGCATCAGTACGAATGTGATGAACTACATTTTCTCCAATATATTGGTTCAATTGATACGGGACGTCAATTTGTTTTCGATCAAATTCGGTATCTAAAAAAGTTTGTAACTTCTTAAAATCTAGTGAATCTTTAGAAATAGAAATATACAAGGAAGAAATTTCATTAAACAGACGAATACTATCTTTTAGTGGCAATACTCGTGAAACTGGAAACCTTGATTTTGTATTTAGTAAACTCTTTAACGAATCTATTGTTAGACGTTCGTTTCGAGAATCAATAATAATAGTGTCTGAACGTGTATTTAATCTTGATTCAATACTCGTAAAAATAGAATCAAAATGGATACCTTTCAGTTTCTCATATATATTCTTATTTCTACTATTAGTAGTGCCATCCATGCTCATAAAGAGTAGTTTTTCTTTTTTGGCGAAATCGGCATAGTACGCTTCCACTGCATTATCCAAACTAATTTGAACCTGATTGATAAATTGTTGCTTGTTAACTTGGTAGTTTTTATAATTCCAATACACTTGCACAGCAATTGTAATCGCTATGGTGGCGATGATTGCATAAAGAATCCAAGAAAAACGTTGTTGCTTCATTTAGTTACCATTACAAGTCAAATGTAAGAAGTTTATGAAGATAACAAACTATCGCTTAACACTCGTTAACAAAAAAAGTTCTTTACAAATGATGATTTAATGACAGAAAAAGAAATTTAATAAGTAAGAAAAGTATATTCATTTTTTTATATATTAGTGTTTGAAATAATTTTTAAAAATAATCAAGGATGAAAAAAACAATTTTACTGATTTTACTAGTGCAACTTTTTTTAGTTGGATGTAATCAAGAAGAAGTTTGTTACAGTTGTGATGAAAATGTAGATGCTTTTGTGAAAGAAAATTTAAAAGCGATTCAGCAAATGAACCGTGCAGACATTATGAACTATTCAAAAGAGAAGCAACGTGGAATATACAGAGCTTTATCGCCTGAAAAGAAAAAAGAAATTTGGCTAGACAAATTCGCACAAATAAATTCCTTAGCTTTGAACGAAGGCGAACGTGCATTGATGGAGAAATTTCAAGAATTTGTCAATAAAGCTGACTTTTCAAATACTATCACACAAAAAGAAAAAGACTATTTGGACAATTTGCGTGCCGAAGCAATTGGTAAACATGGTTGGACGCAACGGTTTATTGTGAGCGCATTTGGCTACTTAGAAGATATTGACCGAAGTGGGATAATTGTCGCTAAAGATTTCGGTGATGTACCTGTATTAACGGATCCAGATCCAGACGAAAAGCCGAAATGCGATTGTGATTGGGGATTTGCTTGTTTGGATGGACCATGTGATAAAAGGCCAAAGTCCTGTAATAAAACAGTAGATGATTGTGGTTGGTTTTTACAACAACCTTGTGATGGTTATTGTAGACCCGATTTAGGATAAACTATGAAAAAAGAAATTTTTAGAAAATATGCAAAGTATGCGCTAAATTCCTTTTTAGGAATGTGCATCTATCTCTTATATGGAGCTGTTTTCAATGGGAATCACACAAAAATGTTTCCTGCCACGTGTGCTACATTTTTTTTAGTTTCTTTTTGGATGGCTTCTAAAAGATCGTCAAAATCAAAAGATATTAGTATTTCATTTTTGATCACAGTAATTTTTATTATTTTAATTATTCTTCCAATGAGATTGTCAACAATAGCTGGCATAGTCACATATATTATTATGATGCCAGTAAGTGAGCTTATGGGAAGTTGGGCACAAAAACAGAAGCTTCAGTTTGCATATTTTCCATTGTTATTACTATTCGTATGTGTTTTGGTGAGACCAAATGCAATTCATTATTTTTGGAATACAGATGCGTTTCAGAATCGAAAAACTCCTGAAATTTCTTTCTACACATTAAACAATGAAAAAGTAAACTTTGATAAAGAAGTAACGGTCATTGATCTTTGGTCAACGTCTTGTGGCGTTTGCTTTCGTAAATTTCCAGAATTTGAAAAACTAAAACAAGAGTTTGAAGGAAATGACAACATACAGTTTTACAGTGCCAATGTGCCGTTAAAAAATGATACCCACGAAAAAACCTTGGCAACTATAAAACGGTTGAATTATGACTACGAAACGCTATTCGCTGAAAAATTTGAAATGATTCGTGATAGCTTAGGAATCAATGGTTTTCCACAACTATTAATTATAAAAAATGATACCATTCGGTATTTAGGCGATATGGAAACTGATAAAACAATTGTATTGACAAACACCAAAGATGTGATTCGGAATCTTTTAGAATAAAAAAGTAAACCATAGGTGTCCGATAAAATCATTTCCATTCTTGTGAAAACTATGCTGTAAAAGTCTTTGCAATTTTTTTTGCGAAGACTTTTTTATGTTTAACACTCGTTAACGTTCATTAACTCTAAAAAAACTTTTTCTTGTTCATATTTGTAGCATCAAAAAACTAAAAAACAGCATCAGTATGAAAAAAAACTATCTGAAAACAATCATTTTATTCTTCTTTATGCTCGTCAATGCATTCCTCAATGCACAAGATTTTCAAGGTGTGGCTACATATAAAACGAGTCGTAAAATGGATTTAAAAATAGATAGCACTGCGGTCAGTAATGGAATGAATGCAGACATGCAGGAAAAGCTAAATGCCATGTTGCAAAAGCAATTTCAAAAAGAATACACGCTTACGTTTAATGCTTCGGAATCTATGTACAAACAAGAAGGAAAACTTGCGGCTCCAGCACCCGGAAATGATGGAATGAGTATCATGCTTGTGGGTAATGGCGAATCAACAATACTTTACAAAAACACGAAAGAAAAGCGGTATGCAAATAAAGAAGACCTTATGGGAAAGGTGTTTTTAATTCAAGATTCTTTGCAAAATACAGCTTGGAAACTGGGAAGCGAAACAAAATTTATTGGACAATACCAATGTTACAAAGCAACACGCACAAAAGAAATTGAAAAAATAACCGCTATGTCGTTTAATGACGATACTAAGGAGCCAGAAGTAACCAAAGAAACCATTACCATTACAGCTTGGTATACACTCGAAATTCCTGTGAATAACGGTCCAGGAATGTATTGGGGATTGCCAGGCTTAATTTTAGAAGTAAACGATGGTTCTGAAACGATTGTGTGTAGTAAAATAGTCATCAACCCGAAAGACAAAATTACGATTAGTGAACCGACAAATGGTAAAAAAGTAAATCAAGCTACATTTGATGAAATCATGGAGAAAAAATCAAAAGAAATGATGGAACGTTATCGAGGAAATCGTAGAAATAGTGATGATGGTTATAGAATTGAAATTAGAGGATAAAAAATTAAAACATGAAAAATCTTAACCATTTTCACCTATTCATCATAAGCAGCTTTTTCGTTTTTACATCCACATTACAAGCGCAAGTAGCTACCATTCCTTTTATGAATGACGGATTGATGTATATCAAAGTAAAAGTCAACGATCATACCGAGCCACTAAATTTTGTGTTTGATACTGGCGCATCTACGGCAGTTTTAGATAAAAATGTCGCAAAAGAAATTGGCGTAACGGCAAATTATCAGCAACCAACGGAAGGAGCCGCAGGAACAGAAATGTATCACATTGCATTGTCTCAAAAGTTACACATTCAAAATATTACCTTGGCGGATGCACATCTAGTTTTGGTCGATTTAGATCGATTGTCTAAACGTGGTAATCAAAAAATTGATGGCATCATTGGATACAACATCATGCAACAGTTTGTCACACAAATAGATTACGATCAAGAAGAAATAAAACTTTATAAAAGTATCGATGATATCGAAAATGTAGGTGCATATAAAGTATTATCTGCATCATTAGATTTTGCATCTATTCCACAAGTTGAACTTGAATTTACACTCCAAAATAATCAAAAATTCAAAGGAAACTTTCTATTTGATTCAGGTGCTAGTATGACATTTTTACTCAATACGCCTTTTGTAAAAGCAAATAAAATAGAAACGCTCATTGGAAAAACAATTGAAAACAAAGCGGAAAGCTTAACGACTTCTTCTAATTTTAAAATTGGAAGCGTCACAAACGTACAATTAGGCGATTTTACATTTGGAGAAATGCCTATTGATTTATCCAATAGCAAATCGGGCGTTATGGCTTCTGAAGCATATTCAGGAATCTTAGGTGTGAAAATAATTCAAAGATTTCATTTCATTTTAGATTATAAAAATCAAAAAATATATCTAAAACCTAACAAAAGTTATGCAGACGAATTTGAATTTCCTTTAAGTGGTATTTCGTTAGAACAAGAAGCGGATATCATTAAAGTTACAAACGTGGTAAAAACATCAGAAGCTTACGAAAAAGGAATTCGAGAAGGCGATCAATTGCTTGAAATGGCTGGTATTAAAGCAAGTGACATCCGTAAATGTCGCGAATTATTAAAACAAAAAAATACCTCAATTGAACTCAAGTTGAAAGCTGAAAAAGGCGAAGTAAAAACAGTTACAATCCTACTAAAGCGACTGATTTAGTTGGTAACTAATGAAAAATATTAAGAAAAGCTTAACAATATTCACATTAAACTTACGCAAAAATAAAGGTCTAACTAAAGTTAAAAGTGTAACTTTTTGCCCTGTTATCTACTAACAGCGAAAATTATAAAAAAATAAAGACCTATATAAATGAAACGTATTTTACTTTGGAGCTTACTTTTATGCACGACTAGCATATTCGCTCAAAATTTTCAAGGAAAAGCTTATTACCAATCCAAAACAACAATGGACACCAATTGGGGCGGAAGAGAAATGTCTGAAGAGCAAAAAAAGCGAATTAGCGAACGCATGAAAAGCTTCTTAGAAAAAGTATACATTTTAGACTTCGGTAGAACGGCTTCTGTATACAAAGAGGAAGAAAAAATTGAAGCGCCAGGACAAGGCGGACGTGGCGGATTTGGAAGTATGATGATGGGAAGTTTTTCACAAGGAACACAATACAAAGATGTTCAAAAAGGAGTGACGATGGAATCAAAAGAATTCTTTGGAAAGCAATTCTTAATCAAAGACAGTTTGCCAAAACTGCAATGGAAAATGGAAGGTGAAACCAAACAAATTGGAAAATACCTTTGTTTCAAAGCAACAGCTGTAAAAAAAGTAGACGAACTTGATTTTAGCAGCATGCGTCGAAGAGGTCGTAATGATGACGAAGACAAAACGGCTGAAGAGAAAAAACAAGATTCGATAAAAGCTGCAAATGATCCGTTTAGCCAAGTAGACATTCCCAAAGAAATCTTAGTAACCGCTTGGTATACACTAGATATTCCTGTAAATCAAGGACCTGGTGAATATTGGGGATTGCCCGGTTTAATTTTAGAAATAAACGCAGACAGAACCACTATTTTATGTTCTAAAATTGTGATGAATCCAGAAGAAAAAGATCCTATTGAAGCACCCACAAAAGGAAAAGAAGTGACGCGCAAAGAATACAACGAAATCGTAAAAATGAAAATGGAGGAAATGCGTAATATGTATCGTGGACGTGGCGGTCGAGGAGGAAGAGGATAATTTTTTTTCAACAAATTTAATCAATAAACAAAAAAGCTTTCTATGATGAAATAGAAAGCTTTTTCATTTTAAGGAAGATTGTAAACTTACAACTGATTACGTCGCTATCATAAAAATTCCTAATTTGAAGCATAAAAGTTTCAAAGCTTCACCCTAACTTTCTAGGTGTTACGAATCTTTCAACCATTTGAAAGTATAATGGTATCCTTGTTTAAAACCACCTTTTACCATCAAATCATACATTTCTGTATGAACTCCAAAAGCTTTTGCTTTACTGAGTTTGGCTTTAGGTTTTCCATTATCGTGTTGCAAATAGTGTAAAGGATAATTTCCTATGTTTGGACCTATTCGGTCATCTTGTGTGGAAAGCATTTCCCACTGACCAGTATTAACACCTTTCCACCATGTGATTTTAGAATCTGCTATCAATGAAATCGTTACTTGGGTTCCATCAGTTTCTTTGATTCCCAAATGTATTGTGTCTTCCGATGTGCGGTTTTCACCTTCTACAAAACCAACATTTTTGTCATAATTGCTCATAATTTTATCTTTTTTGATTAAAAATACGCCTACTCTATAAAAAGGATTTTCGGCTTCGTCCTACGTTTACATGATTTGATGTTTCAAAATTCATCAAAATAGCACAACGAAAACAGCCTATAAGTACGGAAAATGCGCTTCCGTAGATTCCCGCAATTCATGATGGTTTATACGTGTTTATACGTTTGGAATAAGAAAATGAGTAATTTTTTAGCTAATTTTAGATTAAATTAAAAAAAGAAAACTTAGTCAAATTAACAATATTCACACAAACTATTCACCAATGAAAAATCAAAGTACACAAACATCACCCAATTATGATAAAGAAATAGGACAATGGGCTGAAGAAGACGTTTTGCAATTAGCAAATCATTTTCATAAACTGAATGGAACACAATATGAACGAACGCATGATTTTGCTTTCAGAGCAGAAGATAGCGCGGAAGAATTAAAACGTTTTAATACCGTGAAAGAAACCATGAAAAGCCTTAAAATATATTTGGCATTAGATGAAAATGACAAAATGAAACATACTTTTTTTCCTGTATTGAAAGCAGAAGATGGTGCTGGGAAAGAACATTCTTTTAAGCTATATCCTGTCTCAAAAAAACAATTAAATCATGGAAAGTCAGAAATAGTGCCAGAAATATTTAAAAATATGATTTCTAAACATTGGGATGAGGTTGATATTCACTTAATTGACGATTTATTTACGGCACGTCAAAAGAAAGAAAATGAACCAGAAGTTACAGTTCGGGTTAAATATTATGATATCTGCAAAGCAATTATAGATTCAGAAATTAAAACAATAGACAAAATCACAGGAATTACCATGTATTCTGGAATTGACATGAATAAGTTTGCCGATAAATATCAAATTTCTTTTACACCAGTTTTAGGACTTCAACGTGAAAATCCAAACACAGCAGATGAAAAAATCGGATTGAAAGGTGTGGTAGAATTCTCAAAAGGAGAAGTACTCATTGAATATTCAAGTCCTTGTCCACCAACGTGTTAATATAAATGTGATGAGCGAAGAACTCTTTGGAACTTTACGATTCATTTCATCTTTTGCGGTGATACTTCCATTGCTAATTGCTTTGTCGAAGTATCATCGCTTGAGCAAAATACAACAAAAATTAGTGTATTTACTCATCACAACATTAGTAGTAGAATCAATTTCGAATGTACTATGGTATCAGAAAATAAATAATTTGCCAGTCTATCATTTCTATTCAATTGTCGAATTTATTTTAATTGTACACATTTATAAAGATGAACTAAAAAAACTATTTCCAAAGCGTTTCTTTTACACAATAGTTGCTGCGTTTACTATTTTTTCAATCGTCAATATGATGTATTTTCAGAGTCTGCAAACGTTCAATTCTAATGTAACTACGTTATCAGGAATTTTAGTCATTTTTCTAGCACTAAGTTATTTTTATGCCTTATTGAAAGAGGTAAAATACAGTTCGTTAGAAAGAAATCCAATGTTTTGGCTCAATGCGGGTTTTTTAATCTATTTTTCAAGTAACTTACTCCTGTTTTTTGTAAACAATAGCTTATTTCAAGAATCTAAAGCAACGAAAGTCAGTTACTTACTTTGGGGATTGCATGCTGTTGTCAATATAATTTTAATCATTTTTTATACAATTTCCGTATGGGTGAATCCGAAACAACGATAACATTACAAATTATTATCATTGGTATGGTGATGCTTTTTGTATTGTCATTGGCGGTCATTTTATTTTTCATTATCTATCAAAAACGATTGTTGGCGCAGCAAAAAAGGCATCAGCAAGTTGCTGCGGATTATCAACGAGAATTATTGGGCATAGCCATCGAAAGTCAAGAAAAAGAACGTACACGCATTGGGAAAGAATTGCACGATGATGTAGGCGCATTATTAACGACGACAAAATTATATTTAAGTCAAATATCGCCTGAACTTTCTGCGGAAGAATTGACAACTACGACCGAAAAAATGCGTTCGTTATTTGACAATATGATTCAATCGGTGCGAAATATTTCTCAGGATTTACGACCTGTCATTTTAGAAAAATTAGGCTTATTAGAAGCCGTTCAAAATTTGGTACAAACCATCAACGATTCTAGCAAATTGAACGTTCTTTTTGTTGATAATACCACAAGTTCTATCGCGAAAGCAACCGAATTAAATGTATACAGAATTATTCAAGAATTGATCAATAACACCTTAAAACACGCCATGGCATCCAATATTTCCATAACATTTAGCAATGAAGCAAACACGCTAAAAATTGTGTATGAAGATGACGGAATCGGAATGCAGCAAGAATATTTAAACCAAAAAGGAATTGGACTCCGAAATATAGAAAGCAGATTGTCTGTATTGGAAGGAACCATTCATTTTAACGCCCAAAAATCGGGTATGAAAGCAACGATACAAATACCAATATAAAATGAGCAACGAAATGATACAACTTGGCTTAGTAGACGATCACAATTTATTCCGTGAAGGCATCAAATCGTTATTAGATAAAATTTCGGAGGTCAATTTGGTGTTGGAAGCGGTCAACGGAAAAGACTTGTTTACAAAGTTGAAAAACGACGTTCCCGACGTGATTTTACTCGATTTAGAAATGGAAGAAATGAACGGCGTGGATGCGACGTTAAAATTGCAAGAAGAATATCCGGATGTGAAAATTTTAATCCTAACCATGCACAAAGAAGAACGCATGATTTCTTACTTAATGGAAATTGGCGCAAATGGGTATTTACTAAAAGATACTACGCGTGAAGAATTGGAAGAAGCTATCAAAACGGTGCATAAAAAAGGATTTTATTTCAATCAATTTGTATCGCAAGCCTTGTTGAAAGGACTCAAAAACAAATCGGGAAAACCGTTAACGATTGGGAAAGATTATCACTTAACCGCAAGAGAAATTGAGGTTTTAGAACTCATTGCAAAAGAATACACCACCGCAGAAATGGCAGACGAATTATTTCTCAGTGTCCGAACCATTGAAGGGCATCGCAAAAACTTAATTAGCAAATTGGGCGTAAAAAATACCGCAGGCTTATTGATAAAAGCCATCAAAGAAAAGCTGATTGTGATTTGATGGATGTCAAGTCGAGCGCAGTCGAGACTTTTGGTTTTTTTCAGTAGTATAAAAAAGGTTTTGTGCTAATATTTATAGTATAATGAATGTCTGTTTGTTATTAGTTCTTTGTAAGTAATTTTCAAACACCATCTAGTAATACAATGACCTAGGATTCATAACAACTTCAACACCGTAATTTTTTACACCAAAATTCAAAGCATTATAAATTCTCAAAAATGATGGAATTTCTAATAACCCTGATTTGATTCCAATAACTGTATTTTTACAATGTCCTAAAAGCTGATTTTTATTTAGCTTAAATGGAGGTTGATAATCTATAAAACTTGGATTATTAGCTAACAACTTCTTTCTTCTCAATTCAACAATATTTAATATTGTGCTTAATAACCACCTATCCAAATCTTTTAATAATTCAATATCTGTTATTAAAGGATAAAAACTCATTATACCTTTAAAACTTAAAACCTTATAAGTTCCATTCATATATTTTTTAAGAGTTTCCTCTGTTAAATTTCCATATAAATATCTTCTTATTTCCATCATTGCACTTAAGAAGTTCTTGTCCCGACCACCAGATGGAATATTACTTGAATGAATAGGAGCTGAATTTAATGGTTGGAGCAGATTTTTGTACAATAGAGAAGAAATGTGGTCTTTTATTTTATCAACGGAACTATCCTTTATTGATATATTCTCTGTTGATATTTTGTAGCCTAAAAATTCGATAAACTCTTTATGATTTGTAAATTCTGTGGACATTTCATTTCTTTTCAAGAGAGAGATTCCATCAGATTTATCAAAGTTTATTTCAATTCCAGATTCTTCAGAAAATTTGTAAATTATATCAAATGCTCTAGATATTTTATCATAATTTTTTGTCCAAATTATAGTGTCATCAGCATATCTTGCAAATCTAATACCTAAATCCTCTAATTGTCTATCTAGTTTCCAACAAACGACATTGGCTAAAAATAATGAAATTGAAGTTCCCAAAGGGATTCCTTTCTTTTCTTCGTTATCAATGAAAGCTTTAATAATATTTTCTTCAATTGGACTTACATTGAAGCTATTAGACTTTAATTGTTTGAATAAATAATCGTGTTGAATAGAATCAAAGAACTTCTTAAAATCGAACTCTGCTACAAATATTCTAGGAGTAGTGTTAATTTCACTAAAAATATCTTCTATCGCAAAATGTAAATTCTTATCATCTCTATAAGCGTAGGAAAATGAACTAAATCTATGTTTATTTTTTTGAAGCAAATTTTTGTACATACGATAAGATACAGCGGAATCTTGAATTTGATATATGGATAATTTTCGTGTGCCACCACCTTTTTTGGGTATTGTTTTATAATGTGGTGTATTAGGTTTATAAGTTTTGTTTAAAATTTTTCGCGCTACAGATTTTGATATTTGTGTGTTTCTCTTTAAAACATAATATGGATTAAATTTTGAGTCTTTATCCCATTCTGCTGGGACACTAATAATTTTGTTTGGAGGATTAGTATAAATATTTGAAACTCTTTGATGCCATCGTTCAATATTATTATGATATAATTCAAATCTTTCTTTGATTTGAATTGCTTGCCTCTCAATATCCTCGTATAATATTTTTTCCATATAAATCATTAAAAACAAAAATGCCCCATTAAGGGACATATCCACGGATTTCACGAAAAAAAATAAATTCTTACTGATTATTTGATTTTAAGTAATCAAACAAACCTCGTCCTTTTCAGGACAGTAGCAAAATCCGTTAATTCCATAAGAATTTGTTCAAAGATAAGAAAAAACTACTTGCAACAACGGTAACCGTTGCACAATCCCATAATTTTGCAAAAACGACTCATTCTTAACCTATTTAAGAATGTCTTTCTTTTGTATCCTTCTCCACCAACTTCAAAATCGCCTGCGAAATAAAAATACTCAGCACCACAAATCCCATAAAAAAGAAGAATCCATTTTCGAGTTGAGATTCGTTGGTCGTTAAAATAGCAAGATCACGGAAACCGCTTTCCAATTGTTCAAGCTGACTCGAAATAATGCCTGTAAAGCCAATATACGCCATAAAAATTGCGACGACCAATACATCCGCCATCGACCATTTGCCACTTTTAAACACTAAAAACCGAATGATTTTGTTGTGTTGTAACGATCGTTTAAAAACAAGCAACACACTGGAAATCAATTTCGATACGGGAAAAATCACACTAAATAACACAATCAAAACACCAACTACCAACACTTTCATTTTTCCTTGTGACAACAGCACGCTCGAAACTTCCATAATGCTTTTACTTTTGTAATACAATACTTGGTCTGTAAACGTAATCGATTCGCCCATGAGTTGTAAATCCATCGAGGAAATCCGCGCATCAATGGCAATCATCGGGAGAAAAACGCCCAACACTAACAAATGCAACGCTGCTAAAATATAGATTATGATGTTGAATTTGGAATGATTTTTTTCGACAAGAATTATTAATAAAACACACAAAAAAGTGAAGAGTAATACCGAATTTGCAATGTGTTGTTTTCCGCTAATAACATCCAACTTTGCGGTGATTATTTCTTTGCAATTTTCGCCTGTTGCTGCATTGTATTTTTCAACAATATTTCGGTAGACAGTATAATCGATCTTTTGAAAAGTACCATCCGTATACGCGTTAATTTGTGCTAAAATGTACTTTTTGATGTTGTTTCTGTTTTCTTCATTCTCTAAAAAATCGAGAATATCTTCCGTAATTGTGGGTACATGATTTTTTAATTCGCCAAAAATTTTAAAATAATCGGCACCAAAATTCCGCAGTGAAAAACCAAAGTTCGCTTTTCGTTCGTTTTCTGCTTTATACGTGGTTTCAAACTTGTCAATGGATTCATAAAGAAACGTTTCAATCTTTTTTCGCGCAGCTTCCCGATCGTTTCCTGTAAGCTTTAATTCCTCTAATTTTTTGGTGATAATCGCCGCAAATTGATCTTCCCAAGCATCCACATTAAACATTCCGTATTTAATATCTGAAAGTTCAATCACGTCTGCCTTCAAGGTTCGTTTGTCATTTTCCAACGAATGGGAAATAAACGTCGCAACACTAATCGCGATCAGCAATAAAATAAGAATGCTATGTGAGATGAGGTTTTTACGCACGTTTTTTTGGTTGACTAGTGATTTATTTAACGTGAGTTTTAGATAAGCTTTTAATGCTTCAAAAAACTATTCTCGATACATTTTTTATCTATTTCGACTGTGCTCCATATGAAAAAAAATACTCGAATTGACGTTTTTTGAATTAGAATTACGTCAAATCGAGTGAAATTCTGGAAGAATTTTGTATCGAGATTAAGTGATTCTCTTATGTCGAACTCACGTTATTTTAAAACGAATGAAGTGACCATTTGTTTCAAAATTACCTCATGTTAAATGAAATTTTCTAGTTTTTTTAAGGATTCATTTCATACGTTAATCCAATCTGCGCTTTGACGCGATCAATAATTGTGATTAATTGTTGACTGAATTCTAACGGCAATTTTAAACTTTCCGTTTGACCATTTCGCAAACACGCATTCACTTCTTCAATTTCATGCAGATATCCGTTTCCTGTATAGGGAAGTTCAAAAATGGTTTCTTTGTCATCTTTAAAAAGTGTAATGGTAGTTGCTTGATGAAATCTGCGATGTAATTTTAATGCGCCTTTTGTGCCGTGAATATAAGCTTCCGTAGGTGTATTTGCTTCCAAAGTAGATTCTAAAACGGCTTTGGCATTATTTTCATAATTAAACAACATCGCACAAAAACTATCTACTTCGGTCGGTTTCATATTTGCCATTGCTTTGATGTCAGTGGGAATTCCCAACACGAGCAAACTCAGAAAAATAGGGTAGATGCCAATATCGAGTAACGAACCGCCGCCTAATTTTTTATTGAACAATCTACTTTCGGGATTGAACTCACTTCGAAAGCCAAAATCTGCCCGAATTTGCACAATATCGCCAATAGTTTTTTGGTCTAAAAGTTCCATTACTTTTTCAATCGAAGGCATAAATCGTGTCCAAATAGCTTCCATCAAAAACAACTTTCTTGATTTCGCTTCTTCAATCATCATTCTGACTTGTTCAGCATTAATTCCCATAGGTTTTTCACACAAAACGGCTTTTCCGTTTTGCAAACAAAGCATGGTATTTTCAAAATGAAATGTATGTGGTGTGGCGATATAAACGACTTCAATATTCGGATCTTTTGCAAGTTCTTCATACGAATCATACGCAGAAATTGCGTTATATTTTTGAGCAAATTCGGTTGCTTTTTCTAAATTTCGAGAAGCAACTCCTTGAAGAATCACGTTGCCGGAACGTTGTAAATCGGCAGCAAATTTATGTGCAATATTCCCCAAACCGATAATTCCCCAATGTATTTTTTTGTGCATGTTGTGATGTTTTGAATACATTCAAATGTATGGTATTATATACGATCTTTTGGAATCTTCATCGAGTTATGTCATTAAAGATGATCCACCAGGTGGAGGATCTTTATCATCCTTTCTATATTTTTTCCAAATCTCTTTATCACGAGCTTCATCGTCGCTGTAATACTCTTCATCTGAAAATCCATCCTCTGGTAATTTTTTTGTTTTTTCAAACTTATGACTTCCATTACAGCGTAAACATAAAGGTCGCAATCTATTTGGATCATCATGATCTTTTCTAATGGCGCTATCGCTTTTTCCTAGTCTTTTTAGAGCTTTTAATCGACCACTCCATTTTGGATAATGATCAAGTTGTCCCGATACGATATTATGTCGTTTTTTTGATTTACTAATGTAAAATGTTTTAATTTCTTTTCCCTTTCTATCTGCCAAGGGCATTCCACAACCAGGACAAACATACAAGCCACTTTTATTTCTAGGCGCTTTTTTAATTACTGTGTTTCTTAGTTTTTGACTAAATGTTTGACGATGTTTTCTTCTTTCGCTAACTGGAACCCAAGCACCATCTTCATCATCAGAGTCTTCTTCCTTTTTCTTTCTTTTTTTTCCTAGTTGAATGACTTTATTTGTGACAGATTCTCCAATTGTTTTAAATTGAGTGATATTTTTAGTCGCTTCAGAAGAAAGTTGCTGCTGCTTTTCTTGAGTGCTGTTATTGATAATTTCGTTCAATTTTCTTTGTGTAACAGCTTCAGGTCTGTTATCCACAAATTGAAAAGCGGATGTGCTGCTACTTTTCTTTTGGGTGGGTTTAGTTGCTGCCGATTGGCTTTTATTTTCTTCCTTTTTATCCGCGTGCGTATTCATGTATAATAACTTTCATCTGGAAATTACTGAATAAATATACTTTTTTGGGTGGTAAAATCATACTATACATCTTTCAAATATGCATGATGTATACGAATTGTATACGCTATCGATTATTTTTATTGTATAACTAAAAAGTGGGAGTCGTAAAAAAAAATATCGAGTTCTTTTCAATCTACGCAAAACATCGTATGTTTTTGCAGGGTTCTCTTTTGTAATTTTAAGCAATCTAAATCAAAAGTTTATGAAAGCATTCAAAATGCCGATGTTTATATTCATAAGTTTAATCGTTTTTGTATGCAGTTTTTCATGTAAAGTGACTGCGCAAAACCTAGCTACAGCACCACAAGATTTTATCATTCTAAACACTAAAGATACGGTCTATGGAGAAAAAATACGCCTTGTACAATGGTTTCAACGATTGGGACGTTTAACAGTCATTAAGAAAAACGATGAAAAATTGGTATATGGTTTTAACAAAGTATATCAAATTCATGAATTTAACAGAAAAGGAAAAGTGACGGTTCACGAATTTGTAAAAGAAGCATTCTACGATGAAAATTCATACACAACAATGGAAATAGTTCATAACACAGGAAAAGTAAAATTATACTATAATGAACAAGGAGAAGGGCCAGATCGACCATTTATTGTAAGTGACTTTTATCATGGTGTTGTCTACCGTCGTGGGCACAAAAAGCTGTTAGCGGAATTTGACAAATGCACTGCTTTTAGTGAACAATTCTCCACTAGAAAATCGCGTCGCAGAAAACAGATTGAGAAGTTAGTGGCGTTTTATAATGCGCATTGTGAGGATTGAAAATTAAACTTAGTTCAAATACTTAAAAATCAATCCTTTCGTTCCAGAAAAATAGCTTCTCATTCCATTTTTTTCATATCAAATCTACTTATTTCTCAACTTTGAATTGCAATCAAAAAATAAATTCGATTCAGTAGCTACGATCAATTTTGATTACAAGGGCGAAATCCGAAAAGCCTATGTTGAATAGAGTAGGAGAATAAATAATTAGAAAATATGAATTTTACAAATTATCATATTGCGGCTAATCAATCTGGAGTAGCAATAAAAGTAAAAGGAGAAAAATTTTATGTAGCCACACGATACTTTATCGAAATTGGAGAAAATGCTACATTGATTTTAAGTAGCCAACCAAATGGAAAAGGAACTGTTTTTGTTGATGATACTTTAAAGCTAGTTGGAACCGATCAAAATGATTCTTCGGTCTCGGCTACTTACAAGCATGATTATAGTAATGGATGTGACGGTACAGGAATCAAACATACGGCTCCAATCGATTTAACTCAATTCGATGACTTTAAAAGTTTAAGAGGTAAAACGATTTCTTGTGAAGTACAAATGCATGACAAATGTGGAGGAGTCGTTTCTAGTAGTGATATTTATCTTTGTGTAGGTGAATAATCAAAAATAAAATATCAGTTTATTAGGTTACATTTCAACGATGAAAAACCGCTTTTCTAAACAGAAAGCGGTTTTTTAGGAAGATACAAACATCGAAATCTTTCCAATTTAAAAAACTAATTTCTCTTTGTAACTAACTTTGTGTGACTTTAAATCTACGCAAAACTTCGTATTTTTTACAGTGATTGTCTTTTGTACTTTTAGGTGATTTAGATTAAAAATTTATGAAAACATTCAAAATACTGTCGTTTGTGTTAATAAGTTTGATCGTTTTTGTATGTAGTTTTTCATGTAAAGTAACTGCGCAAAATCAATCTACAACGCAACAAGATTTTATCATACTAAACACTAAAGATACTGTCTATGGTGAAAAAATACGGTTTGTACAATGGTTTCAACGACTAGGACGTTTGACAGTCTTTAAGAAAAACGATGAAGAATTGGAATATGGTTTTAACGAAGTATATCAAATTCATAAATTTAACAGACGAGGAAAAAAGTTGGTGTACGAATTTGTCAAAGAATATAAAGATGATGAGAATTCATATATAGCCATGGACGTCGTTTACAACACAGGAAAAGTAAAACTATATTATGATGATCCAGGCGAATTTCCAGATTTGCCATTTATTGTGAGCGACTTTTTTTATGGTCATGTATATAAAAATAGACACAAAGAGTTGTTAGCGGAATTTGACAAATGTGTTGCTTTTCGGGAACAATTCTCCACCAGAAAATCGCGTCGCAGAAATCAGATTGAGAAGTTAATTGCTTTTTATAATGCGCATTGTGAGGATTGAAAATTAAGCTTAGTTCAAACACTTAAAAATCAATCCTTTCGTTCCAGAAAAATAGCATCTCATTCCATTTTTTTCATATCAAATCTACTTATTTCTCAACTTTGAATTGCAATCAAGAAATGAATTCGATTCAGTAGCTACTAGTATTTCTTTTGATTACAAAGGCGAAATCCGAAAAGCCTATGTTGAATAGAGTAGGAAAATGAAAAATAAATAATTATGCCTACAGTAAATGTAACAAGTGCGAATATATACAACGCAGCAGTAAAAGTGACAGGAGTTTTAACAGGAAGTAGTGGAGTTCCTATTACAGCGTATACCGTGGAAGCAATTCCGCTAAGTGGAACACCAATTAGTATTGTGATAAATGAACAATCTTCTGGTGGTAATTTTGAGTATTGTGGAACTACACCAAATAATACGCCACTTCCAGATAATTGTGCAATTCGAGTAATTACTAATAGACAAGCTCAAGATGAACTATCTGCGCAGCAACCAAGTAGTCCAACCATTGGATTTCTTCCACTAGGGAGCTATCAATTAACATCTAGGAATATCAAAGTTGAGCTTACATGTGATGCTTTTGACGGAAGTGGAGTGCCAAAGGCTGCAAACCTTGATTTAACTAATCTTGTAAATCCTGATGTATGGAATAATAATGGTAATTTACAGATGACTGACAAGTATCAATTACAAGATGGTTTTCAACCAGGAGGAAGTTGGAAGCAGAGTTGTTCTAATATTAGTATAACTCTTAGTTGTGAAGCTCAAAAAAATGATGGAAGTTGGGTAGCTGCAATATTTGATTTAACAAATCTTAGCAGTGCCGACTTATGGAATGATAATGGTGTTTTAAAGGGTTAGATTTTTAGTTTAAAATATCAGTTTATCAGGTTCTATTTTAACGATGAAAACCGCTTCCCTAAACAGAAAGCGGTTTTTCTAAATTATAAAAAAGCTCAGAATTTATTACAATCCAAAAGCTGCTTTTACTTTGTCTACGTAATCTAATTTTTCCCAAGTAAACAACTCCACATCCATAGTTTTGCTTTCTCCATAAGGAGTGGTAAAGGTTTTAGAAACTACTTCATTGGTGCGTCCCATGTGTCCGTAAGCCGCTGTTTCGCTGTACATTGGTGTGCGTAATTTTAAACGACTTTCTATTGCCGCAGGACGCATGTCAAAAATTTCAGCAACTTTTTTCGCAATCTCGCCATCAGTCATATTTACTTTGGAAGTTCGGTACGTATCTACAAAAATTCCCATAGGTTCTACAACTCCAATCGCATACGAAACTTGTACTAAAATTTCATCTGCAACGCCAGCCGCTACTAAATTTTTCGCCACGTGACGTGTTGCATACGCCGCACTTCTATCTACTTTACTTGGATCTTTTCCAGAGAAAGCACCACCACCGTGAGCACCTTTTCCGCCATACGTATCCACAATAATTTTTCTTCCTGTCAAACCTGTATCTCCGTGTGGTCCACCGATCACAAATTTTCCAGTTGGGTTGATGTGATACTTAATATCATCCCCAAATAATGCTTGAATTTCTGGTGTTAATTTTGATTTCACTCTCGGAATCAAAATCTCTACAATATCCTTACGGATTTTCGCCAGCATCACTTCATCTTCATCAAAATCATCGTGTTGTGTTGAAATTACAATCGCTTCCACACGTGATGGCACATTGTTGTCATCATACTCAATCGTTACCTGACTTTTCGCATCTGGACGTAAATACGTGATGTCTTTATTCTCTCTTCGCAAAGCCGCCAATTCAATCAACATCAAATGTGATAAATCCAACGCCAACGGCATTAAATTAGCAGTTTCTTTCGTTGCATAGCCAAACATCATTCCTTGATCTCCGGCACCTTGTTCCTCTTTCGTCGCTCTATCAACACCTCTGTTAATATCGTCTGATTGCTCGTGAATTGCCGATAAAACACCGCAAGAATTTCCGTCAAACATATACTCGCTTTTGGTATATCCAATCTTGTTAACGACTTCTCTAGCAATCTTTTGCACGTCTAAATACGTGTTCGACTTTACTTCTCCCGCAAGAATCACTTGTCCTGTGGTAACCAAAGTTTCACAAGCTACTTTTGATTCTGGATCGAACGCTAAAAAATTATCAATTAAAGCATCAGAAATTTGATCTGCAACTTTGTCTGGATGTCCTTCTGAAACGGATTCAGAGGTAAAAAAATATGACATAATATATCTTCTTTAAAAAATTATAATGTGATAGAATAACTAAAAAATGATTGCTTTTAAGGCTAAAGAAGTAGAAATTACTGCTTTAGCATTTTTTAATATCCTGAATCACTTCAAGAATTGAGGTTGCAATCAGTTCAAATTTTTCCTCAAATCAGGTGCAAATGTATAAAAATCTAGTTAGATACAAACAAGAAAAAAATATAAATTCATATTTCATTTAAAAACTGTTAAAAATGATTTTTTTTGAAAAAACATTTGGATATTAAAAAATAATGACATTATATTTGTGGCAAACAAAGACGAAAAATGCAAAATAAAGTTTTCAATATGTGTTGTATGATGTGTAGCAGAAATGCCGCAGAGGACACTATTGTACGATAACTTTAAAAAAGCATCCATCAATAATTTAAGCCTCTGCATTTGCAGAGGCTTTTTTCATGATTATATTTTAAGTTAATTTTTTCAAAAACCAATGATGACAATTTTTCAACTAGCAGAATTTACAACTACACACACAATGATGATGTGTTGTTGTATGATGGCTATGTGCATGCTATGCTGTAGCCCAATTCGCTATTACCGAAAAGTTCCTGATAAGCTATAAACAGTTTATCGCATCCATAAAAAAGGTCCTTTTGGTAATACACTTCCAAAAGGGCTTTTTTTATTTGGTTGAAAATCAAATTGCCATGAAAAAGCTAAAACAATAATTAGAAGAAAGATCAAAGCGCACTGAGCGGAGTCGAAGTGCAAAACAACAAAAACATAGAAAAAAACATAAAAACAAGAAAACATGAGCACACAAAAATTCGCAACAAAAGCATTACATTCAGGACACGATACCAAGTTGAACGGAGGCACGAGAGCGGTTCCAATTTATCAATCAACTGCCTATGTATTCAACAATTCGGATCACGCATCAAACCTATTTGCATTGGCGGAACCTGGCAATATTTATAGCAGAATCAACAATCCAACCAATGATATTTTAGAACAACGTTTGGCAGCCTTAGAAGGCGGAATTGCAGCCGTAGTAACCGCTTCAGGAACGGCGGCAATCGCAACAACCTTACTCACTTTGTTACGCGCTGGCGATCACATTGTAGCTTCCAATAGTTTGTATGGCGGAACATATAATTTACTAAACGTCACGCTTCCGCGATTGGGAATTACCACAACCTTCGTAAATCCTGAAGATGAAAATAGCTTTAGTGACGCAGTACAAGAAAATACAAGAGCTGTTTTTATCGAATCATTAGGAAATCCAAAATTAGATGTTTTAGACATCGAAAAAATCTCGGCGCAAGCCAAAGCCAACAAACTTCCTCTCATTGTAGACAATACAATTGCCACACCATACTTACTGAATCCTATCCAATACGGCGCAAACATTGTCATTCACTCACTTACCAAATACATCAACGGAAACGGAACAGCTCTAGGCGGTGCCATTATTGACGCAGGAACTTTTGATTGGACTAATGGAAAATTCCCAGAATTTACAGAACCTTCTGCGGGTTATCACGGTTTAGTGTATAGCGAAGTCTTAAAAGAAGCGGCGTTTATTGCGAAAGTACGTATTGAAGGATTGCGCGATTTTGGTTCGGCATTAAGTCCATTCAACGCATTTCAAATCATTCAAGGATTGGAAACCTTGCCAATTCGTATCAAACAACACAGTCAAAATGCGTTGGAATTAGCAACATGGTTGCAAACACAAGAAGCAGTTGCTTGGGTAAACTATCCAGGATTGGAAACCAGCAACTATAAATCGTTAGCCGAAAAATACTTACCAAAAGGACAAAGCGGAATTGTAACATTCGGCATCAAAGCAGGATTTGAAGCTGCAAAACGCATTGCAGACGAAACGGAAGTATTCTCACTTTTAGCCAATATTGGCGATACCAAATCACTCATCATTCATCCAGCAAGTACGACGCATCAACAATTAAACGAAGCGCAACAAGCTTCCACAGGTGTGACACAAGATTTAATTCGTTTATCGGTCGGGTTGGAAGATGTAGAAGATTTAAAAGCAGATTTACAAACCGTATTCGAAAAGATAATAGCAGGAATTCCAGCATCCTAAAACGTATATTTTGAGACAGAAAATAACATACATATCTATCACCAATTTTTTCACAGAAAGTGGCGCGTACTATCCAAACTTAAAGTTGAGTTATCAGCTTACGGGTTCGGATAGTTCGGATGCGCCGATTGTGTTGGTCAATCATGCTTTGACAGGAAACTCGGAAGTTACAGGCGAAAATGGTTGGTGGAAATCACTCATTGGCGATGGAAAATGTATTGATACACATCACTTTAAAATTTTAAGTTTTGACATTCCTGGGAATGGTTTTTTGGCGGATGAAACTTCACTTATCAATAATTACAAGGATTTTGTAGCGAGAGACATTGCAAAAATTTTTCTCAGAGGTTTGGAACAATTAAAAATCAATCAACTTTTTGCGGCTATTGGCGGATCGTTAGGTGGCGGAATTGCGTGGGAAATGGCAGTTTTAGAACCGAATTTGATTCAAAATCTAATTCCGATTGCTTCCGATTGGAAATCTTCGGATTGGTTGATTGCGAATTGCTTTTTACAAGAACGCATTCTAGAAAACTCTAGTAATCCAATTGAAGATGCGCGCATTCATGCGATGTTGTGTTACCGAACGCCTTTTTCATTCAAAGTAAAATTTCAGCGAACGCGAAACCATGAAAAAGATATTTTCAATACGGAAAGTTGGTTGTTACATCACGGAGAAAAACTGCAAAAACGGTATCAATTGGCGGCATACAAACTAATGAATCAATTACTAAAAACCATTGATATTACGAGAGGTCGTGAATCGTTAGAAAAAATAGTAGCACCAATTTCAGGTAATATTCACATCGTTAGTATTAACACTGATTTGTTTTTTTCGCCTGACGAAGACCGAGAAACCATTACAAGACTCAAAAATATTAAAGCAAATGTCTATCATGATGAAATACAATCCATTCACGGACACGACGCTTTTTTAATAGAATACGAACAATTAAGTCAATTACTTAGAAATATTTTTCAGGTACAGAAATCATCGATTTGATAAAAAAACAGCTATGAAATGAACATTAATAAATTTTAGCAATTTTTTCAAAAAAAATAGCGCTAAAAATTTTAATGAGAGAACGAAGTGGTTACACACGTTCTTAATTTTATAAATAAATCATATCAATTAATTATTAAAATTTAAACGTGTGAAAGTATTAAAATTTGGGGGGAAATCACTTGCTAACGGAAAAGGAATTCAAATGGCAATTCAGATTATAAAAGACAAAGCTCAGCAGCAAGAAAACATTGCAGTTGTACTATCAGCCCGTGGAAATGCTACGGATGAATTGATAGAAATGTTAGAAAAAGCGGTACACAAAGAATTTTATCACGAACAATTAACCGCATTTAAAGCCTATCAAAGTCAAATAGACCGATCGCTCGATTTTTCAGAAGAATTTACCACCTTAGAAAATTTACTGCAAGGCGTTTCTTTACTGGGCGATTATTCTGAAAAAATAAAAGATCAAGTGATGTCGCTTGGCGAAATTATCTCAGCGAAATTAGTCACTAATTTGTTAAAAAAAGAAGGTGTAAACGCGCATTACACTGACACCAGAACGCTCATAAAAACAGATGATGTTTTCGGTAATGCGAGACCTTTAGATGCAATTTCGAGAAGAAATATTCTCAATCATTTTAAATCGCACAACGGAACTACGGTCAACATTGTGACAGGTTTTATAGGCTCCAATCATCTCAATGAAACGACCACTTTAGGACGAAACGGAAGTAATTATACCGCTGCTTTATTAGCCAATTTTTTAGATGCGGAAGAATTACAAAATTACACACATGTTGACGGAATTTTTACAGCAAACCCTGAATTGGTGGCGGATGCCAAAAAAATTGCAGAATTATCATTTAATGAAGCGAACGAATTGGCAAACTTTGGGGCGAACATTTTACACGCAAAAACAATCGTTCCATTGATAGAAAAAAACATTCCATTGCGCATTTTAAATACCTTTAACAGTTCGGATAATGGAACAATGATCACGCAAAAAGCAACGACAAAAGGGATCAAATCAATTTCGGTTTTGGATCACGTTGCGTTGGTCAATTTAGAAGGAAGAGGTTTGCTAGGAAGAGTTGGTGTAGATGCACGAATTTTTAAAACTTTGGGCGAAAATGAGATCAATGTGAGTATTATTTCGCAAGGTTCATCAGAACGTGGTATTGGTTTGGTCATTGACGCCGACAAGGCTTCCAAAGCGATTATTGCCTTAGAAAGAGAATTTGAAAATGATTTCTACACAAAAGATGTCAACAAAATATCGGTCATGGATGATGTCGCTGTGATTTCGATTGTGGGACAAGATTTAAGCGAATTTCACAAACCGTACAATGCATTAATCAAGAATCAAATCGTTCCCATTTTATTCAACAATACCATTTCTGGGAAAAATGTGAGTTTGGTGGTGAAAAAATCACAATTACACAAAGCGGTGAATGTCATTCACGGTCAAATTTTCGGAATCTCTAAAAAAATCAACATTGCTGTTTTTGGAAAAGGATTGGTTGGCGGCACATTATTAGATCAAATTATCCAAAGTAAAAAGGGCATTTTAGAAAAAAACAATATCAAGTTAAATGTCTTTGCTGTCGCAGATTCACAACATGTTTATTTAGACAAAAACGGAATTGCTGACGATTGGAAAACGGCGTTTCCGAAAGAAAAAGTAGCCTATACTTTGCAGCAAATTATTGATTACGCAAAAGCGCACCATTTAGAAAACCTCATTGCTGTCGATACAACGGCAAGTAAAGATTTCATAGATAGTTATATACCTTTAGTTAGTAATGGCTTTGATTTGGTTTCGGCAAATAAAATTGCAAATACAGTTGCATATTCGTTCTATGAAACATTGAGAGCGGAACTCAAAAAGTATCAAAAAAGTTATTTGTACGAAACCAATGTTGGAGCTGGATTGCCGTTAATTGACACCATAAAACTACTGCATAAATCAGGTGAAAAAATCAAGAAAATCCGCGGTGTATTTTCAGGTTCATTAAGTTATTTGTTCAATACCTTTTCGGTAGAAGACATTCCGTTTAGTACCGTTTTAAAACAAGCGGAGGAAAAAGGATTTACCGAACCCGATGCGCGTGAAGATTTATCAGGAAATGATGTAGCTCGAAAACTATTAATTCTTGCGAGAGAATTGGATTTAAAACATGAACTGTCAGACATTAGCATCCAAAATTTATTACCAGCGAATTTACAAACCATCAAGTTGGAGCAATTTAAAAAAAGCGTCACTGATTTAGATCAAACATACAAAGACATCAAAGTCAATCAAAAAGAAAATCATGTATTGCGCTATGTGGGCGATTTGTCAACAGAAACAGGCATTTTGGAAGTAAAGCTCATTTCTGTGCCGAGCAATAGTGCATTGGGACAAATAAAAGGTTCGGATTCTATTTTTGAAATTTACACCGAAGCGTACGCAGCACAACCATTAGTCATACAAGGTGCGGGCGCAGGCGCGGCTGTTACGGCAAGAGGCGTTTTTGGAGATATATTACGATTAACGGAGAAACTTTGACTTCGAAAAGCTCAGTCACCGTTTTAATTTATAGATGTTAAATGCTAAATTTTAAATTATATTTTGATTGAAAGATAGAAATAATTACAAACGTCACTTCGAGTTGAGTCGAAGGCGAAGTATCGACAAGTACTTTTATATCCTACTCATCATAATGAGTCCTGAGTAATTCTCGATACAACGAATCACAGATTTGGCACTCAAACTGACGTAATGAACAAATAACAAATCAACGAATCAACAAATCAACGAATCAACGAATCAACAGAAAAACGAATCACAAATAACAAAGTTTAAAATGTGTATAAGTTTAAGAGTGTACAGTTTACATCAAAAAGGTAAAAAATAACTTAACAAACAACAAACAACAAACAACAAACAAACAACAAACAAACAATGAATTCAGACCATATAGAAACTCAAGCCATTCGTACACAACTAGAGCGTTCGTCTTTTTTAGAACATTCCAGTCCGTTGTATCTAACGTCTAGTTTTATTTTTGAAGATGCTGAAGATATGCGTGCTTCCTTTGCGGAAGAAAAACAGCGAAACATATACAGTCGGTTCACCAATCCGAATACGTCCGAATTCGTGTCAAAAATCTGCCAAATGGAAGGTGCGGAAGACGGTCATGCGTTTGCGACAGGAATGTCAGCGGTATTTTCCACCTTTGCTGCCTTGCTCAATAGTGGCGATCATATTGTCTCATCACGTTCTGTATTTGGTTCCACACACAGTTTATTTACGAAGTTTTTACCGAAATGGAATATAGAAACAAGCTATTTCAAAGTAAATGAATTAGACAAGGTTGAGTCGTTAATTCAGCCCAACACAAAAGTCATATATGCAGAATCACCAACGAATCCGGCAGTTGATATTTTAGATTTAGAAGTATTAGGTAAAATTGCTAAAAAGCACAATCTAATTTTAATCATCGACAATTGCTTTGCAACGCCATATTTACAACAACCGATAAAATTTGGTGCAGACTTAGTCATTCATTCTGCCACCAAATTGATTGACGGACAAGGTCGAGTTTTAGGTGGCGTTACTGTTGGTCGTGCAGATTTAATCAGAGAAATCTATTTATTTGCTCGAAATACAGGACCGGCATTGTCGCCGTTTAATGCTTGGGTATTATCAAAAAGCTTAGAAACTTTGGTCGTTCGTGTAGATAAACATTGTGAAAACGCCTTAAAAGTTGCAGAATTCCTAGAAAATCATCCAAATGTGAATTGGGTAAAATATCCGTTTCTAAAATCGCATCCACAATATGAAACTGCTAAAAAACAGATGAAACTTGGCGGAAATGTGGTCGCTTTTGAAGTCAAAGGCGGTATTGAAGCTGGAAGAAAATTTCTAAATGCCATAAAAATGTGTTCGTTGTCAGCAAATTTAGGAGATACGAGAAGTATTGTAACACATCCGGCTTCCACCACACATAGTAAACTTTCGGTGGAAGATCGTTTAGAAACAAGTATTACAGACGGATTAGTTCGTATTTCCGTTGGATTGGAAAATGTAAACGACACAATAGAAGATCTTCAACAAGCATTAGCAACTCAATAATGGAGTGAAATGTAAGAGTTAACAATTTCTAAACAAAAAAATGTATGTAAATTCAATAAAAGTAGATACATTTGCCTTTTAGTCTAGTAAATCGATAGAGTAATAGTAGTTTTAATAAAAATAAAATGATTTTAAATCAAATTGTTAGAAATAAAAGTGATTTTCAAACAGACATAAGTTCTGAAAAGCCGTTGCGAAGCTTTGTAAAATCAATCAGTTGGAGAATTATTGGGACATTAGATACAGTCTTAATCTCTTGGTTGGTTACCGGAACATTAAGTGTAGCATTTACCATAGGATCCATAGAAATGATTACAAAAATGGTCTTATACTTTTTTCATGAACGTTTGTGGAACATCATAAAATGGGGAAAATAACATGCAAATAGACATTCAAAATATAAACAAAGAATTACGCAACAAAACGCCTAAAGAAATTATTTCATGGGCACTTCAGCAAGGAGGAAAAGCAGTTGTAACCACTAATTTCAGACCGTATGAAGGTGCTATTTTGCATGCGTGTACACAAGTAAAACCTGATATGGACGTGATTTGGTGCGATACTGGATACAATACGCCAAACACCTATAAACACGCGGAAGTTTTAATCAAACAATTATCCTTACACATAGATTTATACGTGCCAAAACAAACGGCGGCACATCGTGATGTCGTACTAGGAATTCCAGATGTGAATGATGAAAAACACCAACTATTTACGGAACAAGTGAAGTTAGAACCTTTCAAGCGCGCTATGGAATTTCACAAACCCACCATTTGGTTTACGAATCTGAGAAAAGGACAAACAGCATTCAGAGATTCCATAGACATTGTTTCTCTTGGAAAAGATGGTGTTTTAAAAGTGAGTCCTTTCTATCATTGGTCAGATGAAGAACTAGATCGTTACTTGGACACACATCAAATTCCGAATGAATTCAAGTATTTCGATCCAACAAAAGTATTAGAAAACAGAGAATGTGGATTGCATTCATAAGAAAAAAAACATGAGTACGAAGGTATTACAAACAAATATATTAGAAAGTGAAGCGATACATATTTTCAGAGAAGTTGTGGCACAATTTGAAAAACCAGTATTGCTATTCTCGGGAGGAAAAGACTCCATAACCTTGGTCAGATTGGCGCAAAAAGCGTTCTTTCCAGCCAACATTCCGTTTCCATTATTACACATTGATACAGGACACAACTTTCCTGAAACCATTGAATTTCGTGACAAATTAGTCAAAAAATTAGGGCTAAAATTAATTGTGCGAAATGTGCAAGACAACATTGATGCAGGAAAAGTACAAGAAGAAACAGGGAAATATGCAAGCCGAAATATACTGCAAACCGAAACCTTATTGGATGCAATAGAAGAATTTGGTTTTGACGCATGTATCGGAGGCGCGAGAAGAGATGAAGAAAAAGCAAGAGCCAAAGAACGCATCTTTTCTGTACGAGATGACTTTGGACAATGGGATGAAAAAAACCAACGTCCAGAAGTATTTGACATGCTTAACGGAAAAATCAACTTAGGGCAAAATGTTCGCGTATTTCCAATCTCAAACTGGACGGAACTTGATGTGTGGAGTTACATCGAAAAAGAGCAAATAGAAATTCCATCCATTTACTTTGCACATACCAGAGCTACCTTTCTAAGAGACGGATTAATATGGTCTGCAAATGATGAGGTTGTCTACCGAGAAGAAGATGAAAAAACACAAGAACGTGTCATCCGATTCAGAACGGTTGGCGATATGAGTTGTACTGCCGCCGTACTATCCAATGCGTATGACATCTCTTCGGTAGTAGAAGAAATAAGGCAATCCACCATTTCAGAACGTGGCGCGCGTATCGACGATAAGCGTTCGGAAGCAGCGATGGAAAAAAGAAAACAACAAGGGTATTTTTAAAATTTTGCCCTTAATAAAAAAACAAATACAAATAAGCTAAAAGCCAAAGGCTAATAGCTAACAGCTTGACAAAAAATGGACGTACTAAAAATAGCAACCGCAGGAAGTGTAGACGATGGAAAAAGTACCCTAATCGGTAGAATTCTATACGATACACAATCACTAACAGACGATAAACTAGAAGCAATAGAACGCAATAGCAAACAAAAAGGATTTGATTACCTCGATTTTTCACTAGCAACAGACGGTTTGGTAGCAGAACGCGAACAAGGAATCACCATTGATGTTGCACATATCTATTTCTCTACGGCAAACAGAAGTTACATCATAGCGGACACGCCAGGACATGTAGAATATACCAGAAATATGGTTACAGGTGCGTCAACATCACAAGTATCAATCATTCTCATTGATGCTAGAAAAGGTGTGATAGAACAAACGGAACGTCACTTTTATATCAATAATTTATTGCGTATAAAAGACATTGTTATCGCCGTAAACAAAATGGATTTAGTTGATTTCTCTGAAGAAAAATACAAGGCTGTATACGAAGAAATACAAACGCTGATTTCAAAAAACACGTACAAAGAACAAAACATCACGTGTATTCCTGTCAGTGCATTACAAGGCGATAATGTCGTAGAAAAATCAAAAAACATGTCTTGGTACACAGGCAAAACGCTCATTGAACATTTAGAAGAAATAAATGCGCAAGATGTATACGAAGAAGCCCAAACACGTTTTCCTGTGCAAACAGTTATCCGACCGAAAACGGAGGCGTATCACGATTTTAGAGGATATGCGGGAAAGCTCTACGGAGGTGATATTTCGGTAGGAGATGAAGTCATCATTTTACCATCGGGTACCAAATCGAAAGTAAAAGAAATCTACTTCTACACGGAACAATTTGAAAAAGCAGAACGAGGAAGTTCCATCACGCTAACGCTAGAAGACGATGTAAATGTAAGCAGAGGTGACATGATTGTAAAAACAGATGAAACACCAACCATTGAAAAAGAACTAGAAGCTACGGTTTGTTGGATGGACAAAAAACCACTCACAGCCGCCACAAAATATAGTTTGCAACATGGCGTACACAATGTATTGGCAAAAATAGTCGCCGTAGATGCTATTGAAGAAGCTAACTTTTCCAAAGAAAAAACGAACACTTCTCAATTGCAGCTCAACGAAATCGGGAACATTCAGCTCAAACTAAACAAACCGTTATTCTTTGATAGCTATCAAAAAAACAAACACAATGGCGGATTTATTTTAATCGATTTACAAACCAATACCACAGCAGGTGTTGGATTTATAAACTAACAAAAGCGAACTCAAAAACGAATCATCACAACGGAATATTTCAAATACAACACAAAAAATATGAAAATCAATATGAAAAATATGACAATTTGTTGCTCATGTACTTTTCCAAGGACAAAAGGAATATGACGTAAAATACTATCTATATTTTAATAAAAGTCCTTTTGAAAACCAATTCATAAGGACTTTTTTAATACTTGAAAATCAAACAAATGCAAAGCTTTAGAACAGAAATAGAAAACCCAATTGTCGAAAAAGACATCATCGAATTAGCACAAAAAATTCGTGAATTTAAAGAAGGGAAAGTAGACGAAGAAAAATTTAGAAGTCTACGATTAGCACGTGGTGTCTACGGACAGCGGCAACATGGTGTACAAATGATTCGAATCAAACTGCCTTACGGGAAAGTGACGAGTGCGCAATTGCACAGAATTGCGGATGTAGCGGACGAATATTCCACAGGAAGATTGCACATCACCACACGACAAGACATTCAAATTCATCATGTAAGCTTAGATCGAACACCAGAATTGTGGGCGCAACTCGAAAAAGACGATATCACTTTACGGGAAGCCTGTGGAAATACAGTGAGAAACATCACGGCAAGCGAAACGGCCGGAATTGAGGTCGATGAACCGTTTGATGTATCGCCGTATGCAGACGCCATGTTCAAGTTTTTTCTAAGAAATCCAATCTCGCAAGAAATGGGCAGAAAATTCAAAATTGCTTTCTCCGCAACGGACGCAGATACGGCGTTGGCATACATTCATGATTTAGGATTTATTGCTAAAATTCAAAACAACATTCGCGGTTTCAAAGTATTACTCGGTGGCGGATTGGGCTCACAACCACGACATGCCGATGTAATATATGAATTCTTACCTGCGGAGGAAATCATTCCGCTTACGGAAGGTGTTTTGCGCGTATTCGATCGGTATGGCGAACGTGCTAAAAGAGGAAAAGCCCGTATGAAATTTTTGGTGAAAGATGTTGGATTAGAAGCATTTATAAATCTGATCGATGCAGAACGAAAAGCATTATCACACACAAAAGTTGCGATTGAAACAAAAGCATTTGAAGGAAGACCTCAATTTCAAGAATACTCAGTAGAACCTGTCGTCCTTGAAGATGAAGCAGCCTACGAAGCTTGGAAAACAACGAATGTAATTCCACAAAAACAAGAAGGATTAGTAGCCATTGGAATTCGTGTGCCGTTGGGAGATTTTTACACGGACAAAGCTAGATTACTTGCTGACTTAATCAAAAAATATGCTGCAAACGAATTGCGCTTTACCTTACGTCAAAACATACTCATTCGTCATGTGCGATTGGAATTGCTTCCTTTCTTTTATCAAGAATTAAAAAAACTTGGCTTTGCAAAAACTGGCTACAACAAGTTGGTAGACATTACCGCTTGCCCAGGAACAGATACGTGTAACTTGGGAATTGCGAGCAGTACAGGAATTGCACGTGAATTGGAAAAAGTAATCGCTGAGGAATACCAAGAATTCATCACCACAAAAGACATTACCATCAAAATAAGTGGTTGTATGAATGCGTGTGGACAACACAATATGGCGGAAATTGGTTTTCAAGGAATGACTATCAAATCAGGGAACTTAGTTGCGCCAGCTTTGCAAGTACTTTTGGGCGGTGGCGTATTGGGAAATGGAGAAGGTCGTTTTGCAGACAAAGTACTCAAAATACCAAGCAAGCGTGGACCTTTAGCATTACGTCAAATCTTGGATGATTTTAAAGCAAATGGAGCGCAAGATGAATCTTTCACCAACTATTACGAACGCCAAGGAAAACTATATTTCTATGAAACATTAAAAGCACTATCAGACAGTGAAAATCTTTCAGAAGATGATTTTGTGGATTGGGGACATGAAAAACCATACGTAATAGCTGTCGGAGTTGGAGAATGTGCGGGCGTTGTCATCGATTTGATAGAAACGTTATTTCTAGAAAGTGAAGAAAAAATAGAAAATGCGTCTGAAGCATTGGCGGATCAATCCTACAGTGATAGTATCTATCAAGCGTATGCAGCCATTATAAATTCGGCGAAAGCCTTACTACTTTCAGCAGATCAAAAAACAAACTCACATGCAACCATTGTCCAACAATTTGATGAGGTATTTGTAGCCACCAAAAAAATACAATTGCCAGACACGTTTGCAAATTTCATCTATCAAATACAAAAAAATGAACCCACGGAAACGTTTGCTAAAAAATATGTAGTAGATGCAAACTGGTTTTTACAACAACTAAAAACATACAGAAATGAGGAACGTAAGCACGCATAAACCAAAACTAACTGTTTTAGGCGCTGGACCAGGCGATCCTGAATTGATGACGCTCAAAGGCGTAAAAGCATTAGCGGAAGCAAATGTAGTATTATATGATGCTTTGGTCAACCGAGAATTGCTTGAATATGCGCCCAATGCCACACATATATTTGTAGGCAAACGTAAAGGTTTTCACAAATACAGTCAAGATGAAATCAACGAACTCATTGTAGCAAACGCACATGCGCACGGACATGTCGTTCGGTTAAAAGGTGGCGATCCGTTCATATTTGGTCGTGGCGCAGAAGAAATAGAACATGCAAAACAATTTGGGCTCGAAACAGCGATTATATCAGGAATAACTTCTGCTATTGCAGTACCCGCAAGTTTGGGAATTCCGTTGACAAAACGCGGAATCTCTGAAAGTTTTTGGGTCATCACAGGAACCACTTCCGAACGAAATCTATCGTTAGATGTTGCTTTAGCTGCACAATCTACGGCAACGGTGGTTATTTTGATGGGAATGAGTAAACTATCGGAAATAGTGACGCTTTTTAAAATAGAAGGCAAACACAAAATGCCTGTGGGTATCATTCAAAACGGAACGACCAACAATGAAAAATCGGTAATAGGAACGGTAGATTCTATTGTTGAAAAAGTAAACGAAAACAACATTGCAGCTCCTGCTATCATTGTCATTGGAGAAGTGGTCAATGAAGCTACACAACAAATCAATAGGTATTTAACCAATAATAAAAATACTTTTCCACTGCGAGAAGTGATTTAAAGTGATGGAAAAAAACGAACTATATCCGATATTCTTGAAGGTACACCAGCTTGATGTTTTAATTGTAGGCGGCGGCAATGTAGGACTCGAAAAACTAAGCTTTTTGCTCAAGTCGAGCCCAAATGCACAAGTTGTGCTTGTAGCACCTTTTATCAAAGAAGAAGTAAAAGCATTGGCAAAAAAACATCCAACGGTTACGCTAATTCAAGATGTTTACCAAACAGCCTATTTAGCTAAAAAACACATCGTCATTGCGGCAACTGACGATCAAACCGTGAATCAAAACATATACAAAGAAGCAAAACAACGCAGTCTCTTGGTAAACTTAGCCGATCAGCCAGCATACTGCGATTTCTATTTAGGTGGAATTGTCACCAAAGGAAATGTAAAAATTGCGATTTCAACCAATGGAAAATCGCCCACAACGGCAAAACGTTTACGACAATTTTTTGAAGAAGTCATTCCGGAAAGCATCGATGAACTTGTGCAAAATTTACATACGTACAGAAAAAGTCTCAAAGGTGATTTTGAAGAAAAAGTAGACATTTTAAACGATCTCACCGAAACTTTACTAGACAAAAAATAAACTCAATACTAAAATCTCAATACTGAATACTAAAATGATACAAACAGACATACTCATCATTGGCGCAGGTCCAACAGGACTTTTTACAGTTTTTGAAGCTGGATTGTTAAAACTAAAAACACACTTAATAGATGCGTTGCCGCAACCAGGCGGACAATGTTCAGAAATTTATCCAAAAAAACCAATCTATGACATTCCAGGGTTTCCTGAAATATTAGCGGGCGATTTGATTAAAAATTTATTAAAACAAATTGAATCTTTTGAACCTGGATTTACCTTAGGCGAACGTGCAGAAACCTTAGAACGTTTAGAAGATGACACATTTATAGTCACTACAAACAGAGGCACAAAACATCATGCACCCGTAGTGGTGATTGCTGGCGGACTGGGTTCTTTTGAGCCAAGAAAACCGCCGATTGCTGGAATTGAAAAGTATGAAGACAAAGGCATTGCGTATATCATTCGTGATCCAGAAGTGTATCGCGACAAAAAAGTAGTCATTGCGGGCGGAGGCGATTCTGCGTTGGATTGGACGATCTTCTTAGCCTCAGTAGCTTCCGAAGTTACGTTGGTACACCGAAGAAACGAATTTCGTGGCGCGTTAGATTCTGTTGAAAAAGTACAAGAACTTAAAAATCTTGGAAAAATAAACCTCATTACACCTGCGGAAATCACAGAATTGCATGGTGAAACGGAACTTACTTCAGTAACCATCACTAAAAACGGAGCAGCGCCAATTCAGTTAGAAGTAGATCATTTCATACCATTATTCGGACTCTCTCCAAAACTTGGTCCTATTGGAAATTGGGGATTGGAAATTGAGAAAAACGCCATTAAAGTAGACAATTCGTATGATTACCAAACCAATATTCCGGGCGTGTATGCCATTGGTGATGTAAACACATACAAAGGAAAACTAAAACTAATTCTATCCGGATTTCACGAAGCTGCGGTCATGTGTCAAAGTGCGTATCAACGCATCAATCCTGGAAAAAAATACCTGATGAAATACACCACTGTTTCGGGTGTAGAAGGATTTGACGGCTCTAAAAAAGAAGCCAAAAAAGAAACTGTACAAGCGATCTATTAAATCATCATTACCAATGTCAGACATCATCATATACATAAAAGATAGAGAAGGGAACAAGCACACTTTATTAGCTCCGACAGACATGGCAATGAATCTTATGGAAGTATGTAAAGCCTACGAATTACCCGTTAAAGGAACTTGCGGCGGTATGGCAATGTGTGCTTCTTGTCAATGCTATATGCTATCAGATCATCAACTTCCTGAAATGAGTGTGGAAGAAGATGCCATGTTAGCCGAAACATTTTATGTAAAAGAAAACAGTCGATTAGGCTGTCAAATTCCAATCACAAAAAACTTAGACAAACTCTATGTAGAATTAGCCCCAGAAATATAAAAAGTATTTTCATCTAACAATCTAACAATCTAACAATCTAACAATCTAACAATCTAGCAAATCTAACAAGTCCAATAAATCTAACAAGTCTAACAATCTAACAAGTCTAACAAGTCTAACAAGTCTAACAAAAACATTCACACTAATTCTATGGTATTCCCGTAGCTCATCCTAAAAAATAAAAAGTATTTTACGGTTCTAACTATAAAATATTTTTAATCATGAAAAAAAAGAACCTAAAAAGTTTAGCACTAAACCGAAAAACAATTTCCAATCTTGATGCAACAAGAAACAAAGGTGGAATAGCAATTACCGAAATGCAATGTCCATTATCACTAATTGATGCCAATGGTAACAACTTATGTCTTCAATCAGCTAAATGTGTGCTAACAGAAGATTGTGTGAGTATCTTTAACCCATGTATTACACAAACAGAAATTCCTACTTGTAGAGATTGTAAATAATAAACTTAAAAATCTAATATGTTAAAAGAAATCTTAAGTTTAAAAAATGCTAAACGCATAGAAAAACAAGTGCAAAAAAAGATCAATGGCGGAGTACGTTCACTATGTCCATCTCTTGGTGAATGGTGTCCGAATGACGCAGCTTCTATTCCTGTAAATTGTATTACAAATACGGCATATTGCTGTGTAAACAATACATGGACTGCATGTTAACTTTTAAAAATAATTCAAGCGAGTTTCAATTCGCTTGAATTATTTCAGTCTATAAAACGTATCTAATGATGAAATCTTTCGGCTCAAAATAGCCAACAAATAAAGTCTGGAAGACTTCTAAAAACGGAATCGTTAGTGTGCTGAATTTTAACAAAGTAAGCAAAGCAAAACGAACGCAGTTTCGACGAAACGTCGGATAGTGTCGTTTAAGTGTAGAGAAGTGAAGATGGTTGTACATATATAAATATTATTTTTATAGCGATTAAAATAAGCCCCAAACCCAAGTACCTACCTATGAGAATATTACCATTTTTTCTCGTGCTTTTATGTTTCTTTTCTATAGAAGCATTTGCACAATGTAACGGAATAAGTAACAATGCGTGTACTACTGCCGCACCAACAGTACTAAACAATAGCATAAGTTGTACACCACCTGCCAATCAAGGTGGACGAAGAAACTTTAATGTAACCAATATGATCGCTGGTTACACCTATCGAATTTCCAACTGTGGCTCTGGTCATGATACACAAATGACCATTAGAAATGCTAGTGGAACTGCCGTAGCATTCAATGACGACGATGGACCAGCCTGTCCAGGAACCGCAGCTTCTATTGATTTTACACCAACAGCTACAGGTAATTACAGAATACATTTAAATAGATATAACTGTTCTACAACAAATGCCTTAAACGGTGATATTGTAGTCACACTAATCGCAATTCCTGTAACTACACCTGCAAATGACGACTGTGCCAATGCCACTTCACTCACTGTAAACACATCACCTACTTGTACAACCAGTACTTCAGGAACAACAGTCGGAGCAACACAAACTATTGGGGCAATAAGCTGTAATGGTTTTTCAGGAAGTGCTGATGACGATGTTTGGTATAGTTTTGTAGCAACGGCTATAGATCATGATATCACAGTAACGCCGGGAACCATCAATGATATTGTTGTTGATTTGCGTTCTGGAAGCTGCAATGGAACAAGCATCGATTGTGCAGATGCAACCACAAATTCTTCGGAAGTCATCAATGCCACAGGTTTAACCATAGGAAATACCTACTATGTACGCGTATATAGCTATGATGTAGCAGGAAATGAAGGAACGTTTGACATCTGTGTGACAACGCCTACCTTAGTAAATTGTATGCCTACAACGGAATCTCCTAGCGGACGCTATATTGATACAGTAAGTTTTTTAGGAACCTTACAAGATGTTACAAATGCAGGAACAGGTTTTAGTACTGGTTATCAAGATTTCACAGGACTCTCAACACTTTCCAGACAAGTACAGGGCGAAGGAGTCAATGTATATGTTGGAGCAAACCTCAGAGGAAGAATCAAAGCTTGGGTTGATTGGAATAAAGATGACATATTTGACTTTACAACAGAAGAAGTTTACGATACACAAGGTGCCGCAACAACAACAACAACTTTCGGTTTTGTCATTCCCATAGGCACTGCTGTCGGCGACTATAAAATCCGAATCAGAATATACAATACTACAAGTGACTCTTATAACTACGATTTTACTCCTTGTGAAGACTTTGTAAACGGATCTACTTCAAATCAAATTGGAGAAGCCGAAGATTACCTCTTTACCGTAGAGCCATACTGTGATGCGATCATTACAAGTGTAACCGATGGAGAAACCTGTGGAGTAGGAACGGTCGATTTATCAGTGACCTCTAACGTTTCAGGTTTTAAAAGATATAGATGGTATGATGCAGAAACGGGAGGTACAATGTTGGCTGAAACGAATGTTGAAAGCTGGACAACACCATCCATTTCAACAACGACTACCTATTATGTAACTGTATATAATGGAACTTGTGAGTCATGGGAGCGTGAACCAATTGTGGCACACTTCAATCCCGTGCCAACACTTACCGTAACGCCTGATGTGTCTGATAGAGTTATATGTGGGGAAAACGATATGTTAGAAATATCCGCTACGGGTGATGTGGATGATGTATACCTAATAGACGAAGACTTTGAATCTGGAACCTTGGGCGTATTTTCAAATATAACCATCAGTGATAACGGTTCAAGTATCAATAGCCGAACCATTTGGCAAAACCAAACAAGTACATTTGTTCCTTCAGAATTAATATGGTTTCCTGCAATATCATCTGGTTTTGGGAGTGATCAATTTGTAATTAGTAACTCCGATGTTGGGCCATACACTATCAACAACGCATTACAAACAACGACTTCTTATGACACTACCAATTATGTAAATCTTACGCTAAGTTTGGATTGTTACTACTCACACTACTTACAAGATGGTAGTGGTGGTACGGATGATTACCTAGCCATAGAAGCATCTACGGATGGTACCAATTGGACAGCAATAACGCCAAACATCATTGCAGATGTAGGAATCGGAACAAAATTTGAAACACTATCGTACGATCTATCTACCTACATAAACGAACCAACACTAAGTGTGCGTGTTCGATTCTATGCAGTATTTTCAGATGGTGTGGCGGTAGATAATATAAAACTATTTGGAGACAAAGACATCACTTCGGTTGATTGGACAACGACTCCTGCAGGTATTGTAGATTTATTTATTGACACTACGGGTAATGGAATAGGTGATACACCTTATACAACAGGAAGCTATGAAACGGTATACGCCATGCCTACACTGCCACAATTGAATCGCCCTTCCTATTCATTCTCAGTAAATGCCAACCTTGCTAATGGTTGTGGAGCAGTAAGCTATGATTTTAACATACAAAACAAAACACGAGTATTTAATAGTGCTGCTTTAGATGCTTGGGGTAATGCGTCTAACTGGGCTCAAAACCTAGTGCCAACATCGGATGACTGCGTTGTTATCATGGATACAGGCATGCCTATAGATGCAAGAGCCTCTGCAAACGGTGTTGCTAAAAATATTACGATAAAAAATGGTGGACATCTTGAAATAGATCCAGGATGGTCAGTAACAGTAACCGATTGGATACATATAGAATCAGGTGCAACGCTTCACGTAGGTGATGGTGCTAATCTAATTCAAGTTACAGATGTTGGCTCCAATAACAACACAGGAGAAATCGTAATGGATAGAGGAGCTACGGGTGTCGGTGCGTACGATTACATATATTGGTCATCTCCAGTAGAAGGTTTTAATGTTACAGATGTTTCTCCAGGAACCAATCCAGGACTCATATTCCAATGGAATCCTACGGTTTCAGGAAATGGCGCAGGAAACTATGGACAATGGGAAAGCGCTTCAGGAACTATGGGAGTTGGAAATGGATACATAATTCGCGGAATCTCAGGAACAACTTTAGCCAGTACAGTAGAATTCCAAGGGCGTCCAAACAATGGAATTATTACAACAGGAGTAACTAGAGGCACTTACACAGGAGCGGATTATCTAGGAGCTGGCGGAACCAATGCGACCGCAGAAGATGATAACTGGAACTTAATTGGAAATCCATATCCTTCTGCCATATCTGCAGATGCTTTTATTGCAGAGAATGCATCCACTATTTCAGGAACTGTATATTTATGGAGACACCTAAGCACGCCTAGCAATGCATTTGGAAATCCTTTTTACAGCAACTACGCATACAATTACAATGAAGATGATTACGTACAATACAACAGTACAGGGTCAAATCCAATAGGCTTCAACGGAAATATTGCCGCTGGACAAGCATTTTTCGTATATTTAGAAGATACTGCACCAGCTTCTTCAACTGTTCAATTCAACAACACCATGCGTGGCGTGGGGTATACAAACGATCAATTTTACAGGTCGAACAATGATAGCACAGGTCAATTTGAAAATGAAGCTGAAAACACAAATACAAACGAAAAGCACAGAATATGGTTGGATATTATTGCGCCAAACAACAAAGCTGCATCTACATTAATAGGGTACATTACAGGAGCAACAGATAATAGAGATGCGTTGTACGATGGAATCAATCTTAGCAATGCGCCTACACATATCTATTCACTCATTGGAGACGAAAAAGTAGTCATTCAAGGAAAATCATTACCATTTCAAGATACGGATATCGTACCATTAGGCGTAAAAATTGGACAAAGCGGAAACTATACCATTGCTATCAATGCTGTTGATGGACTATTTGAAACCACAAATCAAGCCATATACATAGAAGATTTATACACAAACACAGAACATGACTTACGTTTAATGCCATACAGCTTTTACTCAGAAAATGGAATCTTTGAAGATCGTTTTGTGCTAAAATATGCAGAAAGTAGCAATGGAACTTTAGATATTGATGAATTTAATGAAAACACAGGAGTTGTCATTACAACAAACAGCAATCAAATAAAAGTACATTCATACAACAGTCAAATAGATGAAATTGTAATATACAACATGCTTGGAAAACGTTTAATTGATCGTAAAAACATCAGTCAAAACATCTTTGATATCACAAACTTACGCCAAACAAACAGCGCGCTCATCATAAAAGTTATGTTGGAGAACGGCAAGCAAAAAATACAAAAAGTCATTTACTAAAAAGTAAAACATACATAAAAACTAAAAGCACGCGCTATATCATTTCATAGCACGTGCTTTTTTTAATTCATCCAAATTCAATATAAAAATACAAACCGCTATTTTTTATTGAATCTCGATAGCTACGCTAAGTAGTTGAAATTAAAATACTTAAATACAAAACATTAAAAGTCAAGTTATATCATAGAAATCAGGTTATCAATAAAAACGCCTGCGAAACCTTCTCGCAGCAATGCGAGAAGGTTTCGCAGGCTAACAAAAGCTTCCTGCAGCACTGCGAGAAGGTTTCGCACGCCAACAAAAGCTTCCTGCAGCACTGCGAGAAGGTTTCGCAGGCTAACAAAAGCTTCCTGCAGCACTGCGAGAAGGTTTCGTACGCCAACAAAAGCTTCCTGCAACGCTGCGAGAAGGTTTCGCAAGCCAACATAAGCTTCCTGCGGCTCTGCGAGATGCTTCCAAACACGGCAAAATTGTAAAAACAGTTCCTCATCAACAAAATCAACAAAAACAAAACACATAAAAATACGGGTTGCTAAATAAAAATAGTTCACTTACTTTTATACCAAATCTAAACAGACATGCTGAGCAATACCATCAAAGAACTATCAACAACCATTCTCAACAATCAAGCAGACTTTGAAAAATCAAAAGAAGCCATTGATGAAATACACAAAAACTTTCTGGAAATTACCAACATACTAGACTTAGGGAAAGAATTGCAAAACATCGCCGCAGTGCCAACAGCAAGTGGCATGGCGTTATCGCTCAACCATGCAGCAGCTTGTTTAATAGACTACCGAAGAACCACCAAATTACTCAAGGGAATGGTGTCGCTCATTCGCACCAAACAACAAGAACACCCTAACGAAACTATCAACATATTCTACGCAGGTTGTGGACCGTATGCACCATTCATCACCATGGTAGCTCCGTTGTTTACATCAGAAGAAGTACAATTTACTTTGCTAGAAATTAATGCGGCTTCCATCAAAATGGCGGAAAAACTCATTACGGAATTACAACTAACGGACTACGTAACGGAATATCATACCGCAGATGCTGTAACCTTCCAAATTCCCGATGCTAAAAAATACCACATTCTATTCAGCGAAACCTTAGATGCGTTGCTATACCGAGAATCGTACATGCCAATTCTATGGAATATGTTGCCGCAACTTTCAAAAAACTGCGCAGTTATTCCTAACAATGTCATTGTAAAAGCGAGTCTGACCATACCATTACAACAAGGCGAAACGGTTCGGAAAGAAGACGAAGGTGGCGTTATCATAAATGTCCGTAAAACGGTCAAAGCAAACTTCAAAAACAAGCCATTGCCAGAAAAACTTCCAACGGTAAAAGTACACATTCCAAAAGACAGCAACTACCAAACCATGATTGTAGACACACAAGTACACATCTACGACGATATATGGCTTACCCGAAACGAATCATCACTCAGCATTCCGCTCGAAATGGAAATCGTATATCCACTCACTTTCAGTGAAGTTTCCTTTTTCTATCAACTCAAACCATCTGTAGAACTAAAACTCAGCTACAAATAACAACCGAAAACGTTATCGTATAAAAATCACGCAAAAATACTTGCATCTTCCTCTAGGATGCCGTTAATTTGTATAAAAATAGTTCATACTTTTATTGTCGTTATCAAGAAAGGCAGAGGGAATAGATCCGATGAAGCCTTAGCAACCCTTTACTCCTAAAGAAGGTGCTACATTCTACTGCGCAAGCGGATAGATAACAAAGAGAAATTCTCATCATTTCCATACTCTTTTTTGATACAAATACTAATAATAATGGCGTTCCCTAACGGTCAGGCTATTCGCTATATCTCCCAATTCCATTGGGAGGATGTCGCTGCTATCCTTAACGCAGATAGAAAAGCCGAGAAAAGCCTGTGCTAACTGAAGTCAAAGTAGAACTATTTCTAATGTAAAACGATGCGTGCGTCATGCTGAACTTGATTCAGCATCACATAAAGAAACTAAAAAAGAAAATGAAAAACATCTGGAACGAAATAGAAAAAAGAATCCTTGTGCTTGATGGTGCTATGGGAACCATGTTGCAAGCCTACAAATTTCAGGAAGCCGATTTCCGTGGCGAACGTTTCAAGGACTATCCAACACCATTGCAAGGTAACAATGATTTGTTATCCATCACACAACCGCAAGCCATCAAAGAAGTACATGCAAAATACTTCGCGGCGGGCGCAGACATTGTAGAAACGAACACGTTTTCAGGAACTACGATTGCAATGGCTGACTATCAAATGGAAGACTTAGTTTACGAACTCAACTTTCAGTCGGCAAAAATAGCCAAAGAAGTAGCGGACGAGTTCACAGCCAAAGAACCGCACAAACCTCGTTTTGTAGCAGGTTCTATTGGACCAACCAACCGAACGGCAAGCATGTCACCAGATGTAAACGATCCTGGCTATCGTGCTGTAACGTTTAACGAATTGCGCATTGCCTACAAACAACAAGTAGAAGCCTTGCTGGATGGTGGCGTAGACATACTATTAGTCGAAACCGTATTTGATACGCTCAACGCAAAAGCGGCATTATTTGCCATTGAAGAAGTCAAAACGGAACGTGATATTGTTGTTCCTATCATGCTTAGCGGTACGATTACTGACGCAAGCGGACGCACGCTATCAGGGCAAACAGCGGAAGCATTTCTGATCTCCGTATCACACATTCCATTACTATCCGTAGGTTTCAACTGCGCATTAGGAGCAAACCTATTACAGCCACACTTAGAAGCCATTGCGAACAAAACAGACTTTGCAATCTCAGCGCATCCAAACGCCGGATTGCCAAATGCTTTCGGAGAATACGACGAATCTCCAGCAGAAATGGCGGCACAAATAGAAGAATACCTCAAAAAAAACCTAATCAACATCATTGGTGGATGTTGTGGTACAACGCCTGCACACATCACCGCAATCGCAGAAATAGCAAAAAAATACAAACCACGTAAGGTAGCTGTTGGTTGTTAGAAATTAAAATTAGAAGGCAATGAAAAAGCAAAAAGAAAGTTAAGTTTTAAAAAAGTTGATAATTAATCTCATAGCGTCACTTCGAGTGAAATTTTAGAATAAAATTTAGTATCGAGAAGTACTTTCAAAATCGAATCAACAAAAAGCAAATAACGGAGCGCAGCGACCAACTGATAACACATAATCGACAACAAGGAACAAAGAAAAAGAAGATGCAAGATAAAGAACATACAACTAACAACCAACAACAACCAACCATCAACCAGACGAAATTCATGCGACTTTCAGGTTTAGAACCACTAGTTTTAAACGAAAATAGCAACTTTATAAATGTAGGAGAACGAACGAATGTAGCAGGTTCACGTAAATTCTTGCGACTCATCAAAGACGAAAAATTTGATGAAGCCTTGGCAATTGCCAGACACCAAGTAGATGGTGGCGCGCAAATCATTGACATCAACATGGACGATGGGTTAATAGACGGAAAAGAAGCAATGGTAAAGTTCCTAAACCTCATTGCTGCCGAACCTGATATTTGTCGCGTACCGATTATGATTGACAGTTCCAAGTGGGAAATCATCGAAGCTGGGTTGCAAGTCGTACAAGGAAAAAGTGTCGTCAATTCAATCTCACTAAAAGAAGGCGAAGAAAAATTTATATGGGAAGCTACGCAAATCAAACGGTATGGCGCGGCAGTCATTGTCATGGCTTTTGATGAGGTGGGACAAGCAGACAACTACGAAAGACGCTTAGAAATTGTAGCACGTTCGTACGATGTATTAGTCAACAAAGTTGGATTTCCTGAAGAAGACATCATCTTTGACTTAAACATATTTCCGGTCGCAACCGGAATGGACGAACATCGTAAAAACGCCATTGACTTCATTGAAGCTACTCGTTGGACACGTGAAACCTATCCAAATGTAAGTGTCAGCGGCGGCGTGAGCAATGTATCGTTTTCATTTAGAGGAAATGATACGGTTCGAGAAGCGATGCACTCTGTCTTTTTATATCATGCCATTCAAGCGGGAATGAACATGGGAATTGTAAATCCAGCAATGTTAGAAGTCTATGACGACATTCCGAAAGACTTGCTCGAACACGTAGAAGACGTAATGTTTGATCGTCGAGAAGATGCTACCGAACGTTTACTGGATTTGGCAGAAACCTTCAAAGGAATCAAAAAAGATGATATCGAAGCGATTCAAGAATGGCGTAGTTTCGAATTGCAAGAACGCATCACACATTCACTCGTAAAAGGAATTGACAAATACATTTTAGAAGACATCGAAGAAGCTCGTCAAAAAGCAGCAAAGCCATTAGAAGTCATCGAAGGAAACCTCATGATTGGAATGAATGTCGTGGGCGATTTATTTGGTTCTGGGAAAATGTTCTTGCCACAAGTAGTAAAATCGGCACGTGTCATGAAAAAAGCGGTTGCCTATCTCAATCCATATATTGAAGAAGAAAAAAAGAAAAATGCCACTAAATCCCCAAAAGATGAAAGTGGGGCAGTAGGAAAGATATTAATGGCGACTGTAAAAGGCGATGTGCATGATATCGGAAAAAATATTGTCAGTGTAGTCTTAGGTTGTAACAATTACGAAATTGTAGATTTAGGTGTAATGGTGCCACCTGAAAAAATCATTGCAACTGCCAAAGCAGAAAATGTAGATGTGATCGGATTATCGGGATTAATTACGCCATCGTTGGACGAAATGGTATACTTAGCCAAAGAAATGGAACGTCAAAACTTTACCATTCCATTACTTATTGGCGGTGCTACAACTTCCAAAGCACATACAGCAGTAAAAATTGATACACAATACAAAAATGCGGTGGTGCATGTCAATGATGCATCAAGAGCAGTAACGGTTGTGGGCGATTTACTAAATAAGCAAAAATCAAAAGCCTATCGTGATGCGCTAAAGAAAGACTATGACGAATTCCGAGAAAAATTTCTAAAGCGAAAACAAAACAAATCATACATATCTTTAGCAGAAGCTAGAAAGAAAAAATATAAAATTGATTGGGAAACAAGCAACATTGTAAAGCCAAAAGAACTAGGAATTCAAAAGCTAACGCAACTCAGTTTAAAAGAATTAGTGCCGTTTATCGATTGGAGTCCATTCTTCAGATCGTGGGATTTACACGGACATTATCCAGCTATTTTAACCGATGATTTAGTGGGCGAACAAGCGACACAATTATTCGAAGATGCACAAAAAATGATCAAAGAAATCATTGTGAATCAATCATTAAAAGCAAAAGGAATCTTTGGATTATTTGAAGCAAATACGATCAATGATGATGACATTTCCATTCAGAAAAACGGAAAAGAAATTGCCGTTTTTAGAACGCTTCGTCAGCAATTGGAGAAGCGGGCAGAAGTTCCAAACATTGCCTTGGCAGACTTTATTGCGCCGAAAGAAACAGGAAAACAAGATTATATGGGGACGTTTTGTGTAGCGATATTTGGGGTGGACAAACTAGCCAACAGTTACAAAGAAAAACAAGACGATTACAATGCAATTATGGCGCAAGCCATTGCAGATCGATTTGCAGAAGCGTTGGCAGAATATTTACACAAACAAGTCCGAATCAAACATTGGGGTTATGCCGCAAATGAAGAGTTAACCAACGAAGATTTAATCAAGGAAAGTTACAAAGGAATTCGTCCAGCGCCAGGCTATCCAGCATGTCCCGATCATTTAGAAAAAGAAACCATTTGGGAATTGCTCGGTGTGGAAGAAGTCATCGGAGTGACTTTGACCGAAAGTTTAGCCATGTGGCCAGCCGCCGCCGTTTCTGGATATTATTTTGGAAACCCAGAAGCAAAATATTTCGGTTTGGGGAAAATTACACACGATCAAGTAGAAGATTTTGCCAACAGAAAAGGAATCAGCGTAGAAAAAGCACAAAAATGGTTGCATCCAAATTTGGCGGATTAGCCCGCGTTAGTGATAGCAGCACTTCGACTCCGCTCAGCACAGGCGTATCCTTTTATCGTCAGTTCGAGCGAATTTATATTTTGCGACAGCGGAGAGAAATGCAAATTTGTATCGAGAACACGATAAAAGATACAGCGGATAGCACGACCAGAAAAGGTTACTGAGGTTCTCGAAGTAAACTTTTGTGGGAACGCCAAAAAAAAACGAATAACCGAATACACAAAAATATAAGAGTCGAGTAAGCAAATCTCAATACTCACAACTCAATACTAATATCTAAAAAAGATGAAAGTAACAGAACATATCACAAATGCCGCAGGAGAAACATTATTTTCCTTTGAAATTTTACCGCCGTTAAAAGGACAAGATATCAAATCGATTTTTGACAATATTGATCCATTAATGGAACACAAACCGCCATTTATTGATGTCACCTATCACCGTGAAGAATACACGTTTAAAGAATTGGAGAACGGATTATTGAAAAAACAAGTCGTAAAAAAACGTCCGGGAACGGTTGGAATTTGTGCAGCGATTCAGAATAAATATCAAGTGGACGCAATTCCACATATTTTGTGCGGCGGATTTTCCAAAGAAGACACCGAAAACTTTTTGATCGATTTGGATTTCTTAGGAATTGACAACGTCGTGGCTTTGCGTGGCGATGCAGTCAAAAGTGAAACCTATTTCAAGCCTGAAAAAGACGGACATGCGTATGCGTTGGATTTGGTAAGTCAGATTCAAGACTTAAACAACGGAAAATATTTGGATGAAGAATTGCAAAACTCTTCCAAAACCAATTTTTGTATTGGTGTGGCAGGATATCCTGAAAAACACATGGAAGCGCCAAGTTTGGATTCGGACATTCATTTCTTAAAGAAAAAAATAAAAGCGGGCGCAGAATATATTGTCACGCAGATGTTTTTTGACAATCAAAAATTCTTTGCATTTGTTGAAAAGTGTCGCAAAGAAGGCATTACCGTACCAATTATTCCAGGCTTAAAACCGATTGCGACCCGAAAGCAATTGAACCTAATTCCACATCGTTTTAAAGTAGACATTCCAGACGATTTAATCATGGAAATTGTTCGTTGCAAAGACAACAAAGATGTGCGCCAAGTAGGAATTGAATGGTGCACGCAACAAAGTAAAGAGTTGATTGAAGCGGGCGTGCCGATTTTACATTACTATTCTATGGGGAAATCGAGCAATATTGAAGCCATTGCGAAAGCAATATTTTAAGGATAACAACTAAAAAAGAAACTGTCTGAAAAGTTAAATTTTCAGACAGTTTCTTTTTAGAAATAATACGTTTAGTGTTAAAGATTACCTGACGGATCAAATATACCACAATTTTGATTCCCGTAACATCTGGTATAATCTCTAGTTTCACACCAGTTTACAGATTCACATAAATATACGGATTGCCAAGTTCCTCCTTGAACACTATTAGCATTTAATGTAGAAATGGCAGCCTTTTTTAAGGCTAACTTTTTAATTGACTTTTTTTTCATGATTTTAATTTTTAAAATGAATGTTTAATCGTTTGCGAGTCAAATAATCCGCAATGTTATTTTTAGTAACACCTAGTTGCGTTAATGTTTTACAAAGTTGATTAGCATCACGGATAGATATGAAATCTATGAAACCGCCTTTTACCTTATAAACATATAACGGTTTGGTAAATATGACATTGTTCTTCACCTTGACATCTAGTTACATCAATCGTTTCACAAACTTCTCTAGTTTCCCTTCCACCTTTAAGCGTATTGGCTTTTAGATTAGAAATAGAAGTTTTGTTGATCGTTAACTTTTTGATAGATTTTTTTTTCATTATATAAATTCTTTAATAAGTATTGATAGATTTTTTATTTTTTCTAACAGGCTTCCGTACCTGTAGGGAAAAATATACAGTCTTGATTCCCGTAACACTTAGTGACATTCACAGTTTCACAGAAATTATTTACTGATTGACAGATATTAAAAGAGTCTCCATATCCGCCTTTAGCGGCATGAATGTTTAAATTAGAAAAAGAAATACTATTTAACTTTAGTTTTACAATTGACTTCTTTTTCATAATTATATTTTTTGAGTTTTAATTTACTGGAAACGGATAAATTTGACAATCATATTCTCCTAAACATCTCGTATAATCGATGGTTTCACAAAAACCATTGGATTCGCAAAAAAATGTTCCTGTACCGTTTCCACCTGAAATGGCATCGGTATTCAACTTAGAAACCGCTTTTTTGTTTAATGATAATTTTTGAATTGACTTTTTTTTCATGATATAAGTTTTTGATTTCTTTAAAATTATTAAAAATTGTCTTAAAAATCCGACTGTTTTACATTACTACAAGTACGTGTAAGCAGTAGTTAACAAATTTCACAAGAAGACATAAAAAAAGAGGAAAGCCTTAAATTCCTCTTTTTTTTAACTAAACATCAAATCGATTATTTTTAGAAATCAGTTCTGTGAATATTGTCAAAATCTCAACAATATAATTTGTGATATAAAGTAAAACAACGTATTCTAATCTGAATTACAAACTATTGACACTTGTTGCTTGTTTTTCATTTTCAAAATAATGTAATTCACTTAAATCTCACATTTTCAGTAATTTGTTATTGTAAATATATAAAAAAGGAATAAGTGTTGACACGGGTTTTACAGTACTTCAAGTACGTGATAGCAATAGTAATTTTAGAAAAAACAAAAAGAGATAGCGTAAATTTCTTGCCATCTCTTTTTAAAAAGTAAAAAAATTAGCGTTGTGGTTCAGTGTAAATTTGACAAATATATTCACCATTACAAGCAGTGTAATCAATTGTTTCACAAAAATTAATTGAAAGGCAAAATGCGGTATCTCCATCAAATGTTCCACCAGACAACGCATTTTCAGTAAGCTTAGAAACCGCTTTTTTGTTTAAAGATAGTTTTTGAATTGACTTTTTTTTCATGATTTTAAGTTTTTTGGTTAAGCTTAAATATATAAAAATGAAACAGTTGCGTATGGTGGTTTTTCAATACAACAAGTACGTGGATGCAATAGTTAACATTTCTTTATAAGTAGTAAGAAGACTTTTTATCTTACAAATCCGCTTTTCAACAATAAATACGAAGTAAGAAACGCTCTTTTATAAATAAAAACTACATTTGCTTTCGCTATGAACAAAATAGTTTTCCTTTTATTCTTTTGTGTGACAATAACGTTTGCACAAGAAAAATCGCAAAAAGCTGCAAATATCGAAGTCAATTACTTTGGTGGAAGCATTGTGCGACATAATAATGATATTCTACATCTCATTACGGGACATCCAGAAGGCATTATTGTCAGTTACAACGAAAAAACATTTGGCTATGACGATTGGTCTGAATTTTATAACTATCCAGATTATGGCGTTTCCTTTACGTATCAAAATTTAAAAAACCAATACTTAGGGGAAAATGTTGCGGTGTACGGACATTATAATTTTTACTTTTTCAAGCGAAATTTAATGTTTCGTATCGGTCAAGGATTGGCGTATACGAGCAATCCGTATGATAAAAAAGACAACTTTCGCAACATTGCTTTTGGTTCACGCTTTATGAGTAGTACGTATTTAATGCTCAATTACAAAAAGGAAAATATATTTCAGCGATTTGGGATTCAAGCCGGATTATCGTTCATTCACTATTCCAATGCCAATGTAAAAGCACCAAACACAAGTATCAATACTTTGGCTTTAAATGTTGGTGTCAATTACAATTTAGACGATACTTCGTTGATTGAATTCACGAAGAATGATAGCATTCAAAAATATTCGGAACCCATCAAGTTTAACTTTGTTTTGACAGGAGGAATCAACGAAAGTGATGCCATCGGAAGCGGACAATATGGCTTTACCATTCTATCCGCGTATGCAGACAAACGATTGGGACGACGAAGCTCAATACAACTCGGAACTGAAGTTTTTTTCTCCAATTTCTTAAAAGAATGGATTCGATATAGATCAATTTCATTTCCTGATGGCGAAGTCAAAGGTGATGAAGATTTCAAGCGTGTTGGTATTTTTGTTGGACACGAACTATTTATCAGTAGATATTCAATTCTCACACAATTTGGATACTATGTATATTATCCTGTGGATTTTGAAGGTCGAACCTACATTCGTGCGGGAATGAAGCGATATTTTGGTAAAAAATGGTACATTGTTATGACGCTCAAATCACACGGCGCGAAAGCAGAAGCAACGGAATTTGGTGTTGGAATCCGATTGTAATTTGATAATTTTTAGTACGGAGAAGTGAGTATTGAGACAACATAGTCATAACTGAACATCGAATATTTTTTAAATAAAATAATTAGGTGTAACAATCTTGAAAAAATAATTTTGAACACTGAAAACTGAAAACTGAAAACTGAAAACTGAATACTGAATACTAAACACTGAACACTGAACACTGAATACTGAAAACTGAATACTGAAAACCGAACACTGAACACTGAATGAAAAAGATATACTTCATACTTACTTTACTAACCATCGTCTCTTGTGACAAAGAAGATGCAAACGACTGTTTTCAAACCTCGGGAAGTATCATTACCAAAGAAATTCGCGTGAATGATTTCTCTAAAATAGAAGTCAATGAAGGAATCAATCTAGTAGTAAAAGAAGGTGCAAGTCAAGAAATTTTGGTAGAAACTGGTTCAAATCTCATCAATGAAGTAGAAGCAACGGTTGTAGGAGACAAACTATTTTTATACGATCATAACAATTGTAATTATGTCCGTGATTACGGAATTACAACTATTTATGTGACATCGCCAAACATTACGGAAATCAATAATAAAACACAGTTTGAAGTACGCTCAGATGGAATCTTAACTTATCCAAATTTAAGATTAGTTTCCGAAAACTTCACGAACGAAAGTGCCGCTTCTGGAAATTTTAACTTGCAAGTTCAAAATCAAGAACTCAACATTGTTTTCAATAACTTATCAAACTTGTTCATTTCAGGAACTACCGATCGTTTTACGATTAGTTTTCCAGGTGGAAATTCACGCGTAGAAGCGGAAGATTTTCTAGCCAATACTGTTTCCATTTTTTCTCGCGGAAGCAATGACATCATTATCAATCCGCAACTAGAACTTTCAGGTGATATTTACGGAACGGGCGATGTTATTGCCGTAAATCGTCCAGCATCAGTAACTCTGACGGCACATTACACAGGAAGCTTGCTTTTTCAGGATTGATTTTTTTGGATTTAAGATTTCAGGATTCAAGAGTCAAGACGAAATACAGTGCATTTTGACAAAAACATTCGTGCATTCGTGGCAACATCTCGATACAATTCTTCTTCATTTCATTTCGAACAACCACTCGATGTGACGATTATAAAATCAAGTATTTCTAATTTTGAACACCAAATCAACAAAAAACAAAAACAAACATTTCAGTAAGCAAAAGTCTAAAAGCGAAGCGATCTAAAATCTAACAGCGAAAGCGGTCTAGCAGTCTAAGAAGCAGTCAGCTCCCGAAACAAACTCTCTAAATTTTTATTCTTAGGATTAATTTGTAACGCTTTCAATCCATTATCATGTGCAAAATCAAAAACAGTCGGGCGCATATCTTTTGACGTATTAAAGGTAAGTTCATACACCAAATCATGTGTATTTACAATGGTAGTTACATGTGGAATTTGCTCCAATAAAACATCTTCAATGCGGTAATCAAACTCCACTTCAATCACTTGTTGCTGATCTTTTTTAAGTTTAGCTAACGTTGTATCAGCGACAATTTCGCCTTTATGAATAATAATCACACGATCGCAAATGGCTTCTACTTCTTGCATAATATGTGTTGATAAAAAGATCGTTTTCTCCTTCGCAATCGACGTAATCAAATTACGAATTTCTGTTAACTGATTCGGATCCAAACCTGTAGTTGGTTCGTCTAAAATCAACACTTCCGGATCGTGTAACAAGGCATTTGCCAAACCAACACGTTGGCGATATCCTTTAGATAACTCACTAATTTTTTTATGTGACTCTGGCGAAAGTCCTGTCATTTCAATCACATCATCAATCCGCGATTTTGCAACTTTATACACATTTGCGTTAAACGCTAAATATTCACGCACGTGCATATCCAAATACAACGGATTGTGCTCTGCAAGATATCCAACACTCTTTTGTACATTTCGTGCGTTAGCAATCGTATCAAACTCATTTACAATCGCATTTCCCGAAGTTGCATTCAAATACGTCGTCAAAATTTTCATCATCGTCGATTTTCCAGCACCATTTGGGCCTAAAAAGCCAACAATTTCACCTTTAGCAATCTGAAAAGAAACATTATGCAATGCTTTCTGTTCACCATAAATTTTTGTGATATTTTCTACTACAATAGACATATTCAGGAATTAGAAGTTCAAAACTACATAAATTTTCATCAGTATTTCACATCATTAAATCAAATAAAAACAAAAAATACGCTTGTTTACTGATAAAAACGTTTTTCTTAAAAAAATATTGGAAAACCATTTTGATTATAAAAATTAATCTATACATTAGCTAAACATAAATAAGAAACAACATGTTTACGGCAAACTATTTTTGGCAAGGTTATTTTTACTTCTTCTACGGAAAGAAGTTGGAACTCCTTGTTATATAGTTTAGTGTAAATAAACACAAACATATCAAAGTAAGTTCCGAAATATATTCGGAACTTTTTTTTTGGACAAAAACGTATGAAGAAAACAATTGCCATACAAGGAATTCAAGGTTCTAACCATCACAAAGTCGCCCAAGAATACTTCGGAAACGATGTACAGTTGGACGAATGTTTATCATTTGATGCGTTGGTTCATAGTTTAATGCACGGAAAATGCAGTTTTGCAATCATGGCGTTGGAAAACACTATTGCGGGTTCTATCATTCCAAATTACGCACTCATTGATGCCAATAACATTCACATCAATGGCGAATACTATTTAAACATTCATCATCACTTAATGGCGTTGCCAAATCAAACCATTGAAGACATTACAGAAGTTTGTTCACACCCGATGGCGTTGTTACAGTGTAAAGAATTTTTCAAGCAATATCCGCATATCAAGTTGGTAGAAGATGTGGATACCGCAGCAGTTGCACAACGAATAGAAGCGCAACAACTCAAAGGAATTGCAGCAATTGCGACAGAAACAGCGGCAGATTTGTTCCATTTAGAAATTCTCTCAGGAGAAATTCAAACGATCAAAACCAACGCAACACGTTTTGTCATTCTTCAAAAAGAAAAACCAGTCAATGGTATTGATCAGATTGACAAAGCATCGATTCGTTTTGAACTCGATCACAAACGTGGAAGTTTGGCAGCCGTATTAAATGTGATGAGCGATTGCAAACTGAATCTCACCAAAATACAATCGTTACCCATCATTGAAACACCTTGGAAATACGCTTTTTTCGTAGATGTAACATTTGAAGAATATGAAGATTATACCAAAGCAATTTCCATCTTAGAAATCATGACCACGAGTCTTAAAATATTAGGAACCTACAAAAATCAACGCAACTAATGATTCCCGCAAAACGCATACATACGGTGGAAGAATACTATTTCTCTAAAAAATTACGAGAAGTACGTGAATTGGTAGCAGCTGGAAAACCGATTATCAACCTCGGAATTGGAAGTCCTGATTTGCAACCGCCAACAGTTGTGGTAGATGCTTTAGAAGCAAGTTTGCACGACGAAACCGCACACAAATATCAAAGCTATCAAGGAATTCCTGAACTCAGAAATGCTATTGCCGATTTCTATCAAAAAAACTATAAAGTTTCGCTCAACGCGAATGATGAAATCTTACCCTTAATGGGAAGCAAAGAAGGAATTATGCACATTTCGATGGCATATTTAGATGAAGGCGATGAAGTATTAATTGCAAATCCAAGTTATCCAACGTACACTTCCGTGACGAAACTTTTAGGCGCGATTCCGAAATATTACAACCTAAACGCCGCAAATAATTGGTTGCCCGATTTAGCAAAATTGGAACAAGAAGATTTGAGCAAAGTAAAACTTATATGGGTAAACTATCCGCACATGCCAACGGGCGCAAAAGGAACGAAAGAATTCTTTGAAAAGCTGATCGTTTTTGCGAAAAAACATCAAATTCTCATTATCAATGACAATCCATACAGTTTCATTTTAAATGAAGAACCGTTGAGTATTTTGTCTATTGACGGCGCAAAAGATGTAGCGTTAGAATTGAATTCACTGAGTAAATCGTTCAATATGGCAGGTTGGCGTACGGGAATGGTGATGGGAAAAGCGGCGCACATTCAACATGTATTAAAAGTAAAAAGTAATATGGATTCGGGCATGTTTTACGGAATCCAAAAAGGAGCAATCAAAGCCTTAGAAAGTTCCAAAGAATGGTTTGCCGAACTCAATAAAATATATGCAAAACGCCGTGAATTAGTATGGGAATTAGCCACAAAACTACAGTGTTCCTTTGACAAAGAAACTTCGGGAATGTTTGTATGGGCAAAATTGCCTTCCACTAACGAACTTAGCTCAGAGGAATTCATTGACAAATTACTCTATGACAAAAATGTATTCATCACACCTGGAAGTATTTTTGGAACACAAGGTGAAGGATACGTGCGTTTTTCATTATGTATATCTGAAGAAAAAATAAAAGAAGTCATCAACCGAATCGAGCACTCATGAACGTATACATCATAGGAATTGGACTTATTGGCGGAAGCATGTCGTTGGATATTCAAGAAAAATATCCAACAGCAGTAATCTATGGAATTGATACCAACGACGCACATTTAGAAGAAGCACTGCAAAGACAGCTCATTCACAAAAAAGCGACAATTGACACCATAAAAAATGCAGATATTGTCATCATTACCATTCCTGTACATGTTTCTATCAAAGTAATTGCGGAAGTATTACATCAAATTGACGACCATACGTTGGTAATTGATGCAGGTTCTACCAAAGAAAAAATCTGCGAAAGTGTGGCAATGCATCCAAAACGCAGAAACTTTTTGGCGGCACATCCGATTGCTGGAACGGAATTTTCTGGACCAAAAGCGGCCATCAAAGGCTTGTTTACAGACAAAACAAACATAATATGCGAAGTGGAAAAAACAGCATTCACCTTGCAAGAAAAAGCGTTGGAATTGTTCAAAAACTTAGGCATGCGCATTCGGTATATGGATCCGAAATCGCACGACAAACACATTGCGTATGTATCGCATCTATCGCACATAAGTGCATTTATGCTAGGAAAAACGGTCATTGAAAAAGAAAAAAACGAACGCGATATTTTCGATTTGGCAGGAAGTGGATTTGCGTCTACAGTGCGTTTGGCAAAAAGTTCACCAGCCATGTGGACACCTATATTTGAGCAAAACAAAACCAATGTCATCGAAACATTAGACGAATATATAACCAACTTGCAAGCGTTCAAAAACTTGATGTTGCAAGATAATTTTGAAGGAATTTATACAGAAATGGAAAATACGAATCACATAAAAAAAATATTAAACGGAATCAAATAACAACACTTCGAGTGCCTCAGTGTTTGTAATTAATTTAGAAAAAGAACCAAATATAACAATCAATAGTGTATTCTGAATTTATCGAAGCATACACAAAAAAAAAGTAAAAGAAGAAAAACAATGGAAAACAAAAAAGAACTTAGAAACTGGTTAGATGCTTTCGGATTAGATCATCCATTGGTAATCGCAGGACCATGTAGTGCCGAAACGGAAGAACAAGTGCTTAAAATAGCGCACCAACTCAAAGATACGGATGCTACCGTATTGCGTGCTGGAATTTGGAAACCACGTACACGTCCAGGAAACTTTGAAGGTGTGGGTGCACTCGGACTCAAATGGTTGCAAAAAGCCAAACAAGAAACCGGAATGTTAACGGCTACAGAAGTTGCCAACGCAACACACGTTCGCTTAGCATTAGAACACGACGTAGATGTATTATGGATTGGCGCACGATCAACAGTAAGTCCATTTATCGTACAAGAAATTGCAGATGCGTTAAACGGAACAGACAAAATTGTATTGGTCAAAAATCCTGTAAACCCAGATTTACCGTTATGGCTTGGAGCTGTTGAGCGCTTATATACCGCCAATATTAAAAACTTAGGAGTCATTCACAGAGGATTTTCAACCTATGAAAAAACACGTTACCGAAACAATCCGGAATGGCAAATTCCGATTGAACTGCAAAATCGTTTTCCAGACTTACCATTAATCTTAGATCCATCGCATATTGCAGGTCGAAGAGACATCATTTTTGATATTTGCCAAACAGGTTTAGACTTAAATTTTGACGGTTTGATGGTAGAAACACATTTCGATCCAGACAATGCGTGGAGTGATGCCAAACAACAAATTACGCCAAGCACCTTAGTACAAGTCATGGAAGATTTAAAAATCAGAAAGGCAACCGATACGGAGGCAGATTACCGAAATGCGTTAAATACATTCCGTACGCAAATAGATGTAATAGATCATCAAATCATAGAAATGTTAGGAAAGCGAATGAAAGTAGCGGATAAAATTGGGGCGTTGAAAAAAGAGAAAAACGTAGCTATTTTACAAACCAAACGTTGGAATGAAATTTTAGGAAAAATGATCTTAGAAGGTGAGCAAAATCAATTAAGTGAAGAATTTGTATTGCGAATCTTTAAAGCTGTTCACCAAGAATCGATCAATCATCAAGAAAAAATTATGAATCAATAAGTATTGATAAACATAAAATAGTAAACACAAAAAAGGCTTTCTGGTTTCTAGAAAGCCTTTTAATATACATTACTACCAAAAATTAGGCACAAATACAATCTGTATTTGCAATTATTGATAGTTTATATTTTAGAATAGTAATTGAATTTGGATTGTATTCAATCCTGTTGACGCTTCGCCAGAAATTATTCTACCACTAATCATAAAAGAAGCTATTAAGCTGTGGTAGCTCCTTCTTTTGCTTTAAATGTAATTCTCCCATTTGTCCCTCCTTTTATCTTTGAAAGAGACTTTACACGATATTTTTTGAATTTTTGAATTTTGCTCATCGTTTTACTAAGTTTTAATTATTAAAATAAAATATAAATTTTTTAAATTTAAATTAGAATATAACTCAAGATACGAGTATAACTAATAAATTCAAAATTTTTTAACAACTATCCAGAAGTAGTGATTTTAAATTGAACTGATATTCAGTGTTTTAGGTTTGTTATTTAAAAAAGAATTCAATAGTTAAATCTGAGTATTATCAAGAATCAATCAATTGGAGAATCTACCCAAGCATTACAAGTTCCGTCAGAATACCATTCGCAACAAAACCCGCTACAACGACCTGTGATACCTTTTTGAGCTTCCTTATCAATAGTTTTTACACCATTTAACTTTAAAATACTTTTTAACATAATTTTATTTTTTTAGTTATGTTGAAAATTACACAAAAACAGCGTATATAATTAGTAATCAAATACTTAAAATTATTCTAATACATGCTAAAACTTGTAATAATAAGTTGTGTGGATGTGGAAAAAACTATGAATTAGTGTCATAAATCAACCGTAAAACTCAACTTTATTTTCCAGAATAAGGATTAAGTGATACATTTGCCGCTTTTGCAAAATTATTGCATCAACATCACCCTAACTTAAAACTCACATGAAACACATTGTACACGTATTCCTATTTCTTTTTGTGGCAAGCATTCACGCGCAAGGGAAATTAGGCCCAATTTCAATTTCCTATGGAGAAGAAATTAAGGAAGACAAAGAAAAAATTGTTCGAATTGCAGGAGAACTCAACGGAAAAATTTACACCTTAGCACGTAAAGGAAAAAAAGACTATCTGCTCAAAATGTTTAGCGCAGACAAAATGGAAGTTCTTGGATCTCAAGAAATTGAATTTTCCGAATACAAAGGAAAAGAGCTTGATTTTGAGGAAATTATTGTCATTGGAAACAATTTATACGCGTTTGGAAGTTTGTATGATCGTAAAGCAAAAGAAAATCATTTGGTAGGATTTCCAATTTCAGTAGATGGAAAACTTTCAAAAAACGGACAAGTATTGTTCAATACAAAAGTGACGAAGAAAAGAGAACGCGGCGCTTTTTACTTTAAAGAATCACCAACAGGAGATCGATTACTAATCATGCACGCAACACTTTTTGAAAAAGAAGAAGAAGTACAATATGAAGTAAAATTATTTGATGAAAATCTTCAAGCTGTCATGACAAATCATGAAAATGTTCCTTTTAAAGACAGAAGAGATTTAGAATTCAATATTGCAGATTTTGATGTCAATGTATACGACGATATTTTTATCGTTATCAACGAAAGTTATAGAGATCGTAAAGCGAAAAAAAATATTGAAAAATTTGAAGTACACGCGTTCAAAAAGGAAAATGCGTATGCCAAAGAAATCATAACTATCGATTTTACAAACAGAGAAGTCATCAACTGTGAATTATTAGCTACCAATAAAGACGTTTTACATTTAGTCGGATTTTACTCAAGCGTTCGTGAAAACGGAAAAGCAAACAAAAAATTAAGAGGTGTATATGCGGCAACAATCGATGCGAAGACGAATGAAGTAACCAATTTAAAATTTAACAAATTTGATTACGAAACAAAAGTAAAACTCATTGGCGAGCGAAGAGCTAAAAAAGATAAAGACATCAAACCTTTATACAGCACGCATAGTTTGATTGAAAAAAACGATGGCGGATTATTTTTACTATCAGAATACCAAGAAATAGTAGTTGGAAGAGCGCAAGGAATTGGCCCTTTGGCAATACAACCTATTACATATATCAATAACGAAATCATTGTTACCTCATTAAATCCTGACGGAACTGTGGCGTGGACAAATGTAATTGCAAAAGAACAAAAGGCTGCATTTACTGTATTTTCATTAGGAATATTTGGTTTTGCACAAGGAAACAACTTTAGTGTAGGAGTTGGAATCTCAATTCCAATTGCAGTAGCAGGTAGAGGTCCAGAATATTTAAGCGCGATACCTATCTATGAAAACGGACAATTAACAGTCGTTTTTAATGACAACAAAAAGAATATTGGCGTAACGGATATTGAAGAAATTAAAAGCCTAGGAAACTATAACAAAGCTATCCCAACAGCATTTGTATTTGACGATCAAGGAAATATTACACGAATTGATCCGCAAGAAGTACAAGATGACCAATTAGTGATCAGACCAGGAATCTATTACAGAAAAGGTGACAATGATTACATCATTTATGCTTCTAGAAAATCGAAAGATAAACTAGGTAGAATGCAAATTCAAAATTAAATTAAAACACCCATAAATAAAAAGGTTTGTATGAAAGTACAAACCTTTTGTTATTTCTAAGAATAATAGTGATCTTTGCGACAATGATAGGAACTGTTTATAAATCTACGGGAAGCTGGTATTTGGTAAAAACCGAAGACGGAAAAGAATATGAGTGTAGAATTAAAGGAAAATTCAGACTCAAAGACATCAAAAGCACCAATCCGATTGCGGTGGGTGACAAGGTAAACTTTACCGTAGAAACAGATAACAATACCGAAACAGGAATTATCGATGAAATCTTCGATCGGAAAAATTACATCATTCGTAAATCGGTCAATCTTTCCAAACAAACACACATCATAGCGGCTAATATTGACCAAGTATTCTTATTAATTACGATTGACAATCCGCCAACATTTCCAAGTTTCATCGATCGTTTATTAGTAACCGCAGAAGCGTATTCAATTCCGTGTGTATTAACGTTCAATAAAATGGATACGTACGCAGAAATAGAACGGCGTGCGGAAGTCATGTATCTCAGAGATATTTATGAAAATATAGGCTATGAATGTATTGAAATTTCTGCCAAGGAAAACAAAAACATCGACGCTATCAAAGCACGAATGAAAGGTACAGTAAGTATGTTTGCGGGACATTCAGGTGTTGGAAAATCTACCTTAGTAAATGCAATTGATCCAACATTAAACCTAAAAACCAAAGAAATCTCAGAACAACACAAGCAAGGACAACACACAACAACCTTTGCGGAAATGTTCGATTTAGAGTTTGGTGCCAAAATAATTGATACGCCAGGTATCAAAGGATTTGGAATTGTAGACATGGAAAAAGAAGAAATAGACAACTACTTTCCAGAATTTCTAGCACTAAAAAACAATTGTAAATTCAACAACTGTATTCACATTGAAGAACCAAAATGCGCTATCAAAGATGCTGTCGAAGCAGGCGAAATAGCTTGGTCACGTTACAGAAGCTATATGCAAATTATTGATGGCGACGACAACAATTACCGTGTGGATGAATTTAAAGAACAATAATACACCATGAAAGCTGTTATTCAAAGAGTTTCCGAAGCAAGTGTAACCGTAAATGCTGAAAAAGTAGCAGAAATTAATCACGGATTGCTCATTCTACTTGGAGTTGAACACGAAGACACACACGAAGATATCACATGGCTTTCTGCCAAAATTGCCAAACTCAGAATCTTCAATGATGAAAACGGCGTGATGAATACGTCACTCATCGATACCAACGGAGAAGCCATCGTAGTTAGTCAATTTACATTACACGCAAGTACAAAAAAAGGGAACCGTCCAAGTTACCTCAAAGCGGCAAAACCAGAAACATCCATTCCGTTATACGAAGCTTTTGTCACACAATTTGAGCAGGATATTCAAAAAAAGGTGCAAACGGGCATTTTTGGAGCCGATATGAAAGTAAAGTTACTAAATGATGGACCTGTAACGATTATCATAGATTCTAAAAATAAAGAATAACTACCATTCGTAATTTTTTCTTACATTTATAAAGTTAGAATGTGAGAAACAATTTCTTTTCTTATATTAGCGGCTTGTTTCCCCAAAAAACATCCAATAAAACATAAAGTATGCGCATACAATCAACCCTGATTGCTTTTTTGATATTAAACGTAAATTTAGTATTCTCACAAGACGATCTCACAAGTTATTTGACGCTTCCGCAAGAACTCAAAGAAAATGCCAACGCTGTTGTGCGTTTCAGTGAAATGATTGTAGACGTAAAAGCAATCAATGATTTAGAAATTTCTGAAAAGCGAATCGTTACCGTTTTAAACGAAAATGGAATTTACAAAATTGGCGCAGTTGTCGGATATGACAACGACATCAGAGTAAAAGATGTGGAAGTCATTATCTATGACAAATTTGGAAAACAAATCAAAAAAATTCGCGAACGCGATTTTGTAGATATAAGTGCTGTTGACGGCGCAACGATGTATTCTGATTCGCGCGTGAAATATATGGATTATACGCCAACTGAATATCCATTTACAGCTGTATTTACGAGTACGATACAAACACAAAACACCGCAAACCTTCCAAGTTTTAGCCCAATTAGCTATTACGTTGGCATCCAAAAAAGTCGTTACAAAATAAGCTATCCGCCTTCATTTACACTACATAAAAAAGAACTTAACCTTGAAGAATTTGGCGTCATAAAAGACGAGAAAGAAGGGAAACTTACCTATATCATTGAAAATATTTCAGGGATCAAACCTGAATCGTACAGTCCATCAGAAGCTAAAATAGAACCCAAAGTATTCTTTGCGCTCAACAAATTTAATTATGATGGCGTTACGGCCGAAATCAACAACTGGGAAGAATTTGGCTCTTGGATGTATCAAAACCTATTAAATGGTCGTGCAACCGTTGATGATGCTACCAAAGCAATCATTGAAAACTTAGTCGCAGATGCAACTTCCGATCGTGAAAAAGCAAAACGTATTTATGAATTTGTGCAAAACAAAACACGTTACATCAGCGTGCAAGTAGGTATTGGAGGTTTTCAGCCAATTCCAGCCAATGAAGTTGACAAAGTTGGCTATGGCGATTGTAAAGGACTCACCAATTACACGATGGCATTGCTCAAAATTGCGGGTGTAGAATCGTATTACACACATGTGGAAGCAGGAAGCGAAATAGTAGGTTTTTATGACGATTTTGCGTCGTTGGCTCAAGGAAATCACGTCATTCTTAACATTCCAAATAATGGCGATGATATTTGGCTCGAATGTACAAGTCAAAAAGTACCTTTCGGACACATTGGTGATTTTACCGATAACAGAAACGTGTTGGTCATTACACCTGAAGGAGGAAAAATAAAACGCACCAAAAAATATGAGACAGAAGAAAGCTTGCAAGAAACAATAGGTTCGTATGTGCTAAGTAATGAGGGAAATATAACAGCAGATGTTTCCATAAAAACACAGGGAATTCAGTATGACAATCGATATTACCTAAAAGATTGGTCAGATGTTGAAAAAGACAAACACTACAAAAAATACTTTAAAACAGTAAACAATATCAATATTGATGAAATTGTCCTTGAAAACGACAAAGAAGCCATTTCATTCTCTGAAAAAATAAAATTCAATGCGGATGCGTATGGTGTCCTTACGGGAAATCGAATGTTATTTGCGCCAAACGCACTCAACCGACATACAAACATTCCCGATCGTTACCGAAATCGTAAATTTCCATTAGAAATTCAAAGAGGTTTCTATGATACGGACGATTACGAAATCAAATTGCCAAGCGATTACAAAATAGAAGCCATTCCTGATGCTGTTACCTACGAAACTAAATTTGGAAGTTACACGTTTACCATTATCAAAAAGGATGAAGAAACCTTACAATACCAACGAACCATTAAAATAAATGATGGTTTATATCCAAAAGAAGAATACAAAAACTATCGAAATTTCATAAAACAAATAGTCAAATACGATGGCTCTAAAATTGTATTGGTCAAAAAATAATTCCCTTAACTCACTATTAACAAATATACACAGATGAAAAAATACATCTTATTAGCTTTTGCGTTTGTATGTTTTGCAACACTAAATGCACAAGAAATTGAATTTGGAGAAATTTCCAAAGCAGAACTTGAAGAAAAACAACATCCGCAAGATCCCGAAGCAGCTGCAGCGATACTTTACGAAAAAACATACGTTACGTTTCGGTACATACAAGGACAAGGTTTTCAAGTAGAAACCAATGTTCACAAACGTATCAAAATATACAACAAAGATGGTTTTGACATGGCAAATCATTCCATTCCATTATACAAAGGAAGTGGTGAGCGTGAAAAAGTAGCAGGTTTAAAGGCGTATACCTACAACTTAGAAAATGGAAAAATTGAAGATACCAAACTCCGAAATGACGGAATATTCAAAGAAAAACGTTCGGAATATGTAGATGTAGAAAAATTGACGATGCCCAATGTAAAAGAAGGTTCAGTAGTAGAATACAAATACAAAATGATTTCCCCGTACTATTGGAATATCAATGAAATCAACTTTCAATATAGCGTTCCTGTAAATCATATCGAAGTACTATTTGAAACGCCCGAATACTTTACATACAAAAAACATTTCAAAGGATACTTTCTATTAAAACCAGAGGAAACTAGTCGCTCTGGGACTATAACGCTCACAGGTAGTTCCAGAAGAGGACAAAGCGGTGGTGGATCAAGCACAAATTTTCAAAGAGATGACATAGATTTTACCTACAACATCACAAAATTTGATTTAAAAAATGTACCAGCGCTCAAAGAAGAAAGTTTTATCAGTAACATTGAAAACTACAGAAGTGCGGTAAAATTTGAATTGGCACAAATACAAATGCCGAACGATACGCCACAATACCTAGCAAAATCATGGGATGATGTCGTAGAAACGATTTACAAAAGTGAATCTTTTGGTGGAGAATTAGACAAAAGTTCGTACTTCAATGATGATATTGATGGACTCATCGACGGAGTGAGTGACGATATGAAAAAAGCAGCCTTAATCTACAACTATGTCAGAAATAAAATAAAGTGGAATGGAAACTACGGTAAATATACAGAGCTAGGTGTTCGAAAAGCATACAAAGAAAATACCGGAAACGTAGCCGACATGAACCTAATGCTAACCGCAATGTTACGCTATGCAGGTGTGAACGCAAATCCTGTAATCCTAAGTACAAGACAGCACGGAATCACGATGTTTCCTACCTTGAACGGATTCAACTATGTAATTTCTGCCATAGAAGTAGAAAATGCCGTAATTCTACTTGATGCCACCAACTATTATGGCGAACCTAATATATTGCCATTACGCGCACTAAACTGGACAGGAAGATTAATTCGTAAAGATGGTAGCTGGAATGAAATCAGTTTAATGCCTCAAGAAGCAGCATTGCGCGCAACAAGCCTAATTGTAACCTTAGATGAAAATGGTGACTTAGCAGGAAAACAACGCACGCAATTTACATCGCACAATGCTCTAGATTTTAGAGAAGTGTATACAAATGCAGATAAAACAGATTACCTAGAAAAACTTGAAAACGCAATTGGTGATATCGAAATTGACGAACATGATGTCAAAAATCTCAAGGAAATAGGGAAACCTGTGCTAGAATCATTTTCCTTTACAAAAGAAGCACAAGCGGAAGTTATAGGAGACAAACTCTACTTTTCTCCCTTATTCTTCTTAGCTACTTCTGAAAATATATTCAAGACAGAAGAAAGAGTCTATCCAGTTGATTTTGGATATCCTTGGAAACGAAAAGTGATGATGAACATTAAACTGCCAGCAGGTTATGAAGTAGAATCATTACCAGAAGCTGCTGCCATCCGATTGCCAGATAACCTAGGATTGTATTCCTTCAACATTTCCAAAACACCAACGGGAATTAGTGTTGTAATGTCAAAAGAAATCAACACATCTGTCATCACACCAGACAAATACAGCGCATTACGTGAATTCTATAAAATGTTAGTGGAAAAAGAAAAAGAAAAAGTAGTACTCAAAAAAATATAAATGAAAAGGTTTCTGCGTAATCGCATGAAATAATTCACTGAAAAACTATATTTTTAGTGAAACGCAACTTTAAAAAGTCTGAAAGACGAATTTAAAGTTGTTAGTTGAACTAATCCCGCAGAAATGCGGGATCTAATAAAATGATTTTAAGATTAACTTTTTAAAGTGCTAAGAATACTTTAAAATTGTAAGTTGAACTAATCCCGCAGAAATGCGGGATCTGATAAAGTATTTTTTACGATTAATTTTTAAGACCTAAGCATGTTTTAAAATAATTAGCAGAGTTTCTATTTTAAATACTTTTCACAGAATAAATAATAAAGCTTTCGCTTAAAAAAACTCAGCCTAATGGACTTAAAAGCAGCACAACTCGACGTAGATACATGGATTAAAGAACATGGAGTTCGCTATTTCAATGAACTCACAAACATGGCACAACTTACCGAAGAAGTTGGCGAAGTAGCACGCATCATTGCACGACGTTACGGAGAACAAAGTGAAAAAGAAAGTGACAAAAACAAAGACTTAGGCGAAGAATTAGCAGACGTTGTTTTTGTAGTATTATGTTTGGCAAATCAGACAGGAATTGACTTGCAAGCAGCTTTTGACAAAAAAATGGACAAAAAAACCAAACGCGATCACGATCGTCATCACAACAACGAAAAATTAAAATAATTAGTTTCTAAGAACTTCTCGATACTAAATTCTTTCAGATTACCTATAAAGCATCACAAAATGAACATAAAGCTTCAAAAATCAACACTTCATCCACAATCAAACATTGCTATTACAGGTTCTAAAAGTGAATCCAATCGGTTATTACTATTGCAAGCTTTATATCCAAACATTACCATTGCCAACCTTTCCAATTCGGATGATGCTACGCTGATGCAAAAATCATTAAAATCATCAAGCACTATAAAAGATATTCATCACGCAGGAACAGCAATGCGCTTTCTGACAGCGTATTATGCGACACAAGATGGACAAGAAATTACACTCACAGGTTCATCACGAATGCAAGAACGTCCTATCAAAATATTAGTAGAAGCATTGAAACAACTTGGCGCAGACATTCAATACACAAACAATGAAGGCTTTCCGCCATTACAGATCAAAGGTCAAAAATTACAAGGAAATCAAGTGATGTTGGACGCAAATATCAGCAGTCAATACATTTCGGCGTTGCTCTTAATTGCGCCAACCTTAGAAAATGGTCTAACACTTACGCTGAATGGAAAAATAACGTCTGTTCCGTATATCAACATGACACTTTCCTTATTAAATGAACTTGGTGTAAAAACAAACTTTGAAGGAAATACAATTACAGTACAACGGTTTGAAGCAACCGAACAAGCGAAAGCGTTCACGGTAGAATCAGATTGGAGTTCGGCTTCGTACTTTTATAGTTTTGTCGCGTTAAGCGAAATTGGAACAACGATAGAATTGTCATCGTACAAAGAAAATAGTTTGCAAGGCGATTCTTGTCTGGCAGAAATCTATCAAGCATTTGGCGTGGAAACAACATTTTCTGACCAAAAAATTACACTTTCTAAAAAACAACAACCAACTCAGAAATTCATCAAGCTCGACTTGAAAAATGCGCCAGATATTGCACAAACTATTGTGGTTACGGCTTTCGGATTGCAGATGTCTTGCGAAATGATCGGATTGCACACTTTAAAAATCAAAGAAACGGATCGATTAGTGGCATTAAAAACTGAATTGGAAAAATTAGGCGCTGCTGTTGACATTACAGACGCATCATTGCATTTGCACAAAGCGACTCAAATTCACGAAAATATCATAATTGAAACCTATAAAGATCACCGAATGGCAATGGCGTTTGCACCTTTGGCATTGTGCGTTCCGATAGAAATTGAAAAAGCAGACGTAGTTTCTAAATCGTACCCTGATTTTTGGAAAGATTTGGAAAATATTGGTGTAAATCTGAAGGAAAACTAAAATAACTCCTCAAATACTTGACAACGCCTACCTTGAGATTGTATATTTGCCATTCTTAAAAAAACAACTTAAAAAACTTATGGCAAAAAAGCTATCGCATTTCAGTTTTAACCTTCCCGAAGAATTACTAGCTGAATATCCTTCAGAAAACAGAGACGAAGCACGTTTGATGGTGTTAAATCGTGAAAAACAAACGATTGAGCACAGGCAATTCAAAGATATAGTAGACTATTTTGATGAAGGCGATGTAATGGTGTTGAACAATACAAAAGTATTTCCTGCAAGATTATTTGGAAACAAGGAAAAAACAGGCGCAAGAATCGAAGTCTTTTTACTAAGAGAGCTAAATGAGGAGCAACGTTTGTGGGATGTTTTAGTAGATCCTGCACGAAAAATCAGAATTGGGAACAAATTATACTTTGGAGACGACGAAAGTTTAGTCGCTGAGGTTATTGACAATACAACTTCAAGAGGTCGTACGTTACGTTTTTTATATGACGGTTCGTATGAAGAATTTAGAGCAAAACTAAGCGAACTTGGACAAACGCCACTTCCAAAATACATCAAAAGAGATGTAGAACCAGAAGATGAAGAGCGTTACCAAACCATTTATGCAAAAGAAGAAGGTGCTGTGGCTGCGCCAACGGCAGGTTTACACTTCTCAAAACACTTGCTAAAACGTTTGGAAATAAAAGGAGTTGATTTCTCTGAAATTACCTTACACGTAGGTTTAGGAACATTCAACCCGGTAGAAGTAGAAGATTTGTCAAAGCATAAAATGGATTCGGAAGAATTAAAAATTCTACCAAAAGCTGTAGAAGTTGTAAACAAAGCAAAAGTTAAGAAAAAAAGAATTTGTGCAGTTGGAACAACCGTGATGCGCGCATTGGAAAGTTCGGTTTCTTCAGATCAAACATTAAATGAATATGAAGGTTGGACAAACAAATTTATCTTTCCTCCGTATGATTTTAGCATTGCAAACTGTATGATTACAAACTTTCACACGCCAAAATCAACCTTATTAATGATGGTTTCAGCGTTTGCAGGTCATGATTTTCTATTTAAAGCCTATGAAGAAGCGATCAAAGAAAAATATCACTTCTACACGTATGGTGACGCCATGTTGATTATCTAAACAACGAAAAAAATATACTATTCTCAAAATCCTGTCTTTGGCAGGATTTTGTTTTTCTATGAAAGTGAATTGAAGTTTGTTTGCTTGTTGACTAAAAATTAAGCACAAGGATAAATAGACCTACATGTTGGAGGAACGCCTTGTATACCTTCACAATATGATAGTTCTATAGTATCAACAGTAGGTCTTGAATCTGTACCTTTTCCGCCTCGGACAACACTATTTTCCTGTAAATTTGAAATTAGATTTTTGTTGAGTAATAATTTGTTCAGAGTAAATTTCTTTTTTTTCATCATAATAAAATATTGGTTATGTTTGAAAAATATGAAAATATAGTAAAAGCTAGGTAAGGGAAAGCCGTAGAAAAATATTGAATTTATACAAACTTTCAAATTCCCCTTATTGTTGTATCATACAAGCGATTAAAAAAAATACTGCTGTATAACAGAGGTTTTTCATCTGCCAATCACATCTAAAATTGGTTATATATACAGGATTACTAACCAAAAACACATGTAAATTTCTAGTAGGTTTGTTTTTTGTTACATTTAGATAGTAAGTTTGCAACCTGTTATAATACAGGATCTTGTGTGCATTCTTAATAATCAATCATATCATGATAAAAATGAAAAAAAAGCTGCTATTCGTATGTTTTTGTTTGCTGATCGTAAACTATAGCATTGCACAAAATGGAAATAAAAAAGTTTCAGTAGTAAAGGTCAAAGCGAATAGTACGGTTTCTTACCAAGGAAATTTAGCTGATGGAGAAAAAATTTCTGACTTATCGTGGGCTGCTAATAGTAGTGTTGCGTGTTTTCCTGCTACTCAAAATCAAAAATTTTCTGGAAATCATGTGTTATACACAACAACGATTCCGAAACGTTCTGAAATGTTTATCAAAGTCATTCCAAAAAATAAAAATCACAACTTTAGCTTGTATGCGTATGAAGTTGGCGTAACGAATGATGAACTACCACCAAACTTGAATAGTTGTATTACGTGTGAAGCGGATTATAAATGGGATCGTAAATGGCGCGGAAAAACACAAGACCACACTCGAAAAGTTCGATTGAATGCTATTAACAATCCTTATAAAGTTGTCATTGGCGTGGTTGGCGCAGAAGGTTTGATGGAAGGTGACTTTACCCTAGAAATAGAACTTATCGGCGGTGTCGAAGAATCTCCATTGATGACCAAAGTAGAAGTGACCAATATCGAAACAAAAGGCGCAGTTACGAAAACGAATGGTAATCTTAAAACGGGTACTTTAATTACAGATTTATCATGGGCTGCCAATAGTAGTGTTGCGTGTTTTCCAGCTATTCAAAATCAAAAATTTTCTGGAAATCACGTACTATATACAACAACGATTCCGAAACGTTCTGAAATGTTTATCAAAGTCATTCCAAAAAATAAAAATCAGAACTTTAGCTTGTATGCGTATCAAGTTGGTGTGGCGAATGAAGAACTACCACCAAACTTAAATAGTTGTATTACGTGTGAAGCGGATTATAAATGGGATCGTAAATGGCGCGGAAAAACACAAGATCACACTCGGAAAGTTCGATTGAATGCCATAAATCGTTCGTATAAAATTGTCATTGGTGTGGTAGGCGCAGAAGGTTTGACAGAAGGAGATTTTGAATTAGAGATCGAAATTAAAAGGAAGTAACATATTGCTTCGAGATCGTTTTTGGGAGCTAGAATCTTAAATTTTACAGGTATACTAACTACTATAAACTCACAAATTCTCCCTATTTTTGCATCATGCAAGCAGTTAAAAAAGACATCCGAGCGTTAAGCAAAGAACAACTTCGCGATTTTTTCGTAGCCGAAGGCGACAAAGCATTTCGTGGAAATCAAATTTACGAATGGTTGTGGCAAAAAGGAGCACATAGTTTTGAAGACATGACGAATCTTTCGAAAGAAACACGTAAAATGTTGGAAGAAAACTTTGTCATTAATCACATTCGGGTAGATAAAATGCAGCGTAGCAATGATGGAACTATCAAAAATGCGGTGCGTTTGCATGATGGTTTAACGGTTGAATCAGTGTTAATTCCAACCACTACACGAACCACAGCTTGCGTGTCGAGTCAGGTTGGTTGTAGTTTGGATTGTAAATTCTGCGCGACTTCGCGATTAAAACGCATGCGAAATCTAAACCCAGATGAAATTTACGATCAGGTAATTGCGATTGATCGCCAAAGCAGATTATATCACAATAGACCTTTATCTAATATCGTATTCATGGGAATGGGCGAACCTTTGATGAATTACAATAATGTGATCAAAGCCATTGAAAAAATCACGTCCGAAGAAGGTTTGGGAATGTCACCAAAACGAATTATTGTATCAACATCAGGTGTTCCGAAAATGATCAAAAAAATGGCGGATGATGAAGTCAAATTTAAATTAGCAGTTTCGTTACATTCTGCAATTGATGAGGTTCGAACCGAAATTATGCCGTTTAATGAGCACTTTCCACTTAAAGATTTAAAAGAAGCGTTAGCATATTGGTATGACAAAACTAAAAACCAAATTACCTACGAATACGTGGTTTGGGACGGAATTAACGATCAACAAAAAGACATCAACGCATTGGTGAAATTCTGTAAAGATGTGCCGAGTAAAGTGAACCTAATCGAATACAATCCTATTGACGACGGACAGTTTCAACAAGCAAGTGAAAAAGCCATCGATCGCTATGTTGATTCACTCGAACAAAACGGAATCACTGTTACCGTAAGACGTTCACGAGGAAAAGATATTGATGCCGCTTGCGGACAATTGGCGAATAAAGCTTAAATTATTCGATATCAATTTCCAAAGGAACGAATGTTCTTCCTTGAAATGCTGGATGATTTTTTCCGTATTTGTCTGCTTTAAAAATTGACGAATTTGTTTCTATCGGATTTTGATATTGCCATAGAATTGTTCCTGATTCGTTTATTTCATAAAGTGTTCCTGATCCTCCAGCAGTAATAAGTGTGTTGCCATTGGACAATCTTTTTGCTCCAGAAAGTCGTGTAGAAAAAATCAGATCATTGTCATAAGACCAAATAGAAGTTTCAGGAAGATTAATTGTATTTGGCATTAAATCGTACGTTCCATTTGAAAGTATGGGTATTGAAATTTCATCAATGGATGATTTGTTGGAGAATTTATTATTGTTGAAAACCAGAAAATTTCCTCCGTTATTTAAGGTATTTCCAATCCAAGTGACATCATGCTGACCAAATAAACGTTGATTATCAGAAGTGCCTGAATTGTAAGCTTGCGGATTTCCCCAACGGTATAATAAATCGCCACCTTTATTACTATTTCCACCTGAATGCGATGCAGCTTGAGCGGTTGTAGTACTATGATCTATCAACCAAAATTCATTAAAAACTCTAGAACTTACAGCAATTTGATCTAATTCTTCAATATACACAATAGAATTCAAATGATTAAAATTTGCATCGCCACCTGAAAAATTAATGTTAATTAATTCTGGATGATTGGCAACGACTCCAAAATTTTCTTTTGTATTGTCATGATCTTGAATTAAATGATCCCAAACTGACCATTCCCAAACTATTTCTGCTTGATTGTTTGCTAATGGTTTGATTTCTATAATTTTACACGGCCATACTTTGTTTTCAAAAAGTAAGGTTGGATTTCTTCCTTTGGCAATAGCATCACTTACGGTTTTGTATTCCCAGACCAATGCTAATATGTTACCGTTCGGTAGTAAAGCCAAATCATGGTGCAAGACATAATTTGGGGTATTATATTGCCAAAACCAGATTGGATCTCCTTCAAAGTTTAAAATTTCAATAGCTCCAGTAGCGCCGCCGCCTGTAAATCCTGAATCATTATCTTGTCGTAAAGCTCTCACCAAGTTTCCTTCGTTTGTTAAATAGGAAACTAATGCGGTCGTACTAGATTCCCATTTATGAACCACAAAACCTTCATTATTGATTAGAAACGTATTGGTGGAACCCAAAGGAGAAAGTAGCGTATACGCATCGTAAATACCATTTTCATACACAACTATATTTTCATTGAGTTCAACAGGAGTAGGAACGATGGTGTCATCATTTTTACAATTAAAAAACAATACAATACAAAATGCCATTAAAAGCTTTAGTAGATTTTTTTTCATAATTTAAAGAGGAGCTATATTAAAAAGTATAATTCTGAAAAATACACTTCATTTAATGTAAAATTCAGAATTATACGCTTATACTTTAAAGATATTCTAAGATTACTTCATAAGTATCTTAAAAGTCTTCGTTTTATTTGCAATACTTACTTTAGCAAAATATACGCCTGCATCAATAGTATTTAGATTTACTTCATGAGTTTTTGCAGACAATTCAGCATTTAAAACCTGTTGTCCAATCGTGTTATATAGTACAAAATTTGACATGTTTTCAGAAGCTTGCAACGTTAAGACTTTACTATCATAATTAATGAAGTGCTTAAAATTGGTAGCATCAAATTCTTCCACACCTAGGGTTTGAGAAATACTTAAATTTAAGACCATCAAAAGATTCGCAGAATTAGTTGTAGTGGCACGGATAGCGATATAATACGTACCATCTGAAGGTGGTGTAAATGTTTCTGAAGCAGTATAGGCTTGAGAAATAAGATCATTTCCACCTGTATCACCAAAAACTCCAGCTTGGGCAATTCCAGTATACGTTCCTAATAATGATTGATATGTTGCAGTAGATGATTGATCATCCGTAATATAAATTTCGAAACTTTCGTTAGAAGCAGTATTCAAATCAAATGCATTGTACACTACATCAATTCCGTATGTATTTGCTGTTGTCATGTCCATCTTTTGTGAAAACAACCAATCGTTTTTTGCTACTTCGGTAGGAGCTTGTGGAAAAACCACCATAAAGCTATCATTTGTTCCGTCACCATCTAAATCGTTGATGTCTGTATTATAGGACCATACAGGACTTATCATATCTGCATCTTCAAATTCCCAACAATCTAATACAGTTCCGTCTGCAAAACTTTCAGAAAATGGAAATGTTGCAGAACCTGTACAATCTCTTAAAGATCGGAATCCAATTGGACCAACCCAACTGCTATCTCCATTAGAACCACCACAATTAGCACGAATAAAAAAGTCATAATTAGTATTAGGAGTTAATCCCGTAAAAACATAATTCGTGGTTGCAATATTAGAAACTAGCATACCTGTTCCTTGTGTAAAACCATCTGCTCCCCATTCTATTTCCCAAGTTGGAGTCCCCGTATTTGTATCTGTCCAGCCTAAATCAAAAGTAGTTGAAGTAGCATCATTACCTACAAATCCAGTAGGATCTAGACATACAGCAGCTGCTTCGGTGAGTGTAAATTCAAAACCAAAAGCACTCCATCTGTTATCCCAAACTATATAATATGTTGTATTTGCTGTTGTATTGAAGGTTACTTCTGATAAATAATTCCCACCAGTGTAATCTACATCGTCGCTTCCTGCAACACAAACCAGTGCGCCACAAGTTCCTTCATACACATGAAGTCTTGTATCTCCGTTCATGTTCGTTGGTAAAATATTTGAAGATACTGTTGCTGACCCAGAGGCAGTAGGTGTGTATGTATACCATTCAGCAGCGGTAGCCGTTGTAGTTCCGCCAGAACAAATAACGGTTGTGCCTTGTGTTCCGTTTACAGTGACCACATTATATGTTCCGGCTGTAATTGGTGTAGCACCTGCACACGTATCTTGAGCGATACCTGAGTAGGTAAAGATTAAAAAGCAAAAAAGCAATAAAGTAATTTTTTTCATATCGAGAATTTTAATATTAGTACCGCTAAAGCTACAAAAAAATATAGAAATCTAGTTTATTACCTTTATTTTTATTGTAAATGAGCATATTTTTATAGATTATTTAAAAAAAAAGTGTAATTTTTTTAATTCCCTAAAAAAAGAACTTAAAAGCCAAAACCATCTATTTCTTACCAAATAGATACTGAACTTTCTCAAACTGTTTCAGAATGATAAAAATAAAACGATGAATTAAACTTGGAACTGTTTGAATCTTGTTAAAAACGATACAAGTCATAAAATTAGTTAATATCTTTGCAATCCAATGAAAGTAGTTGCGCAGATAAAACAACCGATACTAAAAGAAATGGAACTCTTTGAAAAAAAGTTTTCCAATTCGATGACTTCCAAAGTCGCACTACTCAACAGAATTACACATTACATCGTAAATCGCAAAGGGAAGCAAATGCGCCCTATGTTTATCTTTTTGGTCTCCAAAATGTCGTCAGACGGAATGGTGAACGAACGCACTTACAGAGGCGCTTCGGTCATAGAACTCATTCATACCGCAACGTTAGTGCATGATGATGTTGTAGACGATTCCAACCGAAGAAGAGGTTTTTTCTCCATCAATGCCTTATGGAAAAACAAAATTGCGGTTTTAGTTGGTGATTATTTACTGTCTAAAGGTTTATTGCTTTCGATTGATAATGGCGATTTTGACTTGCTTAAAATTATTTCTGTCGCTGTGCGCGAAATGAGTGAGGGCGAATTGTTACAGATTGAAAAAGCACGCAGACTCGACATTACAGAAGATATTTACTACGAAATCATTCGTCAAAAAACGGCAACCTTAATTGCGGCTTGCTGTGCAATGGGCGCAAAATCTGTCAACGCTTCCGATGAAGATGTAGAACGCATGCGCTTATTTGGAGAATATATTGGTATGGCGTTTCAAATCAAAGACGACTTATTCGATTATGGTGATACACAAATAGGCAAACCAACAGGAATTGACATCAAAGAGCAAAAAATGACACTTCCGCTGATTTATGCTTTAAATCATTGTACCGCAGAAGAAAAAAAATGGGTCATCAATTCTATAAAAAATCATAACAAAGACAAAAAAAGAGTCAAAGAAGTCATTACATTTGTAAAAAAAACGGGCGGATTGGATTATGCTGTTAAACAAATGAAAATATACCAAGAAAAAGCGCTTGCACTCCTAGAAACCTACCCAAAATCGACCTATAAAGATTCCTTAGAACTCATGGTGAACTACGTAATTGACCGAAAAAAATAATTTTTTTTCAAGCGTAGGCAACTATTTGCATAAAAATTGCGTCTATGTCAATAGAAAGCAACCTGTATTGTGAAAGTTATTCAATTACATCTACAAGAAGAAAAGCTCTTAAAACGAGCGAAGCAAAATGATCGTAAAGCGCAACAAGCACTTTATGCACAATATGCTCCGAAAATGTTAAGCGTTTGTAGGTATTACATTTCCAATATTTATGATGCTGAAGAAACGATGCTTTCAGGATTTTTCAAGGTATTTACAAATATCAAAAATTTTAAAAACGAAGGAAGTTTTGAAGGTTGGATTCGCAGAATTATGATTAGAGAATCAATCTCTTTTCTCAGAAAAAAGAACCCTATAATTGCGGTGGAAGAAATAGAAGCTTACACGGAAGCAGTTGCCTGCGAAATGGACGTTCAGGCTGGCGTAGCTGCAATTCAAAAAGCAATAGATGCGCTGCCTGACGGATATAAAATTGTGTTTAACCTTTACGAAATAGAAGGGTACAAACATCAAGAAATTTCGGAAATGCTCAACATTTCAGTCAGCACCTCAAAATCACAATTATTCAAAGCAAAAAAAGCATTGCAAACACAGCTTCGATCAAAAAAAAACAGAACGAATGAAATCGCATAACATCAAAAGCATATTAGAGGAACGGAGCATGGAAGTCTCTGAAAACTCTTGGGAAAAACTCTCAAATCAATTAGATGCATACGATCGAAAGAAAAAGCGCACTCGTTTTTATCCGTACGCAGCTTGTTTGGCATTATTAGTAGGTTTTATTCTATTTATGCTGTTAAAAACGGAAACAAGGCTTGGAACAGAAACGATTGTAAAAACAGAAACAAAAGCAAACAATCATAGTCCAAAATCAGCTTCTCAACGTGAAATAATTTTGAAAGAAAACGAAAATGTAAGTATAAAAACTGAAGAAGTTGTCGAGCAAGAATCAACAGTAAAAGTGGTTGATAATGAATTGATTAAAAATAAATCAGCTTCCAAAGGCGAAAATAAATTAGAAGTCGAATTGCACAAAGAAATTCAAAATACAGTTGCAATTGCTCAGAAAGAAAATTCAGCCAAAGAAATTGAAACTATCATCACACAAAAAGAAAAAATTGTAGATCCGAATGCGGAATTAAAAGCTTCAATTGCAGCATTATCCGCTTCCGAAAAAATAATGATTACAGACGAAGAAATCAACGAATTACTCAAAGAAGCGCAACAATCACTCAAAAAAATAGCGGTACAAAAAGAAATAAACAGTACGAAATTTGCTACTGCGGATGAACTTTTAGAAGAAGTAGAGTTAGAACTCGATCAATCTTTCAAACAAAAAGTATTTGAACTCATCAAAACAAACCTTCAAAAAACACGAACAGTTGTCGCAGATCGCGATTAAAAATCACACACTATTCATCAATAGCTAATTAATTACATCACTAAAAAAAAACGAACATGAAAACAATTACAATGTATTTATGCCTGGTATTCTTATGCGTAAATTTTACGATGCTTGCGCAAGAAAAAGATTCCATTCAATTTAAAAAAGAACAAGAAAAACAATACTTGGAAGGTCGATTTCGGATCATAGAAGCCGACGAAAAAAACCTATTGCGATACGAAGTAGAAAAAATAAATGAACAACTAGAAAAGGGAAAAATCACGAAAGAAGAAGCCGAACAACAAAAGAAAAAAGCAGCGATGTTAGCAGCGGCAAATATTGAATATCGCATGGCAAAAATAAAGCGTGAAATGCTTACAGATTACTACATTCAAGAAGGTGGAAGTTTTATTCGATTTGGAGAATTATTTGATACGAGAAAAATTAAAAAAAGACCTTTAAAATATGACAAACGAACGTATTCAGACATTGTTTTTGCAGTCGGACTCAACAATGCGATTCAAGATGGGAAATCACTCAGCGAGTCTGATTATAAAATTGGCGGTTCTCGATTTTTTGAATTCGGAATTTCATGGCGAACACGTGTCTTTAAAGATCACAACTTTGTACGTTTCAAATACGGTTTGTCACTTCAATATAACAATTTAAAACCGACCGAGAATAGACTTTTTGTAGACGAAGGAAATCAAACAAATTTAGTGGAATTTCCAAATGATTTGCGTCGCTCAAAAATTCGTATGACGAACTTAGTCGTGCCAATTTACTTTGAATTTGGACCTTCCAATAAAATTGAAAAAGAAAACTATATTCGTTACAATACGCATCAACAATTCAAAATAGGAATTGGTGGTTTTGCAGGATTTAACATCGCTGTAAAGCAAAAACTCCGATATACGGAAAATGGCGATCGTGTCGATCAAGAAATCAGAAGAAACTTCAATACGAATACGTTTGTGTACGGATTGGCTGGATACATTGGTTGGGACGATTTGAGTTTATATTGCAAATACGATTTATCACCAATATTCAAAAGTCCAAATGCGGAACAACGTACTATTTCTTTAGGAATTCGTTTGGATGTATTCTAAAATTTTTTCACAAAAAGCGATCAATCAAAAGTGCATACAACGAATTAGCATAAAAAGCGATACTTTCAAAGTATCGCTTTTTTATATCCAAAATTAGCGGAAACTTAGTATTTTTGGTAATTCATCCTAAAACTTCAAATTCTTGATTTCAAAATCGACCATAGACGCTGTTTTTGACGCCGCTCGCGTAGAGGAAGTCATTGGCGATTTTGTACAACTCAAAAAATCGGGAAGTAACTTCAAAGGATTAAGTCCATTCTCAGAAGAACGCACGCCATCATTTATGGTGTCGCCAGTCAAACAAATTTGGAAAGATTTCAGTTCGGGAAAAGGTGGAAATTCAGTGGCTTTTCTCATGGAACATGAACATTTTACCTATCCAGAAGCTATTCGATATTTAGCTAATAAATACGGAATTGAAATTGAAGAAACGGAGCAAACCAATGAAGAAAAGGAGTTAGCGGACGAAAAGGAGAGCATGTATTTGGTGTCTGAATACGCTAAAAAATACCATGAAGACATTCTTTGGGAATCGCCGCAAGGAAAAGCAATTGGTCTGACCTATTTTAAAGAAAGAGGTTTTACCACGGATACGATTAAAAAATTTGGATTGGGATATGCGTTGGACGAATGGAGCGCGTTTACAGATACCGCACTCAAAGAAGGATACAATCTAAACTATCTTGCCAAAACGGGTTTAACCATTGTAAAAGAAGAAAAACGCTTCGATCGCTTCAAAGGAAGAGTTATGTTTCCCATTCATAGCATGAGCGGACGCGTGTTGGGTTTTGGTGGAAGAATCTTAACGAATGATAAAAAAGCTGCCAAATATCTCAACTCGCCCGAAAGTGACATTTACCATAAAAGTAAAGTCTTATACGGTTTGTATTATGCCAAACAAGCCATTGCCAAAGAAGATAATTGTTACTTGGTAGAAGGATATACAGACGTTATTCAAATGCACCAAGCGGGAATTCACAATGTAGTTTCCTCTTCGGGAACTGCCTTAACAACGGAGCAAATTCGGTTAATCAATCGGCTTACAAAAAATATTACGGTGTTGTACGATGGCGATGCAGCCGGAATAAGAGCGTCGCTTCGTGGAGTAGATTTAATTTTGGAACAAGACATGAATGTGCGGGTTTGTACCTTTCCAGAAGGAGAAGATCCGGATAGTTTTACCAAAAACAATGCGTTGGAAGATGTTTTGACATATTTTGAAAGCAATGTAAAAGATTTCATCAGTTACAAAGCTTCCTTATTGATGGAAGTTGCTAAAAATGATCCGATCAAAAAGGCAGAAGTCATCAACGACATGATGTCGAGTATTTCAAAAGTGTCCGATCGTATCAAACAAGAATTGTACTTGCGTGAAACGTCTCGCATTATGGACATTTCGGAAGAAGTATTATTTGCAACCTTGGCACAATTGCAAAACAAAGACATTAAGGAAGCAAATAAAAAAATACGACAAGAAAAAAAGGCGTTTGAAGTCATCAAGCCAGAAACAAAAGCAGAAAGTGTTGATGTTCAATATGTGTTAGAGCGAAAAATTATAGAAATCTTATTGTTGTATGGAAACAAGGAAGCGACCTTTGAAGATTTAATATTGAAAGAAAATGAAGAAGGCGAATTAAAAATGGAGCGTGAACTCTTTGATGCAAAAGTCTTTGAAAAACTCTATCTCGATTTGCAACAAGATGAAATTGATTTGGCAAATGAAAAATTCAAAACCATCTATTACAGTGCGATTGAAAAACTAAATACAACTGGCGCGTTGGAATTAGATACGTTTGTCAACGAAATTGACCCAGAAATTGCCAATGAAATTACCGATATTCTCATGCGTGAAGAACGCTACGAACTGCACAATTGGGAAGCGCAAAATATTTTTGTAAAGCCCAAAGAAGAAACCATTGCGCAATTAACAAGCGAAACCATTCTGAGTTTGCGTTGTTTTTTAATCAATCTAAAAATTGAAGAACTCAAACAAGGATTGAAAGAAGACACGCAACTAGAAGAACTTCAAAATGTATTGGAAGAAATAAAAGATTACATATTTCTCAAAAAATCACTTTCTGAACAACTCAAAAGAGTTCTCTAAATAAAAATGATGATACGTACAAATTCTAAAAAGAACTTATACATATCATCATAAAAATCTTAACTGTAGCAAAGAATAAATTCTTTACAATGCAATTACAGTAATTCTAACGCTTTTGCTTGTTGTAGAAGATCAACTAAGTTGTCTACATTCAGCTTTCGCATTAAACGAGCTTTGTAAGTGCTCACCGTTTTTTCGTTCAGATTTAACTCTTCAGCAACATGCTTGTTACGTTTACCAGAAGCTAAAAGTTTTAACACTTCTACTTCTCTTGTAGACAAACGTCTGAAAAATCTGCGGGGTTTGTTTGTGCTTTCATCAAATGCTAAGCGTTGCGCTAATTCGTTGCTAATGTAGATGCCTCCATTTGCAACTTTAATAATAGCGTCCTTAATTACATTTGTAGCTACGGATTTTGACAAGTAACCAGATGCGCCAGCTCTCAATGTGCTTACAGCGTAAACATCTTCTGAATGAGAACTAAACATAATTACTTTTACGTCGGCGAAGTCTTTTTTCAATCTTCGCAATGCAGTGATACCATTGACTTCAGGGATATCCATCTCTAGTAAAACAACGTCTACACGTTCTTGACTGATGAAGTCAAATAACTCGGAAGTTGTAGCAGCTTTACCTACTACTTCAATCTCTGTAGAGCTCTTAAACAAGGATTTAATTCCTTTTCGAACAATAGGATGATTGTCTGCAATTAATACTTTAACCATAATTTAGTTTTTAAAGTTATTATTAAATCAGACCATCACATAAAGAAAGGCTCGTTATGTCATGCTAACATAAAAACGAATCAATTTTTATTTCAGGTTTAGGGGGTCTGTGTTGACAAATTTAAACAAATTTTTATAATAACGATAAAAAAACATGAAATTTTATGTAAGATTTTGCGGTACTTTACAGACTGGAATTGGAATCATTTTGTGTCGGTTAGTAGAATTGAACCGTTTATAGATTTTAAAAACCTCTTGTTGCCTGCCAGTAAAGTCATCAGCGGTTTTTCCTTCATCATGCATACGCATTGCCCATTCAAGTTCGTCGTAATTAGCTCCAATTTGATCTTCATCACTTCGAGCATCACCAAATAAGCCATCAGAAGGCTTTGCTTCCATGATAGAAGTTGGTACTTTTAAAACTTTTCCTAATGCGTAAACTTCACTTTTCATCAAGTCAGCAATCGGACTTAAATCAACACCACCATCTCCATATTTGGTATAAAAACCTACGCCAAAATCTTCTACTTTATTTCCAGTTCCTGCGACTAATCTTCCTAATAAACCTGCGTAATAATACAAAGTGGTCATTCGCAAACGCGCTCTAGTATTTGCCAACGCCATATCAACAGTAGCCTGATTTCCTTCTAAAGAAACTTCGGTTTTAAACTCTTCAAAAACTGGGGTTAAATCAGCACGAACATCACTCACATTATCAAAACGTTCTTTCAATTGTTTAATATGTTCCTGCGCGCGCGTCACATGACTTGCCGCCTGATGAATAGGCATTTCTATACACAGCACAGGAAATCCTGTTTTTGCACACAAGGTAGACGTTACTGCGGAATCAATTCCTCCAGAAACGCCCACAACAAAACCATTCACTTTTGCGTTGGTTGCATAGTCTTTTAACCATTCGACAATATGATCAATTACTTTTTCAGTTTTCATGGGTTTCAATTTTTTCACAAGATAAAAAAAGTAAATTTGCAGACAAAAATTGTACGACACTAAAATTTATAAAGATATGTTTCGTTTCAATACTATAAAGATGGAGATTGCTATGAAAAAAATATATGTTGTATGTATCTTATTAGTTATGATTGGATGCGCTAATGAGAATTCACTTGAAAAAGAAATTAACACCATTCCAATAGACTTAAATGTGGTTAGATTTGATCAAATATTCTTGAATGCGACACCATCCGATTTGCCAAAATTGAAAGAAGTATATCCGCTATTTTTTCCAAGTTCAATTCCCGATTCTACTTGGGTGTATACCATGCGCGATCCGTTACAAAAAGAACTCAAACAAGAAATAGATATCGTTTTTTCAGATTTTACAACGGTACAAAAGGATATCAAATCGGTTTTGCAACACATAAAATTTTACTTTCCTGAATATACAATACCAAAAGTATATACCGTTACCACAGAAGATTACCGCAAAAAAGTAATTCTGTATGAGGATATGATTTTAATTGCATTGAATACCTATTTAGGAACCGATCACAAATATTATGAAGGCATTCAAAACTACATTGTGCAGAATTTTAAAAAAGAAATGATTCCAGTAGATATTGCTACTGAATTTGCCCTTACGCAATTGCGTCCATCGCGCGATCGTTCTTTTCTGAGTAAAATGATTTTTCATGGAAAAGAGCAATATATAAAATCGTTGTTAGTTCCAAACGCTTCTGCCGCCATGCAATTTGGATATACAGAACGACAAATAGAATGGGCAGCAGCAAACGAAGCGCAAATTTGGACGTATTTTATTGAAAAAGAACTATTGTACAGCACTGACAATAAATTAGATGCTCGATTTTTAAGTTTAGCACCTTTCTCAAAATTTTATCTAGAATTAGATGCGGAATCTCCCGGCGGAATTGGACGTTATATAGGCTATCAAATTGTGGATGCATACATGAAAAATAATGATGTATATTTGCAGGAATTATTGGAAAAAACTCCAGAAGAAATTTTTAACAACTCAAAGTACAAACCCAAAAAATAATGGCGAAGAAACTCAATTCTGAAATAAAAATTGCGGTAAGCGTTGATGAAAATAATGTTCCAGAAGCAATTAGTTGGACAGCAAAAGATGGCGGTGTGAATGATGAAGCTACAAAAGCAGTCATGTTATCTGTTTGGGATCACAAAGCACAAGAAAGTTTGCGTATTGATTTATGGACGAAAGATATGCCTGTGGATGAAATGAAAGTATTTTATCATCAAACGTTGGTGTCTATGGCACGCACTTTTGAACGTGCTACGAATGATGAAAAAATGACAGCAACGATGCTTGATTTCTGTGATTATTTTGCTGAAAAACTTGAAATTGTTAAGAAGTAGCTAGCTTACGAAAAATAAGCAACTTGAACGAAGTCGAAAGTTAATCTTTTTCTAAAATCTCAATTTTTCTTTTCACAGAACCACGTTCTTCTAGTCGAATAATTTTCAAGACAAGATTCGCAAAAAAGCCAGGATCTACCACTAAGTTTATTTTATTTGTCACTTTTTGATCGCGATCAGAAATCAGTTGTGCCCAAGATGTTTCTGGTGAAGTTGCTAACAATGTAGCATATTTCCATGCGCCATCTCTGGCAAGTTTCATGCTAAAATCGATTAAAATTGTATCGAATTTCTCTGTTTTCTTGATAATTTTCGCCAATGTTGTCCAAATTAGGGATAATTCTTTTTCTACGTCTTGCACCAATTCGCCTAAAATCACATTAATCTTATCAAAATCATCTTTCAAATCTTCAATATGTTCACCTTTCATCACTTCGGCAGCGGCAATTCCTAAATCCAAATTAATATGTGCATTCATACCTAACAACAAATGCTGTAACACAATAAACCAATAATTATCAGCCTCATCAAATGCGGCTAACCACGATGTGCTTGTCGGAGTTCCATTTTTAAAATTTGTATACGCTTGTAAATATCTATTCGCAAAAATGACGTCCAAACGTTCCATGCGTGGATTATCATCAAAAAAATGATTCTCAATTCCTTCCTTTACTTTGCAAGTCACTTTATGATACAGCGCGGCAAAATAGCCCATCGTACTTGGGATTTCTTTATTTTCTTCAATAATTTGATCTAAAAAAGAAACGACTTCATCAATAGTTTTTGCTTGCATGGTTTTGAATTTTGGTCAACTAAAAGTATGAAAATCTATGATTGTTTAAAAGGAAACATAGAAAATTACGACTTTTAGTAGTATTGAGTTATGAGAAGTGTGTATTGAGATTTTAGAAAATAGATCATAGACATACGATACAAGATAGTTCAGAATAAAAATAGAACTGACAGCGTCATTTCGAGTGAATTTGTGAAACAAATTTGTATCGAGAAATGCTTTTAAAATAAAAAAAACAATGAAAAAAATCATCTTTGTTTACAATGCAAAGTCAGGAAAAATAAACGGCTTGCTCGATATGGCTCACAAACTCATCAGTCCGAAAACCTATCAATGTAAATTGTGCACCATTACGCATGATACTTTTGCAGAAAAAGAGCAATGGAAACAATTTAGAAAGAATTTTTCGCTTCCGCTTGAATTTTTACACAGTGATGAATTTGAATTAAACTACAAAAACACAGAAGCGAATTATCCTGTTATTTTTCTTGAAGAAGATAAAAAATTGAAAGTATGGATTCCGAAAGATGAAATAGAAAAACTAGAAAGTACAGAGGAATTGATTCAATTGCTGAAATTGAAAACTAAGACGTTTTAAACCCTTGATTAATTTGTCCAATATAATCCAGCACTTCTTCACGGCCGATCGTTTTGGATGACGATGTAATAAAATGTTGAGGCATTTCTTCCCAAACATCTTCTAATAATTTATCACGATACGCACTCACATGTTTTTCAATTTGTGAAGGACGCAATTTGTCTGCTTTTGTGAAAATAATGCAAAAAGGAATCATATTTTCGCCAAGCCATTGCATAAATTCCAAATCTATTTTTTGCGGTTCATGACGAATATCCACCAACACAAAACCGCACACCAATTGTGGGCGTTTGCTAAAATATTCGGTAATAAATTTTTGAAAAACACGCTTTGAACTCTTCGAAACTTTGGCATATCCATATCCGGGTAAATCGACCAAAAACCATTCATCATTAATCTTAAAATGATTAATCAACTGAGTTTTTCCGGGTCTTCCCGATATTTTTGCCAAACTTTTACGTTGGGTCAGCATATTAATCAATGAAGACTTTCCAACATTAGAACGACCAATAAAAGCGTATTCTGGGATTGGATTTTTCGGACATTTTGCAACATCCGAATTGCTCATAACGAATTCGGCAGATTTTATCTTCATAACACAATTAAAAATTTCGTTTTTGAAGCCAATCTTGTAAATGTTCATTAAACTCTTCTGGATGTTCCATCATTGGCGCGTGTCCACATTTATCAATCCAATACAAATCTGAATCGGGCAACAAACTGTGAAACTCTTCGGCAACATTTGGTGGCGTAACTGTATCATTTTTTCCCCAAATAATTCCCACAGGAATATTCATTTTAGGCAAATCTTTCCCCATGTTGTGACGAATGGCACTTTTGGCAATTGCCAATGTTTTTATCAATTTACTACGATCGTTTACAGTGGCAAAAACTTCGTCTACAATTTCTTTGGTTGCTACCGCAGGATCGTAAAAAACATCTTCACTTTTTTTCTTAATAAACTCGTAATCGCCGCGTTTTGGATAGCCATCGCCCATAGCATTTTCATACAATCCAGAGCTTCCAGTAATGACTAAACCTTTTACTAATTCTGGGTATAACTTCGTGTGTAACAATCCAATATGTCCGCCTAAAGAATTTCCTAATAATATAACTTTATCAAGCTTTTTCATCAGAATAAAATCTTTCACATACTTTGCAAAATTCTTTACGTTTGTTTTCAGAAGCGGCATTGTGTAAATAGGCAACTCAGGAATTAAAATCTTATATCCTTTAGCCGAAAAATTTTCAGAAACAGCTTCGAAATTACTCAAACCGCCCATTAAGCCATGCAGAATAACGATAGGTGTTCCTTCTCCCAATTCGAGATAATTGAATTTGCCTTCCTTTTTAAAGCTTTCTTTCATTAATGGCTATTGGTTTTTTTACAAGAGACAAATATAGGCATTTCGAAATTATAAAAATGCTTTTTTTAAAATGTCTCAAAAATTTGCAAAACACGCTATAAAAACGATAAAAAAGCATCCTTCTTACCCAGAATTTCCATGTGTAAAGCTTCAATTTTTCAATACACTCAAAGATTTTTAGGGCTGAAAAGTAAAAAACTTATCAACAAAGTGGTAGAAAGTGGTAGAAAGTGGTAAAATGTGATGAAATTTTCAATATATTTGAATCTTAATATAGGTAAATCATATTCTCAGGTGATAAGTTTAATTGGAACATACGAATGTAAAGTAGACGCGAAAGGGCGAATGCTGGTTCCTGCTGATTTAAAAAAGCAGTTGTCTCCAATTCTGCAAGAAGGTTTTGTCATAAAACAAGGTTTATTTGGTGCGTGTTTAGAATTGCATCCCATGAGTGAATGGAATTTAGTCATGCAAAAGTTAAACAAACTTAGCCGTTTTAGCAGAGAAAAAGTTGAATTTATTCGAAGATTTAACAAAGGTGTTCGCGTTGTAGAAATTGATTCCGCAGGAAGATTGTTGATTCCGAAAGACTTAGTGGTTTTTGCAGGTATCAACAAAGAAATAGTATTATCGTCAGCAATCAATGTTATTGAAATTTGGGACAAAGAAAGTTATGAAAAGGCAACGGACGACACTACGATAGATATTGGCGATTTGGCAGAAAAAGTAATGGGAAATGATGATGAAGATGGAATATCATAATCCAGTATTGCTCAAAGAAACGGTTGATGGACTCAATATCAAAGAAGATGGAGTCTATGTAGATGTGACTTTTGGCGGTGGCGGACACTCGAAAGAAATTTTGAGTCGTTTGGGCGAAAACGGAAAATTATTTGCCTTCGATCAAGATCAAGATGCGATTGAAAATGCAATTGACGATCCACGATTTAAACTGATAAGTCAAAATTTTAGACATATAAAAAAGTTCTTACGTTTTTATGGAATCAAAAAAGTAGATGGAATCTTAGGTGATTTTGGTGTTTCGTCACATCAATTTGATGTTGCAGAACGCGGTTTTTCATTGCGATTTGAAGCAGATTTGGATATGCGAATGGATCAAGAAGGAGCTGTTTCGGCGTATAATGTGGTGAATGAATATTCAGAAAAAGACTTGCAGTCAGTATTGTCGCTATATGGTGAAGTGCGAAATGCAAAAGCTATTGCGGCACGAATTGTAGAAGTTCGAGAAGAACAACCGATCAAAACAACAGAAGAGTTGCATGTAGCATTAAAACGATTTTTGCCAACACACAGAGAACATAAAATATTGGCGCAAATCTATCAAGCCATTCGAATTGAAGTCAATCAAGAAATAGAAGTATTAAAAGAATTTCTATTGGCAACTACCGAAATATTAGAAACAGGCGGAAGAATCAGTTTTATAAGTTATCATTCATTAGAAGATCGCTTGGTAAAACGATTCATCAGAAACGGATTATTTGAAGGCGAACCAGAAAAAGATTTCTACGGTAGAGCAGAAGTGCCATTTAAAAAAGTAGGTGGATTAATTATTCCATCAAACCAAGAAATAAAAACAAATAACAGAGCGCGCAGTGCAAAACTAAGAATCGCAGAACGTTTGTAACGATGAAGCAAAATATATATGACATACTAAAAGGGAAGTTCCTTATCAATGATGACGCTATCAAAAACTGGCGTTTCATTGTATTTGCTTCATTTCTAGCATTAATTATGATTGCAAGTTCGCATTGGGCAGACGAAAAAGTTCACAAAATAGCCGAACTGAATGATGAAGTAAAAGAGCTAAAAAGTGAATTTGTAGATGCACGGACCACATTACAACAACTAAAACTAGAATCATATATCACGGAAAAAGTTGCCGAAAGCGGTTTAAAACCTTCGGCAAATCCACCAAAAAAAATAAGAGTAAAATCACAACAATAATCAACAATGCCAGTAACCGACAAAAACATATTAAATCGTTTATATTTTATTGCAGGAGGTATGTTTCTCTTCGCAATAGCGGTTGTGGTGCAATTGGTGAACATCCAATTTGTAGAAGGTGACAAATACAAATCAATGGCGCAAGAACAAACATTCAGAAACGCAACCATTGCGCCAAGTCGTGGAAATGTATATGCTGATGATGGAAGCTTACTAGCAACATCTGTTCCTAAATATGATATCTATTTTGATACAAAAACGGTAAAACCGAATGTATTTACGGATGGAAATGTAAAAGCATTGTCGGATTCTTTGTCGAAAATGCTCGGGAAATCATCGGGTTACTACGAAAAAATGTTGAAAACAGCTCGAAAAAACGAAAATCAATACCTTCGAATTGCCAGCAAACTCAGTTACTCAGAATACATTCGAATCAAAAATTTTCCAATATTCAAATTAGGTGCTTACAAAGGCGGATTTATAGACAAAGCACAAACTGTGCGCGAACATCCTATTGGCAGTATTGCCGAACGTACTGTTGGATATGAGCGTCAAGATGAAAACGGATATTATACACGTGTCGGACTCGAAGGTGCTTTTGGTGAATACTTACGTGGAAAAGAAGGAAGACGACTCGAACAAAAAATAGCAAAAGGGCAATGGAAACCTGTTTCGGGCGATAACGAATTAGAACCACAAGATGGTTTTGATATCATTTCGACGATCAATGTAAACATTCAAGACATTGCGCATCATGCGTTGTTGGAGCAACTAGAAAAATACCAAGCAGATCACGGTTGTGTAGTCGTCATGGAAGTCGCAACTGGCGAAATCAAAGCCATTTCTAACTTAGGAAGAGATAGAGAAGGTGGTGACTATTATGAACGTTTAAACTATGCTGTTGGTGTGCAACATGAGCCAGGATCAACCTTTAAACTAATGTCAATGGTAGCGGCGTTGGAAGACAAAGTAATTGACAGTAGTTACATAGTTGACACTGGAAATGGACGATTGACTTTCTATGGAAAAACAGTAAAAGATTCTAATAATAGAGGATATGGCAAAATTTCGGCTTCGGAAGCATTTGAAGTTTCTTCCAATGTCGGAATCGTAAAAATTATCAATGATTTCTACGGGAAAAATCCTGAAAAATTTGTAAACAGACTCTACAATATGGGTTTAAACAAAAAACTCGATTTGCCCATTACTGGAGAAGGAACACCTATTATTCCACATCCAAAAGACAAAGGTTGGAATGGAATTTCATTACAATGGATGGCGTACGGTTACGGAGTTGAACTAACACCTTTGCAAACGCTTACTTTTTACAACGCTATTGCGAATGATGGTGAAATGTTGCGTCCACGATTTGTAAAAGCAGTTCGTGAAAACTGGTATGCAAACGAAAAAGCATTTGAAAAAGAAGTCATCAATCCGTCAATATGTTCCAAAGAAACCGTGGCGAAAGTAAAAAAAATGATGCAAAATGTGGTCGAGAAAAAACACGGAACAGGAAACAGTTTATACTCACCAGATTTCTCGATGGCAGGAAAAACAGGAACCTGTCAGAAAAATTATGGCGGTGAACGAAGTGACGTAAAATACATTTCAAGCTTTGCCGGATTTTTCCCAGTAGACAATCCAAAATACTCGTGTATCGTGGTAATTCACGAACCTGTACAAGCCATTGGATATTATGGAGCAGACGTTTCAGGACCTGTATTTAAAAAAATTGCACACAAAATATATACCGATACGCCAATTTTCGATCAAGTAGAAAATATAGATAAAGTATCGGGAACGGTTTCAACGGACTATGAGCACTATCGTGAGAAATCAATAAAATATAAAACCATCGTGCCAGATGTAATTGGAATGCCAGCAATGGACGCCATTCCGTTACTCGAAAATTTAGGATTACGTGTAGAAATCAGCGGAAGCGGAAAAGTAACCAAACAATCGCTAGAAGCAGGCGAAAAAATAGGATCAGAAAAAAAGATTGTATTAGAATTATCGTGAATATACTAAAAGACATATTATACAAAGTTCCACTCGAAGCGGTCACAGGCGATACGAATATTTCCGTACGCGAATTGGTCTTTGACTCTCGAAAAGTACAATTAAACGACGTTTTCGTAGCAATCAGAGGCTATGAAGTTGATGGACACAGCTACATAAATGCAGCGATAAAATCGGGTGCAATTGCAGTAGTTTGTGAAGAACTTCCAGAAGATATCGTCAACGGAATAACCTATATCCAAGTTGCCAATGGAAATCGTGCGTTGGCAATCATGGCATCCAACTATTACGAAAATCCTTCGGAAAACTTAAAACTCATCGGAGTTACAGGAACAAACGGGAAAACAACGGTTGCGACTTTATTATATCAGCTCTTTAAAAAAGCGGGTTACAAAGTAGGTTTACTCTCTACGGTAAAAATTTTAGTAAATGATACCGAGTATAAAGCAACGCATACCACACCAGATTCATTGACGATTAACAAGTATTTACAAGAAATGAATCATGAAGGTATAGAATATTGTTTCATGGAAGTTTCGTCACACGGAATTCATCAAAAAAGAACAGAAGGACTCAGATTTCGAGGTGGAATTTTCACAAATCTATCGCACGATCATTTAGACTATCACGATACGTTTGCAGAATACAGAAATGTAAAAAAGCAGTTTTTTGATCAATTGCCAAAAGATGCATTTGCGTTGGTAAATATTGATGATAAAAACGGTTTGGTGATGATGCAAAATACCAAAGCCAAAAAATATACGTATGCGCTAAAAACCTACGCAGATTATCGCGCACAAATCTTAGAAAACAGATTGGGCGGTTTGTTATTGAAAATCAACGATAATGAAGTTTGGACAAAACTCATTGGAAGTTTCAATGCGTACAATCTATTATCAATTTACGCTACGGCGGAATTATTAGGGTTGGAAGAATTAGAAATCTTACGATTAATTAGTGAATTGGAAAGTGTAAGTGGTCGCTTTGAATATTTCATCACAAAAAATAAAATTACGGCTATAATTGACTATGCACATACGCCTGATGCGTTGAAAAATGTATTAGAAACCATCAACAGTATCCGAACAGGAAATGAGCAATTGATTACGGTTGTGGGTTGTGGTGGAAATAGAGACGTCACGAAACGTCCAAAAATGGGGAACATTGCGTCAACCTTGAGTACCAAAGCAATATTTACCTCAGACAATCCACGAAATGAAGATCCAGAAGTCATCATTAAAGCGATCGAAAAAGGTGTAGAGCCGCAAAATTATAAAAAAACACTTTCGATTACCGATCGGAAGCAAGCGATAAAAACGGCGTGTCAAATGGCAACTGAAAATGACATCATTCTCATTGCGGGAAAAGGACATGAAACCTACCAAGAAATAAAAGGGAAACGAACTGATTTTGATGATTACAAAATTGCGAAAGAAATCCTAGAAAATTTAAACGAATAACGAGCAGAACAACGAAAAAACATGTTATACTACTTATTTGAATATCTCGAAAAGCAATACCAGTTTCCAGGAGCATCCTTATTTGGATACCTGAGTTTCCGTGCTGCGATGGCTGTCATTCTTTCGTTGTTAATCTCTACGATTTACGGAAAAAGAATCATCAGTTACTTACGTACGAAACAAATTGGAGAAACGGTTCGCGATTTAGGATTAGACGGTCAAAAAGAAAAAGCAGGAACGCCAACCATGGGTGGAATCATCATCATTTTGGCAACATTAGTTCCTGTATTGCTATTTGCGAAGCTCGAAAACATATACATCATCTTGCTTTTAGTCACGACAATTTGGATGGGAATCATTGGATTTATAGATGATTACATCAAAAAATTTAAAAATGACAAAGACGGACTCAAAGGAAAATTTAAAGTATTAGGACAAGTTGGATTGGGAATTATTGTCGGTGCAACTCTATTCTTTCATCAAGATGTAACAATTCGTGAAGAATTACCAGCCAGTCAACAACAAGAATTGGTAGTCGGTAATGAAGCGCCAACGAAGAAATTTGGAGAAGAACAACGTTCGATGAAAACGACGATTCCGTTTGTAAAAAACAATGAGATCGATTATGCAAAACTCATCACGTGGATGAATCCTGACTATGCAAAATACGCGTGGTTAATATTCATTCCAATTGTCATATTTATCATCACGGCGGTTTCAAATGGAGCAAATCTCACGGATGGAATTGACGGACTCGCCGCAGGAACTTCGGTCATTATTGTGCTTACGCTCGGGATATTTGCGTGGATTTCAGGAAACTTAATCTTTTCGGAATATCTCAATGTCATGTACATTCCAAGAGCGGGAGAAATCACCATTTACATCGCTGCGTTTGTCGGAGCATTAATTGGATTTCTTTGGTATAATACATATCCCGCACAAGTATTCATGGGTGATACGGGAAGTTTGACGATAGGTGGAATCATAGCAGTAATTGCGATTGCGATTCGAAAAGAATGGCTCATTCCAATCTTATGTGGAATCTTCTTAGCAGAAAATCTATCGGTAGTCATGCAAGTGAGTTATTTCAAATACACGCGGAAAAAATTTGGGGAAGGAAGACGCATATTCAAAATGTCGCCATTACATCATCACTATCAAAAATTAGGCTATCACGAAAGTAAAATCGTAACCCGTTTTTGGATTGTCGGAATTCTATTAGCAATTCTAACAATCGTCACGTTGAAGTTGAGGTAGTTTGAACGGTTTAGATTTTTAGAAATGTCACATCGAGCGCAGTCGAGATGAAAAAAAGTTAAAACAAATCAACAAACAAACAAATCAACGAATAAACAAATCAACGAACAAACGAATAAACAAAAAAACAAATTAACAAATCAACAAAAAGCCAATAGCCAAAAGCTAGAAGCGAAAAGCTAAAAAAAGAGTGCAAAAAAAACGATTAGTCATATTAGGAGGTGGAGAAAGCGGTGTAGGAACGGCAATCTTAGGAAAGCAAAAAGGCTATGACGTATTTGTTTCTGACAAAGGAGCCATCAAAGAGAAGTACAAAAACGTTCTGAATCAGTTTGAAATTGAATGGGAAGAAAAACAACACACAGAAGCAAAAATTTTCAATGCCGATGTTGTGATGAAAAGTCCAGGAATTCCAGAAACGGTTCCGCTTGTAAAAGCATTGGTTGAAAAAGGAATTTCGGTCATTTCTGAAATTGAATTTGCAGTACACTATACCGATGCAAAAATTGTGGGAATTACAGGAAGTAATGGAAAAACGACCACGACCATGTTAACGCATCACGTGCTAAAACAAGGTGGGCTCAATGTTGGTGTCGCAGGAAATATGGGCGACAGTTTTGCGAAGCAAGTGGCAGAACAAAATTATGACCTCTATGTGTTGGAATTGAGCAGTTTTCAATTGGATGGAATAGTGGATTTCAAACCACATATTGCGATCATTACGAACATTACACCCGATCATTTAGATCGGTATAATTACAAGTTTGAAAACTATATCGCAGCCAAATTTCGAATTGCGATGAATCAAACAAAAGAAGACTATCTCATCTATGATGCCGATGATGAAGTCATAGAAAACTGGTTGAAAAAATATCCAGTTCAATCAAAATTAATACCGTTTTCAATCACAAAAAAACTTGAAAATGGCGCATATATAGAAAACAAAAATATAATACTAACGATACATAATACGACAATTACTATGCCAACGGATTCGCTAGCACTAGAAGGACAACACAATACAAAAAACGCCATGGCAGCTTCGGCAGTTGCACAACTTTTAAAAATTAGAAAGCAAACCATACGCGAAAGTATGGCAGAATTTCAAGGTGTAGAACATCGTTTGGAAAAAGTATTAAAAATTCAAAATGTGCAATACATCAACGATTCCAAGGCAACCAATGTAAATGCAACGTATTATGCACTAGAAAGCATGACGACGCAAACGGTTTGGATTGTTGGAGGAGTTGACAAAGGAAACGATTACACAGATTTATTACCGTTAGTACACGAAAAAGTAAAAGCAATCATTTGTTTAGGAGTTGACAACTCAAAAATCATTGAATCCTTTGGAAGAGTGACGGATTTAATGGTGGAAACCACTTCTATGAATGAAGCGGTACAAATTGCGCATAAAATTGCAGAAAAAGGCGATAATGTATTGCTATCACCAGCATGTGCAAGTTTTGACTTATTCGAAAACTATGAAGACAGAGGACGACAATTTAAAGCCGCTGTGCGAAGCCTATAAAAGTTTAAAAAAACGAATCAACGAATAACAAAAAACAAACTAACAAAAAACAAATCAACAAACAACAAAAAACAAATCAACAAAAAACAAATCAACAAACAACAAATCAACAAACAACAAAAAACAAACTAACAAAAAACAAATCAACGAATAACAAAACAACAATGAACACCATCTTTAAAAATATAAAAGGAGATAAAGCGCTTTGGGCAGTAGTTGCCTTACTAGCGCTGTTCTCGTTTTTACCTGTATACAGCGCAAGTAGCAACTTGGCGTATCTATACGGAGATGGAAACACCTTAAAATTTCTCATAAGACATGGTTCACACTTGTTCTTAGGATTTGCTATAATTTACGGAGTACACAAAATGCCGTATCATTATTTTAGAGGTTTATCGCTCATTATGTTGCCAATTGTATTGTTGTTTTTAGTATATACGTTAGCGCAAGGAAATACGATTGGAGGTGCCAATGCTAGTCGTTGGATGCGAATTCCTTTTGTAGGTATTCAATTTCAAACCTCTACATTGGCAAGTGTAGTATTAATGATTTATGTAGCACGCTATCTATCGAGAATCAAAGACAAAGTAGTGACGTTCAAAGAAACGATTTTACCTTTATGGGTTCCTGTGTTTTTAGTAGTTGGGTTAATATTACCTGCAAACTTTTCTACCACAGCAATCATTTTTTCAATGGTATTAATGCTTTGTTTCTTAGGAGGTTATCCGTGGAAATATCTAACAGGAATCGTTGTTGTTGGATTAGTAAGTTTAACAATGTTCATCTTGGCAGCGAAAGCATTTCCAGGAGCATTTCCAAACAGAGTTGACACTTGGGTAAAACGAATTGAAAGTTTTTCAAGTAACGAAAAAACAGAAGCAAACTATCAATCAGAACGCGCAAAAATTGCCATTGCTAGTGGTGGAATTGTAGGCGTAGGCGCAGGAAAAAGTGTCATGAAAAACTTATTACCGCAAAGTTCTTCCGATTTTATCTATGCAATTATTGTGGAAGAATATGGTTTAATAGGTGCCTTATCATTACTATTTCTATACCTATTATTACTATTCCGAATCGTGATTGTAGCGCACAAGGCAGATTCAATATTCGGGAAATTACTCGCTATTGGTGTCGGATTGCCAATTGTATTTCAAGCACTCATAAACATGGCGGTTGCGGTAGAATTATTTCCAGTAACAGGACAAACCTTACCACTAATCAGTAGTGGAGGAACGTCTATTTGGATGACGTGTTTAGCCATAGGAATTGTACTAAGCGTGAGCGCGAAACGAGAAGAAATCATGGAGCAAGAAGAAAAGGACGAAAACCCGTTGGCGGTATTGAGTGAAGCGTTGTGAGTTTTCAGTTATCGGTTTTCAGTTTTTAGTTGTGATGTCAGAAAATAGAGCCAAGAGTCAAGATGAGATGCTGAATCAAGTTCAGCATGACGAAAAAACGAATTAACAAAAACATATAAAGAAGTAAGCAGAAATAACAAATTTCATTAAACATTAAACATTAAACATTGAACAAGCAAGCGTACAAAATCATACTATCCGGTGGCGGAACAGGAGGACATATCTATCCTGCGATTGCGATTGCGAACGAATTAAAAAAACGCTATCCCGAATCGGAGTTGCTATTTGTAGGTGCAAAAGATCGAATGGAAATGGAAAAAGTGCCACAAGCGGGTTACCAAATAGAAGGTTTGTGGATTTCAGGATTGCAGCGAAGTTTGAGTTTAAAAAACATGATGTTTCCGTTCAAACTGATCAGTAGTTTATGGAAATCACGAAAAATTGTCAAAAAGTTTAAGCCAGATGTCGTAATTGGAACAGGCGGATTTGCCAGCGGACCATTGCTCAAAATTGCTTCTGGTAAAAAAATACCAGCGTTGATTCAAGAGCAGAATTCCTATGCAGGAATCACAAACAAACTCTTGGGAAAGCAAGTGCAAAAAATATGTGTCGCGTATGACAACATGGAGCGTTTCTTCCCGAAAGGGAAAATTATCAAAACAGGAAATCCTGTGCGACAAGATTTATTAGAAATAAAAAGTAAAAGAACCGAAGCAAAAGCATTCTTTCAATTGCAAGAAGGTGTCAAAACAGTCTTGATTATTGGTGGAAGTTTAGGGGCAAGAAGAATCAATCAACTCATTGAAAAAGAACTCAATTTCTTCAAGCAGCAAAACGTGCAACTTGTTTGGCAATGTGGAAAATTCTATTACGAAGAATATAAAAAACACAACGAATTGGCGCATGTGCAAGTGCATCAATTTGTCAATAAAATGGACTTGGCGTATGCAGCGGCAGACATCATCATTTCGCGTGCAGGCGCAAGTTCGGTATCGGAATTATGCATCGTAGGGAAACCTGTTATTTTCATTCCGTCGCCAAATGTTGCAGAAGATCATCAAACCAAAAATGCGTTAGCAATCACAGAAAAAAATGCAGGAATCTTGATCCGCGAAAACGAATTAGACACACAATTTCAAACACGTTTTTCAGAATTAATTTCATCTGAAGAACTGCAAACAAATTTAGGATCAGAAATCCAAAAACTAGCATTACCCGACGCAACATCGAAAATTGTAGATGAAGTAGAAAAATTATTAAAAAAGTAAGATGAATTTGAATCACATACATAACGTTTATTTTGTAGGCATTGGCGGAATCGGCATGTCTGCTTTGGCGCGTTATTTCAAATTCAACGGAAAAAATGTAGCAGGGTATGACAAAACGAAAACGGAAATTACAGATGGCTTAGAAGCACTTGAAATTTCAGTTTCTATTGATGATAACGTAGCCGAAATTCCTACAGAATATCTCAACAAAGAAAACACCATCGTTATTTACACGCCAGCGATTCCAAGCGTACATTCAGAATTGACCTATTTTAAAGAAAATGGGTTCAATATATACAAACGAGCAGAAGTTTTAGGGTTAATCACGAAAGATACCTATTGTTTGGCAGTTGCCGGAACGCACGGAAAAACCACTACTTCGAGTATTTTAGGACATTTATTAGCGGAATCTGAAGTAGACGTGACTGCTTTTTTAGGTGGAATTGCAGAAAATTACGATTCAAATCTCATATTAAAAGGGACTGAAATTATGGTCGTAGAAGCGGACGAATTTGACCGATCGTTTTTACAGCTTTCGCCAGATATAGCTTGTATAACCTCAACAGATGCCGATCATTTAGATATCTATGGGGAAAAAGAAGCGTTGCAGGATTCGTTTGTGGAATTTACAAAACGCATCAAACCTAACGGAAAACTTTTTGTGCAAGAAGATATTGAGTTGGATGGAATTACGTACGGATTCAAAGAAACATCAGACTATCACATAAAAAACATACAAATCATAGATGGAGCGTATCAATTTGACATTGTTACACCTTCAACGATTGTAGAAAATATACAATTTTATATCCCAGGAAGGCACAACCTACTTAACGGTCTAGTAGCTTTTGCGATGGCGGAAAAAATAGGAACCCCAACCGACCGCCTCGCCAAAGCTTTAGGAACATTCAAAGGTGTCAAAAGAAGATTTTCATATCAAATACGAACGGAAGATTTTGTATTTATTGACGATTATGCGCATCATCCAACGGAAATAAACGCGTTGCATCAGGCGGTTCGGGAAATGTATCCAACTAAAAAAATAACAATCATCTTTCAGCCACATTTATTCAGCAGAACCAAAGATTTTGCGGATGAATTTGCAGAAAGTTTAGCGCAATTTGACGAAATAATTCTCTTAGAGATTTATCCCGCACGAGAAAAACCGATGGAAGGAATCACGTCAAGTTGGTTAGTAAGCAAAATAAAAAACGATCAAAAAAAACTTGTACAAAAAGAAAATTTAATCGATTATATCAATACCATCAAAACCGACGTTTTACTCACGGTTGGCGCGGGTGATATTGGAGTAGAAGTAATAAAAATTAAAAATTTATATATAAATAAATAGTAAAACTTAAACGTGTGAAAATTAATTGGAATCTCATAAAAGGAATTATAATCGCTTCTGTAGTGATTTTTCTGTATGCCTTTTCGGCGAATAGAAATGCGACGCGTATTATAGGAAATCCGGATGTGAAATACCACGATGAAGCACACTATTTCATCACGCGTACGATGGTTAATAAATTGTTAATACAAAATAATGATAGTGTTACGAATATACGAAAAGATCAGTTAGATTTGGATGTTCTAGAGGAGCGTTTACGAGCGAATGAAATGATTCAAGATGCAGAAGTGTATCTTACTGTAAGTGGGACTCTTGGTGCAAAAATTAAACAGCGAACACCAATTGCACGTATCGCAAACAAAGACTCTTTTTATATAGATTCTGACGGAAAGGCAATGCCTTTATCCAAAGTTTCTGCTGCTCGCGTTCCATTTGTGGAAGGAAAAGTGGATAAAAAAGCGTTGAAAAATGTATATGTGTTGGCAAAATATATCGCTGAAGATGATTTTCTCAAAAAGAACGTGATTACCATCGTACAAAACGAACATAACACATTCGATCTCAAACTAAGAACGAATGATTTCATTGTGCAATTTGGTAACATTGAAAATATTGAAAAGAAGGTGAATAATTTGAAAGCGTTTTACAAGAAAGCTGTAAAAGACAAAACGCTGAATGATTATGCGAAAGTTGATTTAAAATTTACCAATCAAGTAGTGTGCACCAAAAAATAAGTCATGGAAAACAATAACATCGCAGTAGGATTAGACATAGGAACCACGAAAATCGTGGCAATGATCGGGCGAAAAAATGAATATGGAAAGCTTGAAATTCTTGGAGTTGGAAAATCCAAGAGCTTAGGTGTGCATCGAGGTGTGGTCAATAACATTACACAAACGATTCAATCCATACAACAAGCCGTTCAAGAAGCGGAAAGTGTTTCTGATTACAAAATAAGCGAGGTGGTGGTTGGCATTGCAGGACAACACATTCGTAGTTTACAGCACAGCGATTACATCACACGTAGCAATGCGGACGAAGTAATTAACGTAGATGATATTGACTTACTCATCAATCAAGTGTACAAATTAGTAATGCTTCCTGGGGAAGAAATCATTCACGTGCTTCCGCAAGAATATAAAGTTGACGGACAAGCCGAAATAAAAGAACCGATTGGAATGTACGGAGGACGACTCGAAGCAAATTTCCATGTCGTTGTTGGGCAAGTTTCTTCGATTCGAAATATTGGACGTTGTGTTAAAAGTTCAGGATTAGGCTTAGCCGGAATTACCTTGGAACCGTTAGCATCAGCGAATGCAGTACTAAGTCAAGAAGAAAAAGAAGCAGGTGTCGCATTGATTGATATTGGAGGTGGAACGACAGATTTAGCCATTTTTAAAGATGGAATCATTCGTCATACGGCAGTCATTCCATTTGGTGGAAATGTCATCACGGAAGATATCAAAGAAGGTTGTTCTATCATAGAAAAACAAGCGGAATTGCTCAAAATAAAATTTGGCTCTGCTTGGCCAGGAGAAAATAAAGACAACGAAATTGTCTCCATTCCAGGATTACGAGGAAGAGAACCGAAAGAGATTACCTTAAAAAATCTCTCAAAAATCATTCATGCACGAGTTGTTGAAATCATAGAACAAGCGTACTTAGAAATTAAAAACTACGGACATGAAGAACAAAAGAAAAAACTAATTGCAGGCATAGTGCTTACAGGTGGCGGAAGTCAGTTGAATCACTTAAAACAATTAGTAGAATACATTACAGGAATGGACACTAGAATTGGTTATCCAAACGAACATTTGGCAGGCGATTCCGATGCGGAAATGGCGAGTCCGCTATACGCAACAGCTGTTGGACTTGTAATGAATGCAGTAGAAAACCAATCAAAAGTTGTTGTTCAAGAAGAAGTTGTGGAACCACCTACAGAAACAATTTCAGACGTGGAAACGTCTATGGAAGACGACGAAGAAAATACCAATGCTCCAATACCATCGGAACCCAAAAAAGAACGTAAATCGATTTTTGAAAAATGGGCCGATAAGTTGAAAGATTTTTTAGATAACGCAGAATAATAAAAACCAGTTAAAGAATTATGAGTAGCAACACAGAATTCGGAAACATTTCATTTGATTTACCAAAAAATCAATCAAATGTAATAAAAGTGATCGGTGTAGGCGGTGGCGGAAGTAACGCTATCAACCACATGTTCCAACAAGGAATAAAAGGAGTAGATTTTGTCATCTGTAATACAGATTCACAAGCTCTACAAAACAGTACAGTGCCTAATAAAATTCAATTAGGAGTTTCACTGACGGAAGGTTTGGGCGCAGGCGCAAACCCAGAAGTTGGAGAAAAAGCCGCATTGGAAAGTATTGAAGCCATCAGTACCATGCTAGATACCAATACAAAAATGGTATTTATTACGGCTGGAATGGGTGGAGGAACTGGAACAGGAGCGGCTCCAGTCATTGCAAAACTTGCCAAAGATAAAGACATCCTAACGGTTGGTATTGTCACGATTCCTTTCAAGTTTGAAGGAAAAATGCGGAATGCACAAGCGCGAATTGGAGTTGAAAAACTTCGAGCGCATGTAGATTCGCTAATCGTCATCAATAACGACAAGCTAAGAGAAGTTTATGGGAATTTAGGTTTCAAAGCCGGATTCTCCAAAGCGGATGAAGTCTTGGCAACAGCTTCCAAAGGAATTGCGGAAGTAATTACGCATCACTACACGCAAAACATTGACTTGCGTGATGCAAAAACGGTATTATCTAACAGTGGAACAGCTATTATGGGATCTGCGAATGCTTCTGGAGCAAATCGCGCAAGCGAAGCTATTATGAAAGCATTAGATTCACCATTATTAAATGATAACAAAATTTCAGGAGCTAAAAACGTATTGTTGCTTATCGTTTCTGGTTCAGATGAAATCACGATTGATGAAATCGGAGAAATCAATGACCATATTCAAACAGAAGCAGGTGGCGTAGCCAATATCATTATGGGTGTTGGAGAAGATGAAACGTTGGAAGATGCCATTTCGGTTACGATCATTGCGACGGGTTTTGATGTAGATCAGCAGGATGAAATCGTGAATACGGAATCAAAAAAAATCATTCATACCTTAGAAGATGAACAACGTGCTGTTCAAAATTTGACACCAAAATCAACTTCATTAGTAACTCCAAATGTTCAACAACCACAGGTTGAAGATAAAACACCTAAAAAAGCAGAAGTGATTCGTCACACTTTGGTGGATGAAACAGCTAGTTTAAATTTAATTCCTACTACGGAGTTGATAAAAAATATGTCTGTGGTTTATGAAGAAGTTACCGCGCCAATTGCGGAAAATGATTTCATTATTACTTCTATGACTGACAAAATCAGAGCTATTGAAGTAAATGAACCAGAATTTGTAATTGCGGAATCGAAAGTAGAAGAGGAAGAAAGTCAGATTACATTTTCTTTTGACATGCCATTAGCAAATTCTGTAACAGAAACACCCAAAAAAGAAGAAAATATCATTAAATTTGAACTCTCTTCTGATGACGTGAATTCAATGGAAGTAACGGATCATGTAGAAGTTATTCCTGTGACAGAAGTGCATGACAAAGGTGTCACACGTTACAGTTTGGATGACTATATGGAAGAAGAAGCGCCAAAAGAGAAAAATATTCCAAAAGCAGCTGAAGATGGCATCGTTTTTGAGAAGAAAATTGTCGCCGATTCAACCAAAAAAGAAGATATTGTTGATGAAGGAAATCCGTTTAACGCTACTATTGAAGAAAGTTTAAAAAGTAGAGTAGACGAGCGCAGAAGAAAATTAAAAGAATTTAATTATAAATTCAATAATAATGTCAATCGTATTGATGAAATTGAGCGACAACCTGCTTACAAAAGAGCTGGTATAGAACTTGATGAAACCAATTCGAAAGACCATACTTCCCGAACCAGTTTAGGTACGGATAGTAATGATGATATGCAATTGAGAAGTAACAACTCCTTTTTGCATGATAACGTTGACTAATTAGATTTAGTACTATTATATGTTTTTTTTAGACCCGGGAATTGCTGTTCTATTTCCGGGTTTAATTTTTTATCTTAGCAGTATTAAAATAGCGAAACAATGGGATTACAACATGATATAATGACCGCAATGAAAACCGCAATGAAAGCTAAAGATCAAACGGCTTTAGCGGCATTACGTGCGGTAAAATCGGAAATACTTTTAGCGCAAACACAAAGTGGCGCGAAAGAAGAATTGTCGGAAGAAGATGAAATTAAGTTATTGCAAAAACTAGTGAAGCAACGTAAGGATAGTGCAGCAATTTTTACGGAGCAAAACAGAATGGATTTGGCAGAGCCAGAAATTGCACAAGCTGCCATTATAGAGCAATTCTTACCAGAACAATTATCGGAGGAAGAAATAGAAAAAGTAGTCGTAATGACTATTGATGATCTTGGAGCTTCAGGAATGAAAGACATGGGAAAAGTCATGGCTATGGTATCGCAAGAATTGGCGGGTCAGGCAGATGGAAAGACCATTTCTACGATAGTAAAGGCAAAATTAGCCAACTAAAAATGCAAGAATAATTATATTTGCATTTTTGCAGAAATAAAAAAGGCCACGTAGCTCAGCTGAATAGAGCACTGGATTTCGGCTCCAGCGGTCGCAGGTTTGAATCCTGCCGTGGTCACAAGAGCGGACAAATTAACATTTTTGTTTTTTTGTCCGCTTTTTTTGTTGCTCAAACGTATTGAAAGTGAACGTGTTAATTCAAATATTGAATTAGCTTTACTGGTTCGAACTACATCTTTTTTTCGATCATAGACGATTCCTTCGGGGAACATGAGTTTTTGGAATTTCTGCTTCTCGTTATAATCTCCTAATCTCCATATATTGTGTAAGTTACATAGTAAATCTATCGAATTATCTATGTAGTTTTCGAGGTTCGAACTATCTAAACTGTTTTTTTGGATTTCTTGCTCAATTCCTTTCTTTTCTTCCTCATATTTCTTTGAGAACTTTTGATATAACGCACCATCTATTTCGCCAATTACAAAGCGTTCTTCAATCTTATCGACCTTCTCGTTAATTGTCTTTAGATTGTACTTTAAATACGCTATATTATCTTCATTTGACGTATTGAAGTATTCAAAGGTATATTTCAATTGTATTTTTAATGGAGTGATTAATTTTTCATCAATCGCCTAAAAATATAAAGTTTAGTTTGAAATAAACACTTCCAATACATATTTTGACAGCAGATGAAACGTAGCAACATTAAACGGTATAGAGAGTAAAAGCCCTTTTTTAACAAAACCTCTTGCATTTCCTTTTCTAATATCAAAATACAACCAAATTAATGCCCAAATAATAGAAATCCATATAAGGTTGCTGGTGATTGTTATAATGAATAGGACTGTTTCTAAAGATTTTTTGATAAAGATTAGGTGTACATTGACTTTTTGAGCTCCTTCATGTATGTCTTTACTGGCATTTACTATTTTATTTATTCTATCAATAGATAATATTTCAATACCTGTAGTGGTTTTTACCCAAGATATTCCTTTCTCATAAGCTTTTCCTAATGTCCCGTCTTTATCAATTTTAAAACTACTTAGATCTGGAAATTGATTATTTTCTATCAACTTATTAATTGTATTTATTTTCTCTGCTTTAATTTCAATTTCATCAAAAATTTTATTTTGAACCTTACCCAAAAAACAGTTCGTTCCTATGCTGTATATAAGGAGTAAGTATCCAAACCTTTTAAACCATATGCTTCCTGGATAAAACCTTGATAGGTTAACTTTTTTTAGATTCATTATGAATATCTTTATTTATTCATATATGTCAATTCCATTTTCTTCTAACAAAGGCATGATGTTATCAATTTTATTTGCAAAATTTATTCCTTGAAATTCTTCTGTAAGTCCTGCTACTAACATACCTATTACTTCCTCTGTTTCTTTTAGAATTAGTGGTCCTCCGCTATTACCTGGCCAAGATTCTACGTCTAATTGGAATAATTCTACTCCTTTTAAATTATCATTACTTATGGAGCCAGAAGTTGTGGATAACAATCCCCCCGGATAGCCAATAAGAATTACGTCAGATAATGTATTGATATCTGATGATTGTCCGATAGTCAAATACGGATAATCTTCTGGTAAAGTTGAAGGGCTATCTAGCTCCAGCACAGCTACATCTTTTAGATAATAATCTGGCTCTGGATCATCGGAAGGTTCTATCCAAATAATTTTTGCAGTTGCAGCAAACTGAGGATCAGACTTTTCGAATATCAGATCAACTACATCTCCTACTTTCTTATCTTTTAATACGTGCTTTGCTGTTAATAATTTTGTAGGGCTGATTAAAAATGCTGTTCCTGTACCATTTCCTGTATTAACTAATGCCACTGACTGCTCTAATACCCTATTATATTTTGATTTACTGGGAATTATCCCCCAGTGAAATAATAAATATAGAAATATCGGTAGTACGCATAATATGATAAAAGCAGAACTTACCAGCTTTCCTTTTTTGCTTAATATTCTCCTTTTTTTATTTCTTTCTCTTTCAGTATTTCCAAGAAGTATCATCTGTTCTAAATATTTAATTGTTATTTGTAATTTTGTTGAACTCTTCCTCACTCATGTAGGGATTCCTTAAAACATTCCATGTCTCAGGTTCTAGTCCTTTTGTTTTGGAATATCTTTCTTTTTCAGATTTATAAACATTTTTGATGTCTTGAATATTTTTTAAATGTTTGAGTGGATTGAATGATTCACCATTAGACATATAACCTTGCTCAACATAAAAAATTACGATATTATTTATTTCGTCATTAAGCCAAATTCCATCTTCATCCTCCAAATAGGAACTCAGATAGGAAATTTCAGTTTCATTTTGCAAAGCATTAAACACCTTGTCGATCTGCTTTTTATCTTTTCCTATTACTAATCTTGGAATTCCTTTTCCTTCAACAAAATCTGTTTTGTTGTCATTATTTACCATGATAAGCGGTGTTTTGGCAATAAGCGCCATTTTTCCACTTTCTTTTGGATTGTTACTTATATAGTCTGCAATGTCCATATCTTCAAAACAAGACAGTCTTATGACATCAGACTCAAACTTTGTAATACAATCTCTAAAAAGTTTTTTATGAAATTTTTCTGAAGGAGTATTAATGTAGTCCCAAAGTGACGCTTCCTCAATAATTGTAGTTTTTGAAGTAATATTTTTACCCGACTGTGTGAAATATTTAGTTCTGGCAGATTTGTATGTTCTTTCAAAAGCTTCCGTAGAGCTTCCGTCTTTATAGACTCGAAGTATTGGTATAGTTGTATCTTTTAGCTCAGATTCAATATCGTTATATCTTGCTTGTAATGTTTTCTGGCGTTTACCAGAATTATTGATACGTTCTTGAGAATCTATAACACTATTAATATTTCTAATTAATTGATCAATTCTTGCAATTTTCGGTAGCGTAATGGCACTATCAAATGTTTTAAAAGCATCTGTTTTATCTATGATGTTTTCTCTTATTTTCCAAATTCTACCTGCCATTAAATGAATTTTCATCAAGTCGAAAGTTGTTTTTAAACGATCATTGACTACACTATTTTGCTCACCTATAATTTTGTATCTAGATTTAAGTGTCCATTGTATTTGTTTTTCCAGTAAGTTTTCCCATTTCTCTGCTTTCGGATGTACTCCAATACTTTGCCAATATTTTTTGTTATCTTCTATTGCTTCACAAATAGCTTTTAATTGGATCTTCGAAATTTCCAAATTTTCAGTATCATCAATAGTCGTGCTTATTAATTCATGAATTCTTTGTATAATTTCATCTACAGCTAATTGTAAATTGTTCTTAACAGCTGTATAGTAATTATTATCACCATAAGAACTAAAGAGTTTTTGTATAAAATGACCTTCAGACTGTTCTGTATATTCTTTGTTATTTATTTGTTCTGCTTTAATTTTTAGATCAGAAAGAATTCTATTACCAGCATCCACAACTGTAGCATCCAATGTATTAAAAGCAGATTTCAAGGTGTTTTCAAAGTGTAATTTGGCTTCACTTGTAATACGCTGTCTTGCCGCTTTTATTTGATTTTTTGTATTATTATCATAATATGCTGTGGCATCAATCCACCTATTTAATAAGTTAATACTCAAATCCACTCCTAAAAGCTCTTCCAATTGTCGTTTTGGATATTGTACAGCAGCGATTCCAAAGGATCCATACTTATCTATAAAAGCACTTCCCTTACTATCTACTAGTCGCCTATCTCTTTTTTCTCTTAATCCAAAAATGTTTAAAAACATCCATAATCCTGCTATTTTATATAGTCCTCTAAGACTTTTTACTTGAGCAATGCCATCATTTCTATCTTGGGAAATAAAATGAGAAATTTCAAATGGAAGCGCATCAATATGTGTTTTTGTAGAATCAGGCCAATCCATATTGTACTGTTGACCAGGTTGATTATATTTTTCTAGGGAACATAGTGAAGATAGTGTGTTGCAATACAATATATTATCCTTTCCCATGTAGTCTCTTCCAGGAGTAAGAAATAAACCGAAAACATCATCAAGACCCTGAATTTGTTTTTTAATCATATAGGCAATATCTATAAACACACCAGATCCAGTACCACCTGTCAAAGAACCTGTAATAAATACAGCAGGTCGTGTATTGTCGCTTTCAATTTGAGTATGATTATTAATTTTATTAAAAGCGCTATTAATTGCTTCTTTTACTGTATTGAAATTAGGATAACTCCATAAGGCTACTCTTCCAAATGCCGGCATGCCACCTGCTCCTTTTCCAGCATCCTTAATGTATTTTGAATCCGGAATCCAATGGCTTTCATCTTTTGGTAATAGATCTTTTAAATTATTTATTTTAGTTTCTTTATCACTTAAATCTAAGTAAACACGTTTGATTTCATTTTTAAGTACCGTGGTGGAAGGAAAACTACTCTCGTCAGTTTCAAGGTATAAATATTCTACATTTCCTGGCTTATTTTTGCCTGTATGCTCAAAATAAAATTTTTGAGTCTCTTCTAAAACGCGTAAACCGCTTGTTCCTATTCCTATTAATAATGTTGGTTTGGCCATGTTTTATTTTTTAAAAAGTGAATTATATTTTTTATAGTTGTAAATGAAGAAAAGTATAATGAATACGTATATTATTATTTGCGCACTAATACTTATATAAAATGACAATGAATGCCATTTGAATTCATGAATGCCATTAAGTTTTATGATATAAAACCAGTAAACATTAAATAATAAAAAAAGAATAAACAGTGCCCATAAAAATTGAAGTCGCAAGAATATATCTTTGTGCAGCTTTGTTCTTTTAACTGTTATTTTGATTAAAATTGTGTATATCAACCACAGTATTAGTGCTGTTATACCAATTAGAAGTATTGATTGAATCAAGAAGCTTGTCCAAGAGTCTACTCCCATTTCTAATAGTGATGTAAGTTGTTCCATAGTTTTGGCTTTATTTTACCAGTCATCATCATCTGACGTGGTTTGTTTTTCATTGGATGAATATGATGTTTTCTTTGGTTCTGTCCAGTTATCTTTTTCTTTGACTTTATTGCGTTTTCCTGCTATGAGATATTTATATGCAAAGTATCCTCCAACGCCCAGTAATAATATCAGTAATAAAGTACCAAAACCACCTTTATCTTCTTCTTGATCAATAGTTATATATTGAGGTTTTGAGTTTGCTCCTTTGGTGGAAACAGTAATTTTATAAGTTGCTGACTCTTCTAATTTTAAAGCAGTAACAGTTTTTTTTGTTACTCTTTTTATCTTAGTTTTTTTCGTATCAAGATTATTTATTCGAATAGTATATTTTGGGATACTATCACAGCCTATACAATTCCATGAAAGTTGAATTGTGTTAGAACTTGTTGTATAAGGTGCTCTCTTTTTGCCTTTAGGAGAGATAATACGTAGTGATTTTCGATTGGGATCCGTATTTGTTGAGTCAATTCTGACTGCCTTGTAGTTCTTTATACCGGGAAACTTATTAATATCAACTTTTTTAATTGTCACTAAATACCTACTTGCTACTGTGTGTTTAAATCGAGCAACAACCTCTCCTACTGCACCTGTTTCATATTCGTCAACCATATTTTGATCTTGCTGACTCAGCAAATCTGAATTTGGATCATCAGGTCTTCCTTGTATTCTCACAATATAGTATTCAGGAATTTTATTGTTGTAAGCTATATTACATACTTTAGCCTCTGCATAATCGCCCCACGTATCTCGGTCATCATATGTATAGGGGAATTGATAATATTTATTAAAATCAGATGGATAATTACTTATTAAATTGATTTGAAAACGATTGATTGTATTGATTTCACCAAATGGCATAATCATTAAAAAATCATCTTCTCCTATTAAGGGAGTTCCGTTTCCTTTGATGATAGCTTCAATTTCAGGACTTACAAATACACCAGCTTTTTCCCATTCAGGGAAATCTCCAGGTTTGTATGATGCTGTAATAATTGATTTGGTAAAGTCAATTCCATCTTGGCGCATAAGTGGAGTGATAGGGTTCTCATCTCCACTAATATTCATTGATAGATCTATCATAACAAAAACACTTTGCGTTTTATTTTGACTATACACGCCAGAAAAGCTTATTATCAATAGAATTATGTACGCATAAAATTTTTTCATATCTAGTATTTTTTAGGTTTAATAAGTAACAAGATTATAATTCCTGAAAAGCAGCAAATAAAAAGCCAAGCGGGGAAATAATAGTCCTTTTTAACATCTTTTAAAATATCTTGAATAGCTTGACTATAACTATAAGTATCCATACCTTCATAAATTGTATAATTACAATCTATTGCCTTTTCAAAAAATGAATTGTTAAGTCCTTCCAAGTTTATGATGTTAATATTGTCTTGATAGAAATCATTAAATTGTGAGACATCGCATAAAAAGTTATGTGTATTTTCACTGAAGTAAGTATCTTCACCATCAGTAACTAATACAAAAATCGTATTGTCGTATTTTTTGTTTTGAGTAATTTCAGTGGTATATAGATAATTTGACCAAATCGTTTCAAATAAAGGAGTAAGTGTTGTAAACTCAATTGTATTCAATGATTCAATAGCTGATTCCTTATTCGTAAAATATTGGTGAACTCCGTCTAGTTCACTTCTATCCTTAGTATTAATGAGTGATGTGAAATCCTTCTTAAGATTATTTTCAGAAAACCAACTTAAAATAATGTCAGTATCATTATTGATATTTTGGAATGATTTTGTTAATATTTCTTTCCCATCTTCTATATGAGTATCCATGCTAGAACTTGTATCTAATATAAATGATACTAAATTTTTATCCTTTTTAAGCGGTAGTAATAATACAAGAAAACTTAAAGTAGGAATGATACTCCACAATTTTGCTTTTTTAAACTGCTGCATAGCAATTTTGTTCTTGTGAACAAGATCACCATTGGTTATTGGGCAATTAATATTTTGTTTTATTTTCTCTCTTTCAAATCCGTTTGCTAATAACTTATATACAATAACCTCTATGATAATGCAGCTGATAATACATAGTGTGTGGACTAATTTCTCCGTATCGCTTTGATAAAACTCTGTTTGCATCCAATTGTATAAAAACCAACTCAAGAGTATAAATTCGACACAAATACTAATCAAGATAATGCGAGTAAGAATTTTAAATTCTCTTGTCAGCACTTCGCTATCCTGTATGAATTTTGTAGATACTATAATAAGTAACCATATAGCCGCCAAAGTGGCTAAAATTAACCACCATTGACTCGACTCGGCAACCACATTTATATAGTTACCGAAAGCTTCAAATAATGATGTTATATAGTCTTCCATATTATTCTATAACTTTCGTTTTTATTGTTTTCTCTTTGAGTTTCATACCATAGGTTTTGATTTCTTTAATTGCACCAATTTTTAAGTTTTTCATATTAATTTCGTAGCTAGGGTTATCTTGCGAAAACTCCAGATTATATGACGAAGAATCTGAAAACAGTTCAATGTTTTCTATTTGTATATCGAATAAGGATTTCATTTTTTCAATAATTCCGATCTTATTTTGTTCAATTTTCGTAGAAGATAATTCAGTTTCAACGCCTGTGATTTTTAACGTATTCCTAAACTCTTCTAACAATATCAACAGTCTATCTACTTTTGGAACAATAACATCATTTACTACTATCCATTCTATGCCTTGTAACTGTTCATGTGTGGATGTTTTATCTTTTATTTGTAGGAGTATAGTCTTATCAGTTATAAGCCCATTATTGGTTTGTAAGGTTCTCAAAATAGTATCCCAATCTTTAAAATCGTCAGTAACCTTATGATATAAGTATTTAGAAAAGACTAATGCTTGAAATTGTTTTACAGTATAGTTTTTCTGAGAATTTATATCTGAAATGAGCTTATATTCAAGTTGCTTAATAGTATCAAAAAACGGGATGAGTTTGTTAGTTAGTTTTTCATAATTGTCAATAAATAATGCCTCTCCATCAAAACGTTTTAATTTTTTGTTAGCTGATGACAGATCGTTAACCTTTTCATTAAGGTTTTCTTTTTCTAAAATTAGAGTTTCATTTGTGCTTTTGAGAGTTGTAATTTCATCATTATTTTTACTTTCTATCTTTTCTTTAAGCTCATGTATTTCAGTAATAATTACTTTATGTTTTTCTTCTATTTGAGTTTGTATACCTGTTTGAGTTTCTGTAATACTTTCGCTAATATCATTTTTCAGGTTTTCTAAAGTTTCAGGAGAAATACCATTGGAAGTAGTAATATCAGATTCTTTAGTTGTTTCACTTACAGTTCCTTCCCGATTACCATCGTCGTTGTTATCATTATCGTTACCATTATCGTTACCATTATCAACTTTTGACTTAAATAGTTTTTGAAAGTATTTTTTAAAAATTAAAAGAAGTATAATAGCAATACTAAAAATACTAGCAATAACAATTATCCAAGGTTTGATAGGATTTTTAGGTGGTGGAATAGCCTTAGTAGTTACTTTTCCTTTTTCTAGGATTAATTCTTCCTTTTCCCCGTTGATTTTATAAACACCGTCCTTAAGTTCTTTGGTATTTTCAAACGAACCTTTATTAAACATATATACTTTTCCAGTTTCATTATTATAAACAACAGATTGTTGTTTTTCGTCAACAATTAGATTGAGCTTCTTAAAAACTTTCGAATCATATGCGTTCGGAATACTTTCAATAGAATCTTTATCTATAAAAGCGGTTACATAGCCAGGAACGATGATACGTATGTAAGGGTCTGAAAAGTTTTTTACAGGTTTATAGAAAAATACCAACCCTGAAGAATTATAAGGGTACATTGTTTTGGCGTTTTCCCCATTTTTCTTTAGCCTAACCCAAACATCTAAATAATCTGCAATTCTAATTTCTTTTTCATTAAGCTCAAGCTCTGAATGATTGAAATCAAATAAATATCCTTTATGGAGTTTTCCGTCTTCTAAAAAAACATTTTGTTTTTTAATTATTTTATTAAGTAAGCTTTCTGATAGAATTTTTGGGTTTTCAGCTTTTTTCATTTCAGGATTCTTACTTCCCACATCGATCGAATCACCATTTTGTAACTGAATGCTATAAGAACCATTTCTATTAAGAATTTCGTCTTTAAAAAAATTGAAAGGTTTTCCTTTTGCTGTTACCCTTTTTAATGTGTCTTTTTTTACTTTACCGTAATTTTGAGCTATAAGCTGAATTGGTATAAGTAAGAAGATTAGTGCATATATTATTGGTTTTGCCATGATGATGTTTTAGTTTCTTTTCTTAAATTTGCTTCTTTTTTAATTTGATTTTTTATTTGTGTAAATCCAGCACAAATAAGTAAAATGAATACTAGGAATAAAAAGACAATTACAATAAATATGTATTGTGGAACAATTGATTTAAATTCATGAGAGATTGAATAAGCATTACCTGATTTTGAATTGACTAGTCTTACAATTTGTTCAACATCTTCGGAGACATCACCGAAAAATTCTAATTTTATAAAATCACCTTGATCTATTTCACAATTTAAACTTTCCTTCTTATTCTTTAACTTTCCTATTTTTTGTTTTTCCTTTTTTGTAGGGCTTAATACAGAAACTTCAACGGAAGATATGTTGGTAATAGGATTAATAGGAACACTTAATCTATAACTTCCTTCAGGGATACTAATCGTAGAAAACTTTTTCTTATCTATATTTATTAATGGCTTAGTCTCAATTTCCTGATGTGTATATATAAAGTCTGAGACGAGAGGTTGGTCTCGTTTAATTAATTCAAGGTTGCTATGGTTAGTGTTGTAAATTCCAAAGATATCTTCAAAATAATCCTCACCTCCTATATAAATACCTTCTCCGTTTCTATCATTTTTTAATTCAATTTTGTTTACTTTAATTGGAATCGAGGATAGCTTTTGTAGTTGGTCAATAATTTCTTGATTTTTAAAATCCAAATCATTTTCAAGATCTTTAATTGAATAATTAAAGTCGCTTATTATACTTACATTAACATATTCTGGATTATTTTTTTCGTAGCTTTTCATTAAGTAATCAATCAGTTTAGTGTAGTCAGTCCAATGATTATCATTTAAAGGGTATATAGAGTCTTTTTTTATTATTATATTTTTGACTAAATTTTTTATACTTTTTTCATCTATTAAATTAAATGAATCAGATAAAATAACTTTTGAGTTGTCTCCAATAGTCCATATTGAATAATGATTACTATTGTTAGAGGTTTTTTTCAATTTCAGTAAGGCTTCTAATATGTATAATTTAGCTACATCTACTGATGATTTTGGTTCAGGGTAACCTCCTTCATTAATTATAAATTCTTCTACTAAATTTGAGATGGTTTTTTTACACCTATTTAGGACTCTTTTACTCGGCGGTGTTTGGACAAATGATTTACTTACATCGACAACAAAAATATGATGACTTCTATATTGTTGATTTTTTAAAGTTCTCAAGTCAATTTCCTCTGGATTAGATTTGAAATTAGGAATTTTAGGAGATGATTTGTAACCTATAAAAACTGCGATTGTTATTGCTAAGATGCAAAGTCCTACCGATATTGCAATTTTAATATAATCATTAGCTACTATTCTTTGGAAAATTGTCATAATCTTTATTTTATAATCCACGTATAATGCTTATCATTCGCATCGCCTACTTCATGGTCGCCAACTAGTGTAGAAAAAGACTTCTCTTTTGTAGCTCCTTTTTCTTTTACTTCACATATCACATCATCATTTTCCCAAACTTCTATACCAACGCCTTCCGATTTTGAATCGATACGTACCTGTTGTAATAAATTGTATTTGTGTTTTTCTTTGTTTTGTAAAGAATGTATAGGATTGGCTCCCATGATTTGGTAGAAATTCACCATGCCGCCATCAAGCCCGAAATCACTTTCTATAGTTTTTCGTTCCTTTATTTTTTTTATTTCTTCATCTTTTGACGGATACGAAGCTCCTAATGGTATTAGTTTAATTAACTCAAAACCCGTAGCACTTGTAGTGTGCTTAACGGCAAACCAACTGTTTATTTTTACTGAGTTTAGCTGTACACGAGTTCTATTTGTTCCATACAAGCAAGCGCCTTTTGCAACAGCACTTTTTAGTTCGTCAATGGGTAAACTTAATGAATCAGGCGTATTAGCCGTACCAAATACCGATAAAACGGTTTCTTGAATTTTAGGAAAAACTACACTACGACCTGAGAAAATAACTTGATCAATGGAAGTAGCACTGACCGCCAAAATATCTTGAACAACCGTACGTACATTATCAAACAACAATGACTTTACATCAGGATCTTCAAAAAATGAATAATTACCATTACTTTGTTTAGTAAAAGCGCGCATTATTTCATCTTCCGCTCCTATGGTAATTTCAGAACTAAAAGCTGAATTGATAAAACTTCCAAGCTTTATATTATCTATGAGTTGCGTGCTTTTTTGAGTATAATTTTTGATTATTTCTTTCTTAATATCTAATGCTAATGTTACTAGCTTTTCTTTTAGCTGAAAGTCATTTGAAAAATCAAAAGGATCTACATAAATCCCTAAGCTACTAAGGTGTTTACTAAGAAAATTTATAATTACATAATCAATAGTGTCTCCTCCAATGCCATAGCCTAATTTTCCTAAGATATCAATAACATATGTTGTTTGTCCTTCAATATTTTTTCCTTTGATTGAAGCGACTGTAGCGTTTATGGTAGCTCCACCCATGTCAAAAAGTAAAACTGTTGTATCCTTGACAATCTTTTTCACTCCAAATATATAATACATCAAATTTGCTTCCGCCTCGTAAATGCAGCGTATTTCTTCAAATTGTTGTAATGATTTTACGCTATCAATAATATCTTGTGTTTTCTGTGCTGTAAAATTATTTGGGATCGCAACTACAGCTCTTTTCGGATTGAATTCTCCCTGAACTAGTAATTCCTTTTTATTGGTTTTTACTACAGCTTTACTTAATTCTTGATATATACCTTTTACTAAAAGACTACAGAGTTCCTTTCCTCCAAACTCATAAGAAGCAAAAGGTTGTTTCGTAAATGCTATCTTTATTTTATCAGTAAAACCAAGTAATTTTTTGATAGATCTAAATGTTTTTGGAGCAAATTGGACTCTACTACTATTTTTCAATGCGGATTCTCCATAGAAATATATTACATCTTTATATGTCGTTCCACCTGTAAGTTCTTCCTGATTCACGTTTGTTAGAAATGTGAGCATTGATGGAATAATCAAATCGTCTCCTTCTGAGGTTTTCGGTATAAATATCTCACCATAACCATCTGCTCCGGCGGCAATACAGGATCCAGTTGTTCCAGGGTCAATACCTATCCAGTGATTTTCCAATTCAGGACCTATATAAAAACTATACTTTAAAAGGTTGCTTTTAAGAGATTTTGAGAAAAATAAAAATGACTTTTCATAGGAGGCTTGTAAGACAAACTTAAATTTAATACGACTATCAACTTTTGAGAAGGTATCTACTTTTTTTAGTTCAAGAAAAAAGTCAAAATCACCATTTTTTGAATAATTAACCTTTAAATAATGATCCTGTCCTGAAATACTTTCGTTATCATTATTTAAATGAATTTCATATCCAGGAGCACTTTTTTCTTGTATAATTTTAATGTATATTTTATTTTTCCATAAACTTCCAAATAACGGATTTCCTAAAGCCAAAATGCCATTAATACTGAATACTTGATCTTCTTTTTGATCGTTCCACCGCAAGTAAGGAGTCATTTGTTTTCCTTTAGTGCCACTTAAAGAGTCATTTTTATAGTTAATTTCTTCAAAAGAATCATTGACACCAGCATCCATTTTAAGGAGTATTCTTTTTGGTCGCGCGATAACTATTAAGAGTAAACAAATACCCAGTACCAGAAGACTTGGAATGATATACGTAATCATTATGAGAGAGGTTTTTGATTTGTATATTATGTCTTTGGACTCTATGTTTCTAGTAGTTTGAAACGTATAATTGAGTCCATTCCCTAATTCAGGAAAAGGATTGTAATTTGCATTCGCAGTATAAGCCAGAGAAGCCTGTCCTAAATGTTGTTTTTTCAGCGAAAGATTTTCAAGCTTTGGAATTGTATAGCTCATGCTAGTACTATCTAGTTGCATTAGTAAGTCACTTTCAGAGTATGGAGAATACCAACCTGAATTTTCTCTAAATTCCCCAATAGCAAAGTTGTAAGTCGATTGTGAAGCAGAATCTAAATTGGTTTTTATTGATAGTGATAATTTTTCGATGTTTAATTTTTCATTATGAATAAACCGAAGTTGCGAAGGAGAGATGTCAAATTCATCACTTTGATAACCTTTCTGCTTCAGTTGTAAATTGCCATCTACAAATACACTTATATCTTCGGGAGATAGTTTTCCGGCTTTTGGCTTAATTTTATATGCAATTAAACCAAGTGTATTCTTTTTTGATCTAAAGGCATATTCAAAATAATTAATCGGATAAAAAGCCCCTGACAGCTTATCAATATGTTCTTTGATAATGAACGGAGCTGAATATTTAGGGAGTTGGTCGTTATAATTATAGCGATATATATCTCTGATTCTCAGGAAATCATTATTGTTGCCAAATTCAGATCCAGTGAGAAAGTCACTAACAATAATAAGGATATATTCTTGAGCGTAATGTTTATCTGAAATTGATTCAAGAACCAAAGGGTATACATAATTGGATAATGTCACACCATCTCCAAATCCTTTTTCTGGTATTTCGTTAAAAGCTATTCGAAAATATTCAGGAATAGTAATACCAAGTTCTCTCCATGATTTTTTTTTGTCGGTTATAAAACTCTTTTTGAAATTACGAAGTATAGTTTTTTTTGAGGTGCGATATTTATCTAATCTAAGTGATTCCATTTCCAACTCAGTAATTCCAAATTGGAAATACGAAATTTCATCTAATATGGGATCAAAAAAAACTGTACCGTTATTAGACTCATTTATAATGTTTTTTGAATTATCACTAATTGAAAATGCAGGAAGCTTATTTTGAAATAAATGTATCAGTGCTTCTTTAACTTCGGGAGCGTATTTAATTTTTGTGACAAAGGCTCCAGAAATGTCAATAGCTATAATGAAGTGTCTCCTAATATTATTAGATATTTCTTCTTGTTTAATTTCATACACAACATCTTTATTATCTTCACTATAAATGAAAGGTGATAATATATTGCAGGTAAGAAAACATAAAAAGGGCATTAGTAATTTCATATCATACAGTTCTTCATTTTTATGATTTAATCCCTATCACTTTTAATATCTCACTCTTCTTATTTCTTGGGATAGGAAACCCTTCTTTTATTTCTTTCAAAAACAAGTGATTGTTTTCTACTTTATAAACCTTTTTTAAATTGATAATACATGATCTACCCAAAAGATAAAAGATTTTATATTGTAGTAAAGAGTTCTTATAAAATTCATTGAGTGAAGACTTTATAATAAATGGCTCTTTGTCTTTTACATATATCTTTAAATAATGGTCAGCTGCTTTTATGTAAATAACATCTTCTATGTCAATATTTTTATAGACTCCTCTTTTTAGAGAAATCCATAATCCATTATTTGCAGAAAAATCTAAAGATTGTTTAATAAGAGATATAAGTGGTGAAACATTAGAAAATATCCAAATACTACAGTCACAGAATTTTTTTGAGTAATGAAAAAAAAAATGAAGTTTATACGTTAGCACAAGAATTAAAAGTTTGATTTTAGATTAAATTTGGCTTATAATAAAAAGTTAAACAAATAAAATACGTGAAAACACTATATTAGTACGTGAAAATACGTTTAAATATCGTAAGTTTTTTATTGTATAAAAGTAGATCTACTCTTTAAGTCCTAATAAATCAAATAATATTTTCATTTGATCGTCAGGTATTCTGATTGATTTTTTTTTATCTAGTTCGGGATAAACAATTCGCTTTCCATTGACATTTTTTATATGTTGTAAATTCACGATAAAGCTTCTACTGAGACGATAAAAGTTAGGATATAAAGCTAATGTTGCCTCAAAAACCCCTTTGGTAAGTGTAGTACGTTTTTCGATAACTTGTCCATCTATCATATTAAATTCACATATATGATCTTTGGCTTCAACAAAAATGATATCATTGATTTCTATTCCTACATAATCAGACTTCCCTTGCTTGATCCAATATTTATTACAATTTTTAAATTTATATGAAATTTTATCTTGATTATTACTTGGATGATTATTTATTCGCTTTAGACTTTTTTTAATGGTTCTGTCCAAGCAAATGAGATTCTTAAAAAAAAACTCAAAATCAATAGCCTTTTGGGAACTAGTTTCTAGAGTATTATATATTTCAAGACTAATATTTCTATCTTGGTCATTGACAGAAAAACCAATATGTTCTGTTATCAATCTTCCAGAATTGAAACATAAATTTTTCATTATAGTTTTATCTAATTTTCGATCTTTAAATAATTCTAATATTCCGCCAATATCATCATCAATATGTGTTAGTATTAAAAGATTAATTTTTTCATTTTTTTTCTGAATCAGCTCAACTTCTTTCCTTAAATCTTCTTCTATTCTTTTTTTAATAGAAATATGTCGTGTCCCTCCATTCGCAAGAATATTCTTGGTATTACCATCGTTACATTGAAAAAAGATTAAAACAGAGTCTCCGTTATGTGCTTCTAAAAATTTTACAGAAATAGGCATTGGTTAAGGTTATTTAATAAATTCCTTTATAATTGCTCTAAAGTAATTTCAATATCGAAATAATCCTTACGGGAAACCATAAAAAAAGAAATTACCCCTTAGCCAAAGAAAAATTCAATAATGAAAGATGTTCATTGACAAACAATCCAATCTCCCTCAAATCCTCCACCCAAAAGTTCGAACTTTGAATGTTCGTAGTCACAAAAATTGTAAAAACCTGTAATTTAAAAGATTACAGGTTTTTTGTTTTTATACCCGAGCGGATATTTTTGTATAAGGTCTTGATTTTAAGCGATTTATGAGTTAGAATCCTACTTAGGACTAATAGGGTCTAGTGATGAGTCGTTATATTTTAAGCTACTATTTATCATAGTTGTAGTTAAACGCTTTTCAGTTAATAAAAATAAAAAATGTGTAGTATAGTCAATACGACAGTTTTGGTGTAATAGACAAAATGGTTGCACATTTTGAGTTTACTATTTCAAGTGGACAAAATGGTTGCACTATTTTTCGATATGATTTAGTTCTTTTAGAAGTTGTTAATTATCTTTGATTTATCAAGTAAAACAGAGGTCAGCTCTGCTGGAGAGCAACTGATTAAGGGATTGTCTTGATGACCGACAAAAATGTCTAAAAAAGGGAGTTCTATGGAGTTCCCTTTTTGATATTTTTAGAGGTCTTTATGCCTTTAAAAACTCATCAATAAATTTGATTTTTCTAGTTCTTGATAATCCATTATGATTGCTGAGTTTATTCTTTAAATCAGAAAAATGACCGTCTATCGCATTGGTAGTGTTGGGGATGTTTAAGTCTATATAATCATACCAAGTGAAGAGCCATTTTGAGTTGGTTTTGAGACTTCTGTATGCACTGCGTAATCGCTTATGAGTATAGTGGCTTTTTCCTGTTTCAATGTTAACAGTTCGTTCATTTAAGAAGGTTTTCCACTTGATATACCATAGTTCTAAACCGCCTTCAAATGATTCTTTATCTGTCATTTTTAGCATAGCAACATGTTCTTTTAGATCAATAGAGGCGGGAAGTTTAGGGTTTTTAGTAATGTATCTTCGTATAATGGCTACTTGATGAAATTGACACATTTGAACAGGAATTTGACCAAAAGAACCAAACAGTCCTTTTCGTCCGTCACAAACAATAGCAACCACATTAAAACCTTTAGATATAAGCTCATTTACACCTTGAACATACAACTTGTTAGTTTCTGAATTTACGTAGTATTTTAAGAGGTTTTCTTTGGTATAAGCATCTTTAAAAAGCATCACTCCAAAGTTTCTTCCCCAATAGGTAGTGTCCATTAAAATAACAACTTTTCTAGGTGTCTTTTTAGGGATTGAAATACGATGTAAATCAAGCTTTCTTTGAATCGTTCGTTTGGAACATTTGTACTTAGTCGCTAACTGCTGATAGGTCTGTTTTCCTTTTGTATATTCTATCCAAAGAGCTTCATGATTTATTCTATTTCCACTCGTAAAATACCTAGTACAAGCAAGGCATTTATAGCGTTGTTTATCATTTCTAAAACCGTGTTTTCTTGTAATTGAACTGTTGCAATGAAAGCACTTTTTTTATTCACAATCTTTGATTTGCTGCAAAGCTAGTGATAGATAGGGATAAGAAGGTTTTTAACAACCATTTTGTCCATTACCCCTCATTTCTATAAAACACCATATAAGGAAAGGTATTTAATGTATGTTAGAGTATTTGAGAAGCTATATAAATTGGATGGTATTTTTTTAGAAGGGTATTTTAACAATTTGAAATATATACTGAGTTATCTTGATAAAATAGGAGTAGAAAAAAATGCTTTTTATATAGAATATTTAGCTTCATATGAAAAAGTACTTATTTTCTACTATCTAACATCTTATAATACATCAGAAGAGTTTAAATCAATAGTTAAGAAATATGGAATTATAAATGATTTAGTAAATCACCCTAGTTATTTTACGGATTCACCAAGTGTTGACGAATTTAGAAAAGAGCTAGAGGTGTTTTAAATTTTAGAGTTCCGAGATAATCATGAATAACTTACGCTTTCTCATTCTCAATTTGTACTTCTACTTCCTCCAATCGATTCTCCACTACAGGAGCAAACCATAAATTATCGATCAACATTATAAAAACATAAAAACCTATAAAATCACTGTGGATATTAGATTGCTTTACATAAGGTATATTATGATGTGCTATGGATTGTTCCCATCCCAAGCTATATATAAAAATAAGACCAATAACAATAGCAAATATTCTAAGTGCGTCTCTATACCATAATGGTTTTTTATAAGCGAGTATACCAAGAAATACTACATAGACAAGTACAACAACGGTAGCTTGGAATAACGTAACTTCTAATAAAAATTCTCCAATCATCAAGCCTCCTTTATATCTCTAATATACAAACCAGTATATTTCTTTATTGTATTCATATCAAAACCATCAGCTTTCATCTTTCGTGCCACTTCCATCGCTTTCGCTTTCTCCGCATTCTTACGTTCATACTGTATTTTCATTTCCTTCATTTGGTCGCTTTCCCGATCTTGAATTTCGTACAGTCCGCTTTTGCGAAGTTCTTCCATAATGCCTTTATCCTTAAAAGAAGTAAAGCCGCTTTCGGTAATAATCAAATGATCTATGACTTCAATATTAATCATTTTCCCAACTTTAAGGAGTCGGTCGGTCACATCTTTATCACCTGCTGACGGTTTCAAATTCCCACTCGGATGGTTATGCACTAGTATCATACGCACTGCTAGTTTGTAAATTCCCATACGGAATACATCGGGCGGCGACACATTTACACGGTTTTGTGCACCAATGGAAATAAGTTCTATAAAAAGAATGGTATTATTCGCTTTGAGTCCAATAACCCAAAAGTGTTCTTGCGCTCTGCGTATTTTGTTTTGGCGCAATAGTATTTGTTGCATTACGCTGTATACATCGTACGCATTAAGGATAGTTTTCTTTTGTTCGGCGGTGAGTCGTACATTCATAACTCAAATATAGGTAGAAATCTTAAATAGTAGAATGTTAAATTAAAAAATGGCACACTACATTTCACTTAGCTCAATGTGGTTGGTGGTTGATTGACTTGTATAAGGTACAATTGACAACCGATAACGAGGGCTGAGGTTCTCGAAGCCCGACGACTAGACAAAAAAAGCGAACCGAAGTTCGCCTCATCTTATTTTGGGTTACAGCATTCGGATAAATCTGTCCAATCACTTCTGCGTAAGCCTCCTTTTAGAAGTTCAGGATTCATGTGAGAAACTTGTAGTTTGTTGATTTTTAAAGATTTGATCTTCTTTTTTTTCATGGTATAAAATTTAAAAGGTTAATTATACTACAATATAATGAAGAAATACTAAACTTTGGGTGTTCTGCTATTAAAAAACACGTACTGATTATAGTGAAGGTATCATTAGCAAATTATATTGGTTTGCAAGTATTACACCAAGGCATTTTGAAATATGGTTCCATGCACAAGATGAAAGTGAAAAAAACATTATTCCATTAGAAGATTGGAAAGAGATTTTATTGTTAAGGAAAGAGTGTTTGGAAAGCTAAAAAAGAAAACTCTTGTACTTACAAGGTTTTTTGTGGAGTCGGTGAGAAGTAATTTGAACTTTTTAGAAGCGGATGTGGAGTTGATTAATTCGACTCATCTGAACTTATGTTTAATAATATATAATTTTGATTAAGTAAAAAATAAACATGTTCCATTTAGTAGGTGTAGTGTATTGCTATTTTTTCGTGTAAGTATTTATGTCTTTGCTCTCAACGCTCTTTTAGCAATTACGGTTTTACCGTAATTATTAAAAGGGGTAGCCCTTTTTTTAAAAATGGAGGTTATTTAGAGGAAAAAAATTCCTATACTTGTAATGAAGAAATGATACTCTGTTTCGATAATGTTTACATAAAGAAACAATTTATTCTAAAAAAATATCCCCCCAAAATTTACTTTATATAGCAACTCCTGTGACTGAGGGAAGCGAAGCTATATTAAAAATTAACTTAACTATGAAATTTAACTCAGGTTGGCACGTTCTGTACGTGAAATCTCGTTGGGAAAAAAGGGTATGCGATTTTTTAGAAGGCATATCAATTACATCTTTTCTGCCAAAAATGAAAACAGTACAACAATGGAGCGATCGTAAAAAAACGATTCTAAAACCATTGTTTCCTTCTTATGTTTTCGTTTACATTAAATCACCTTTAGATTTTCATAAAGCATTATCTGTCGATGGAGCATGTTGTTACATCCGATTCGGTAAAGAATATGCGCGTGTCACAGAAAAAGAGATCAATCAAATAAAATTATTGGTTAATAGTAAAGAAATACAAGGAATAGAACTCAATCCTACATTTCCGAAAATAGGAGAAGTAAAAAAAATTATGCATGGTCCATTAAGTGGATTAGATTGCGAAATTATAGAAGCAGAAAATTATAATAAAATCATTGTCAGAATTAGCTCTTTACATCAAAATATTTTGGCAACGATTCCATTAAATTCCTTTAGAAAAGCAGTATAGTTCACTACAACATAACATGGCTTTACAAAAAACACCTACCGTATCAAACTCACCAATTAAATAACAATAGACACTATCTCTACATTTTTAAAACCAGTGTAAATGATAGTTTTTATATGCGCTTCTTGATTTGTGAGAAGATTCGTAAATAAAAATAAAAATAAGTATGTTATGTGTCTTATTTTTTATAATTTAAAAACCTGAAAATTACTCATTTTAAAAGACCCAAAAAATGTTAAAAAATTATCTTAAAGTTGCTTGGAGAACCCTATTCAAGAACAAGTATTTTGCACTAATCAATATGATCGGATTAGGTATTGGTATTGCTGCATGTTTGTTTATTGTACAATATGTGTTTTTTGAGTCTGATTTTGATACATTTCACAAGGAATCTGAAACCATATATCGCGTAACCCAAAGTCGTCAGGAAAATAATGTGCTTGTTGAAAACTCAGCAATGAATTTTTCAGCTATCGGACCTACTATAAAGCAAGATTTTCCAGAGATTGAATATGCTACAAGTATAGAAAAGCAAGATTGTATCATCTCTGCGGAAAATTCGTTTGGTGACATTATTTCATATAAAGAAAGTGAAGTCTATTTTGTAGATAAAAACTTTTTAAATGTTTTTAATTTTCCTTTTGTAAGTGGAAGCAAAGAAGCTTTAGCGCAACCAAATTCTATTTTACTAACAGAAATTTTGGCTAAAAAGCTATTTGGAGAAGAAGATCCGATAGGAAAAACAATGAAGGTGGTAAACTTCAACCAAGGAACAAATCTCGAATTGGTAATTCGTGCAGTACTGGAAGATGTTCCTGAAAATTCACACTTAAAATTCCGTTGTTTAGTAACAACTAAAGACGTGCCAGGTTCATGGCGTTTTATTGATAAATTTGTATATGTCAAGTTTTTTCCTGGAACAAAAGTTAAAAATGCTACTTCAAAATTGCCAGGATACGTAAACAAATACTTAGGCGATAATGCTGATGGTGTTACAAACATTCAATTGGGGTTTCAACCTTTAGAAAGTATACACTTATATTCAGATCTTACCAAAGAAATTTCGGTAAATGGAAATGGTAAATTTGTATGGTTCATGTTGTTGATTGCTGCATTAATATTAATTATTGCTTATGTAAACTACATCAATTTATCTACCATAAAATCTATGGATAGAGCAAAAGAAGTTGGTTTGCGTAGAACGTTCGGTTCTCAAAAAGGTGCACTCATCATGCAATTCTTTTTTGAATCGCTCATTCTAAGTTTTATAGGAATCATTATTGCCATCATTCTTGTACTACTCTTTAGAAATGGTTTTGAAGGGCTAACGGGAATCTCGGTAGGAAGTTTCTTTTGGACAGATTACAAAATATGGTTGCCATTATTTGCCTTACTTATAGTTGGTAGTTTTCTTTCTAGTTTATATCCAGCATATCTATTATCATCATACAATCCTGTACAAATTCTAAAAGGAAAATTACCGATAGGAAGTTCAGGTGTTTTTGTTAGAAAATGCTTAGTTATCTTGCAGTTTATCATTTCAATTTCTCTAATCATTGGAACCTTTACCATATATAAGCAGCTGCAATTTATGCAGGAGAAAGATTTAGGAATTAATATGGAAAGAAACGTCGTAGTTCCTGCTCCGTCAAATAACTTTGAATCACAAATGGGCGGACGAAACTTTTACCAAAAAATGCAATCGTTTAGAGCGAGTCTTATGGAATATCCAGACATTGAAGGTGTCGTGTCAGCGTCTTCCATTCCCGGAATCGATTTAAATTGGACGCGACCTTACAAAAGAAAAAACGCGGTTAACAAAAACAACATGTATGCAACGTTTTCTATTAGTCCAGAATTTACCGAACAATTTGAAATTGAAACTGTTGCAGGAAAAGTATTCAATCGAAATATGATTTCCGTAAATCAAATACCTACTGGAAACACGCCAATTTTACTTAACGAAGCAGCTGTAAACGCATTTGGATTTGAAAGTGCAGAAAAAGCAATTGGAGAATTCTTAACAGATACTAATGGATCTGGAGTAGAATTTGAATATGAAATTATTGGCGTTATCAAGGATTTCAATCAAAAATCATTAAAAGAAACAGTAACTCCAATTGTATTCAGATTGGAAGATGGTTCAAGTATCGAATACTATGCAATCAAAGTGGCTTCACAAAACTTGTCAGCATCTCTTGCGCGTATCGAAGAATCATTCAAACAAAACTTCCCTGTAAGTCCATTTGAATACTTCTTCTTAGATGAATTTTTTAACAAGCAATACAAAGTAGATCAGCAATTTGGTAAAATATTTACCGTATTTGCAGGTTTGGCTATCTTTATTACTTGTTTAGGACTTTTTGGTCTAACACTATTTACAAGTTTCCAAAAAGCCAAAGAAATTGCTATCCGTAAAGTATTGGGTGCATCAGTATTTAGTCTATTAATACTATTAATAAAAGATTTCGTAAAGCTAATCATATTAGCAAGTGCAATTGCTTGGGTGCTCTCCTGGTGGGGATTAGAGCAATGGCTTCAAGGCTATTCTACCAGAATCGGAATCAACTTCTTATTCTTCGGATTGGCAACTGTAATCGTGCTTTTCATTGCATTTCTCATTATTGGTGCACAGTCCTGGAAAATCAACAAAAACGATCCTTTAATTGCGATAAAGCAAGAATAAAATCATTTACCATATAAAGCTTAAAGTAGCCTAACTTATTCAATTTAGGCTACAATGCTTGTGTCTATATACTACCTTCTTTTTTAGAAATTACCAAAACATTTTTCATTGTGAAAAGAAAATTCCTATACAAATCATTTGAGGATATTGTCTCGTTATATCCTGAACATACCGCATTGGTAGAAGCTAACGGAAATACGAGCTACGCAGACTTAAACGTATTTGCCAATCAGTTAAGCAATTTACTATTAGACGTAAATGTTTCAACTGACGATGCTGTTGGTGTGTTACTACCTAGCGGAAAAGAACTCGTAGGTAGTTTACTCTCGTGTCTTAAAACAGGAATTACGTATGTGCCTTTATCCAATAGTTTTTCGCTTTCGCGGATGGAACAAGCGGTGACTGAAACGGCAATGAAAGTCTTAATCACGGACGATACTTCTTGGGAAGCATTCAAAGCGTTGAACATTGCTCATCAATTTAGTCATGTGTTGGTATTCAAAGCCTCAGGTTCGTCATTATTAGGCGATTTAGGATTGGGCGATTTAGATTTAATCACGTTAGATCAAACAAGTTTAGAAGTCTATAAAGTAAATGAAGCAGGAATTTATACGCAAACACAACACAATTTAGACAATTACAGCAGCGAAAATCTTTCAATAGAATATCCTGTTGACAATAGCAGTTACATTTTTTACAGTTCAGGAACGACAGGAAAATCAAAAGCGATTGTTGGAAGTCAAAAAGGAATCACACACTATATAAATTGGCATAAGGAAACTTTTGGATTTACAACTGAAACACGTATCAGTCAAATTGCTTCTGTGACGTTTGATGCCAGTTTAAAAGACATCTTAACGAGTTTGACTTCGGGAAGTTGTCTATGTATTCCAAGTGAAAAGACCAAGCAAAACATGGTGTTGCT
>Ga0213866_10000012_pt1 | contig 199700 bp, 199 predicted proteins | sample PICome_11_FD_160079 | JGI IMG/M metagenome (GOLD analysis project Ga0213866, IMG submission 160079) | Coastal seawater microbial communities near Pivers Island, North Carolina, United States - PICO284 | ecosystem: Environmental > Aquatic > Marine > Coastal | place: USA: North Carolina... | reverse complement strand
ATGAGACTTTTTCAACCTTCTCTACATACATTTAGCGGTTCAAGAGCTTCTGCTGAAATTATTATTGTTCATAATAATGTTAGCTCTTCCAAAACTCTACTTGTTTGTGTTCCTATTCTAAATAGTGCATCTAAGTCTGCTGAGCTAGATGCCTTAATTAATCAGGTTGCACAAAAAGCAAACTCCATTAATAGCAGTACTAATATTAATCTTAATGTTTTCTCTCTAAAAAATCTTGTCCCATCTAAACCTTATTATTTCTATAATGGTACACTTCCATATATACCATGCAATGGTAACAATGATATAATTGTCTATGATAAGCAATATGGTATTAATATTACTGGATCCACTTATGTCAATCTAAAACAGATACTTACTGCTTCTAGTTATGATATTCATACTCCTCCTAATGGATATTTCTATAATCAAAATGGACCTAGCAATTTTACTGGTGGAGGAGATGATATTTATTTTGAATGTAATCCAACCGGCTCTGATGGTGAAATATTAATTGGTCAAGAAAAAACTTCCTCATCAGGTGGTCCTAAAGTAGATCTTGGAAAATATTCCTGGATTTTAGGAGCTATCTTTGGAGCTATTATTCTTTACGCACTAATTAAGTTCTTCAATATTGCTTTTAATAAAATATTTCATGAACCACAATCTGGAGGTACCATTACACCACCAGTACATAGTTCTTCATAGTTAAGTATTCAATAATAACTTATTAATTATTATTGAAATCATTTCTTTATAGAGCATTCTTTCTCAATACCCTTCAAAACCTTATTTTGACATCTAGTTGTTGGCTCTTTCATTGCTACAGACATTGTTTCTGCGTATGCCTCACCTACTTTCTGATTTGTCAAAAAATCCGGATTATTCTCAACAAATGTTGGGCCACTCTTCTGTGATACACCTGTTTTCACTGCTTTTACTATTTTCTCTCCTCCATCATCTTCCCAACCCTCATCTCTATCCTTAACATACCATGTCTTATCATGATTATGCATTGGGCGTTCTGTTATTGTTAATGACTTAAGATTATTTTTAATTATACCTTGTATAGCTTTTGGTTCATTATCTTTTAATGTAGCTAAGTCCTGCATGGTTAATGTTAGCTTCTTTGCAAAATCTTGAATTGATAAAGCATTTGCACATTGCTCATTCAAAAATAAATTAATATTGAAATTATTATTAGTATTAAATGAATTAGTATTTGTTCCCATATGTGGTGCAATGTTTTTAATAATTTCTGTAGTTGTTTTACTTACAACCTCCATTGTAGTTTTCATAACCATCTCCATAAACTTGTCTTTTTCTTCAGAGCCAAACATCAATTCTCCTTTCTTTTTCACAATTACATTTTCTTCTTCGTCTGATAGTTCTGAATCACTATCACTATACGCTTTCCATGTGCAAGTTTTTTTGTGTCTATAATATCCACTATCATATTTATAAGATTTACCGCAACCACATTTCCATTTCTTAGCTGTTATGCTGTTGTCCTTTTTGGACGACTTTTTTGTAGCATTTACTATCATTTTACTATCATTATGTTTCTTCGTCTTAATATGTCTTTTCCAATGACCAGAATGAGACGTAATAAAGCTGCAACACTTACATTCAAAAATTGCTTGTCCCTTTTTGTCCTTTTTTGTCCCTAAATAACTATCATTTACTATCATTATATGATAGTTAGAAAAAGGACGAACTATTTAAACTTTTTTAAAAATTAGAACACTTTTTTAAGTCCTCCATAAACTCCCTACATAAAAAATCCTGAATAGGTTAAAAAGTTATCTTCATTTGTAGGTATTTTTCAGTTTTTTTACAGTTTTCAAACCTAATTTCATAGATGTATTTTTTTCTGATAATATTTTTGTTTATAGAGATATACTTTCAAAACTATAAAAAATATAAAAATTGTATTTATTGAGTATTTTCTCTCTTCAATCTATTTTCTAACCTGACAAAAGGGTATCAAAGTTTATAGAAAGAAGTAAAGTTGTGAAGATCCAGAGTACCTTTTGGATAGTTAAAAAGTTAATAGAAGAGAGAAATTAAATGAAAAATAAAATATTTTTGTAAAGTATAATGAGTGAGTTATTTGATACATTTTTCGGACCCCTAGGAAAGGAGTACTGCGTGTTATTCTTTGCTTTGGTAGTAGTATCTTTGTTTAACGTTTTCTTGGTGGGATATGCAGCAATCAGAAACGTATTTGATTCAAAGAGAAAAGATATGTTTAAATCATTGGTTATTGGTGCAGGAGCAACAATAGCAGTGTTTGTAAACTATTTATTTGCTCGTATTTTATACAACATATGTTTGAAAAGTTTGTAAGTTCATATAATTAATAAAATGAAATATATGAACATTTAGATGACACCATCATAATTGATAGGTGCAGCATCGTTGAGTTTACTAAGAGTGGGTTTGAAGTCAACGTTGCTTGGAGCGTCGTTAATAACAAGAGGAGCCATATTTTCAACAACTTGTTCCTCTAGAGTCTTAGGGAAAGCATTGTATTTTTTAAGCATATCCATTTTAATTTCCTCAGCTCCTTCACTAGATTTCATGAAGTTAGATCCAGTCATTTCGCTAGAACGCTTAATAAGAGTGTATGCAACAAGAAGGGAGAGAATACCAAACTCTAAACTATGAGCGAACATAGATAAAGCAGCAACATAGACAATAATTTTGCCCATCTCAGTATCAATCATCTTAGCAAGACCCATAGGAGTTTCAATAGGAAAAATTACATAGAGTGCCATAAGCATCATAACCACGGCCTCGTGTTTTTTACTCGTTAGTTCTTTTAAAAGGTTCATTATATGATAAAAGCAGATAATTTTTTATATAGCAAAATTGAAATAAAAATATACCTAAATGCATGTCTCTAATTATAGTAATCATGAGTGAAGCAACATACTTAGGAAACAAAGGCTATACCATTTATAAAGAATGTCTTGAGGTAGAAGACCAAAAGTTTATAAGAGAGAAATTAACAGTAAAACCATATATACCTAAATCACCGGTTCAACCACCATCATTCTGTGTTTATGCTGAAGGTCATAACAAGTTTTATCTTCCAAAATATTTTGGAGTAGAGCATTTTGGAGAACCTGAAGGAATGAGAATAAGTGATGGAGACGATATAAGTATTACGTTTAAAGGAAAACTGCGTGATTATCAAGAGCCAATAGTTGAGGCTTATATGAATTCAACAAAAAACAAGTGGGGAGGAGGAGGACTGCTAGATATCCCCTGCGGATATGGCAAGTGTCATGGAATAGATACACCTATTATGATGTATGATGGGTCAGTAAAGATGGTACAAGACATTAAGATTGGAGACCAGCTAATGGGAGATGATAGTACACCAAGAAATGTATTATCTCTGGCAAGAGGAAGAGAGAAACTGTATAAAGTAATACCAAGAAAAGGTGAAAGTTATGTAGTAAATGAGAGTCATATTCTATCTCTTAAATGTGCAACAAATCATAGTAAAAGAATGAAAAAGAACTCAGTAATTGATATAAGTGTGAAAGATTGGTTAAATCTACCTAAATCATTTCATGGACGAGCTGGTGTTTTATATGGTTATAGAGTTCCAGTAGAGTTTGAATATAAATGGGTAGACATAGACCCATATTTCTTAGGTTTATGGTTAGGAGATGGTAATTCAAGAACTACATCAATTACAACTGTAGACATTGAAATTGAAAATTATTTAACAGAGTTTGCTCGAAAAGAAAATATGAATATTCGTAGACATGATAAAAATAATATAGGATGGGCATTGTCAACACCAAGAGGCAAACCAAACCATGTTTTGTGCCATCTGAAACAATTGAATATGATAAATAACAAGCATATACCTTCACAATATAAATGCAATTCAAGAGAAGTACAGCTGCATGTATTAGCTGGGTTAATAGATTCAGACGGAAGTCTTATAAATGGACATAGAGGATATGATATTATACAAAAAAACGAAAAATTGCTTGATGATATAATTTATATTGCTCGTTCACTTGGTTTTGCAGCATATAAAAAAGAATGTAAGAAGAGTTGTATGTACAAAGGAGAAAAAAGAGAAGGCACATATTTTAGAACTAATATACATGGTCCAGGAATAGAGGATATTCCTGTTAAAGTGAAAAGAAAGATGTGTAAAAGCGAGAGAAAACAAATAAAAGATGTTTTAAAAACAAGAATAGTAGTAATAGAGCACGAAGAAGAAGGGGATTATTATGGATTCACCCTAGATGGAAATAATAGATATCTTCTAGGAGATTTTCAAGTAACTCATAATACAGCCATGGGTCTTTACATTTCAGCTGCACTAAAGAAAAAGACACTAGTAATTGTTCATAAGAGTTTCTTGTTAAATCAATGGATAGAAAGAATAAGAGAGTTTGTACCAAATGCTAAAGTGGGAAGGATTCAAGGTCAAATAATAGACATTGAAGGGAAAGACATTGTGATAGGAATGCTGCAATCATTATCAATGAAAAATTATCCAGCAAGTATGTTTGATAGTTTTGGGTTAACAATTGTAGACGAATGTCATCATATCTCGTCGGAAGTATTTAGTAGATCGTTGTTAAAGGTTGTTACTAAATACACTCTTGGTCTTAGTGCAACAATGAATAGAAAAGATGGACTAACAGATGTGTTTAAAATGTTTTTGGGAGACGTGGTTTACAAGATTAACAGAGAGACAGAGGATAATGTATTAATAAAAAGAATAGATTATAAGTCAAATGATGAAGAGTTTGAAGAAACAATTTATGATTATCGTGGAAATCCGCAATATAGTAGTATGATTACTAAATTATGTGATTACAATTATAGAAGCGAGTTTATTTTGAAAGTAATTCAGAAAGAGTTAGAAGAAAAGAAAGACCAACAAATAATGTTGTTGGGTCAGAATAAGAGTATTCTAAAATACCTGCATGATGCAATAGAATACAGAAATATCGCAACAGTAGGGTATTATGTAGGTGGTATGAAAGAAGAAGATTTGAAAATAAGTGAGCGTAAAAAGATAGTAGTAGCTACTTATGCAATGGCTGCAGAAGGTTTAGATATTAAATCATTAACAACATTAATGCTAGTAACGCCTAGAACAGACGTAGTGCAAGCGGTAGGTCGAATATTGAGAGTAAAACATGAAAGACCATTAGTAGTAGATTTTGTAGATACTCATGATGTATTTCAGAGGCAATGGAAAAAGAGATTCACATTTTATAAGAAAAATAAATATAAGGTAATTCAGACAGATAATTTTAAATATATGAAAGGAGAATGGGAGGATGTACCGTATTCTTCAAAACGGAAAAAGAAAACAGTAAAAGAAGGTTCAATAAATAAATGTTTAATTAATCTTAAGCTCTAGAAACTTTACCGCAAGCTTCATATGCTTTAAATGGCACAGGGTTAGCAACGGCAGACATGCTTGGTTTTAAGTGAGATAGATTAGCAGAGTAACCAAAGCTAATAGGAACATTGCTAAATGGTTGTGGTCCACCAACTTTACCACCTCTCATACGATGGCGACGAGAATGTTTCTTGTGTTTTCGCGTATGTTTCTTGTGTTTGCGTGAATGTTTTTTATGATGTTTCTTGTGTTTTCGCGTATGTTTCTTGTGTTTCTTGTGCATTTTGCGGGAACGTTTGTGATGACGTTTAGAATGTTTCTTATGTTTACGCATAGACTTGCGTTTTTTCATAGTGCGACGTCTTTTACCACCCTTTTTTGCAACAGGATCATAGCTAGAAGGATCTGGGTTGTGTCTAGGGTTAGTAGGATCTTTACACTGAGTAGGGTCGAGACTAAGTTTATTTCCACCTTTCATCTTATTATAACCTCCGATTTTATTTCCATCCTGATATTTAACGTATTTACCTTTGGCAGCTGCACAATTAGATTTAGTACCAGCATAGGCATTTTTTTTAATAAGTATTTTATTACTAGGAAGTGTAGTAGGATTTTGATTAAAGTTAACATCACTATTATTAGCTTGAGTATATGGACCAACGCTATTTTCACCAATAGATAGCATTTGATGTTGAGTTAGAGGAGCAGGACTGAGTGACATATATATACTTAGCGGGTATTTTTTCTTTCCAAATTAATAATTTGACTTTTAAGAAAAACCTTATCATCGCGCTTAGCAATAGAAATAGGTTTCCATTTCTTAAATCTAGGAATATAAACGCATTTCATAGAGATAATTTTTTGAGTATCAACATATTTATCTTCGCTGACATCTTCAAACTCATCTTCATCGTCACTCATTTCAAGAAGATCTAAATTACGATTTTCTTTAATATTTCTAAAAAGAGTATTCATCATAACGCTTGTTTTGTAATCAGTTATAGCAGCAACTCCATGAGCTTTTTTGAAATCAGAAGAAAAGAGTGAATAGATATCCTGTTGTATTTGAGCTTTAACTTTAAAAATAGCTTCGGCTTCTTGAGATTGATTAAATCTGAGTTGACCAACAGATCTAGAATAATTCAATTTAATTAGTCTAATACTATGAACATTATATGGGAGGGTACGTGCAGTAGATATAGCATCTTTAAAACTAGTTACAGTAATAGGTAATCCTACAGATAAGAAATTGCTAGAGAATATTTGGTTAGAGATATGAAAGGCGAATAATTCATTTAGAATATTAAACTTAGATGCAAAGTTATTTTTGAAAACACGTTGATTTTTGTAAATAATAACATCAGTGCATGCGAAATTACTGATATTATTAGATTTAAAGAGTACACCATGAAGAAGAGTACCTTCTCCATAGCATAAATCATCAGAGAAAGAAACAATATATTTTTTAATACTGCGTACTTGATTATTTCTGTCAAAAGTAATAAGAAGTGGAATATTTTTGTCTTCTTGGTAAGTAAACCAAAGAACACATTTTACTCCCTTAGGAAGTATAGAGTAGCAATTAGCATGAACTTTCTTATGTAGCGTTTTGTCATAGGAAAGTTCTATATCTGGAAATCGTTTCATAACGTTTTGCATATTATATTAATTGACTGAGAGGTCTTTAACCTAGTTTAAAAAGTACTATAAGCGGATCCACCTAAATTGGAGGGTTCATAAGTATCGATAGAAGGTTTTTGTGGAGATTTCTTAATATTACTGAGAAAGTCCCTCAATTCATTTTGCATTTCGTTAGTATCAATTTTGGGTTCAGATGAAGAATTATTTTTTATGTCAGAGAGTATATCATTATATTGTTGGATAGGTTTATTAACTAAATCTTTTACCTTAGGAACAGTAAGCGTATCAATAAAGAAAGAATAAAGATAATGAACCAGTAAGATTAATACTAAAGATATAATTGTCCATTGTACAGCCCAACCAATCATTTGCTTATATAACATTAATAAAAGTTAAGTAGCGATAAGAACGTAGAAACAGCATTTTCAACTTCAGGATGGGTATAATCTTGTTTAGTATAGAAGTATAAATCAATAGGAATATTATTTTCAAAAACTATAACCAATTTTACTTCTGAATTATCACATAATTTATAATCAACAGTTTCAGTTCTTTGAACAAGATAACCATAAGGTAGTTGATAGTGATAACGCTGTTTTTGTACAATAGATTTATCGATAGCAAGTTTTATATTTCCAACTTGATGTTGAAGAATATCTACATCATTGTAGACATGTTTTACAAGTTCGTCTTTATACATACTAAAAATGCCAGATTCGGAAAAAAAAGTAGAATCTTTTTTAGATTTAGATTTATAACCTTCAATCAATGTAAGATCCAAATTATTAATATTTGTAGAGGCAGAGTATATCCTAGTCATATTTGGTGATAATAATATATATGACAAACTATTTAAACTCATTCAGTTAAGATTGAACATACATCAAGACATGACGAAGATAGTACTAGTAGAAAAAAACGGAAATAAAAAAAATCTTAACGCCAAAGGTTTGACGCGTGAAGCATTGTATAAGAAATGTGGTTTTCGAAAAACAGATGATTTTGAAAAAAGACATTCGTGGGAAGTAAAGAATAATGGCGTTCATTCAGTTGAAGTTTGGGCACGTAATACTGGGCGAGCAAATACAGAAAATAAGTATGATTTGCCACCCCCAATTGATACGGAGTTGTATTTTGGAACAATAGCAGTAGTAGGCGTTGATAGTTCTGGTGAGATTACGGATATGGATGTTGAACAATGGAATAAGATTTATGAGCAACTTTTTGGCGGATTCGATGATTTGGATGATGATGATGACGATGATGAGGAAGATGAATTGGAGCATATTCCAAAAGAGTTAAAAACAAAGGTAGGAGGATATATGAAAGATGGATTTGTTGTTGATGCAGATGAAAGTGATGAAGAGGATGAAGGAGAAGGATTTGGTTCTGAGGCATTGGATGACGATGATGAAGAATCAGAAGAAGAATCAGAAGAAGATAGCGATGATGAAGATTTGGACGATATGTTATCTGATGTAGGTTCTGAACTACAGGAAGAGGACTATCTATACAGTGATGATGAACAATAAAAGGAAAAATTGAAATAATATAAAAAGTAGGTATATTATTTAATACAACAATGAGACAAATAAAAACCCCAGAAACATTTCGCAAAAATGTTGTTAATCAGTTTGATAAAACAACTATATTATCAAAAAGAGAAGCAGGAAATCTGGAACGTGGAATATTTAATTATTCAATAAGAGATGCAGATTTGAAAAATGTAGTAAAAAAGTGGGAAAACCCTTATTTTGTGCAGATTTATATTGATAGATTTCGAACAGTGTGGCGTAATATAAATCAAATTGTGAATCGGATAGAAAAGAAAGAAATTAAAGCACGAGAAGTTGGAAAGATGACACATCAAGAACTTGATCCGGAAAAATGGGAAGAATTGATTCAACAAAAGAAAGAGAAAGATGAGAATCGTTATGCTCCTAAGCTCGAGGCTAATACAGATAATTATACTTGCAGAAAATGTAAGAGCAAAGAGTGTTCATATTATCAGCTACAGACGCGTTCTGCTGATGAGCCAATGACAACATTTGTAACTTGCATATCTTGTGGAAATAGGTGGAAATGTTAGAAAATTAAAAAAATAATTTTATATTATAAATGCAAAAATATATTTTAACATTTTTATTGGCAGCCGTAGTTGGATTATTAGGAGGTATTCAAGGACAAGCAGGTTCATTATACGTTCTTACTGGTCTTTTAATGCTAGGAATTGTAGAAACACCTGCTCAAGCTGCAGGAACAGCATTATTGTATACATCTGTACCAGTAACTCTTGGTGCAGCTTATGAGTATTATAAACAAGGTAAGATTAATTTGAAAATAGCTGCAATATTAATATTTACAGCATTTTCGTTTGCATATATAGGTGCAAAAATAAATCCTTTAATATCGTCAAAAGTAACAGAGTATAGTATAGCAGTCATGACACTTTTATCTAGCATTTATTTTTTTAAACGTGCATATTTTGAAGAATCTAAATCTAAATAAAAAAATTAAAAAAATGAATCAAAATAATTCTTAAAATAAATATCATAAATAATACGAAAAATGGACTTAAAAAAAGCAGTAAAAGTTTGGCAATATTTCATTATATGGTTCTCTATAAAGTACTATATAATGGTATTCTATTATGGATTTCCTAGTTGCAAGGAATATGATTGTTTAATAAATGATGTTGCTTTGCGCGACAAAACATTACTCTATCGAATAGTATATGGAATACTTATGAGTTTAGTACATGGCGTAATAGAATCCGCGGTGTGGTTTATGATGCCATATATGAAAGTTTACTTTATAATGAGTTTATATGCTTAAATAAAAAATTAAATAATAACATTTTTTATTTAGATTAATTCAAGATCAGCTATTTTCCAATATTCACAGCCACCGCTAGGAAGTGGTCTTCTAATAATGAATGGCATTGCTTTTTGCAGTAGTTCCATTCTAGCAATAGTATACCCATCAATAACATTTGGAGGATGTTTAACAAAAGGCTTAGCTCCATCATTTAGTTGCTTAGAACGAATACCAAGAACCCTAGCTTTTTCAAACTTGGTTAGAATAGGAATAGTACGGTGCAATTTATCTACAATAATACCTTCTTCATTTCTAACTACATTGGCCATAGTTTTAACTTCATCAAAGTTATGTGCAACAGATTCTGGGTGAAAGTCTGCAATGTAATTATTAATGATTTCTCTATCGAACTTTTGTAAGTAATCCTCATCTTCTTCTGAATCTTCATCATTATCAGAATCTTCGTCATCCTCATCCTCTTCGTCATCAATTTTTACATTAGTTTTTGGAGTTCTATCATAATCAATATCATCTTCTTTATCTCCCATTTCAGGTGGTTTTGGATAATCATCATCATCATCATCATCATCATCATCAATTTCATCTTGGGCGTCAAGTTCATATTCGTCATCTGTGTCTCCTGCTACAGGCATATTATTTGTATCATCATCATCATCATCATTGTATTCGCTCATATCTTCATCGAGATTATCAAGCTGAATGTTGGTGACCTTACCAATCTTGATGGAAGGTTTGAATGTATTATCGATAGAACTAGTATCAGTGTCAGTGCTCATAATAGAAGCATCGTCAAAATCGTCATTATAAGTGTTTTCAGAGTCGCTCATGGTTGCTATATAAAAAGAAATATATTTAAATAGATTGAATCAATTTTTTAATTATTTGGTTTCACTAGTTTTCCACATAGTGTTGCATCCAACACACATATAAACATATTTCATATTAGTGTCATCATATCTAATATAAATAACTTCTCTTTCTAGTTCACCCTTATTGCTAGGGCATTCTTGATTAGGACATTTAATTGTCTTAATACGAGGAAGAGTAGGATCTTCTTTTGTGTATTCATTGATAACATGAGCATATTTTTCTTCACTTCGTTTAACTTGCGTTTTAAGAACGCAAACATCATTTTCAGTGAGATCGTCGGCTTCATGTTTACAATTTCTACAATAGTATATTAGTTTATTAGTATCTCCATCTTTGAGTTTCATATAATACATGTTGTCGCATTTAACACAGAAGTGCATGGTTACTTATATATAGTTGTAATCTTTTTATTTCGATATTATTGTAAATCAATTTTCTTTCTTATAATCATTATTAAAGTGTTCAACTAAATTATGAAAATCAGATTTACATTTTTTATAATTAATTAAACTTTTCATTTGATATATTCCAGAAGAAATGGTATGATCTCTACATGCATGAGGGTATTTATCTTTAAATAAGAAATATTTTTCGTTAGCAGTATCAATAGATGAAATAATATTTTCCATATTATCAATAATATATTTTTTTGCAATAATGTGTAGGTCTGAGAACTCTTCCATAATATCTTTTCTTTGCATAATTTCATTAATAGCAATTTTAAAATTATTAAAACGAATAAGTTCTGTATATGCGAAAAAGTCTTTGTGTCTTTCATCACAACCAGGTTCATGCCGTAGAGGTTCTTTTGTTAGAATACTGCATATAGTAAGTAGAACACTAGAAAGAGACTGGCATCCAGTCCATGCTTCTCCGTACCATGTATTCAAGATATCCAAACAAACCTTTTTGTTTTTATAAAGATTAGGATGCATTCTAATATTACCGTCATTAGTATAAAAACTAAACTTAGGTGGTTCATGTGGATAATTAGTGGGCAATTTAATTTTAAAGAAATACATGCCATATGAATATGGAGTATCAGATGGTCCAATAATAAGTGCTCGTCCGGTAAGCATATCATCTTGATCATGTTGATAATATATACCATGTGATGAAAGAGGATTTTTTCTTAGTTCTTTTACATCTTTAATGATCCTAGCAATAGAAGTTCTAGAAATAAAAGTATCTTTTTTACTAGAGGAAGAAGTAGTTGACATATAACTTTACATATTAAGTTATTTTTATATCGAAATTAAAGAGGATTAATTTGAGTTGATATTAGTGTTGCTATTTTAAGAGATAGAAATATGAATGTCTAAAAAATTGAGATAAAAATATCTCGTGAATGTATACTAATCAAAAATGACAACTAAAGGCACACGTTTCGATAGTTTTATTAAATCATGTACCGCTACAAAAGGGCAGTCATTTACTCATACTCGTATACCAGATAAGGAACTGAAGGTATACGGTGGAGCATATGTAATAAATGAAGACAAAGAAGAAGATTTCTTGAAAAATTACTATGAAAAAGTATTTGTAAAAGGAGAACTAGAGTATATGACAGAAAAGCAACTGATAGAAAACGGACCTATTTTGATCGATTTAGATTTCAGATATGAATCAAGTATAACAACAAGACAACATTCAGAAGCTCATTTGATAGATATGATTGCGGAATATCTAATAAAGTTGAGCGAGTATGTTGTGGTACCAGAAGATACGGAGTTTAATTGTTTTGTATTAGAAAAGAAGAATGTTAATGTTCTTGATACAAAAACAAAGGATGGAGTACATATCATTATAGGTATAAGTGTTCATAAAGGAGTTCAAGCTATGTTACGCGACGCGATGGTTCCAGTATTGGAAGAGATCTGGTCTGATTTGCCAATTCAAAATACATGGGACGAGGTACTAGATGAAGGAGTATCAAAAGGATATGTAAATTGGCAATTGTACGGTTCAAGAAAGCCAGGACACGAAGCTTATTTGATAAAGCATCATTATATTTTGAAGAATGAACAAGGTGATTGGACTGTAGAGCCTCCTAATGGTTGGTCATTAGAAGCATTTGATACAAAAAAATACTTTCCTCAGTTATGTGCTAGATATACAAAACATCCAGAGTGTGTTTTGAAAGAGAGTAAGCAAGCAATGTTTGAAGAAGCAACAAAAGGACTAGGTAGACAGAAAAAGAAAGATGAAAAGGCAGCAGTAACATGGAAAAAGGCAATACCTCATGAGTTTATTAGATATGATCTAATTAAAAATGAAGAAGAGCTAGAAGCTATGTTAACAGATCAGTTTGATTGTCTTACGCCGACGGAATATAAGATAAGAGAGACACACCGTTTTGCAATGGCATTGCCAAAAGAGTATTATGGTCCAGGAAGTTATAATAAATGGATTAGAGTAGGGTGGGCTCTTGCTAATACACATCCAAAGATGTTCCTAACGTGGCTAAAGTTCAGTAGTCAAGATGGTTGCAGAGCAACATTAACAGGAGCAAATGGAAAGTTTGATTGGAGTAATGTAGCTGATCTGTGGGAAGAATGGAAGAAGTTTGAGTTCATGAGTATGGACGGTCTATCAAAGCGTTCAATAATGTATTGGGCGCGTCAGGATTCAGCAGAGAAATATCATGAAATAAGAAGTGATACAATAGATTATTATATTGATCAAACAGTAGCAGATGCAACAGAGTTTGACTTGGCAACGGTATTATATCAGCTTTTCAAAGAGCGTTTCATATGTGTAAGTATTAAAAATAATGTTTGGTATGAATATAAAAATAATAGATGGTTTGAAATAGATTCAGGAAATGCATTAAGATTGTCAATATCTCGAGAAGTTCATGAGGAGTATCTTCGAAGGATTCATATTGCAACAGCAAAGATGCAGACAATGGAGCAAACAGACGGAGCATATGAAAGTATGAGAAAAAGAACAAGTAAACTAGCAGATATAGCTACGCTTTTAAAGAAAACAACATGGAAAAATAATATAATGCGAGAAGCTAGAGAGTTATTCTATGATCCAGACTTTATGGATAATTTAGATCAGAATCCTTACCTACTTTGCTTTAATAATTATGTAATAGATTTCAAAAATAAATGTCATAGAAAAGGTCAGCCAGATGACTACATATCTAAATGCACTAATATCGATTATGTAAAGTTAAATCCAAAGAAACATGGAAAGACTATGGATAAACTAAAAACATTTATGGAGCAATTGTTTCCAATTGAAGAACTTCGAGAATATATGTGGCAACATTTGGCATCAGTTCTAGTGGGTACAATGGATAATCAAACATTCAATATTTATACAGGATCAGGTAGAAATGGAAAATCATGTATGGTAGATTTAATGTCTAAGGGGTTGGGAGACTACAAAGGCACAGTACCAATTACATTGATTACCCAGAAAAGGAATAGTATCGGCAGTACTTCTTCAGAAATAGTACAACTTATGGGAACACGTTATGCAGTAATGCAAGAACCTAGTAAGGGTGATAAAATTAATGAAGGTATTATGAAAGAGATTACTGGTGGAGATCCAATTCAAGGCAGAGCACTATTTAAAGATACAGTAACCTTTACTCCTCAGTTCAAGCTAGTAGTTTGTACTAATACACTATTTGATATTAAAAGTAATGATGATGGTACATGGCGTCGTATTCGAGTCTGTGATTTCAAATCTAAGTTTCTGGCAAAGCCATATGAAGATGACTTAAACTTTCCTAAGGAGCAATATCCTTATCAGTATCAATTAGATAAGCAATTGGATCAAAACTTCGAAGAATGGGCCCCAATATTTATGTCTATGCTAGTAGAGAAAGCATATGAGACGGGTGGTCTTGTTCAAGATTGCGATATAGTAAAAGCTAGTAGTGATGAATATCGTGAAGGTCAAGATTATCTGGCAGAGTTTGCTAAGGAGAAGATTATGCGCAGCGAAGGAGATAGAATCAAGAAGACAGAACTACGTAATAGTTTCAAAGAATGGTATCAGGCAAGTTATGGTCGAGGTGTACCTAATGCTAGAGAATTGAATGAGTTTATGGATAAGCGATATGGTAAATATCGTAGTGGTGGCTGGCAGAATGTGAAATTAATATATGATGATGATGTGGATGAAATTGATGAAATGTAAAATCATAAAATGTAAATAAATATATTTTTATGATTTATTCTTTTAGATCAAGAAAGACATCTTTTGGTCCTTTATTATCTCTCCACCAAGCAATTTTTTCATTAATAAAATAGAAAAACTTAACAATATAATAGATTGTAAATGGCATAATAATTAATACAATTGGAGCAATCCAACCTTTCATAGTCTTGTACTCTTGCTTAGATAGGAAAGGTCCCCATACTAAATAAACGATAGCAAGAACAATGTAAATAATTTTTAATAAACTTCTAACAGTAAGAAGCCATTCACCTGCCCATGTGGAATAAATAACTCTTCTATCATTGGTTTGTGTAGTAGCAGTTTCACTATCGATGGCATTTTTGAGAGCATCGTTTTCGTCAATTCTAATTTTTAATAATTCACGCATTTTTGAAAGAGCAATAGTTTCTCCTTTATAATCATCAATGAGTGTGTGAATTTCTTTTATAAGTTCTCCATGTTTTTTTATGGCAACAGTCTTTTTATCATCCGCAATGTTTGTATAGCGGTTCATGAGAACATCATGCCACCCATTTAATCCATCTTTTAAAACATAATACTTTTTTTCAGCCTCCTCAGTAACACTAGGAGCTTCTGCTTGTGCTTTTTCGGCATCTTTCCATTTTTTTCTTAGTTCATCAATTCGTATTCTTTTTTGACATGCATCATCACAACCCACCTGATTCATAATATTCATAATTTTGCCATTAATACTATTCAGTTGAGATGCTTCAGCATTGGCATTCGCTTCTGCTTGCATCTTATTTTTCATCCCCATCACCATTTTGCAAACCTCTACACTCATGAAGGGTGGTGGTGGATCACACATATTATAAGTATTACTAGATGCAGATTGTATAGTTTTTTTAATTTGACTCGAACAATCAGAAGACATATTTATACTTATAATAATATACGATTTAAATTCGCTCATAGTTATCTCCTTGGCTAAATGGTTTTACATTAGCAGGAGCATTTTTCCATGGACAGACAGGATTTCTAGATTCAATAAAAGCAACAGGATCCTTCATGTTAGCAAATCCTTCGATACACTTCATCTGGTCACTATCCCACTTTGTTCCATCAGCACAACAATTTTCTCCAACACATCCTAGACCCATTTCTTTTGCAAATGAATTAGCTTCATCTTCAATAGTAGATTTTGCACCACTTATTTGGTCAATATCATATTCAAGAACGGTAGGAGAATTGGCAGCAGGATCCCAATTCCATGTATATTCATCAAATGCCATATTGCTTCTGGAAGAAATATCCCAGTATTGTCTAAATACCACAATAATACCAATAGCAATAATAATTGCCATAACAGTATTACCAATATTTTTTGGAACTAGACTCTTTTTAACAAGAATAGCAAGAATAAGACAAGGAATAGCAAACATAAGAATAGTTTTTACTAAATCAGTCTGAGCCCGATATTTTTGACTATAATAAGTATTAATTTCAACCATTCTCATACGTTGGTTTTTATTATTTGTAAGTTCATTAAGTGAAGCTTTTGCTGCATTAAGTTGTCCTTCAACAACTCCAGTAACAGTCATTTGGTCAACAAGATCAACACGTGACTGTGCAACGCGTCCTTGTAAACTCATGTACATATCTTCAAGTTGACTGAACATAGTCATTCTCATTTGAGATAGTTCATTAATTTTTTGAATGATTCGATCTTGTTCGCCAACGTTGGATGGATCATTCGCAGCAACAGCTTCTAATTTTTTGTATAGTTTCTGCTCCATATTTTGCAATTGTTGAATATTCATTAATGTAACTTCTTGCAATTGAGCTGTATCAACATTAGTAGTATCAGTTAAATCTGAAGTATTCATTTATATATATATCATAATAGATAAATATATAATGTGTAAAGTTCTAAAATTAATTGGTTGCTTTAATGGCAGCAATAACACCTAAAGCAGCAACACCAGTAATAGCTAGATATTGATAATTATTGCTAATCATTTCCATTTCACTAGTTTCTTTCATAGCATTAACCTGAGCATATTCTTGTTGCCGCACATCAATATCATTCTTAACTGTAGTATAATCGCCTATAGCATGTTGGTATTTTTCTAGTTGATTAACAATTTTGTTAGCTAGAGTTTTATTTTTATCTTTTAAAGTGTTGGCTTGCGCTTTAACATTTTGCGCAACTTCCATAAGTGTTGCTTCTTTTTGAGCAACAACATCCCGTTGTCTCTTTGTTACTGCTCTTAAATCGCATGCTGTTTGAGAAGTCATATCAGAGACGTTAGGCATTTGCTGAAAAACATCTTGAAAGACAACACTTGTATTTTTTGAACAGGAATTATCTAGATTATATTTTAATCCACGAGCATACATTTCAGCTTGTGTATCAAAACGACGTTTCATATCAGAAGGAAACATACCACTATTTTTCAAACTACATGATCCATCGCTTTTATTGTAAACGAATCCCCAACAGTCTGGATTAGCATTGCATGTTTGTTGACAACTTTCAATATTAGCGCCCCAAAGCATTTGGATTTCATGGCGTCTATCTTGACTAAAATTGCCAATGTTGGTGTATTGGTTATTAGGTTCTCCAACTAAAGCATCAGGAATCATAGCTTTATTAAGATTATAATCAATATATAAATTACGATTTTGCATGCCGGTATCTTGTTGTATACCATTAAAATTATCTATTTTATAAGCAGCCATAGATGGACCAAGTAAAGACATGTCAGGACCAGGCTGACTTTGGCCAATATCACCCATATTTCCCCAAAGACTGTTTTCTCCTACAGTAGGAAGACCATCAGGACGACCGTCAGGAGAAACTGACGCTACAGGATAACCAATGCGTAACTCTGTTTTACCATCTTCAACCAATTGAAGAAAGACTACAACATTTCCACTAGGAGAACCAATATACTCATTAGAACCGGGAGTATATGTAAATAATGTTTCACCGGCTTCCATGTAGTTTCTTCCAAACTTACTATAGGCTGCTTTAAATTGATCTGCTTTCATATTTAAATTACCGTCTATTTGCCATGACTTTAATACTTCACCTGTATGTGCATTCCATATTTTGACTGTTCCGTCATCTTCAACTTGAAGTCTATTATTTACTGCTATATTATATTCTTCGCTACAATTATATATAGCAGTTTTACCGTCTGCTTCCTTAGCTAAATCAATAGTTTTTTCTTTTGTTGCAGATTGTGCACAAGTATAAGCTGAAGTAAAGTCTTTTCGACATCCATATGCCGGATCACCTTGTGTACTAGTATTTACTGTAAATTCGTTGAACCATCCACCTTCACCTGGCGTATCATTAACTGTATCAAACCAGTTATTGCCATCTACTTTATAATAAATAGTTTTTGGTTTAGGTAATAAATGAATAGGAGGAGGTGGTGGTGGTTCGGGCAATGAAGGACCGTTTCCCATATCTATATTAATTGCTGATAATATTTATTTATAAATTACCTAAAAGCTATAAATAAATGTAATATTTACATAATTGAACATTGTACAGTATCTTCGTTATATTTTCGCCATGCTTCATTTGTAGCAGGAACATTTTCTTGTCCATTACAGTTTTGGCCGTAAGTTGCATTTTTTAAATGTATGCGTGATCCAACAGTAGGATCTGTTTCATTATTAACAGTTTCATCAGTTAAAGCGACATAATTATCGAAATCAACACCTTGTTGATTAATTTGTTGGCCAGCTGGAATATCACTTTTTGTAACTCTTCCATCATACATCATTGAAACGCTATTCCATCTATTAGAGTCAAGAGTACCAATCACAGTATTTATTTTAGGTGTAATACCACTTAGAGTATTTTCCCATATACCGTCCCAATTACCATTGGGTGCAATAGCACATTTAACCGATCCATCGTAACCATCACGATATACACCGTATCCGGTTCTTCCTAAATCGACGGCTCTAGAAGCACATAAATCAAGTTTATTATCATTATTAGCAGTAGCCTGGTCCCATGTTTGGTCTAAATCATTTTGATATTCAAATTTACTTCCATTACCTTGATTCATAAGAATAGAACCTTGGTAACTAGAAGAAGCTTTTCTAGGATCACTAGCACTCATAACTCTAGCATTAATACCAGTAGAAGCATGACATCCTTGATCAACAAAATTACTTCCAACAAACTGATTATTTTCTCCAAAAAGATCTCCTTCTTGAACTGAACCAAGTGATTCGGTACTATCTTCAAAATTAGAAGGGCAACCATATTTTCCCTTCATAGTATTCCATGTTTCATTGCTCATAGGTTTAATAATACCCTTATCTGTAATAATAGCCATTTTGCCATCTGCATATTTAACAGCTTTAAGTTGGTGTTGAACACCAGCACCACCTCCCAATCTTTGTTCGGATTCATTGCCATCAGCAGCTTTTCTCTCACTATTTACAAATCCAACAGTTTCTCTCATAAGGACTTCCCTAGCTCGACTATAATCGCTTAATGCTTTATCTAATGCTTGTTGATTTCTTGCAAGAAAAGCAGCTTCTTCGGCATTAGCAAGATTGGCTTTAGTTTCTCCCATATTACCAGTAAATCCTTCAATATTTCCAGCAGTTATATTATTGTGATTTTCTACACCAGGAATAACAGAGCTATCCATATTAGAGTTATGCATTCTATTTTTGGATGCTTTATTAGAAAGCACCATTTTACCTTGACTTAAACTATTCATTGACATACTTTTATATCTACTATATTGTGTGATAAAAAAGTATAGATTATACGTATTTCTTGTATAAGAAATATAGTGCTAATGCAATTGCTATAACTAAAGCAGCAGTTTCAATGGAGTTGCTTTTAGGATTTACAATAGCATTAACAGTTAATGCAATAACGATAATTGCAATTAATGCCATAAAAATGCCTTGAATAAAAGCTGATCCTTGTTGTTTAACAGCGATATCGTTTTCTTGTTCAACTGTAGAGAGTTCAAACTCAAGAGCAATTAATTTGTCTGATTCTGTTTGAAGATTAGCATTTAAATCATTGAGATCTTTTTGTTTAAATGTAACTATATCTTGATTCATTTCACCTTTTTGAATTATAGTTGCAAGAAGGGGTCTAGCTTGCTCAACTAAACCTCTTAAGATACTGATTTGTTCTTGCATCTGTTCTCTAAAATATTTAATAGTGTTTTTTCCATCACTAGAATCCATATCCTGATTAGAAGCAAACATATTAAGTTCTGAGGTAAGTGTATTGTTTAAATATTTGTATTCATTAATAGCAGTTGCCATTTCTTTTTCTAGTTGCTTTAATTTTAAGATAGTTGGATATTCTCTTGTTTGTAAAGCCATTTATATATAATAGTATCATAAATTAGTTTTAAAATCTGTAATAGTATTTATTATAAATGGCTCTACAAACAACAAAAATGAAAATAAGCCCTATAACAACGACTACATTATCAATAGTATTGGACTTTTGATATAAAAATGTATGTAACAATAAAGCAAATATAGTAATGACTAAGAACATCCATGCAAAAAATTGCATACCAGTTGATTTCTGGAGTAGTTGGCTATCTTCTTCTTCTGCCATAACAGTGATATAATCTTGATTATAAAAATTAAGTTGCTTTCTATCTTTTGTAATTTTAGTAATATAATTATTAAGTTTTGCACGTTGTTCACTCATAGCATTATTTAATTCAATGTCTTCAATAACTAAATTATCGATTTGAATAATCATTTCATTTGCTAATTTTTCCATTTTGTTATTTAACTTGTCCATTTTTCTTATTATTCTAGGATCAACCTTTAATTGTTCACAAATATCAGTATCTTTCATGTTTCCACCTGAAGGGATAGCGTCATATTCTTGTTTTGAGAGAGAAATAGAAGGAATATTACAACTTTCATTTTTCTTTTTCCATAGATTATCAGAATAAATGTGTTTTTTTCCTTTAATATCTACCCATGCATATTCTAGAGTATCTTCATTTTGAATATTTTTACCAACAACATTACATGGTTGACCTACTCCCATATCAACACCTTTCTGAAACTTAGAGAGTGTACTATTATTAACAGTCATAGGATCAGAAGGACAGGTTTCAGCATTACTAGACCAAGCATCATTAGAATATTTTTGAGTAAAACCATAATCATTTACATAACTATAATTACCATCACCGCTAGTAATAACTTGATCAAAATATTGTTTTATTTCCTTATCAGTTGCATTTATTTTTAAAACTTGTTCGGCAAATTGTCTGTATACAACATCATATTCAGCCAATGTTTTGTTAAACTCCTTCTCAATTTCAGTTACATTATTCTTTTTTTCTTGATAGGTATTTGGTTCCATAATTTGCATATTTTCAACAATAGAACTAATACCATTCATGGAGGTCTTTTGTAAAGCATCTGCATTTTTTCTTTCCTTTCTACGGTGCATTCTATTGAAATCCATAAACTCTTGTCCCTGGTTCAATGAAGCATTTTTTTCATATGATGTGCCTTTATTTGGGATAATACCTAAATCGTTGAGAAAACTAATAAAAGTCATTTTCTATACAATAATGATAGAAAATGTATTGATTTTAATTTGGTAGATTTCCCTTAGTCATAGTTTTATAAAAAGTAAAACCTAAACCAGAAATCATAAAAAAGAATACTATATTTTCATAAAAAGAATAATTATAAATAAAATTAGAATCTTGATATGCTTGAATAGCGCCATCGCCTAGATCAGTAATAGATTGTAATTCAAGCATAAGATCTTTGTTTTGCTCTTCAATAATACCAATTTGTTTTACATATCTGGAAATAGTATTACTAACAGAAGAAATATCACCTTGTAGATTATCTAATAACAAAAATAAATCTGATTGTAATTTTGTTAAATTACTTTCATCTTTTTGATAAGCTGAAGTATATTTGTTTTGATTTGGATAAGTTTTTGCATATGGATAAGCATTAGTTACTTCATTCAAGATAACATTATATCTGGAATCTAATTCATTTAATGATTGCTTATATTGATCAGGTGTTTTTGAGGGCATACTTATATATTACTGAGAACATATTCTATAAAATGGTGCTGTTATAGCGGTTTTACTGGGTCGCAATACTTCGCAAAGTTCACCAGGGCGAATACCTATAGCTAAAGCAGGTGGACTAAATCTGGATATATCTGGTATCTGTCCATCATGACTAATATTATACTTTGTATAAATAAGTCTCTTTTCTTCATCACTCATGACACGATGTGGAGGTACAAGTGTATGTTTCATAATATTGAACTGTAGACTCTTAAGACCAATGACAGTTATAAATATCTTATCATCAATCCATATTTGTCTGAGAAGCTTTTGCATTGAATCATTGGCGTTATCACGTGCAATAATAACAAGATCATCTTTTTTATCTAGAATATTATCAATGTTAAACAAATCTTCAACATATTCATAAATGTTTGTCGCTCTTAGTGTTTTGCCTAAATGATATTTTACGTAAGCACTTTTACTTTCATTTTCTGTTTTTACTAGCATATCAAGTTGATTGTTTTGCAACATTGTATGAACTTCACTAATACTAGAGCCTTTGTAGTTAGAGATATCAAAACCTCTTTCTTCAAGAATCTCTAGAATATTTTTTCTACTTTCTGCAATTTGAACTGAAAATCCGCTTTGTGCCATATTAGTTATATAATATAATATAGTATTTTTAAACTAACTTCAATTTTATATTATATTAAACGTTGAATGATACAGTCTTCTTTTGTCCACCACTTTTATCACTATCACGATCGGAATCATTAGAAATACTTTCTTGATCAGGAGCAAGTACGTTATCAGACGGTTTACCATCAGGTGGCTTTAATACTGTAATTATAGGTTCACTACTTTTCTGCTTTACATCTTTAATTGTGTCAGTTATATCTTCAACTTCACTTTTTGATGGCTTTTCTTCATCACCTCCAATTTTTGGAACATTTATATTTATATTAATTGCAGGAGGTTTAACATTGCTTGCACCACCACCATTGTAGTCTCCAGGTCTGTAAACAGGGCTATCTGGGTCAAATGGAACAGGAACAATTGGTGGGCTAGGTGTAGAAACATATTCTGGACTTACTTCAGGTAATGGAGACAGAGGAGGTTTGTCTGGTGGATAATCTGGACTAATTGGAACATAATTTTCCGTGGGTGAAGGACTAATAGGATTATATTTTGGGCTCTCAACAGCAGGTATAGCTGCATCTCTTAATCTGGAAATAACTCTTTTCCAATTACCAGGTTGTTTATCGGCTCTTAATCCCATAACAACTTCCCATACAGCTATAGGTTCACCGTTATTTCTGACTAAATCGCTAGAGACCCAATCTTTTGGAAACTCATATGGATCTCTATAATTATTATCATCAACCCACCATGTTTGAGATGGTTTTCCATTATCATCGATAATTATTGATTTCCAAACATCGCCTTCTTCATATCCATATCTATCAAACTCCCAAGCCATTTGTTCAGGTGAAAGTTTTGCAGGAGGCGGTGAAGGAGTTAAAGGTTTATTTGGATCAGGAGCATAAGGCATTGGCATAGTTGGTCCAGGAGACCATTCGCCTTCATTTGTTTGATATGTTGCATATAGTGGTTGTTCTTGAAGATAATCTGGTTTATTAGGATCATATACAGGACTTGTTGGTGAAGGGCTATCATAAGGATTTTTTTGAGGAGTACCCTTTTGAATAAAAGGCTGTGAAAGTCTAGAAGCAGCAGCTCTTGCCTCTGTAAGAACACTTTGTGGAGTTGCTCCTTTGCCTGCAAGTCTAACAATATTATCTGAGAAAGCAAGATGATTTAGCTGATCAATATTATCTTCTGTAATGATTCTCATCTGAACATTCATAGTTTGAAGTTCTTGCATTAATAACTTAAATGCATAAGGTACGCGAATAACACTGAATGATCTACCATATTTTGTAACATTATCAATATTCATACCATTTTCTAATGTACCAACAAATCTAATAGGTCCATCTGCTTGAGGACTCAAAAATAGATTTTTGCTTTCATTGTAGATAGCAGTCATACCAGTTTTATTGCAAACAGCCATAAAATATTCATCCCCTCTAACCATCATAGATTCGTTTAAGAAGTGAGCAGCACCATGACCAGTGATACCATCGCGTTCCATCTCTCCGACACGTAACCCACCATCATTAGCTCTACCCTGAACAGTTTGTCGTGTTAGCAAAGTTCTAGGACCTCTTGCACGATGATTGATTTTATCTTTAACCATGTGTTTAAGTCTCATATAATACGTTGGACCAATATAAATCTGTGCCTGCAATTGCTCACCTGATTGTCCATTGTAAAGTTGTTCATTGCCAGATGAATGAAACCCAACATTAGTTAGAAGTTCACCAAAAGTAGTAGCTTTTTGACCTTTATTCATAAATGCAGTACAATCACCAAAACCTCCATACATAGCACATGCTTTACCCATAAGTGCTTCTACAAGCTGACCGATAGTCATACGACTAGGGATAGCATGAGGGTTGATTATTATATCTGGTCGAATACCATCTTTTGTAAATGGCATATCGGCTTCAGGAATTAATAAACCTATAGTACCTTTTTGTCCACATCTAGAGCAAAATTTATCACCGATATTAGGAATACGTTCATGTCTACATCTAACTTTTGCAATTCTGAACCCTTCTTCACCTTCAGTAATAAAAGCCTTATCAACAAATCCAAGCTGTCCTTTTTTAGGAGCAACAGATGCATCATCAAAATAGTCAGGTCTAGTAGGATCAGAATTAATTTTACCAATAATAATTTTTTTATCATCAAGTAGAGTATTTTCTTTTGCAAGACCATTCTTATCAAGATGAGAATAATCAAATCCAGGTTTTAAGCCAATAACATTATTTTGTTCAATATTTGCAAATTGAGAATCAACAGTCCCATTACCAACCTTAGAGCTTTCTTCTCTAGATTCGTACATATTGTAATAAGTGGTTCTAAACATACCCCTATTTACAGAACCTTCATTAAATAAAATACTGTCTTCTACGTTATAACCACCATAACACATAATAGCAACAATAACATTAAGACCATATGGATGTTGTTCTTTGCATATTTTATCTAGATATCTACTTTTAATTAAAGGAGTTTCTCCATAATTCAATATTACTCCCATTTTATCAATTCTATTTTGATAATTAGAATGATAGAGTGAAACAGCTTGTCTCATTTGACCACAAGCGAAAAGATCACGAGGTAGCTGGTTATTTTCCGGAAAAACAACTTGATTTCCCATAACTCCGAATATAAGAGATGGGTGAATTTCCATATGTGTATAAGGTTTTTTATTAAGTTCATCACTATTGAAAGCAATAAGTGAACCTTCTGTTTCAGCTGTATCAATATAATCAATAATACCTTCTAATCCTTGAAGCTTACTAATATCTGATACATCGTATAATTGAGAGACATCATTATAAATAGTACAATTATTAACATCATAATTAGCAGATTCTTTCTTAGGAGAAAATCCAGAAATTAATTGATTCCATGTGAAACTTCCAGTACTAATTTTTTCTTGAATAGCTTCATTAGCAAAACTAGGTTTACCATTTTCAATATAAAATATAGGTCTGCACAATCTACCGGCATCTGTATAAATATTAATAGTGCTATTGGCGATATCCCATTGAATAGAAGTGAAAATAGGAATCATTCCAACGCGACGATGCATTTTGAATTGACTAATAATTTCTGCTGGATTAGAAATAACACCGATCCAGTTACCATTAACAATAATTTTGATCATAGTTCCATTGTATAACGGATCACTTTCTTGCAGTAATCGCATACCTTTGCTTCTTAGCCAATTTATCATAGGCTTACTAGAGCAATTCGTGGTAATAGCAGCAGATATAGCCATATGTTTATGTAGGCCAACATTTCCGCCATCAGGAGTATCGACAGGATCTATAATACCCCATTGAGATGAATGAAGAAGACGTGGGCCAATAACTTTTGCACTTGAATCTAATGGTAAATTAATTTTTCTTAGATGAGAAATAGCAGAATTATAACTCAAACGATTCAGTCCTTGAACAACACCAAGTCTCTTAGTATGTTCTTCAGAGCCCCAGTTACCTTTGAAAGCTTTTCTGAATCCAGTTTCAACAATTCTCTCTCCAAAGAACTCTCTGTAATTATTTTCGATTAAACCAGTAAAGTTATTGGAATAAATACCACGTTTAAAGGTATATTCTTTATCAATATTCTGGTAAATATTTTTTTGTTGTAATCTGTAATACTCAATAAAAAGATCATATAGCAAAGATCCGGGTAGCTCTACTCTTTTAAACTTAAAACTATCTCTGTCAGTAGGTTTTTTATCTTTAGTGTAAACTCTTAACAATTCTCTTACCATATGTCCTAAAAAGTAAGCTTTATCAATAAAGTTCATTTCTCCAACATGTGTTAAAAAGTAATCAGAAAGTATTTCTAATGCATGAGGTATAGTTTTACCTTTTGTAAAACTAGCAATATATTTAAGAGCAATTTCCTGTGAAAAGATAGTTCCAGTATCATGTATTGATGGAATAAACAAATCAACATATGAGCTGTATTTGTCCATATCAAGTAAGCAATGTTCAATAATACTTTTATCAGAAATAACACCAAGAGCTCGCATAACAATGAAAAGCGGTACAGGTTTTCTAACATTGGGAATATTTACAACAATTTGTCCGTTTTTGCATGAAGGAGTAGCAGCAACCATTCTAACAGAAAGTGTTCTAATAGGTTTTGATGCATCTTCAGAAACGGATCTAATTTCAGCAGAGTGACTATATAGGTCATTACCTTTATCTTTTATATAAAGCATATTATCAGCAAACTTTTCTTGTGATATAATAACTTTTTCTTTTCCATCAATAATAAAATAACCACCATAATCATTTCTGCATTCACCAAGTTCGAATCTGACATCAGGAGTAAGATTTTTTAAGATACATAGATCAGAAAACAACATAATAGGGAACCTTCCTAGAAAAATCTTAGATAGAGTAGTAGTGTATGTAGGTTCTGTAGGATGAACAGCATCTTCAGGAGTTTTAATAAAAAACTCAACATCAACATCATAATGAATAGTAATACCATATGTCATATTTCTTAGTCTAGCTTCATTTGGATACATTAAATGTTCACGGTTATCATCAAAAATAATAGGTTTTCCATAATAAAGTTTATCTCCATTTTTCCCTGCAAGAAACAAATTGCATTTTAAATTGAACTCTCCAGTTTTTTCATCTTGCTCTTTCATAATTTTAATAGGATTTTTCTCTCTGAATATTCTCTTAATACCGTCATTGAAAAACTCGTTATATGAAAGAAGATGGTGATTAACTAAAAGATTTGGATTATCTTCAAAAAGTTTATCTATAATTATTTGTGGTAATTGGTCGCCCATCTTATATTATACCCTCAGGATATATTTTTATGTTGATTAAACTAACTAGATATGATGAACTATGGTGTAAATCATATCTAATAAATAAATTATAGCTTTTCAAATGCGTTTTTTGCACTTTTACCAGCGGCCATAATCATGGCAAGCCCAATAATAGCAAAAAACATAATCAAAGGGAGAAGAAGAATGAACCATGCAATACGTTTATGACCAGCTTTGCAAATAGAATCAAGAACAAATGTCCAAAATGCAACATATACCATTTTTGCAAAGAAAATTGCAGGAAGATTGTCTGTAGGACATTCATACATACCACAAACGTATTTGTTAGATGAACCAGCATTTTGGAACATCAAGGAAATAATAGCAATAACTGAAATGACTAAATAAACGTATGCTGGTGAGCATAGTTTTCGAATACGTTCTACGATCTTCATTATAAAATATATCTAGAAAACTTTTTAGATACTACCTGCTGCCTGACCAGCTGCATTATAGATAGCTCTAACATCAACAGGTTTGGCGGGTATAATTTTTACATTTTGGCCGCGAAACTGATCTTGTGTAGGGAATGAACTATTAGCTAGAGATCTACCTTGCCATCCATCAATAAGGTTGCCTATTCCTCCTTCAATACCTCGTCCAAGATTTACTAAACTTTGAGGCATAAGTAAAGGCATTCTGCCACCTCCACGCATTTTACGGCGTTTTGTATGTTTTTTATGTTTACGTCTGTGTGTCTTTTTGTGTTTACGAGAGTATTTTTTCTTATGTTGTTTTTTATGTTTACGTTTGTGTGTCTTTTTTTTGTGCTTAATATTACGACGTTTTGATTTTTTATGTTTTCGTGTTTTGTGTTTTCTTGGACGACGCTTATATTTTTTTCCACCTACCTGATTTGTTGGTTGAGGATCAGGTAAAAAAAACTCATTCTGTTTTGAATAATAATTACCTCCAGCTAGATTCCATTGATTTGGAGAACCAGCTACAAGTGGCTGACCAACTGGGCCGGCAGCTTTTGCAAATGATGTACTTTGGCAACTCATTATATACATATCTTAGAAATTATTCGATATCAACATGTGTAAGCATATGACGCCTGCAACACGGCTTATTAAGTTGAAGTAAGTCAAGCACTTCTCCTTCAGGGGTCTTTTCTGCATTTTGTTCAGTTAAATAAACAACTTGGTCAACTTTCATATCTTGTTCGCCTTTTCTCTTACGCACTTCTCTACAATAGTAACGATATTTATTACCTATAACTTTTCCACATGTAAAACACTTAACTGGGATAATCATGATTGTATAATATATATTTATAATTATATCTTCAAATCAATTTTTCAAGAAATAATTACTTTTATTTTGGACAGTTGCCGTAGCAAGTACCTTTATGTGTATAATAATCATAATCTATCTTTTTTCCTTTTTCAGTTAAATAAGTAGGTCCTTTTGCACTTCCTCCTACTGGTTTTGTTCCATCTAAAGCTACACACATACTACTAACATGCGCTGTGTCTAAATGCATTCCTTTGCAAATATTATGTTGCTTAAGTAGGTCTCCGCTAGATGCCTTATGTACAGCATGCAAACTAGGTGTTGATTCAAAAGCTTCAACTGTTACAACTTTTTCAATATGTTTTTCAACAACTGGATTGAAGTTAACTCCCATAATTCTAAAAGCAGTTAGTAATGTTAAAAATGTTACTACTACAGTCAAAATACTTGGCCAATAAGTTTTTAAAAAGCTCTTAACATCTGCCATAATATATATAATATACATATTTGTAATATTAATTAAATCTTTGCAATTTCATATCCTTTTGAAGTTTTAACTATTTTATGTTCACAACCTTCATCATGTATTTTATCATGACACTTTTCACATAGGTTTACTAAATTAGCAGGATGGTTTTTATGATGACTTTCAATAAATTGGTTAACATCAGCAGATGCTTGATGTCTTAAATGATGAACTTCTTCTCCTGCTGAACCACATATTTCACATGTACCTTTTATCTTTTTCGCATTGTATCTTGTCTTTTTTTGAGCTAATATATTAGTTGTTTTTGGATCATATTTCATTCTAATTGCATGAGCACGTGATAAAAAGTCATCAGGTAGATTTAATGCTTTACATACTTCTAAACCATACATATTGTCACCTGGTCCATCCCGAAGTTTACGATCATAAATAAGGATATCTCGCTTTTTATCATATGTGACTGCCATATGCATCATTTTAACACGCTCAAGTGCAGACATTTCCTCGTAATCATTAATTTCGTGAAAATGTGTTGCGAACATAAATGTAGAATTGCTATTATGTAACCACTCTACTCCAGCAGTGAAAATACTTCTAGCAGAATCACTTTCGGTTCCAGAACAAAGTTCATCTCCAATAACAATACTATTCTCATCCGCTAGTGTAAGAATTGTTCTTAGTTCAGACATTTCTACCGCAAATGTAGAAAGACCTTTAAACAGATTATCGTTACCAAGAATCCTTGTAAATATTTTATCATATGGTTTGTAAAAGAAGCTGCTACAAGGAACATATAGACCAGCTTGAGCCATAACAATACTAATGCCAACTGCTCTAATAAAACTAGTTTTACCTACTGCATTTGTACCATATAACAAAAGTCCATCTTTATCTTCTCCAAGACTAAGATCATTTGTTACATAAAGTTCTTTTGTTTGCAACTGTTCAATAAGTGGATGTCTTAGTCCTTCTACATTAAAAAATGGTTTTGAACGTTCATAGATAACTGGACGACAGTAATTATACTTAGTAGCAATGTAACACTTATTTTGATAATTATCAGCCCAAGAAGTAAACTTAGATATTGCATCAATATCACTTTGGATTTCTAAAAGTTTGGCAATAAACTCATTAAAAAATCTGGATAGTTTATTTATTAATTCATCGCGTGATTTTTGAATATTATGTGCTACTTTATTAATAACTGGAGATGTAATAATCAAATCTTTTTTGTTACTTCCTAGTGTTGTAAAGTGTAGATCAGATAAATTAAAATCTAATGGCGGGTATCTACCCTTATCATCATGAATAGTAACAGTTTTTTCTTTTTTATCTTGAAGCAGTGTTTTCAATATTTTTACTCTACGACTAGTTCCCATTAATACAGGGTCTGCCTTAGGTGTTTCATGAATCTTAATAAAAGTGGTGGTTCGTTTAGACTTTTCTACTCCACCTACCATATCTGAAAAATACTTTCTAAGAGCTTCTAATCTTTTACTTGACATTTCGCTTGTACTAAGTGTATCATCGATATCTGCATTAATACCTTGTTTTACAAAACATGCTTGCGTTGGTGTTAACATACCTAGTTTTTCATTACTTATATCATCTATTTTTTCACATTTTTCCAAATCAAAGTTTTCTTCAATTCTTTGTTTAATCTCTCTTATCTTTAAAATACAATTCAATTTGTCCATTTCTATGATATCACTGAGGTAAGCATCATATAGAATATGTTCGTGAGTATTTTCAATAGCAGTTAAATCTTCATATAGCCTAACCAAATCTTTTGGAGACAATTTTCTATACACTAACTTTCTAGAGAACTTATCTAAATCACTTACTCCATATAACTTTTCTCTAATGGGTTTCCAATTATCAAACTCAATAAGATGATTAGTAATACTATAAGATTTATTCAAATCATCTACGTTGGTTGTAGGAGATGTTATATTATACATAAAGCTTCTCTTACCCATGTTAGTGACACAATTATTTAATAGATTTGCAACAGAGCTAAGTTTACCATTGTAACGATTATCATCAATAATATTTAGTTGTCTAAGAGAATGATTAGCTAAGAGCAATCTCTCTGTATAATTTTCAAGAAAAGGAAAAGATATCTTACTAACCATATTTGGATTGTGTTGATATATAAAGTCGATAAGCATAGTAAAAGCCTGAATAGCAAAATCATGTGTTCTAATAACTTCTGTAAATAATTCAGGGGAAATATCTTTAAAAAATCTCTGCATAATCTCATTTTGATATATTTGTTTTTCAGCATTTAATGCATGCTTTGCCATATCAGTTTTGGATTCAAGGTCAACAATGTGTGTTTTGATATTAGACAAACCTACATATCCAGAAATATCATTAACATGATCTATTTCAATATTTTTAGCAACAATAATACACTCATATGGTGAAAATATAGATATTTGTCTTTCAAGATCATCGTAAGTGCAAGAATCTTTATAATATTCTCTCTTAAATTGTGTGATTGTGCTTTTACCAGTAATATTATCGATATTTGCAATACCAATATTCATAAGTGATGGAGAATACTTTGAAGCTTTGGAACGATACAACCATACACACATTACATTGTTAGAAAGTTCACGTGTATCACTAGAAAAATATGTTCCAGGTGAAATAATTTCTTCTAGACTTCTGGTTGTATTTTTTGCTTGGATATCTTGTGTGTAAATAGCAATAGTATATCCTGATTCTTGTAGTTTTTTAATATATTTGTCAATTTGAGATACTCCAAAACCAGCCATAAGAACTTGCTTTCCATCAACTTTTTGTGATTTCTTAGCAATAAGCATATCACATAATTGAGAAAACTCTGATATGTTACTACCAGTTATCGTTCCATCATTTTCTCTCAACCCATAAACTTCAAAAAAAGAACCAACTTGCATTAATACAAGTGTTTTTTCTCCATATTCTTTTTTCCATTTATTAGTATATTTAATATAATCTTGCACAACAGGCATGGTATGTTATTATGATATATGGTTTCGTTTCTATATTGGTTTAATAAACATTATCTCTCTTAGAATAATAAATAAATAAATAAGGTTTTCGCACTGATTTAATTTTAGCTTGAAAAACAGCATTTATAGATTAGTTTCTCTCTACATTTATTTTTTAATCTTCTCAAAGAGGATATTCACTTTAAAGATAAACTAGTTGTTATAGAACTTTGAGATACCTTTCAGAACCTTTAAAAATAATTTATAGAGAGAAATGTTAATAAAAAGCGATACTTTAGTATTATGTTATAGAAAAAAATAATTAATAATAGTATAATGACGAAGATTACACTTATGGGAGCCGGCAGTGCCGGTACAAGTCATGGTCAAAATTATCATAGTGGTGGTCAAGCTAATAACAAATGGCAAGGATTACCTGCTACTAGAAACTCAAGAACTGGTCCATTATTAACGCATATTAGAAGTCAGGCAGGTTCAACTGAAGAACAACGTAGAGCAGTTTATTATTTTAATGCATTAGGTGGTGTAGGTAAAATGAGAAGTCAATTTATAGGAGGAGCAGGAGGAGCTTTTGATCCTGATAAGGAGAAGCCAGAGACAATTAAATTTTGGTATGATACTGCTGGTTACTCTTATGCTGCTAAGTTTGTAAACTTAAAAGATATTGCATTTGATCTTTCAGGAACATATGGTTTACCTGAAGGTGTTGAAAGCTGGGATGATGTTGATATAATAGAGATTACTCGTGGAAGTGCTCAAAATAAAACAAAGACGCGGAGCGGTCCGCTCGCAGCCACCGAAGCCGTGCTACAAAGTTTATCTGATCCAAGTCATCCTGTTTACAGTCAGATAACATCAACTTGGAACGGATACACTTCAGCTAAAGCATTATATGGTCAAATCGCAGCGCTTTTGAGAAGTTATAAAACAAGTATACCCGATAATAATGAAAACTATCTTAATACTAGTGGATTTCCAGATTATATGTTTTTTGATCCACGTGGAGTTGGTACTCAATATGAATCAGCAAATAATATAGTATATACAACTTTAGATCAAAAAAATCATTTTAATACAATACTTGACCCTAGTAGTTCAACTGAAGTATTACTTTATAAAACAGGAACTTTCTTAACTAAACACTCACCACCAATGCATATAGGAACAGATGTTAGTGCACAAGAGCATAACACATTGCCTGGAGCACTTGAAACAACTTATATGGCACATTATAATCAACTTCAAGAAAAGATTGAAAATGATCATGCAGATGCATCTTTTAATAAGACCAGCTCAGGACCAGGTGTGTTTACTACAATAGGAGGAATCGATCTGAAAGATATTAATAAAGTATTTTTAAAAGGTCTTGTTTCAAATGGCACTCTTCCTAATGCAGCTGGTACAACAATCGAAAATGACCAAAGTATTTTTAATGAAACATATCCAGCTTCAGAATTACGACCAAATGCAGGAATGGACAGCATGAATTATAATCCTCGATACATTAATAGAAACGCAAACGCCTATCATCCAGGACAACATTTTAATACAACTGCGTCATATGATGTTCGTAATAATATAAGATACATCTTGGTTGATAAAAAAGATAATTATTCTATTCGAGAAGAAGATCCTAGTTATCAAACTAGTTATAATATATACAAGCCATCCAAACAAGGCGAAGCTTTTGTATACGCTGTAGAAATGAGTCCCGATTCTGATAAATGGCTGAATTGGACTACTACTGTAAATGATGCTGGTAAATATAGTGAACTATTTAATGCGTCAAAAATTATTACGAGACCTGCTGATGATACTGTCAAAATGTTAAGTCAATTATATAATGATTACCAAAAAACAAATATGCCATTGAACTTTGAACTTGGTGATGTTAAGGTTATTGGAAAGGTAAAAGATATATATGATATTTACACAAGTACACCATGGAAGCCTTATGATTCTTCAGGTAGTTCAAGTAATGTTCTTAGTGGCGACAGTATAGCTGATTCTAGTGGCGGTTTTGGAACATTTGTTTCAATTGACAAGGGCGAGGGTGATTATGTTGCTGTTGCTTCGAGAGAGACAGCAGATAAAATAAGATTTTATAAAACAACTACAACAACTGATAATAAAACATATATCAATCTACTTGAATCTCAACTAGTAAAAGACAGATTTCCTATTTCTGAAGCATCTGGTAACAATATTATTTCTATTAGTGATTATAGTACTGGATTTACTCCACTAGTAGCAGTAGGTGAAAAGAATGCTACAAGACCATCTTTTGGAAAATCAAGTGCTGCTGGTACTACATCAACAAAAGGAGGGTATGTAGAGTTGTTTGGTAACGATTTCGCTAGTTCAGCAACATTATTCTCAATCAAAACTAAACAAAAACCCCCATTTACTAGTAACTATACAGAGTTATTTGGAGAGGTTGAGGGAGATGCTTACGGTAATAGTGTTGCCATAGCTGGTTCTATTGGAACAAGCGCAATGATGGTTGTTGGTGCACCAGATGCAAGTGGTGGCATTGGTCATACGTATGTTTATCAAATTGGAGGTTCTACTGGAGGTAATGTTTTAGTAGACAATGTTATAACAGCTGTTGCAGGTATTAGTGGTGAGCAAAGTGGTGTTTATACATTAGACGCTTTTGTTGGTGATGGCACAAACAAAAATTATGGATATAGCGTAGATGTCGCTAAAATGACTGATAATAGTTTTGTGGTTGTTTCAGGTGCACCTTCATATTCAGACTTATCTCAGTTTGGAGATATAAGATACCAAGTTTTTGATCAATTAGGTAATAAAGTTCAAGATGTTTCAAATGTATATTCTACCATTTCACCGTTATTATCAGGAGGAGGTTTAAGTGGAGAACTATTTGGATCGCAAGTAAGTTTATCAGATACAGGAGAGTTTATGGCTATTGTTGCACCACAAAGGCCAAGCGGGAGTGGGGGTGCCAGTAGTAATATAATATATATGAGATGGAATCCATCAACAAGTAAATACCAGTTCGAAAACACATTTAGTGGTAATGCAGATACTTTCTCTATAATAAGAGAAGTTAACACCAAATATTTAGATGGGACTAATAGTGTTGATCGTGCCGTGTTCTTATCAAATAGTACAGCCCAGCAGGCTGATTTCTTTAGAAAATCCTCTTGGACAAGGGAGAATACAAATGAAATTATCACAGAAACACCATCAGGTATAGATAAAAAAGGTGCAGGACTAGCTGTAGGAAAAAATGGAAATATTGTTGTTGTTGGTGCTCCTTCTGATGGAAAAGGAAGTGTGGAAGTTTTACAATTACCATATCCAAAACTTGATTTAACAATTAAAGAAAGACAAGTAGGAAATGATATGTCATGTCCTAATATAGGGGGCGTTGCAGGTGACGGGCAGTATGGTTATGAAATGACAATAGATGCATTAGCAAAGCATTATGCAATATCTGGTCCGGAAAAATGTGGAAAATGGACATCTGGTAACGGTAGTGGTTGGGTTGATATTTATGATGTTAGTGGATCTAATATCGATAATTATACAGAGGTAGCAAGTTTTGTACGACCATGGTTTTTAAATGAAACAAAAAATACCTCAGGACAATATCCAAGTAGTGGTGGAAGCACTTACCAGGCAGCTGAAGGTAGTTGGATGACCGGCTCGAACAGTCAAATTGCCTATCTTGGAGGTGCTGGTATGGGACAAGCGTTGGAATATTCAGGAGATGGAAAAGTATTAGTCGTTGGTCTTCCACTGGCTGATAAAATAGCAGGCTCCTCTTCAGGCTCTAGTAATAGAGGAGCAATTTATGTTGTACAAGATAGAGGAGTAAATCCATCAAGCGGATTAAGATTTGGTAATCGTGCATTTCATCATCAAGCCAGACAGCTTGCGAATGGCGGGTTTCTCACTACTGCATTACCAAAAGCATATTTAACACCAAATGAAATAGCAGGTTTTGATGTATCAGCAAACTTTGGCGCTTCCGTCTCTTCAAATTATGATGGAAGTATAATTGCTGCTTGTGCAGGAGATGTTAATAATCCTGTTAAGATAAGCCAAAACTCGTTTGCAGAAGTTCTGTATTACAACACATCAAGAAGTCCGCCTTTGTATGAATATAGAGCTTTTAAAACTAGTGGATCAAATAAACACAGAGAGCCTGGATATGCATTTTGCAGTTTATCAGCTGATGGTAATAGGGTAGCACTTTCAAATCCATATTATGATATTTCAGGAGGAGCTACAAATGCAGGCATTGTATCGGTATTTGAATGGGATGAAGTCAATAAAGTTTATGAAAAAATAGGCGGAGATATAATAGGTACGGCCACTAATGATGCGGTCGGAAATCAAATAAAATTAAGTCCAAGTGGGAAGGTCGTAGTTATTGGTAGTTCCGGGAAAATAGGATCATATACATTATATGAAGGTAACACTGGTACATGGACGAAAGTTTACGAATATAGTGGATCGCCCACGTCAATTTATAATTTTAGTACAAGTGGCTATCATTCAGAAGAAATAGCATATATAGACCCTTCTGCATTCCCTAATGGTAGGAAGATAACTTTTATGTGTGGTTCTGCATATGAAGATTTCTGGAAAGTCCCCTCCACAGGTGTGATGAGTTATAGTTACCGCAAGAATGCATATGAATCAGGGTTTCAAAAAGCTACAACCTCAAGTAGTTTTAATTCTGGTACTACAGCCACGGCTAATGTAGAATATCCTGATGGTGCAGGAGACGGAGCTGTTGCAAATACAGTATTATTTTCAAAGTACAATAGTATTCCAGCAGAGTCTATTGCTACATTAGTAACTGATATCTATTAAATTAAATGAAGGATTGATATTTTTATACATTCTTATAAAATATCAATTATTGTTCTGAAATGTAATTATGAAGTAATATACCATCGCTTTTATTTGTTATATCACCAGCAAGAATAGCTTGTTCATACATTTTACGCAAAACATCATTGGGTGACTTACTACCAGCTTTAATGAGATTTTTATCTTTCAAATACTTTTTAATATCAATAATGCTAACTTGTCCAAGTTTAACTTTTTCAGTTTGTACCCCTTTTCTAGACTCTCTACTTTTAATAAGAACAGCCACTTTTCTGGTACCGTCGATTTTACCAAGCTTTCTTTTAATAGTGCGTGTACATTTTTTAATTTTCATCATACGTTTCCCACCTTTCTTTTTTTCAGGATCTTTATTAGACTTAAATCTAGCTTTTATTTGCTCTAGTTTTTTACTTCTTTCATTATCAATAATATCAGGTTTATTTTCTATAGTAATATGAGATTTATGGTGTTTATTTCTATCTTTTTTAAGAGTTTGTTGTCTAATATATTCTCTATAAGTAGGACGAGTTCCTCCCTTCATACTGCTATAAGGAGGTCTTTTTGCAATGGATACTTTTAAATTAGGTGTATCAGTAATAACTTGCAGTGGTGATGATACAGATTTGGAATCATTGCTATTAGTATTTTCATCATTAATAGGTTTATTTAAATTATCAGGCATTTCAAGAGATATTTCAAGTTGTTTTTCTTTCTTTTTTAATGTTTTTTTCTTTTTCTTTTTCTTGTTTTCTTCTTTATTTTGAACATATTTTGATAGAAATGATAGTGATTGATCAAAAGCTTTATTAAATCCGGATTTATCAGAATCTTCTTCTTTTTTAGAAGAGATAGAAGTATTTTCTTTTCGTTTTTTTTCTTGCAAAGCTCTAATCTTAGAGAAGAACTCTTTACGCATTTTCTTGGATGTCTTAGAATGATCAGTAGGTTTTTCTCTTTTTTTTCGTGACGAATTTTTTTTTCCGCGTTTTTTTCTGCTTTTTCCACCGCTAAGAGAAAAAAAATCTTGATTAATTTGAATAGTTTTTTTTCCACCAGAAGACATAAGTATAGTAGATACAAAAAAAATAAATGATAAATAAACTATTTATAAATACATATGTTGATGTATTCTAGATAGCATATCTTTGTTTTCTTTTCTAGATTTAACTTCGTCATTATTTAAATATAGTTCTAAACCTTTCTGCATGTCTTTCATAGAAACGATAGTTTTTTGATCTTCTGGTAAACAAAATACTCTTCTACTATGAGCAATTTTAACCTTTGCAAAAAGAGTTTCCATATCTCTTCCATAATATTTAAAGTAATCTTTATTAGAAATAAACCATTCTTTATCTAAAGCTTTATCGTCATGAGACCAACCTGCATCATGTATTTTTTTTCTAAATATTTCCATTAATTCTTCAGGTTTATAATCATCAGTTTTAAATCTCCATGTAAACCTAGAATCTAACCCAGCGTTATAAGCAAAGAAACATGTTTTTAATTCTTCTTCATAACCGGCAATAATAACCATAAGTTTGTCTTTATGATCACTAAGTCCTTCGCATAAGGTATCAATGCATTCTTTTGCAAAAGAATCTCTCTTTTCAGGATTTCCTAAAGCATATGCTTCATCAATAAATAGAACTCCACCAAGAGCGTCTTTAATAACATCTCTAGTTTTAATAGCAGTTTGTCCAAGATAACCAGCAATTAGATCGGCTCGTGTAACTTTTGAAAACTTATTTTTAGGAAGGACACCAAGTCTACTAAATATCTTACCAATAATTTTTGCAACTTCAGTTTTACCAGTACCAGGAGGACCGTATATGACAGTATGCATAAAGTCGCAACCAGCTCCCATTTTATGAAATCCTTGTAAGTAAAAAATAATCTGGTCAACAATATGATTTTTTAAACTATTCATACCAATCATTTCTTTAAGTTCACATAGATGTGGCTTAATATTATGTAATGCCTGCATATCGATATTATATTCAACATTATCAACAATAGGATATTTTTTAATTAGATTTATTAGATCATCTAATGAATTGATTTCGGCAATAATAGTAACTTTTTCCTTAACAACAACGTTTGGTGAATCTTCACGATTAACTTTTGGTGATTCATCATTATTATTGTACGGACATGACTTATCAACAATAGAAAGGTAATTATTAAGTTTTAAACGACTATTAAAAATAGGTGGTTGTACAGGTTTTATTACATTAACATCCAAAGAAGAGATCAAATCGGAGGTATCACGATATTTTTTCTTGCTTCTAGGATTACTCATATTAATATCATTTGTAGAGCTACTTCTATGTCTTTTTCCATTTTTTTGTGTATTATCATCGTTATCATCATTATTTTTGCTTCCTTCTCTAAGTAAATTGATAATAAAGTCTAATCTTTTCTTTCTCCATTCTTCTAAGTCTGAAAAATCGAGGTTATTAGTAGAACTCCTATTATTATTTAACGGTATAAGTGACATACTATTATCGTTAATAGTGAGATTTACATTAGACCCTGAATTATCGATAAGAGGATTAATGAAAAAGAAAGTAATCAAATTGCCGGAATTATCGATATCATTGTTTCTGTTGTCTCGTGGCATCTTTTATATATTATGAATAGATTTAAAGATAAATTGAAATCTATTATAGCGTAACATCAGATGCAAACTAACAACATGGACAAACAAATCGCAGTTAAAAACGCTATTAATTATAGTGCCTACATTGAAGAACCATGGGGTGTTATTGGTTCCTACTTTGATGGTAAGCATCTTGATCAATTGGTTCGTCATCAAATTGAATCATATAATGATTTCGTGACTTATCAGATACCAAAAACTATCTCTATGTTTAATCCTGTTCACATAAAATCTGAAAAATGTTTGGATGAAAAGACAGGTAAATACAATTTAGAAATGTATATAACTTTTGATAATTTCAGTACATATAGACCACAAATCCATGAAAATACTGGTGCTATCAAGTTAATGTTTCCTGCTGAAGCTCGCTCGAGAAACTTCACTTATGCATCTAATATGACTGTTGATATGAATGTCAAATATATTGTAAGAAGTGGCGAAGATCTTAGCTCTGAACAAACATTCTATAAAAGTCTTCCTAAGATTCACATTGGAAAACTACCAATTATGTTAAAATCATGTGTTTGTGTTCTCAAGCAATACAGTCATGTACCTAATACTGTAACTGGTGAATGTGAAATGGACCCTGGTGGATATTTCATTATTAATGGCTCTGAGAAAACCTGTTTAGGTCAAGAACGGGCTGCTGAAAATCTAGTTCAGTGTTTTAATGTAGAAAAAAATAATAACAAATGGGCTTGGTGTGCTGAAATTAAGTCTGTTCCTGATTTTAAATGTATTTCACCAAAGCAGATTAATATGTATATTACATCTAAGAACAATGGTTTTGGTCACAGTATGCTTTTGCAGATACCTAGAATTAAGGCTCCTATTCCTCTATTCATTGTGTTCAGAGCTCTAGGAGTGGTTACAGATAAAGACATTTGTCAACATGTTGTTCTCAATGTAGAAGATCGACTTGAAGAAAAAGAAACTATTAGAATGCTTGATGCAATGAAAGCTTCTATTGTTGATGCAAGTAATTATCTAACACAAGAAGCATGTGTACAATTCATTACAAATCATGCTATGTATACTCCTTTGAATATGGATAAAGAAACTGGTGCACTCAAAAAAAGAGAGTTTACAGTAGATGTTTTGAATACAGATCTGTTTCCTCATTGCAAAACTATGAAACAGAAGATTTACTTTCTTGGATATATGACAAATCAGCTATTGCGTGCTAGTTTTGGATGGCAAGATCCTGATGATCGTGACTCTTATCTTAACAAGCGGATTGATCTTACTGGAACTCTTCTCAACAATCTTTTCAGAAATTATTTCAATAAGCTAGTAAAAGATATGCAGAAGGCAGTAGTTCGTGAAATTAATAATGGTTCATGGAGATCAACTGAAGATTATGGTAATATTATCAACATGACAAATATTTACAAAATTGTTAAACCAACAACCATTGAAAATGGTATTAAAAGAGCACTAGCAACAGGTGATTTTGGTATAAAACAAAGCTCTAGTAACAAAGTTGGTGTTGCTCAGGTACTAAATCGGCTCACTTATATTTCCAGTTTGAGTCATCTTCGTCGTATCAATACTCCTATTGACAAAAGTGGTAAGCTTGTTCCTCCTCGCAAACTACACAGCACATCATGGGGTTATCTTTGTCCAGCAGAAACTCCAGAAGGCCATAGTGTTGGTGTTGTAAAGAACCTTAGTTATATGACTCATGTAACTATTCCTTCTAACAGTGCAGCTCTTTATGATTTTACAGAACCATACATTACACCGTTTGAAGATCTTGAATTAGATCATACTACATTAAAACAAGGAGTCAAGGTATTTGTAAATGGTTGTTGGCTAGGTAATGCACAAGACCCTCTTGCTCTCTACAAAGATCTAAAGAAAAAGAAACACAAAGGGATTATTAATATTTATACATCTATAATATTTGATATTGCTAGAAAAGAAATAAGAATATGTAATGAAGCAGGAAGACTAACGAGGCCTGTTCTGCGTGTTAAAAATAATGAAATCATATTGAATAAAGATCATATTACAGCTTTAAATAGCAAACAAGCCCTTTGGGAAGATCTTTTGACAGATCTAAAGTTTGATGATGCTGTAATTGAATATATTGACCCTGCTGAACAAAATCTTAGTATGATTGCTATGAAGCCGGCTAAGTTGACACAAGAACATCAAAGTAAGATATTCAAGTTTACCCACTGTGAAATCCATCCTAGTACATTATTTGGTATTCTTGCATCTTGTATTCCATTTCCAGAGCATAATCAATCTCCTAGAAATACATATCAATGTGCTATGGGTAAACAGGCTATGGGAATGTATGTGACTAACTTTGATACTCGAATGGATAAAACTGCATATGTCATGACGTATCCAATGCGTCCTCTAGTAGATACACGTATCATGAATCTAATTGAACTTAATAAGATTCCTTCTGGATGCCAGGTTGTTGTTGCTATTATGACACATTCTGGATATAACCAGGAAGATAGTATCTTGTTTAATCAAGGTTCAATTGATCGTGGGCTATTTCAAGCTACTATATATCATACTGTCAAGGATGAAGACAAAAAAGTCCATGGTGACGAAGAGATTCGCTGTCGTCCAGACAAAACCAAAACTAAAGGTATGAAATATGCAAACTACGATAAAGTAAATGACCAAGGGGTAATTCCTGAAAACACAAGACTTGAAAATCGTGATATTCTCATTGCAAAAGTTCTACCTATTAAAGAAGCTAGGAATGATCATACTAAAACTATTAAATATGAAGATCAGAGTAAAATGTACAGAACTACAGAAGAATGTTATGTGGATAAAAATCTGATTGAAAGAAATGGCGACGGTTATAACTTTTGTAAAGTACGTGTTAGAACTGTTCGTAAACCAGTGATAGGGGATAAGTTCTCTAGTAGGCATGGACAAAAAGGTACTATAGGAAATATTATACCAGAATCTAATATGCCATTTACTAGAGATGGGTTAAAGCCAGATATAATCATCAACCCTCATGCTATCCCTAGTCGTATGACTATTGGTCAGCTGAAAGAGACTCTTCTGGGCAAAGTATTACTAGAACTGGGATTGTTTGGTGACGGTACTAGCTTTGGTGAACAAGATATTAAGGATATACGTAAAGAACTTCTTAAAGTAGGATTTCATTCTAAAGGAGAAGAAGTTATGTATAATGGTCTAACTGGCGAACAGTTGGAAACAACTGTCTATATTGGTCCAGCCTTCTATCAGAGATTGAAACATATGGTTTCTGACAAGATGCATAGCCGTAGTTTTGGTCCTAAAGTAAATCTTACTCGCCAGCCAGCAGAAGGTAGGTCACGTGATGGTGGTCATAGATTTGGTGAGATGGAAAGAGATTGCATGTGTTCGCATGGAGCAGCAAGATTTACAAAAGGACGACTATATGACGCATCTGATGCTTATAGTGTTAATGTTTGCAGAAAGTGTGGTATGATTGCCGCATATAATAATGAAAAACATGTTCACATTTGCAATCAGTGTGATAATCGAACAGACTTCTCATATGTTGAGCTTCCTTATGCTTGTAAATTGATGTTTCAAGAATTAATTACTATGAATGTTGCACCTAGAATTATGACCAAATAAATTGTTATCTTTAGAAAAATATAATTTTTTATCGTGTAACTATATATAGTATGTCTGGAAATGCAACATCAAGCAAATTAGGAGGCGGCGTAGCTGGATTTCAACCAACATTATTAGGTGGTGGAGCCAATGGAAATAGTGGTTCAGGTATGGTAGGAAGTAGCGAACGCGGAATGTCACGAAATATACTTCGTCAAGCCATGGGTAGAACTCTTTGGCTTAAATCAGCTACTGGTTCTGTAGGCGCTATTAAAGCAAGTCCATTTCGTGTAGCTATGAATGCTGGTGATATTAGAGGTACAGTAAATGAAGGTCCTCTTCCACAATTACCAGCACCTACTCAAGTAAATGGTCCTATGGTCAACAAACAACAAAATAAAGGTGATACAGTAAATAGTGGTAATGCAGCTTTTACTGGAAATCCTAAATTCGTATATGATGGATCCGATTATACACGATATAAAAAAATGAAAGCTAAGCTTAAGACATATAATGATCAAAGTTTTGGTGGTTCTAATAATGGATCATACTCTTTCTTGATGAGAGTACGTGGTTAAATACATTCATTATTTATTTTCTTTTTTTAATACATAATGAATAAGGTTCTTGTTGAGTTCTTAGGTACACTATTTTTCCTTTATGTGATTATTGCTACTGGTAACGCTCTTGCCATTGGTGCTGCTCTTGCTATTGCTATTATGGTTGGAGGAAAGATTTCTGGAGGTAATTTCAATCCTGCTGTTACTATTATGATGGCTGTTGCTGGTAAGCAGCCAATGAGTGAGGTTGTCCCTTACATCCTTGCACAAGTAGCTGGTGGTTTAGCAGCTTTCGAGCTTTCTAAACGCGTTAAACTTTAAGAGAATTATTATATTATTTTTTCGCACATTATAATATAATATGCCACACGGTACAAAAAAAAGAAGCACATGCAGTTCTAAAGGAGGAACAAGAAAACAAAGAGGCGGATTCCCTGGTTTTTCAGCATTTACAAGTGCAGCTAAACAAGCTGCCAAACAAGCTGCTGAACTTAAGAAGTCAGTTAACGCCAAGATTGATAAGCATCTCGATAAAAATCCAACATTGAAGAGTGGCTTAAGTAGCGCTCGTTCAGTAGCGGCCAGCGGCTTAAGTAGCGCTCGTTCAGCAGCACAAGGCGTTACCCAACGTGTAACCGCAACTGGATCTCAAATGATGAATTCAGACCATGCCCGGGACATCAAAAAACATATGAGTGATGTACATACATCATTGAAAAATGCTGCTGCTGCTACTTCAGCCGGTGCTGCTAGCGCAGCAAGAACAGCAGCTAGAAACGCACTTAATGCAGCTATTATTAAATACGAAAAGGTTTTCGGCAATGATGCAATGTTAACAAAGATGAAAGATTTACTTGCTCATCAGGTTCTTAATCCAAATGCAAATGCAAATATGGGTGGACGCAAGAAGCACGGACACAAGAAACGCGCACACAAAAAGCGTCATGCTACTAAGAAGCGTAGACACAAGAAGCGTCATGCTACTAAGAAGCGTAGACACAAGAAGCATAGAGGTTCTAGAAAACGTCGTGGAGGAGCCCCTTGCCCTTGCAATGCATAAATCAAATAATTTCGTAAACATAATATGAAATTATTTATATTTTTTTAGTAAACATTTTCATTAAAAGATAAATACCAAACACCCCTAGAGCACTGTAGTATATTTTTACTAATGTATCATTTGGAAAAGCAGATCTGTCAATAGTAGAGAAAGCTTCTTGGCAGCTTCTTCCTGTAACAGGATTTTTTCCATCTTGAAACCAGCAAGCATTCATATTCTTAATATCTGTTGTTGTTACATAAGCGGTATCAGTAGATCTAACATTTTTTGAATCAACAGTTTCCATAGTTAAAGACTGACATTCAGGTTCATTGCCAATCATAAAAGCTTGAAATATAGCCATAGGATTGAGTTGACCCATATCACTTAACACACCAGGGATAAGACCTTCAAGAGTTGAAAAGTTAGATCCTGTCATTGAACTAATAAAAGGAATTGTTCCATCAGGGATATTATTAATATATAATGCACGTTCAACTTTTTCACCTGTTTCTTTATCTTTACATTTTGCACCAGTTCTCATGAAAAACTTATTACCTAAAGGTCCACCAGTTGCAGAAGCTTTTCCTCTACCAGTAGCTAAAACTTCTGTATAAGCAATAAGACCTCCAATATTCTTACTAATTTTATCTCCTCCAGCTCCCATTCCCATTTGGTCGGGAGAATTAATATATTTATAATATGGATAATCAGGACCTAATACTGATTCTTCAAGACCATTCAAATCATTTAAAGCTTGACTAAAAAAGTTACTCATTATTAACTATAATAACAGGATAAATTATTTTTTGTTATTATAATTATCTACTTTCTGTAGATCCATTACCACTATTAGCTAACTTTTCTTGTGTTTTACTATCAGGTACATTTTTAGCTTGATCAGCAATTTGTTGATTAATTTTATTTATCATATAACTATTACTTTCTACCTGTTTATTCATAGCATCATATTGATTAGTTAGGTCAGTTACTTTACTCATTTGTTCTTTAAGTGTTTTTATTTGTGCACTATTATCCATTGCCATTTGGAGAGGATCTTTTGAACAAGATGAGCTATCTTCATCACTACTTCCAGTGGCACCTTCTATTATTTTTGGGCTAAAGCATTTTATCAATTGATTGATTATTAAACCAGCTATAAATAATGAAATTATAACGAAGACCAGTTTTATCATTATATATTGAGAAGCTATTATTTTCTGAGAATACTATATAGAATGTTTTTTACAAATAGTAGTGGAAGATATCAACCATATAGAACTTGGAAAAGCGGAAATGGAACATATGCAGCCAGACCAGGGTGGTCTAGACCTATTCCTGATAGTAATCTATTAAATCCAGCTCCAGGTAAAGCAAATCCAATAAAACACTGGAGAAAACAACTACAACCATACAATAATACTAGCAAAACTGGTGTGAATATTCCATTTAATGCTCCTGGATCAACGGTGTATTTAGGAGTTAACAGTGATGACTGCAATTGTTTAGATAATCAAACAGGTACAGGTGAAGTAGTAAATATTACAGATAATAAAAATGTTATATTTCAAAATGGTCATTATGAAGTTGGTCCTAATGGAAGCAGAGTATGTATTACATGTAATCCAGAGGCAAATATTATTAAATCTGGTTTAACAGAAAAATCAATTAATCCTGTAGATGCAAATACTCAACCACAAAAGAAGTTTAGTTTTTCAACTAAGCAGTATCTTAAACAAAAGTGCAAGACATATGAACAACGTCTATCAGGAACCCAAATTGCAGGAGTTAATTATACAGCTAATTATAATAATGCAAACAAGGGACCTCAAACCCTTCAAGCATCTAGCTGCGGAGATTGTCCAGGTGATACTCAAGTATTAATTATTAGAAAACCTAGTAATAGACAATTTGGTGTACAAGGTGCGGTTGACTCATCGTCACGAATCCAACGTCTTAAAATGAATACAATTAATAAAGCTGCTGCTAGTTTGAAATCGGAATATGGTTCTGCGGCAGCAAATGCTGCAAAATATACCTCTACTGGTGCAACACCTTATTTTGTTAAATCTAAAGTTAATTCTTGGCCGGCAAATACAGCACATCATAGAGATGGTAATAAAACTATATGCGATTGTGATTAATTGCATATCATAGTTCTAGTAATTGACATTTTTGTTATTACATAAAAAAAGGCACCAATTAATGCAGTTTGAACAATAGCAAAACATGTATTTTTAAGTCTCTCACAGTTAATATTAAAGGGAGGCAAATTATCAAAAAGTTCATCAAAATCTTCTTGTGACGGAGAATATGGAGCAACCATTTTATTATTAATAAACAATAAAATGGAGTTTTTATGTCAAATTACTTAGAGATTATAATGGAAAATTATTATAATGTCTAAAAAAGACCGTTCAAAGAAACGGAAAGAGAAAAAAGAAAAGCAACAACCGGTTTATAGAACAAAAGAAGAGAGAATTGCAGAGATAAAACCAATTTTAAGTAAACTTAGTGAACTTCAGCTTAATCCAGAATATGAACCAATTAAAAAACTTTATGTGGAAATAAAGAGATATATTCAAGAAGGCGAAAGAATAGAACTCAAAATACCATTTCCTGAAATAGGAAGAAAAATACTTGGTGTCTTAGCAACTAATGTAAGAGAGCAAGTTTGGGTAAAATTAGAAAAAAACTAAAAGATAATATTATCACTAATCCATTTTTTCATTTGGTTATTGATATCTAACATAATTTTATTATAACCTTCAATATAATCTCTGTAGCACGCAGGATTATGTTTTAATAAAACCATTGTGTGTTGTAAAATAGAATAATGAGAAACTTTATATAATTTAACTACTTTTTTAAATACTTCATCTATATCTGTTTTTTTTCCTTTATTTTCATCATTTTCCATATCAAATGCATCAGGTTTATCTATCATTGATTTATACATTCTTAGAGTCTGGGTTAAATGACTACTATCTGCTTTGTTATATGTTTGAATTAGTTTTTCAATACCACATTTACTTAGATTAATTAATTCATCAAATAATTTTTTCCCTTTTCCTTCTTCTAAAAAACCATAAAAACTATGAAATCGTTTAATTACACCAAACAAATATATCAAATCTTCTTTTTTATCTAGATAATAAGATCTAGATATTGTTTGACCCCATCCAGGCTCTTGTATATATAAAATATTATCACTAATAGATAATTTACTCCCCACAGGACAGTATGATAAAAATGCTAATTGAGAAATAGCCTGTAAAGGCTCTAATATCATTTCAAATCTTTCTTTTGAGCGGTCAGAAATAAGAGCATTATATAATACTTTAATGGTCTCCATATTATATAATTTAAAACTGGCTTTTTTATGTTCTTTCGCAATCAAGAGTTTCTTTTGATGCACTATTGCTTCGACTTCTTCCACTAAGAAAAATATTTGTTGATATAGTCATCTTATTAAAAGGTTGCTTGTACTTCTGACACCATGAAATACATTTTTGAATATGTGCCTTTTTCATGTTTTCAATCTTATCATAATTATTGCAATCAATTAAACTCAATGTGTGAGAAATACATTCTATTTGTTGCTGACCAAATATTGCATTATATTCTTCTATTCTATTTGTTATTACGTATGGAATATCAAAATTAAATAGTCTCAGCAAATATTTGTCTTTATTATCTTCAAAACTTTGTAATACATGATATAACGATATTACAAGTTGTTTCGTTTCTGTTAATCTAAATCCTTTACAAACAATATACTTTTCTGAATTAGCATACCTACTTGTATGAGGTTTGCTAAAATAAACTTGATCATAAAGCATGCTTAATAAATATAACATATCAATAGATGCAGGTGTAAAAGTATCAAACATCTTTATGAAAAAACTACCTCCTTTCTTCTGACAAGCAATAGCAAAAGATATCTGTGAAAGTATAAGTTTCAAACTTACTAATTCTTGATGATTAAAGTCTGTCGTGAAATCAAACCCACCATCAGCAGTTACTATATCACAGCTATTATGATGTACTTGATACATATTTCTTAGATTTTCAGGATCCATTATATCACCTGTTCCAGATGAACCAGTTTCAATAATAACATTATCATGTTTTTTAAGAAATGCTTGTGATTTTTTCCATCCTGGTACACTATGATCATCATCATCTACAAGTGTAATTCCATAATACTTATCTTTCATATTTTCACGTAGATTTGCGATCGCTTCTATGAAACCTCCTGGTCCCTCCGCTAAGTGGTATGTTTTACAATTATCCGGCAAATCATCAAGTAGTTTAAAACATTTACATATTTCTATCATTTTAAAATATGATCTAGATAATGGCTTAGTTTTACAAATAGAATATTTTGCTCCAGGTATTACACTATGTATGTATTCATATGGATTGGTATATTTTTTATATTTATCCCATTCGTGTTGTTTCGTATCAATCTGTGCTTTGATTTTTGACAAATATCCACTCAAAGTTTTGTTAATCACTATATTATTTTCGTTACTATTATATGTTTGTTCCACCAAAGCAGAAATATTAGAATTATATGGTATACTTGGCAATAAAAAATAGCTCATTGTCGTTATTTAATCATAATGGATAGTATTTATGTCCTTTATGATTTAAAAGCATCGATTAATTAAATAAATCACTTTTTCTTGGGATTTTGCTTCAATTTTAACTTCTTTTTTAGTTTCTTTGGTTTCTTTTTCTGTGCTTTTACTATTTCTTGAAGAGCTTCGACTGCTTCAGCTGTTTCATCTGCAACAATCTCTTGTTCAATTTGTGTGTTACCCATGAGTTTATTAGCTATTTGTTTTGCATCAACATCATGAGTCTTTTTATACACAAAGTAGTTGTTCAAGAATGAGATTGTCTCTTCGCCTATAGTCATATCAACAGCTGTTCCATACTCATTTTTTGCTCTTCTATTACGTTTAATTTCTTCTTTCATATTTCCATATAGTTCTCTGAATGATCCCCTTCCAGCAGGTAATCCTAGATCTTTTGCTTCATCTCTAGTAATCTGTGTAAATCCATAATTTTCCATAAGTCTATCTAAATATTCAAAATTAACTAGATACTCGCGGAAAGTTTTATTAATAGACTCTTGATAGACATCAATAGAATAACCTAGTGAACTAGCATCAGGTTTAAACTCACTTCTGTCATATCTTTTTGTTACCTCCCATATTTTTTTTTCGTCTTGCATGATTTGTTTACTTTCATTTTGGGATTGTGCTTTAAGCATTGAAAACACCTTTGAACCATCATAACTAGTACCGATAAAGTATCCTCCAACTTTTGTTGTTTCACTCACATTTCTTAGGAAATTATTAAGTGTCTGTAGATTTTCAAACATGTAGTGAATTGCAAACTGAATAGAGCAAATATCAAATCCACTTGACCCGATACCATATTGTTTATAAACACCCTTTCCTAGCTCCGCTTCATTCTTAGCTCCTTTTCCAAAAACAGCTTTAGTTATCATCTTATCTTTATCAGTAAATACTCCGTCTCCATTTCTAATATTAACCGATGAGTTCCCACTGACAAATAATGCGGTTGGCATTCTCTTGAACTTTTTACGATAATTCAAATATCTGGCACAAGCACCATCCAAACGATTTTCAATATTGTCTCTAGCAATATCTACTCCAAATACAAATCTCAATTTTGCATCAATCCATTTTGACATATCACCTGCTTTTCCAACTGCAAGATCTATTAATGTATTTCCTCTTACTGCCACTGAAGTAATAAGTTTACGTTTCACATACAAGTTATGGAAATCACGAAGAGCTCTTGTTGAATTGCTATTAGTAACTCGATTATAGTAAACATCATCATCACCTAATTCATCGGGAATATCTTCACCAGTAGTTAGCATTTCTACACTAATTGGATTATGAATTGTATGCCAATTGCTATTTGCAACATGATATGCATTACCATAATTTTTTCCACCTGAACGAAAATCAGCTGTTTTATCATATCTTACTCTAAGAGGTATCCATCTCCATCCTTCATCACGTGTAGCATCATACCTGAACTCTACAATCATATTATCTTCAACAACTTCTTTTTCTTCTGAAAAGATAACCTTATCTCCGCCACCAATATCTTCAAGGATAAGGTTGCATATACCACCTTTTTCATCCGTAGGATTTGTTGGAAAGAACTGCATTGGTCTATATCCTTCATCATCATCAGGATTAGATGCATCAGGCACATCATCATCAATAACATTTTTACAAGGGTTTACATAACCGTGCTTTGCTTCATCAAATCCTACACGCAATATAGCTGTTTTGTATTGTGTTATTTGACTTGTTGAACTTACATCTGTTCCTGCTTCAAATACACTTTTAATTTCTTCTTGCCCATCACTTGATTTTTGAATAGTGACAAGGAAATCTATTGTGTTATACTCAGGTGGCTTCCATTTAAAAGAGTGTGCCCACGTGGTTTTTATTGGTTTATATGTAGTTTCGCCAATAGTATTGCCGCCAACACCCATCTTTGACGGTGTGAAAATCAAACCGTCTGTTTCATATTCAAATACACCACTATTTACTCTATTAAGTAGATAATTACATGCTTGAAATATTGATTGACGTTCATTGCTAGCATAAAATGTCTTAAACTCGAATCTCATAGGAGAAGGATTACCTTTAACTACACTTGTTGCTTTCATTCCATTAATAACTTTTGTAAGAAGAGGGAATCTGAAATTATTCTCATTATCACCTGCACTGGGCATAAAACCTAGTGTTCTCTTATCGACTTTTTTTAGATAATAGAGATCAAAAGCTGCATATAGATTTATAAAAGTTCCATTTTTGTCATGTGTAATATGTTCACCATCAATAAGTGTATCAAATAAGTCTTCATTTGTTGTTTTTGCTCCAGTGAATTGAACATCCATATTTGTAGTTAACAAATAGATTTTACCTGTAGAATCAATAAACATCATCTTTCTTTCTCCATCAGCTTTATCTGTTACAGTATATTCATTTCTAATATTTGGAATAACAGAATCATCATTTATTGGTGCTATATTTTGCACCTGAAGCGTATAAGAAGAAGGGCCGACGAAGTTTTTTGGATAAACTCGTGCTCCCTCCCTATATTCATCTTTCCAGAGAAGTTGCATATAATTATTGAGTACACCATTTTGTTTAATATAAGAGATTGGATAATTAGATTCTTGCATACCTGAAAGTATGTACCGAATCATTTTTCTCATTACAGGAACCAATGCTGCTTCACTAGAATAACTTGTACCAGGTCCAACCCTATTATTATTAACTTCAAACTCTACTTCATAAGACTCAGGTGCAGTAACAACTCTTGCTTCGTCAAATGTATATGTTGGCTTCATATACCTGCCATCTCTTGCAGATTCTTTCACAATACTTATATCTGCTTCAATAGGAAGTTCTCGATGGTAAAACTTATGACGATGAATAAATCGAAATATCTTCTTATTATCTTTCCATGAACCTACCATCGCTTGTGTTGCACGTGTATTTGTGAGATCTTTTTCTACACTAAGAGCTGCACGAAAGTTATAATCAGCAACATCGTATGACCTAACATCAGACTCTTCTATTTTCATAGGCATTTTCTGAATAAACTTAACATGTCTTTTATCATAAAGCTCTTGAATATCATTGCTTTTACAGTATTCAGAAATGTCACCTAATCCATTAATTTCAGCTCTTATTCTAGATATACGCGTAACACCTGTTTTGCTATCTGTATATTCACTATTAATTCTTAGATGATATTCACTGTTCTGTAATACGAATCCTACTGATAAAAGCTTTTTAATTATATTATCCTGTTGGATTTTGGTAATCCGTTTCATTCCTCTCCCAGTACCAAAACGTACTTCCATTTCTGCAACGCCATCTCTAGCATTACGAAATACGTTTTCTAAATATAATTTTGTTAAATTATCTAAGGTTTGTTGAGGCTTTTCTTCAGACATATTGTATATATATCTTGAGGGATTATATTTATCTCAATTTTTCAAGCATTTGTACTATTTCTTCATATAGTGCCTTCTTTGTTTTTGATTTGTTATTATCATCTTTATTTTTGATTGCTAATTTACTTGCTATTTCATGAATATCTGTAACACTATAATAACTTATTCCTCTAATTGGTTTAACTATATCCACGCAAAAATGTTTTTCTTTTATAGACTGTATTATTTTGTCGTCTGTTTTTAGATGCATCTCAATCAAACCTTTTTCTCCTAATTCAATTAATGTATAACTACTTCCATAATTAAAATCATAAAACATATTTTCATGCTTGTAAATAATACTTTTTTCATAAACATAACACAGTGCTTGCATTGTTTTAATATTAATTGTTTTTCCATTAATAAGATTATCTTCTATATCAACAATTTTCATTTTCATTGCTTTCATCTCAGACTTCTTTTTACGAAAAATCTCAATTGTTTTAAACTTGAAATCTTTTTCAATAGAAAAAAGATTACTTTGTGCCATATTATATTCTTCCATTCCTTTAAAAATAACATAGAAACACCAGAATAATTTATCTCGCTGTTGTGGTTTAAAAGTTTCTATATTTGGCTTTCTTAAAACATGTTTTTTTATTTTAGATTTTACTGAACGTTCAGTTTTTGCTTCAATAAATCTTGTCCATTTACATAGGTTCTCTTCGTAGAACATATATTCCCTCATTTTATTGAAAGTATGTTCTTTATTTGTTTGATGTGACATATTAGACATTAGTAGATACTATACTGTTCTCTTTAATATCTTTGAAATATTCTTCCTCCAGACGTTGTTTCTCTTTTTCAATTGAGCTCAAAGTTTTCTGTTGTTCATTTACATATTTACAATAATCTCGCAAAGAAGAAATAATTTCTTCTGAGCAAGATGTTAGATTAATAAAAGTGCCATTTTGATTTTCATTCAATGTTACAGAGCTATTTTTTTTTAAAAGTCGTAATACCTCAACTTGATGATATTTTGACATTTTTTCTATTTCTTCTTTCAATTCACGCAGTGACATATATGTATGTATATGTTTACTTACTCTTTATCTTATTTTTATTACTTGATTTTAAGTTTTGGTTTCTTCTTACCATACTTCTCTGCCTTATCTTCAATGAGTTCTGCAATAATGGAAATATATTTATCATTTAATTCATATCTTTGACCGATTACTCTAGCTTTAATCTTATCGCCAACTTTTACTTTCGAAAATAGCTTGTTTGTGTAATGATGATCTCTTGCAATAAAGATAATTACAGGAGATGGTTCTTCGTCTACTTCAGCTTTAATTCCTGCTGATTCTGTAATACTTTTTGCAATACAACTAATATGCATACCTTCAACTGGGCAACAAACTTGACATTCAATAACTACCTCAAATACAGCTTCTGCACTATGAAGCTCGCCACTTGAATAACTAACTACACGAGTTGATCCAGGCTTGATAAAACCTTCTACAATACATTTTCCTTCTATATTATTTGCAACTACGCGTTCAAGTGTTTGTTTAATATTATCACCTACATTTGTCATAGGAATAGATACACGGTTTGTAATCATCATGGGCGTATAAATACCCAAAGTACGACTACGACGAGTTTTCTTTATAGCAGGTTTCTGTTGAGCAGCAGTGTCTGACATTATAGTTATTATAATATCAGACTATATTATTTAAGTTTGTTCAATTTTTCCTTTATTTAATATTCTATATCCGATTTATTTACCACTGAAGCTTCACCTGGTGTTAAAAACCACCTTTTATTTCCCTTTCTATTTTGATCAAATATTCTCAACATTAACTCTGTAACAACACAAATCTCTAATTGCGATTCTTTTGCTTTTTTCTCATATATTTCTTCTCCTGCAATAGCATTCAATTTTTGAATTGCACCTATTTTACTTCCTTGATCACATCTAGCACCTGTATTTCTACTTTTTGAAACATCTCTTATTTTAAAAACCATATAACTTTTTTTAAATAGTACCATAAATCCTATTAATGTGTTTAATTTCTCTCTCATAGGAATTATTGAGGTTACTATCTTAGCTATATTATCTCTTAAGTCTTGATAGTCTAGAGGCTGTGCAATTCCCCACACTCTTGGTGTAGCTTTATTTGCAGCAATCAATTTTTGTTTCCCACCTTCTTGCAACAATATTCCTGTTGTACCGCTATTAGTCATTTCCTGTTGTGTGAAATATTCTTTAATAATTAATTCTAATGGAGACAAATCTGTATTAGATTCGATATAGTTAATTAATTCCAAAGTCTGAGAAAATCTCAAACTTTCTATCATATGATATACTATCATCTTATCAATCATTGATTTATCAAAACCTTTGTTAACTAAAACAGGTAATGCATGACTGCAAAATTGATACCAATCGTCTGCCTTTGCTTCTAATTCTTGTGGTTGCTGTGTTATATTGAAATCATCTTGCATTTTTGAAACAATTAGTTGCCCAGGATTACCAGCAGCTACTTTTCTGCCTTTCTTTTTATCAATTTTAATTACTGCTTCAGTTACTTCTTTTGGTACATCAAAAATCAATTTATTGCGTTTATATTGAATAGGAACACTCCTATCATATATTGAAATATTAGATTCAGTTAATTCTAATGGTTGAAATAAGTAAAGATCACCTATATTAATTAATCTACCTAATCTACCGAACTTATCACTTATATATTCGTTTTTATCATCAATTAATTGAGTTAGAGCAGCATTAATTTGCAAAATAGGATAATTTTTAACAGCGTTAATTTCCATTATCAATCTATCTTTTTTGTAATAAAATCTCTCTATAAAGAGTTGTCTAATCCTAGAAGTTATCTTATCAACGTTCATCATAATGAAGTTTTCGTTATATGTGTCATATCTAATATCATCTTCACTAATATTTGCATCCGGCATACATTTATATGAACATTTCTCTTGGTAATCACATGTTGAAGAAAAAGGTCGATCGCCGACTTGATATTCAATTGATTTTCCAGTAGACAATTTTTGTGTTACAGTTCTATTCATATCTTGGATAGTAAAACCAGTTTGATCATAATTCAATAAACAGTCAACTGCTACTTCTTTCAATAATCTACTTACAGCACCAATTTGTATTGATTTTAATTCAGCTAATCTATAAACATAAAGATCTGCTGCTTCTTCCCTGACATTTTCAACTAAAGAACCATACAAATATAATTCTACATTTCTCATTAAAAATGGAAGTAATTTATGACTACATGTTCTAACTGCTCTACCAATGATTTGTTCTATTCTATTCATGTTATACCATGGATCTAATATATGTACTTGTCTAATAAACTTAAAATCTAATCCTTCTGATCCAGCTTGAGAAATTAATATGACTTTTACTTTACTTCCATCAAAATTATCAGGCGAAGTTGCCAAATCAACATCTTCTTTATTATTTGGTGAAAGAAGCTTATCACCACTAATCATAATATAAGACGCAGCGGTAAAGTTTTCTGAAACTTCACTTTTTGGTTTCATTGTTCTAGCATCTATTGTTTCAATAGGTTTCTCTTTGAAGAGGGATTTTCTTCCCCCTCCTCTAATTAATCCCATTTCCTCAAGAGCTAAAGCAATAGGAACTAGACCACCCTCAATATACTGACTGTATATTAATACTACTCCTTCTGAGTTTTTAATCTTTTCGCAAATATTTTTTATCTTTCCACTGTATTTACCTATTTGATCAAGAGAGAAAATACGACCATAATTATCAGTTTTATATTCATAATCACCTTTAAACGAAGATGTATCTTTATATTTCATTATTCTAGACATGCCTTCTTTTCCAACTAGATCGCGTGCATCTAGCTCAGATCCTTCCGTAGTTAGTCTTTCATCAGGAAAAACCATATTTAATGCTTCTAGTGGTCTTTGTAAAAGAGTATATCCAAAAGCTTCCATATTTTCAAAACTAGGCATTTGTCTATTCCCGCCAAAATCACCGGCTTTGAGTCTATTTATAATGTAATTATACCCTAATTGTTGATATTCTCCTACTTCAGTTAAAAATAATGAAAGCATTTGAATTGGTTGTACTATAGGTTTACCGTTTAATTGTAAACTAGGTTTTGGTTTATTTTGAAATGTATTTTCTGGAGAAAAGGTATCAGGCCACATTCTAAATGGGAAAGTATATGGATTCTCCCCTCTCACAAATGAAACATAACCAGTAGCTTTTCTAGCAAGAAGATTTTTCCCTATAGGTTCTCCATCACTAGATACCTTGAAGCTGCCATCGGCATTAAATACATCTCGAGAACTCATTATAGAACGTCTATCATTAGAGTTTAATAGATTGATAAGCCATATAACTTCTTTATACGTATTATACATTGGTGTAGCTGACAGTAATAGTAATCTTAGATTAGGTACATTTTCAACTAATTTTGTTAGTTCTACTGCGACCCGTTTATCTTTATTGTCATCTGTCATTCTAATGTTATGAACTTCGTCAATAATGATTAATCTGTTTGAAAAGAATCTATTTAATTTTAATTTTACTAATTTTTCTCTCTTGTCAGCAGAGATATCACTGCCTATCTCTGATTTTTTTCTAATATAATTTGCAAACTCTATATAACCTAGAAATAAATACGAGGTATTGATAATTCTTTTTACTTGTGATACGACCTTTTCTTTTGTTAATCCTTTCATATTCATTGGATTTATTTCACTTAAAAACTTATTTCCAGTACAAGCTCTTATATTCCAGACACCTGTTTTCTTCCATTCTTTTTCATCTAATTGATTAGCATCAAATAATTGTTTTTTGAAATTAGTTTGAACATTAGGTGATGCAACAACTATAATTCTTTTTGATATACCTACTTGTTTCATGTAATCACGCATTTCTTCACCTACACTAATTGCAGAACATGTTTTTCCGCTACCTAGACCATGATATAAAAGTAAACCGTTATATGGTGTTTGAAAAGACATAAAGTTTCTTACAAACATTTGATGTGGAGCAAGTTCAAACTCAGCATTACATATCTCATCAGATACTTCTTCTATATCTTTATCTGATCGTTTACCTACATATTTGGTATCTGAAAACTCTTTACGTGTAGCTATTTTAACATTGAATTGAGGATCATCTAATGATGGATATAAGTAATTATAATTCCCTTCTATGCGAGATATTTCTTCACGATTTTCCATTTCAAGTGTATTTAATCTTTCATTAGTTTTTGAATTATCTTCATCAATGATTATTTCTTCTTGCGTTTTTGTTTTTGATGACATCTATATATAATCTAAGAACATAATCTATATTTGGTTAACAATGTATTTATTTTCTTTAGCACTTCCTTTTTTTCTAAATTATATGGTCTTATCTTTTCTAGTGCTTCATCATATGATAGCCAACTAATCTTGCTTACCTCAGATTTTTGATAATTACCATTTCCTACAACATTCTTCATTTCAGCCAAATAATAACAATGCTTATAAGATTTGTAGTTTGATCCAGTAAATATTTCTTCGTATGGCATAACATTTTGAACTACACTTAATGAAGACACTGGGTACCCTGTTTCTTCTTCAAACTCTCTTAAAGCACAACTTAAATCTTTTTCTTGATAATTTCGTCGCCCTTTTGGAAAACCCCACTCTGGTTCATGCCAATTCTTTTCGCTATTGTCAATAATGTCCTTTAATGTAAATGAATCTCCTCCTATATTGATACCATTAGTTAGTTCAGACAGCTTTTCTCTTGATACTCTTTCTTCTCCTCTGTATTGAATACCAATATTCTCACCCCATAAGTTTTTCCATAAATCATCAAATGTATTATTCATTATTCTTTCCTTCTCAATATTTGTCATTTCAGAAAATATGTGTTCTATGTATGTTTTATTATTTAATGGATATTTACCTCTCATAAAATCTACATAACCTAGACTATCTTTTCTGCAAATTAATAGATATTTTATTCCTTCATCTGTTCTAGTATATACTACTGTTCCAATACTTGTAATAGGATGTTTACATTGATGAAATGCATGTCCTGATTCTCCGCAATTATTGCAAAATATATATGCTCTATTCGACATCTTACGTTATATGTTATTTCACCGTTCTTTTTATATCAATTACAATTATGACGTTAGATCCAAAAATATGGGGACCTCATTATTGGTTCGTTTTACACACAATCGCACTTTCATATCCTATTAAACCTAATGAAACTATTAGGAAAAAGTTTTATGATTTTTATCAAAATCTTCCTTTATTTTTACCAATAGAGGAAATAGGTAATAACTTTTCAAAGTTTTTAGACAAATATCCTGTCACTCCTTATTTAGAATCAAGACAATCTTTAGTAAGATGGACACATTTCATTCACAATAAAATCAACAGAGCATTAAATATTCCTACTTTGACAATGGAACAAGCCATGTCTGCTTATTATGAAAGTTATAAACCCAAAGAAGTTAAAGATCTAGAACAAAGAAGAAGAAGAGAAAAATATGTTTTTGCTGGTTTTTTTGTATTAATTATAGCTGCTGCTGCCTATCTATACAGAAAATAATTCACCTTATTATATATAATGTCAAGGCAATCAGAGACGGAGATCGCGACTATATCCACAGATAATCCTTATGTTATGATGGCTACAGAGGATTCAGACAACCAAACGCCTGTTGTCACTGCTACTGTAGTTTCAACATTTCCATCACAAACTAGAACTATTTATATTAACGGTCTTGACAATACATGTATCGAAGTTCCTACTGAAATTGCTGATAAAGCCTTACAAATACAAAGTATGGGTAGAGGCATAAAATGTATTTGTTTTATAGACTTAGTATTTAATTTAGTTTATATGCTTTATGGTTCAGTAATAGGTTTTATATTCTCTCTAGCATCTGCATCTGGTATTTATTCAACTTACTATCAATCTAGAAGTCTTTTAACTTGTTACTTATGTTATCAATACATAATGGTTCTTAGTAAACTACTTACAATTATATTTTATATTGCATTAACAGATTCTGATGTAAGAAATACATTTCACGAAAACTATCCACAAATACAACTACCTGAGACATTAGCTGCTCCAATATTCATGTCTTCAATGTTATTTTTTATACAAACTTATATAGCTTGTTACGTTAGAAAATACTATAATTTATTACCTAATTCAGGTGATAAAAAATATTTTGTAGCAAGAGCCTTACCTTCAGTATAATATTATTAACTACAAACTAATAATATTGTAAAAATAATATGAAATAATTATATAATGCGTTCTAAAACAAAAAAACATACTTCATATAAATCCAGAAAAACAAAAAAAATACCTTTAGCTGGACAAGCTATTGCTGCCGGTGGTTTTGGTTGTGTATTTAGACCTGCTATTAAATGTGATACTCAAGCTGATAGAGTAAAGCAGGAACAACACAATTATATATCTAAGATTATGAAAAACCGATATGCAGATGACGAAATGGAAGAAGTTAATAGATTTTTACCAGTAATTAAAACTATTCCTAACAATAAAAATTACTTTTTGTTAGATGGAATATTTAAATGTAGACCTGCTAATTTAACCTCAAGTGATAAAAAGAATCTTAATGTCAAATGTGGAAATCTAACTAGAGAGGGTATTCGTGAAAATAATATTAATAATAATCTTTCAAGGATCCAAGCATTAAATATACCTGATGGTGGTGTTTCAGTAAGAAAAACAATGGAAGATTTAGCTACTAAACTTGTTCGAAAAGATAAAGAACAAGAGAGACGTTTTGGCCATTTAAATAACTCTTTGATTAGGACATTGAAAAATGCTATTGTTCCCATGAATAAAAGGGGAATTATTCATTGCGATATTAAGGGAGATAATATGCTGGTTAAACAAGAAAACTTAGGTTCTGGAGAACCATATGTAAAAATTATTGATTGGGGTCTTGGCGGCAAGTTTAATCCATCAGACAGAAATGTCATTCCTGATGCTGTAAAGAATAGACCTATTCAGTTTAATGTACCATTCGGTGTAATACTATTTGATGATGACGTTATTAGAGCAGCTGCTAATTCAATGAGCTTAACTTTTGCAGGAGACAGTATTTACAAAATATTTGCCTATAAAATTCTTGAGAAGACTAATTTATATGGCCCTGGTCACACAGCTTATTTAACCAGGCATTTATTCCCTGATTTAACTAATCCATTTATTAGATTAGATAGTGTTGATAAACCAGAAGGTTTTGCAGGGGAGAAGTCAAGTGATGTTAAAAAAACCCTTTTTGCCAATGGAATTATAGTGACTCATATTCAAAAAGTGCTTGAAAAGTATTATAATCCATCTACTAGATCATTTAATAAAAAAGCTTATTTTCACGATGTTTATAGATGGAATGTTGATATTTGGGGTTTTTTGATGAACTATATTGAACTTCTAACAAAAGCAGCTTCAAACTCTTATTCCAGATATAGGGAAAATTATCCCCTTCAGATACTAGCAAATATACTTTATAAATATTGTTTTTCAGGTAATTATGCTGCTGAAAAGATTCCAGAAAAAGAATTAGAAAAAGAATTACAAGCTGTTTCTAAGGCAATACCTGGTTTTAAATCAAAAGGTATAATTAAAGATAAACCTGAAAAACATAAGAAAAAAGCAGCTACAAAAAAGAAGAAAATGAAGATTAAGCTAAGAGCAAAAACACCAAGTCCACAACAAGGTTCAATTGTTTCTATTCCTGCTGGAAAAAAAAGATGTCCAAAAGGGTATGTTAAGGATATTCCTACTGGAAAATGCAGAAAAAAAGGAACTAAAAAAGCCAAAGCTGCACGCAAAGTAGCAAAAAAACCTAAGTCTAAGACTAACTCGCCAAAGATGGTAATCATCAGACAAGCTGGAGTAACTTATGCACACTTACCACAAGGAAAAAAGCGATGTCCTAAAGGGTTTAAACGAGTTCTAGGAGGCGAAGCAAATGCACCACATGTACGCATCCTATGCGAGAGAGTTGCAAAGAAATCTAAACCTGTAGCTAAAAAAGCTAAGGCCACTCGAAAAGTAGCTAAACACGGAATGAATAGCCAAGATTTTGATAAGTTCAGACGTCTAAAAGAAGGAACTGCTGATCAGTATGAAACATTATTTAGAGCACGTGATAAAACTAGAAAAAGATGCCCCAAGGGATACAAAAAGGTGGTTGACAGAACTGGATCTCTTGTGTGTAAGAAAAAGTAATATGATATAACATTTTATCTAACAATATTATATCATGAAAATAGAATTATTAGTATTTGGAGTAACAGCATTCTTTATAGCAAATACATATTATGAAGGAAAATATATAAGCATGTTAAAGTCATGGAAAAAATATTATCATATGATTGGTATAGGATTTGCTGGTCTATCTGCATACTTATTTCTTAAAAAATATCCTTCTGATACCCGTTCACTTCTAACATCTGCTGCTGGAGTAGTAAAACATTTACCTATTGACAGAGAAGCAGGTGATATGCTAAGTCCTATATTGGAAATGACAAAAAAAACCGTGGGAGGATGTAGTGTAGAAAATACTCCCCAATTCAAAAGAATGATGAACTCAGGAAAGGGAAAAACTAAACGTTGTGTAAGTGAAACTAAAAAGAAGTTTGTAGCGGCACAACAAGGATGGAAATGTGCTCATTGTAAAGAACAGTTACAAGCATGGTTTGAAGTAGATCATCAAGTAAGATTAGAGTATGGCGGTTCTAATCATGTTGATAATTTAGTCGCTCTTTGTAGAAATTGTCACGGAAAGAAAACAGCTATGGAAAACTTATAATGCATTTGTATTAAGAACAAAATATATGCATATTTTCTCTGAATATCTTATATGGATATACCTGGAAAAAAAGCAAAATTGGATAGAGAAAGATTAAAAAAAATTAGTCAAGGTGCGGCTAATGCATTTAGATCCGGATCCCAAAAAATAAAAGATTATTATCACAATGGAACCGCTGCATTAATAACCAATCCAAAATATTTTGCATTAGCGTGTGTTATTGAACTAATTATATTATGGTTTATTTTATATTATTGGAGTCCTTTTAATATTAGTACGAAATATCCATCGCTTGTTATAGCTGTCATGCTAATGGTAGGTTTCATGGAAGTAATGATGTATATTTTTGTTGATGATAAAGATTATTTCAGAAAACGCGGTATAGAAATAGATGTAGGGTTTGGAGACTTTGCGTCGAAGATTTTTTTTACAATAGTTACTGTTCTTGGCACATTGCTAGCTATGTATTGTATTGTTTATCTTTTAGTTCATTTTCCGAATGGAGCTACTATTTTTAACATATTAATGTATTCTTTATATGGTGTAGTAGGATTATCTATACTATATTTCTTTTTAAAACCATACATAGATGCTAGTAAAAAACAAGGGACACGATCTATTCTCTCTTTAATAGGAAGTTTTATAATGTATATTCCTTGTGCACTAATAGACTTAGTTGAATGGGCAAAAGAGCAATACAATATAACAACTAAGACTGTTTGGATATTATTGGGTATCGAAGCATTATTAATAGCTTTAGGATTTATAGTTCCAATGATTATAACATGGATGTTAAATCGTAATGGTAAACACTTATTGAGATCACCTATTTATTTAGACAAGAAAACTACCATAGGTAAATATTCAGATTTATATCCAGAAAGTGAAAAGAAGGATGATTCTTCGAGTTTTGAAATTGCAAACGTTATTGAAGTTACTAATCAGAGTCCAAGTAATACGGATGGAAAATATCATTACGTTTACTCCATATCTGCTTGGTTTTGGTTAAATCCTCAGCCTCCGAATACTAGACCTGCATTTACAAAATACACAAATATTTTAGAATATGGCGATAAACCTGTTGTAGATTTTAATAGCTTGGAAAACTCATTTCGCGTTCGTTGTCAGTTGGAAGGAGACAAATATGCAACTATTTTTGAAACCAATGAACTAGATTATCAAACATGGAATAACATTGTAATTAACTATGATGGTAGCAATATGGATGTGTTTTTGAATGGTGAACTAGTAGGCTCAAGACCTAATATTGCCCCATATATGAGTTTTGAAAATATAACTGTAGGGGAAGATAGAGGTTTAGAAGGTGGGATAGCTAATGTAGTATACTATGATAAAATATTACAAAGTAATGAAATTAAGTTGGGATACAAGGCATTAAAAAATCTACCATCCCCAGTGCTTTAGATAAGATAATTTCTATGAGTATAGTATATAATGGCGAATATTGTCAAAACCGTTCTAATAGTTCTAGCGGTGCTAATTGTTCTGTACCTTATCTTGAACGTTTTCTTTAAAAAATCTACTGATTTAACTGGAATGCACAAGACAAGTGATGACATTAGTGTTATTGAAGCTAGTAGCATTCCTAATAGTGACAATACAAGTAACTATACATATTCCATGTGGTTCTTTGTAGATGACTGGAACACTAACTTTAGTATGCAGAAACCAGTTTTAGAGAGAAAGGATCAAGATGGACATTTGAGCCCAGGTGTATATTTAGGGGCAATGGAGAATGATATACTCATTAAGGTCTCTTGTTATCCTACTAATGCTTCTACTGGAGTTGTTTCCAATAATTCTATTGAGCATCAATGCACTGTTAAAAACTTTCCACTTCAAGCATGGGTAAATCTAATTATTAGTATGTATGGCCGTACGTTGGATGTATACATTGACGGTAAACTCGTAAGAACATGTGTACTTCCTGGTGTTGCTAAAACAGATAACAATGCAAATATTGTTGTCTGCAGAGATCCTAAGTTTTCTGGCTACATTGCTAACTTCCAATACTGGGATGAAGCATCAAATCCTCAGCAAGCATATAATATCTATAAATCTGGATTTGGCGGTAACTGGTTAAGCAATCTCTTTAACAAGTACAGAATTAAGATTAGTTTCCTTGAAGACAATCAAGAAAAGGGAAGTTTTGAAATCTAAATTACTTTTACATATTCATTTCTATACAATTTATCTTTCTCTAGTATATAGATATGAATAACCAATTCGCAAGAGTATCAGATAGCTCTAGTGGTTTCAGTCAGTTTAATTCAAACAAATACTTAGCTGGAACCAAAGAGTTTTTAGAATCTAATAGCATTGTTGCAAAGTTTGCATTTCTTCTATTGGTTCTCATTTTATTCGTTATGGCACTTCGTTTAGGGACTTTGATTCTTTCTTATCTTTTTTCACCTTCACCATCTCCAATACTAATTAATGGTATGGTGGATGCTAAACAGATGTTGAAAATCCCTCAAGATCCTAATGTTACCGGTGCTATTCCAATTATGAGATCTAATAATGACAGAGATGGATTGGTATTTACATGGTCGGTCTGGATGTTTATTGATGATCTTCAATACAGACAAAATGAATATAGACATGTATTCAGTAAAGGCAACGATGATGTTAATGTTACTCAGGTACCAATCGGAATGACCAAGCCAAATAATGCCCCAGGTCTTTACATTGCTCCTGGTACTAATAATCTTGTTGTTGTTATGAATACTTTCAATAAAATCGATGAAGAAATAATTGTCGAAGATATTCCACTCAACAAATGGATTAATGTTATTATTCGTGTTGATGAGCAACATAAACTTGATGTTTATATTAATGGTAAATTGGTAAGGCGCCATATTCTTGCCAGTATTCCAAAACAAAATTATGGAGATGTATACTGCTCTCTCAATGGTGGATTTTCCGGTTATACTTCTGCTCTCAGATACTTTAATACTGCATTAGGCACAAACCAAATACAAAGCATTGTTGATGCTGGGCCAAATCTTAAAATGATTGGTTCAAATATGAAAAATAGTATGCCACGATATTTGTCACTTAGATGGTTCTTCTCAGGAGCCAATGACATGTACAATCCTTAAAATTACTGTTATTTATAATTTATTTTTCTATTATAAATGACTACTAATAATTGCGGAGGTAACTGGCCATCACATAATCCATATAACGGAGGACCATTCCCACCAAGAACATGGGATAGATTTATTCCAGCATGTCCAGATTATAATAAATATACCAAAGATCAATTAGATATGCGAAGAAAGGCAGAAATATTAGAATATAAAAAAAATAGATCACATGATACTAAAAAATCTCGATATGCTTATTTGTCTAAAAATGGCAGAAGTACTCTTCTTGGACATAAAGATGATTCTATTGCAAATTGTAAAACTTCTACTAGATCTTGCGATGTTCCTGGTAAAGAAATGACTTTATTTTTAGATAAAAAGGTTCCTGTATTTGGTATTAGACAAAATAGAAAATATGCTTATGGTGATGCGAGATATCCACAAAAACCGCATCTTCTACCTGATCTAGCTGAAGCATCAGACATAAAAACTGATCACAGCTTACATACAACAACCGGAGGCGGTAAACATGATTGGAGATTCTCAAAGACAACTTCAGCTTTGCGTCCATATCCAATGATATTTTTATAATTAATATTATTCATAATGAATAAATAATATTATTAGTCGATTTTAAGGTTTATTTTTTTTAATTAAGGGCACCACATTATATACAGTTGCAGATCCTTGTTGTGTTCCACTTGAAATACCTAGAGGATCAGTATAGTCTCTGAATCTTGCACCAATTATAACTCTATTTCCTCTACCTGATATAGCAACTGCATGCCCAAAACTATCATCACTAGATACTCCATCTATTTCATCTGGTTCTTGCCACACACCATCTTCCTTTTTATATATTTTTGCATATCCTGACCCAACAGATCCTGATGACCACCATTGTGGTGCACCAATAACAACTTGATTATTTTTTGAAAAACTGATTGCACTACCAAAATTATCTCCTTTATTATCGCCATAAATTATTTGCATGTTACTTCTTTGGCCATTATGTCGTTTATATTCATACATAATCACTGCTCCTTGTCCTTCTGCTGGAAATGTCTTAGGTGCTGGAGTACTAAAAGTTGGTGTTACTCCCGGCTGTTCTAAATAACCTGTTACTGCTATTATAGAACCATCATGATTTATTGCTACTTCTCTTCCTAAGTTTATTTCTTTATAGAGGCCATTTTCTTCTATTTCTGCTTTTTGAACCCATGTTGCACCTGACCAATTGTATATTACAACGCGACCTATATCAGTTTTTCCAGTACTACTATCATGATTAGGTGCTCCGATTATAATTGTATTTCCATCATTAGTTAATGCTACAGAAAACCCAAACTGACTATTCAAAGTACCAAAAAGATCTGCTCCTTTCTGAACCCAAAACTTTTTGTTTACAACAGAAGAATAGAATGATCCTGCATCATCTCCCTTCTGGATTGTTGGATTTGCAGCAGCTCCACTCCATTCAGCTGCAGAAACTTGACGATAAGTATATACACGAACACGACCTGTAGTAATAAAAGATGGATTTTCTGCAAGTACAGCACCAACTATAATAGTATCTCCATCACCAGTAAGTTTAATATCATATCCCTCATATTCACCTGCTCCGTCTCCCTCAATTATAGTGCTTTGTTTATCCCATCTTTTGGTAGTTGTATTATATTTATAATAATATACTTTACCTGCATTCTGTTGTTGAACTCCACTAGCATCCAGTATATGACTACGTGGTGCACCCACTGCTATCATTGATCCATCATCAGTCATATCAATAACAGCACCAAACTCTGAACCAACTCCAGTTGATGAAACAGTTCCTTGCATATCATATCTGTTTCCTAATTGTACCCAGTATTTTTTAAATGCTGCTCCGGCTGCTCCATAACTTTTTCCGTCATCATCCCCTTTTCCAATTATTGGATTATTAGAAGCGGTTCCACTCCATTCAGCAGCTGAAGGTGTTCTGTATTCAAATGCAAATACTGCACCATTATTAATAGGATTACCTGAAGAATCTACTCCTTCATCAATACGAGCACCAAGTGCAATAATTTGTCCATCTTCTGAAATAGCAACAGAATGTCCTCCAAAAGCATCTTTTCTTGTAGCATAAACTTCATATCCAAACTGAGATAATTTAAAAATAATCTCTTCAGGATATGATGTTAGTGTAGCTTTTCTTTTTAATACAGATCTTACATGTCTAGATTTTGCACCAACTCCGGCGCCATGAGTATATTTACCTACATCAACATATGTGTTTTTATCCGTAGCTTTATTTGTAAATAAAAGTTTGGTCATTATAATATATATAACTATATTATCAAAAATATATATTATTTATTCACGCAATGAAGGGTTAATACAGATTTCTTTTGAAGGGAAAATATCACCGGACATACATTTATCGCCTTCCCCTACCTTAATACAACTTCTGAAACCTCTATCTTCACCAATATAACAAAAACCTGATTTTGGTGGAGACTTACTTTGTTGTGTTATACTTCCTGATTCATCAGGATCAGGAACGTTATAATTTTGTTTCTTAATTGCATTAGTTAATGCTGTTTGTGTTGTTGTTGTTTTATCATCAATTCTATTAAATTGTACATTTTTTACTCCAACTGCTTTTTCCATTAATGTAACTGCATCATCTACTGTTCCAGCAGCAACATCTACAGCTGTTTTTGCACCTTCTGCCGCAACATTAGTTGTTTGTTTTACAGTTTCTCCTACTCCGTATCCAAAGAATGAGAATAATGGCGCCAAAATACCCTTAGTTGTATCAGTAACTCCTCCTAAAAATGTAAATAAATTAAAACCTAGAAAAGCTAAAATTATGATTATTAATCCATATCTTATAATGCTCTCCCAGGGTAATCCACTTGATACTTCCTCAGTTTTTTCAACAGTTTTATCTAAAGCATTTTTAACTGTAGTAATCATATTTGGAGAAGAACTTAACTCAGGAGTTGAGTCAGCAACACTTATACCATTTGGTGACTTTGAAATAATATCAGAAAGGTCCATCTATATATTACAAAGCATAAAATACTTTAATATCTCACTAATTACTATATGACACAAACTAAGCGAAAACAAAAAAGATATAAACATAAAAGAAAGACAAGAAGAAGAAATCATCTGCCTAAAGACAATATTATACTCTCTAGTACAGCGAGGAATATTATTCAAGATGATTTATACAAAACATATAGATCTAGATTTATAAATAAACCATCACTAAAAAATCTAGAAGAATTAGAAACTGTATTACAGCACACTATTCAGAAAGATTTGGTAAAAAATAACTCTTATTCTCCAAGTATTAATAAAAAGCTAGTATCTATAAGAAGTGTAAGATATCATCCAATTTTTGAATGTAATGATTTTTCAGCTTTAGAAAGGACTATTAACAAAGATGATATGAAAATAAATGTATCTCGTGATGGAAAACAAACATGTACTAGTGTATATAGTGAATTAGCAAAACAAACATTCTTAAAAGCTTTAAAAAATGATAAAATATCATGCGGAAAACTAATAGTGCCAATTCAATACCATACAAATTGTTGGTTTAACACCTTATTTATGTGTTTTTTTATAAGCGATAAAGGTAGAAAGTTTTTCAGGTTTTTAAGACAAGCAATGATTGAAGGAAAATTAGTAAATGGCAAAGAAATAACACCTAAATCTTTACGAAATAGTATGATTATGTTTAATGCTGCAATCGAAGCTGTCCAAAACAAAAATAATTTACTAACTAATGCTTCTCTTGCATTAAATACTAATGCAATTATTCACAGTATCTATAGATCTATTCCGAAATCATTTAAACAACAACATTATGGTATTAAAGATGTAGATGAATATGGTAATCCGTTAGCTTTTTACAATGATCTAATTGAATATATTGATCCTAATGGTAGAGTTTCACCTAGAATGAAGATATTATCTCAAAATATGGAAGTATCTGATTTCTTAGAAGGTAATAACAAAGAAACAAGTGATATAGTGATTATACAACTTTACAATAGCGAGTATTCTCCTAATTATGCTAAATCCAATCACTTTAAAAAGAGAACTATGATCAAACATCATGATACTACATATAAACTTGATTCGGCTGTAGTAAGAGATAATACTCATACACATTTTTCATGTGCGATAACATGTAATGGAAGAGAAATGATATATGATGGTGCTGCATTTACTAAACTAACAACTAAGAGATGGAAAAATATGTTGAATAAAAACAAAAATTGGAAATTACCTGGTTCTTCAAATACATGGAACTTTACAAAAGGATATCAGATATTATTTTATTTTAAACATTAACCCATACCCATTAGTTTGTTCATTCTTTCAAGTCTGTCTAATGTTTTATCAAGATTACTTCTTTCAACACCATTAAATAAATAGTCTGTAGCTGGTCTTTTCTCATTTTTTTTACATTCTTTATAAACAAGATCAATCTTACTTACAACGTTCTGAACTACTTTCTTATCAGTCCAAATAGATATCTTGAAGTCTACCATCTCAGTTAAGAGAGAAATTGCAAAATAAATAAGATATTTCCGCCTCTTTTTAACTCCATCTGTATATTTCAAGCAAAACATATCAATTAAAGCATTTATTACTTTATTTGTTATTCGACAACCCTTTTCTTTTGCTCTGTTTTTTATTAAATCCCATATTATCCATACACCATCTTTTTGATATTTTGAATCTACACAAGCCCAAGATCTTCTTTCTGCTATTATCTCTTCCTTCTTTTTCTTACATATTGTTTGGAACTCTAATATCCACTCTACCCAATAACATGCATTATAAGCATTTTTTGACTCATTTGATAAATGATATGCTAATTCATTTACAGATATGAAGAGCTCTTTTGGGTCTTCTGGTAAAAAACATTTGTTTCCATAAGACACATTTGGTGCTTTTAATTTAGACGCCATATGAGCCATATTAAACTCTTCCTGTTTTTTGATTTTAACAGCTTCATAAACATGCCTTTTTTTTGATAAGCATAATGTTGCCATAACTTCTCCAAATATCTGTCTTATTTTTTGATTATTTCTAAGAGCTAATTCATTTCCAACAAATCCATTCGACATTACATCTTTAAAGTTTTCCATTCTTAAAGAAATGTAAGTTGGTAATGTAGGATTTCCTAAATGAATATATCTTGATGTAAACATGATAATTATTTCCCATATGTCTATGTAGTGTCCAGCACAAACTAGTTCAGCACACCAATAACATGCAGGTTCTATCTTAGATGCTATTAAACATTGTAACAATTCTTTTTTTACCTTTGTCTTTTGAAATTTAGAGAAACTGATTTTTCTGAACTCACTATCTTTACGTACATCATTTATTTCGTATTCTGTCATATAAATCTAAATCATACAAAAAAAATCGTCTCTATACATATACACAGATGGCACGTAAAAACTTCCTTTCTAGTATTTTAAGATCATGGAAAAAATCTACCACTATGGAAAAAGTATTCTATGTTAGTTTTACTGTTGTTGTTGTACTTGTCTTATACAATATAACAAAACCTAATGTAGAAAGCTTTGAATCTAGTGCAGAGTTTATTGTTAAAAGAGGCTCTGAAATATATGATGATTTCTATGTAAATATTTATGATAATCTCCTTTTTAATAATATCAAAAATGATTATGAAATTGGAAAAATTATGACCACAAAACCCGGCCCTAATAGTGTGATATTAGATATTGGATCAGGAACAGGACATCATGTTGGTCAACTGAAAAAATTAGGGTATAATGCTAGTGGTATTGACATCTCTCCATCAATGGTCAAAAAAGCAAAGGAAAATTATCCTGATTGCAATTTTAAAGTTGCCGACGTTTCTAAGAATATTAACTTTCAACCTGCATCATTAACGCATATTCTTTGCTTATACTTCACTATTTATATGATAAAAGATAAAAGACATTTTTTTAATAATTGCTCTAGCTGGTTAATACCTGGAGGTTATTTAATACTTCATCTTGTAGATAGAGATAAGTTTGATCCTATATTACCTGTAGCTGATGTTTTTGGTGGGGTTGATCCTCAACAGTATGCAAAAAAACGAATAACTAATACAGTCGCTTCATTTGATACTCATGATTATAAAGCTAATTTTGATATTAAAGGTGATACAGCTATGTTTATCGAAACATTTAAAAGTAAGGCTAATGGCTCTGTAAGAAAACATGAACATAAACTTTTTATGCAATCACAAAAAGAGATTTTAGCAATTGCAAAAGATGCAGGATTCATACTTGTTAGCGAGAGTGAAATGAAAGCATGTAAATATAATAACCAATTCATATACATCTTACAAAAACCACAATAAGTTATATATTGATAACTTTTATATTGATAATACTTAATGTTAATGTTAAAATATATTTCAATAAGTATTATCATCTTACTAATAATATTTAATCTTTTTCTTAGAATTAAGTTTCCATTTTGGAGCATTCAACCAGTTTTTCATATATATGACCTATCTCATTGGATATTCTCAAATAAAATTATTGATTCCGAATTACCTAGATCAAATAAATATGTAAAACCTCTTGATATTGAAACTTATCCGGTTAAAAATGTACCCACTGATGTAGCTATTAAATCTGCTGCTTTTATAAAAGAACATTACCTACGAAATAAATATGCAGAATATAATCCAGAATATGATGATATTTTTAATTATCTTGAAACTAGTACACCATCATTTCTAAGTGTATATTCAAAGCCAAAACTATTACATGATAAATCTGCAAGTATTATTGATAGAGATATACTTGGAGTTATCACTTGTAGACCACTATTTATAACATTTAAAAATAGAAAAAATGTCTTATCTGTCAACTATGTTGATAATCTTTGTGTACATAAAGCTAATAGAAAACAGGGTATAGCTCCATGTTTAATTCAAACACATCATTATCATATTAGACATCTTAATAAATCGACTAAGGTTTGTTTATTTAAAAGAGAAGGAGAAATGACTGCTATTATCCCTCTTACGACATATAACACATTAACATACGAAATAGATGATTTTCCAAAATTAAAACTTGAATATGCTTCTATGAAAGTTTTACGCATTACAAATAATAATATTTCTCTCTTCAAGGATTTTATAAAAGGGTACGCAACAAAGTTTGATTGTGTTATTAATACAGAAATAATGACAATTATAAAGCTATTAAAAGAAGAGAATCTTATTATCTATTCGCTTATCGAAAATCACAATGTTTATGCATTATATATATTCAGAAATACGCCTTCGTTTGTTGATGGCAAGAAAGGTGTCGAATGTATTGCGACTATCAATAACTGTCCTCATAATGATACTTTTTATAATGGATTTTGTTCCACGCTTAGAAGGATTAAACGAAAACATAAAAAACAATTGGTATGGCTCGAAAATACTTCTGATTCGAATACTATTATTGGTTTTAATGCTAGACATAATGTAATACATAAAACATCTTGTCCAACTGCATTTTTCCTCTACAATTATGCAAGTTACACTTACAAAAATAACTCTTGCTTATTTATTTACTAACGTACATATTTTCCAGCTCTTGCAAATGAGTCCAAGACAAAAATTATAAATACGCCTAAAAATGAGTAAAGTATTACTTCTTCTGTGACATGGCCTGTTCGAAGATCTTGCTGTTCTTCAAGAAGATGAATCATGTAATCTAGTTTCTGTGTTAATTCATCGTTGCTTATAGTTCCTGTATTAGCTCTATCATAATATGGCACAAACTGCTTATAATAATCTTCTGCTGCTAAAGAAGGTAGATTTCGAAATGCTTCAGTTGTTGTAACTGGTCCATCAGAAAACATTGATTTTGAGTGTGGCTGAACAGGTACATCGTCAATAGGATCATTTCTTTCCTGTGTTCTCATCACTCCTATAGATTGTGTTTTTGGTGGATTAAAATCTTTATGTGGTGTGAAATCTGCTAGACTATCATCATCGTCATCCATCCCCGTAAATCCTATTTGTTGTTTCATTTTATTTATTTGAGAATTTGGTTGACGTCTTTTAACAGTTTTATTCTTAGCATTTCTTTTTCTTTCAATTGATGATTCAATGTTACTATTATTTTCATTATTAAATGGAGCGGCGGCAAATGCGAAAGACATATCTATAAAAAATTGAGATATTTTAATTTACTTAGACTACTCAATTCAATTGTTATTCTATCAAAAAAGTGTTATAATACTATATATATATACAATGAAACAACATATGGATATGATTGTCATGCTCATCGTTGCTTTTTTACTATTCACTAAACCAAATGTTTTAGTAAAGTTCGCAAACTCTATACCAGGTAGATTCGTCCTTATTGGTGCTATGTTATTTGCTTTACTACATTCTACACTTTCTGGAGTGTTCGTAGCTATTTTATTTGTTCTCTTAAGTGAAGAGATGGTTGAAGGATTTGATCAACAACAAATTGAAGAAGCTTCTAAAAATATGGATGCACAATACAAAGCTCATTTAGAAGTAATAAAAAATAACTGTACCGGAAAACCAGGCAAAGCACCAACTACGTTTGTTGATAGTAATGGCAATGAATTGTCTCTTGATGAAATTAAAGACAAATACCCATTCCATTTTACATATGATGGAGAAGCATGTAACCCATGTAGTGATTCTTTGCAAGACGGAGGTATTTGCCCATTTACTATTTCTCCTATATTAGAGCAAATGACAAATATGGAGAAAATGCAACCTGTGTCTAGTAAAAGAATAGACGTACCGTGTCGTGGAGGAAATTGCCCAAAAGACGAAGAGTAATTAATAATATTATAATATTATAATGGGAACATTTGTGAATATTCTAATATTATTAGCTTTTACGGTAACAATGCTTACCTATCTTAGTGAAAATACATATGAACCTTTTTCCGGAATGATAGGAACTATTAATGAACATTATAACAGTAATAAACGTAAAATTAGACATAAGCTTTCAGATACACACGATTCAATTAAAGCTCATATTAAAAGATCTATACGCAAAGCTGGATTATAATCTAATTATAAATTAATAGATATGCTAGACTTAATGAATAAATTACGAGATTCTATTAATAATAGTCCTTATTTAGCAGGTATAACTATGATACTTTTGAATGTTGGCAGCAAATATGTAGAGTTTGGTTTTACAAAAACACAAGAAGAGGCTCTACGAAATGGTCTTGCCAGAGAATTGATATTGTTTTCTATGCTTTTTATGGCTACAAAAGACATATTAAACTCTATATTAATGACCGCCGCCTTTGTTATTCTTACAGACCATTTGTTTAATCATAATAGCCAGTTTTGTGTAATACCTAGTCATCTTAATAGAATTGCTCTAGAGGTTGATCGGAATGGAGATAATGTTATTAGTGATGAAGAAGAAGAAAAAGCTATTGAAGTCTTAAGAAAAGCAAAAGAACAAAAAAAGAATAAACAACAAGCTACGTTTGCTTCTTATATGTCTCAATACAATCAGTTAACTTAAATAATACATAATCTTTTATCATCATAGTATAAGATTATGTCAAGTAAATTATCTATTAAAATTACTACAACAGGGGACTTAACTGAACGAGATCTTAGTTTTAGACCTAATATGGTATTTATTAAAGATTCGTCTACCACTATATATTTTCCACCTACTGTTAAAATAACAAATAGTTTGATATCTAAAGCTGTTCCAGAAGCAGGGAATCCATTAAGTGTTTTTACTTCTCTTTCATATTTTACAAAGTTTATGAAATATGCTACTAGCAAACGCAGATTTAAACCTATCTCATTAGAACAAGCTGAAAAACAAGGCATACCGAAAGATAACTTTAATTTTTTTAAAGACATATTTTTTAAAAGAAATAACAGAATATTTATTGGTGGTAAAGCTTACTCTATTATTTCAAGTAAATTAGACTTAGATACTAGTAGTATACCAAAAGATAAAACCAAATTGAACTTTGTTATGTCTGTTAAATTAAATATTATTAATAAAAAAAATGACACATATCTCAATAGAACTAAACTATCATGCAAAGTAGCACGTCAAGATATAAATGATCAATGGGAACAATTTTTTGGTGAACCATTTTTTGATGATGGATTGCCAAGTAGTAACAAAATTAGTCAAAAAGCTCCTGTAATGTATACTAGCGATATGGGTGTAGCTGATGGAACAGCACCATCTAAATATAGAAAGGTAAGACCATTAATGCCTCCTTATGTACAGCCTGGTATGATTAATCCGTATCAACCAAATATCAATCCGCGAGGTTATATGCCTGCAGGCCAAAATCCATACCTGCCTACTGCTATCGCGAAACCTATTGCAGAAAGAGGAACACAAACTGGTGGAAAAAAAAGAAAGAAAACTAAACGAAGAAAGAAAAAAATTAAAGGTACACGGAAAGTTAATAGACGCCACCGTTAAGCCCTAATACTTCAGTTTCAAACTCATATTTATATCTACCTGGAATACAATCAAAATCTACCAACTTTTTATTACGATTATACCTTTCTCTTGCTCCTTCTTCTTTATCAAGTTTTGTTTCAAATAATTCCTTATCATTATAATATTTTAGTGCTGTTTTTGGTCCACATTTTTTAAATACGCCTGGTATATCATCGCTTTTATCACCACAGACTATTTTACAGAACTTATCACATTCTGCGTCTCCTGTTGCATTTTTGCTTTTTGTGATATCTTTATATTTAAGATTAAATATAGATACTCTTTCACTTGCTAGCTGTAAATAATCCATATCACTTGCAATTATCCATACATGTGCATCCGGATATTTTTCAATAATGTGTTTAGTTGTTATTGCAATACAATCATCTGCTTCCAAACGCGGATGCATCATTACTGTTTTTGCACCAGCTTGATGAAATAAGCTTTTCCTCGTAGTATCTTCATATTGAGCTGCATTATAAGCTAGTTTAAAGAATGGTCCACCTAAGAAACCATCATCTTTATCCCTACATGCTTTGTATGTATCAAATAGACGCATTCTCCATATATCTTGTCTAGGACAATCTCTTGCTACAATCTTGATTACTGGTCCTTTGAGTTTGAGTTTTTTTTCAATCTCTTTAAACTTTGAGATAAATGTAGAGTTAAACTTTTCGACAAAAGCTTCATTTTCTATAGGAATGCCCAATTCTTCATCAGGCTTAGCTAAACCCCACCACTGCATCATCGCAAAATAGCGGTAAAATGTATAATAACTTCCATCAACTAAAATGAAATGCATATTGTTTATTGTATGTAAAAACAATATGTATCTGTTTAAATAATTCAATTTTTTTTATAATTTAATATTCAAACATACTTTCTTCAGAATCAACCATTTTTTTTACAGCTTCACTTACACAATTCATATAATTTTCTCCTTCTGTTTCACAAAGTGCATTTGTTACACTACCTGCTATACCTAATGATAGTTGTAGTCTACAGAAGAATCTTGATAATTTTAAATCATATTTGTGAAGTGCTACATTTAAATTGTATATCAACTGTACGTCCATTTGAGTAACAGCCGAAAAGCATTCTCTAGTTAATTTTGTTAATTCAATCATAAGATCTAACTTGTCTTCTGATGATAATTTATCAAATCTCTCACGTGGATTAACCAAGTCTTTAACTAGAACTTCTGCTGCACCTTCATAGTTTCTAGTAATAGCTCCTGCTTTGAAAAACTCATAAAATATATTTTGCTGATGACGACTCATCGTACCAGTTGCACCAAAGTCAATCACGCCTATTTTTTTCTCTCCATCTACTTCCATAAAAAATATATTACCTGCGTGCATATCATTATGATATAACCTGTCGTATAAAATTGATTTCATGCTATATTTTGCAACTATCTTTCCATATTCATATTTATCCATAGGATTCAGTTCATGTATAGTCTTCCCATCTAAATAAGACATTACTATTATTCTATTATCTGCTTCTGTAAACTCAGGATATACTTTTGGTATAATAATATCATTAACATATTTAAAATTATTGTATATTTTTTGAGACACAGATAATTCATTTTTAAAATCTACTTGTTTTAACATTTCCTCTACATTTTCTTCAAACACATCAGGTAATGATAAAATATTTGTATATGGAAGATATAAGCTAAGTCGCATTACATATTCCATCTTTTGAATACCGTCTAAAAGCTTATCATAAATGTGCTTTCTTTTTACTTTCACAATAACGTCTTCTCCTTCTAATTTTCCTTTATAAACTAATGCTATCATTCCCGATTTTATAGGTATTTTATTGATCTCTAATGTTTTTCCTGTTGAAATATTTACATTTGTGATTAATGACTCAATATTCCATAATTCATTATCATTAAATGGTGCTTCATCATTAAACTTTGATAAAAATTGCATTTCATCATCGGTTAAAATATTAGCTCCACAAGAAAGTGACTGAAAGATTTTTGAATATATTATGTTTTTATTAGCTAAATAATTTGCTACATTTTTAATACAATCAAATCGATCACGACCCATTAAATAACATAATCCTTGCCACCCTATACAACTAGTTGTTAATATAGAAAACTTAATATTTTCATACACTGACATATATATTTATGCTAAGTTTTCTATAAATGTTTTTAATCTCAAGAACATCTTTTTCATTAACAGTCCGGGCATTTTTTCCATATATTTTGGTACATTGTCATCCAACTTTAAATTAAAATCATATCTTACCTTTGCTTGCGTACTATTATTTACTACTATTTTCAAAGTACTTTTACCTGCACTTACTGGCTGACAATTATTAGGCAGCGTTATATTTTTTGGACACGGTAGTTGTTCTGCAATAAATCTTACTGTATCTTCATTATCTACAATCATAGTTGTTTTTGAATAAATATATTTTTGAGGTATACCAAACTCTTCACCAAACCGCTTTAATACTACTAAACTTTCTATATAATTTTTTCCTTCATCAGGATGCGTTGAAAAAACTACATCATCAACTACATCCTTATTTACTGCATTTATCAATTCATATAATTTAAAACTAACTACATTATGCAGATCTATGTTATTATTATGTAAGTCAAACTCTAATGTAAAAGATACCTCCTCCTCGTTAGTGTCACTTTTAATCATTCCTAAAAGTACATCATGTTTGCTACAAATAATCTTATTATAAGCCATCTAAAATAGGTAACAATCTTATTTTAAATAATTTAACTTAATACGTTTTATATGATTTATCTACATTATGTAATGGAAAATTAAATACTTTCTCCCTCTTAATGTAGATATAACTTATTTTTCATAAAATTGAAAATAATAGTTTTTATTTATTTGAATAATATTATCAGAAACATAAAATGGGTATTGAAACCAAATACGATTACATATATTATACTGTTCTGGATCTAGAAGCTGCAGCCAATGTGCTACAAGAAGCTGATACAGTAGAAGAATTATCAGCAGCATCCAATGCTACAGAAAGAGAGAATATATGGATAAAAAGTCTTAACAAACTTTTCAGAGAAAGCGATGATTTTACTGTTAATAATTTTAGAGTTGATTCAGCACAGTATTGTGAAGATATAGAGCATTGGCGCCATAGAAACATTCAACATAAAGAATGTCCTGTATTTGTTAGATATAATGAATATCAATCAGTTAAAATTGAAGGGGAAGGACACATGTTTTACTTATATCAAGAAGAAGAAGAAGAAGAAGAAGAAAATATATCGTGGGCTCCTGGACCAGACTATGATGTAGTAGATGGTTTATCTGGTGCTGGCGGTAGATTATAATTATATAAAATATTTAATATTTTTGTATTTTCTCTCTTGAAATAATTTTTAAAAGGCAATTAGATGTAAAAAGATTAAGTGTAGATCTAGTTTTCTATAAATATCTAGGTATGATACTTTTTTTAAAAAAAACATAGTTTTGAAAGTCAATTCAGTAAAATCAAAAAAATATCAGAAAAAAAGTTATATCTATGGATTTGGGTTTGAAAACAGTAAAAAAAAGAAAAAATGTTTACATATGGAGGCAACAAAAAAATATTCAAGTTTTTTATGTAGGCAAGTTATGTAAAGACGAAAACTTAAAAAAAGGAACTATTAAGATTTTCGAAAAAAAACGGTTTAGGGGCAATAAAATAATCTAAGTATAGTGAAACAAGATGAAACATTTTGAAACAAAAAAGGACGAAAAAGGGACAAAAACGGACGAGATTTTTCATTGTAAAAATTGTGACTATATAACCTCACATATTGGGCATTGGAAAAGACATCTTGAGACGAAGAAACACAAAAAGTTAGAAATGAAACAAAATGAAACAAATGAAACAAAAAAGGACACAAAACGGACAAAACGGACAGGAAAACAAAAAAAATGTAATCATACATGTGATATTTGCAATGAAAGCTTTGGAAGTAGAACTACATTATGGAGACACAAAAAGAATTGTATAGAAAAGACTAATAGTAAAGAATCTGTAAGTGACATGAGTGAATTACAACAAGCATTAGAAGAAAATAAGGCATTGCGAGAACAAATGTTAAAAGATGCCAAAGAACATAATGAGTATCTTCGTAAACAACTAGAAAAGAAAGAAGAAAATCTAAAATTAGCATTAAAAGATGGTGTAGGCCAGTCGGCAAATACAATTAATAATAATTATGGAATTAATAACAATAACAATTTTAACATTAATGTATTTTTAAATGAGAAATGTTCTAATGCCATGACAATTCAAGATTTTGCCAAAAAGTTGCAGTTGACTATGGACGATCTTATCAATGCAAAACAAAATAAGGCAAAGGGAATAGCAAACATAGTAGTTAAAAATCTAGAACCATTAGCTATCACAGATAGACCAGTGCATACAATAAATAAAAATGAATGGTTTGTTAATGATGAAAAAGATGGTTGGGAAGGAAATAAACCAGATAAAGTTATATCAGAGACAAGGCATGGCATAAGAAAGAAATGGCCTGATGTATTTCAAAAACAACACCCGGAATGGATTACTAATGAAAAAGAACAAAATATGTATGTGGAAATTGCAGGCATGGCAACCGCAGACTTATCTGATAAAGAAAAAAAATCAATATCAAAAACAATAGGAAAAACGTGCAAAATAAAACCGGAAGAATTATGAAAACATTAATATTTAAAAATATTAATGGAATATAGTATAATGTCTGATATAGAAAATGTTGAAACTCTTCAATGTATAATATGTTTTGAAGATTCAAGTCCAGAAAATAAAGTAGAATCTATAAAAAACTTTTATATACAACCAGATTGCTCATGTAGATATAATGTTCATTCAAAGTGTATTAATGAATGGCAAATGATACAATTACAACAACGAGATCAACAACAACACATATATCAGACACGCAAACTATCTTGTCTTTATTGTAATAGTCCCATAATGGTTAGAGCAAAATGGAATGGAGAAAGTTATAAAAAAAATACAATACAGATAATTTGTATAATAGTAGGGAGCATTCTAGGCATAGCATTATTGATGATATTTATTGCATTAATAGTAAACTCAAAACGATAATTCATTTAAAATATTTTTGTTTGTAAAAATATTTTGATAATATATATGTCAGATATTAACATCACTATTGATTTTATCGCTAAGAGGGATAAGATTATAGAAATGTTAAATATTTCTATAGCTGTGTTATTCTTAGAGCTATCCATATATGAAAAAACTATTGAATCAACTCTTCTAGGTGATGGAGAGAAGGATGAAATAAAAAAGTTTCGATTATTATCCCTTATAGAGGCATTAGAATCTGAGTTAGAAAATAAAAGAAAAACGATTTTTGCAGTTGTAAAAACGTTAACGGAAAACGATAGATCACTAGAAAATCCTATGCCTAGTTATGAAGAAACTGCTACTATATTAGATGATAAAGATATGAATTGGTTTGGTAATATAATTCCTTTAGAACATTGTAGTAAAACTGAAATAGAGTTAGCAAAAGATCTAGAAATACCAATAAATCCTTTATGTATGTATAAACATTCATACAGATCTCATATTAAGTGCAAGGTATTTTACGATAGAACTTATCCACCAACATTTAGATTTTGCGATAAAGAAAAGTGTAATGGTTGCCAGTTAGCTAAATTACCAACAAATAGAACTAGGAATAAACTTCTTATCACAGATGATGATCTAGAAAAAATAATGAATGGAATAGAACTAAACTGATAAATTGGAATGTTCGCTAAGGATTACTTGACCTGGAACCTCAGTTGGTGTTACATTTTTAATTCTTGTATAATTAAATGATAGTGGATTAATTTTTTTTAACTTATTGCAGTTAGCTTTTATAAGACAGCAAGCCCTCTTAATGATTTTGGCGGAGACTCGTTTTTCTGTAGGGTTGACAATAATAGCATGAGCACTAGAGTAACCGTGAGCATGAGCCCAATAATCATTGCTATTACTAGTTTTAACCAGCATGTCGTTCTCATCTTGATTACTACCAATAAGAATCTTGTATCCTTGGTATTCTACTTCAATCATACGGTGTGAAATACAATATTAAAAAATTGTTAATATTGTATCAATTTTATTAATTATATATAATTTATTAACCAGAGTCTGCTATTTTTTTTATATTCATTGATTTCGTTATTTTTAACATGTAACTCTATCTGCATATAAGATTTTTTATTATTTATACCTTTAATGTAATAAAACTTTCCTCTAGATGGCTTAACTATAACATTAGCTTTTAAACTAAACGCCTTATTTAAAGCTTCATAAATATTATCTGTTTCGATTTGAGCTTGTCCAATTCCCCATGTTCCCATAATATCAGTTTCATATATTCTTGGATCAATCAATGGTCTTAAACATTGCATATTTGTATTGTAGCACTGAGCATTAATTACAAGATTAAATCAATTTTATTTAAATATCTAGACTAATGCTAGTTTTGTTACTTTTTGATCTTTTAGAAGATCTAGAAGGGATTTTTGCAGAAGACATTTCTTTTAGGTCTTGAATGCTAACTGTGCTACTGTTATCAACATTTACAGTCTTTTTATCGGATACATTAACAGTTTTAGTTTTGAGTCCAGATAGAATATCACCTATATCACTAGGTCCTTTCATTTCTGGTCGTCTAGGTGCATCATTTTTACTTGAGCGAGATGGAGGCTGTGGACCAACAGTACCATATGTATCATCTAGATTAATAGCACCCTGTCCTCTTGCGGCACCCATATCAGGTCTGTTACTAGGTACTTGAGATCTCTGACTTCGATCAATACGCGTTTTCATTGCAGCAGGAGGAGGACCAGGAGCTACATTTGCAGGAGGCATAGGTCTTTGTTGACTCTGCATCATATTATTCATAAATCCCCCAAATCCAGGATTTTGTTGTCCCATAGAATTAACAGCTGCTTGTGTAAATTGCTGCATTAACTCAGGGTTTTGACGCATAATATCGTCCATTCCTGGCATAGCTGACTTGAACATGGTATTTGTCATATGTACCATAATTGCGGACCCGGCAAGCTGGAAAAGAAGTTTGAGTTCTGGGGCCATCTTAGCCTTAGATTTGTATTTTTCGTGAAGTTCGCCGAAAATCTCGTCGTAATCATCAATATTTTCATTAACTTGCTCGCCCCACCCGTCAAGTTTGACGTCAAAAGGATCAAACCTATTGTTGAGAAACTCAATCCCAGTAATTGCGGCCATGAGCATTTTCCCTTGAAACTTGACACTATTGCTCCTCTCCTTTTCTGCAACAATCATTTCATATTCACCTTTCATTTCATCTAAGTTAGACTCCATATTGTATTTCTTGGTCAACTTAACACCTTTTTGTTCAAGCGATTCTAACTTTCTTAAAATCTTGAACTTTTCTTTCAAGGTTTCTTCTGGTGATAACTTTTGTCTGACAACCTCTTTATCGGGATTAATAGGAATATTATTAAACTTAACAAATCCATCATCGGTTTTAATTGCTTGTGCAGCCGTGCTTTTTCCAATCGTTGGAGCAATTCCAGGTTTATCTGAACCAGATGAAGAGCTAATGTCTTCCACATTAAGCTTGATAGACCCACTACCATTCAAGGCGTCATTAAAAAGTCCCGATCTAGACTTTGCCTTAATGTTTTTGGGTTTATCAGAAGAATCTGGGGTGTTGCCGGATAACTGATTTAGCTCAGCTTCTAAACTATTAATATCATCTAAACCAATCTCATCACTACCTTTTTTTCCAGAAGATTTTTTTTGTTTATCATTCATAAGTAGCTCGATTCCTCCGCCAAAATTAACTGAAGGTTTTGGAAGAGAACTTCCATTGCTACCAAGATCAATACTTATGTTATCACTTGAACCATCATCACCACCAGTTTTGTTTAGTGTAATTACAGGTGTATCATTTCCTAATTCTGTAATATCAATAACTTCTGCCATTTGTTAAAAGATATGGACTTAATTTTAAATGATAAGAAACGCAAATGTTATTTTTTACTTAAATACCACAGCCCTTGAAGAAAAGAATCAGCTAGATCATCCTTCTTTTTATGTGATTTAAATAAAGTTTTCCATTCTTTTAATGAGTCTTTTTCATTAATTAATTTCTCAGTAACTTCAATTCCTGATTTTTTTCTCTCTGCATATGTTTTCTTCTTAACATCAAAGGCCTTAAGTTTATTGTGAGAAGAAACAAACTCAATATTTGTGATACCTCTATCTATAAAGAATTGAGCTAACATACCCTGGATAGTTTTCATTCTGTTTGCTATTGGAGATATTTGATTTTCAATTAAAACAGTAGTTATTTTATTCATGGGTAGAATATCAGGTAGAATCTTTGCTATGAGACATCCAATCTCTATTAGATCAAGTTGGTTTGCTGTTTTAAGAGAGATATTCTTCAATAAATAGTGTTCTTCAACATATGAACACAGCTCTTCTTTATCATAATTTGTATTATTTACCCCATTTAATTGTTTCAATGCTTTTTTTGATGGTTTCTTAGCTTTAACAATTTTATAATATATATCAGGCGCTAATTGTTTATTTGGAACTTTCTTAACATGTGTACCACAATAGTAGTCTTGTTGTTTAAAATTATAACTTGCTGTTTTTCCACAAATCCCTTTTTTTGTTTTATGACAACATGTAGGTTTTTCACCACAAAGATTGGCTACATCCCAATGTGTTATTTTATATTCATTATTGCTATTATCAATAACACAATAAGCTAGATTTTTTATACCAACATCAAAACTGATAATCATTAATTAGTTATAGTATAAAGTTTTTAACTAATTAATTCCAATTTTGATATCCTTTTTGTAAAAGTTGGGCTTGTGTAATAACTGGTGTAAATCTACGGCATTCAAGTTGATACTTTGATACATACATATTCTTCATATCACTATTTTCATAGCCGTATGGCTGTGTACTTTCAACACATGATTTGTAAAGGAAAGGACTGTTCTTTTCCTCCTTGTTTGGGCCTACATTAAGTCTAGCTGGACATGAACAACATTGATCACATGCCTCAAGCTGATTTGTCTTAATAATAGCATCAGCATTTTCAATCATATATTTTCTGTACTGCCAGTTACTAGTTATACCAGCTTGCTGGCGAATATCAGCACTTATTTTACTTCCTGGTTGATATGTAGCATAGTTTCTACCGTCAGCCATAATAGGAGGAAAATCAAAATGAATATTATTTGATCCTGAATAGCAAGTTCCCCAGCTCATTCTTACTATACAAGAAGAATATTTATTCATCAGTTTCATTTATTTTCTGCTTAATCATATCTTGGAGGGCATTTTTTTTAATTTTCTTAACTGCATCTTCGTTACCAAGGTCGAGCTTAACTGCTAAGCCTCTAAGATCTGCTACCTTCATTTTATTAACTAATTCCACAGTGACGTTAGCAAGTGCTTGTGAGTTAACAGTTTCTCCGTCATCATCGTGATTTGTATCGCTTTCATCACTGCCACTATTAATACTAGAAAGTGTACTAGATGCTAATGTAGCCTGCTCTAATTCTTCTTCATCTTTAATATCTCCTAGCTTAATAGTTTTAATATTCGAATCTTCGTCGATTATCTCTTCAATATCATTAACTTCAGTTATCTCTGGTCCATTATCAATAATATCATCCATTGATGGAGGCGGAGGTCCTGTTGGTGGTGTTAGTTGAAGACCAATTACTTTGAGATTAATCGACTCTGGCATTTCGATTGTTTCACCTAATTCAACAACTTTACTTTCATTACTATCGTCATCTTCTTCATTATCATCACTATCACTATCTAAATCACTGTCACTTTCTTCTTCACTATCATCTTCACTTTGACTATCATCTGACACATCAATTTTGTTATCTGGTGTTGTATTAGAGTAATAATCAGCGGCTGCATCAACAGCTTCTTGTGTAGCTCCATTAGTTACGGGAACTGGTTGTTGTGCTCCACCCGATATAGGTGGAGGTATATTTGTTAAAGTTAACTTAACATTTCCAATAAAATCAGCTAAAACTTGGTTTTGTTTGACAATAGCTTTCTCCATAGCAGTAATTCTAGTATTACAATAGTACACAATTGCGCCTGCCAATAATAGAGTAACAGCTATTGCTACAATAAATCCACTACCTTCTAATCCAAACATATTCATATTATTCTAAAACAAGGGTATAATATTTATACCAAAGTTAAACGAAATTATATATTAAGTTTATCAATTACGGCTGTTGCTGTATCAATAATCTCTTTTGGAAAGTCTAAATCCTTTAATACTTTAATTCCTCCTTTAACGTTTGAAATGCCGGGGATAACCTTATATGTATATTTAAAATCATCATTTACATTTACAATTTCCATATTAAGATTAATGATTTTTTTATCCTCATCCATTTTTTTACATAGATCTAAAAAGTGTGTAGTAATGACAAATGTAATATTATTATATGTATTTAAATATTTGAGAAAGCCTGTAGCGGCCCCAATAGCTTCATATGGATTAGTTCCGGAGAACAGTTCATCAAATATACAAAATCTATGTTTGTCATTGTGTTTATTATTGTCCAAAATCATTTTGCATCGTCTGGCTTCTGCTTGAAAGAGGCTATCTCTTCCAGAAGTATCTGGAATGTTAATATAGCACTGCAAATCTTGATAACAGTGTATTTTTGCCTTTTTATAGAAACCAAAACCTAATTGCTGTGATAACAATATATTAATCATCGCAGTTTTAATAAATGTGGTCTTTCCGGCAGCATTTGGTCCAGTAATAATTATGTTTTTATCTAAATGAATATCATTTGCTACAAACGGTTCATCTAGTAAAATAGGATAATATGCTTTTTTCATTTGAGTTTTCTTTTTTGTAAATGAGCATTTTTCAACTTGTTTATTATCAATGCGATTCTGAAAGCAAGAAATGTTTTTGATATAAGAATTAAACTTAATTGAATAATCAATAATTGATATCAGATATTCGTCGTTGTATAATTTATAAAAGTTCTGCATTAAATATCCAATCTCTCTTATTTTACCAATTGAAAGACCGTAAGGTGTGAATTGATTATAACTTTCAATCAAATTGTTCATATAATCTCTGCATGTTTCAACTTGCAAATACCATTTATTAAATGTGGTGATTCCTGATTGTTTAATATTGTTAATAGTATTTGACATTATAATGACACTTTTATTCAAGTAATTCTTTATAGTATCTAATTTTTCATGAATGATTTTAAAGTTTTTGATAAACTTTATGCAGGATTGATAGTTCCAATAAACTTGTGCTAAATAAAAGAGGAATGAAATTATAATGTATACACGTTTATCCCAACTAGCTGAGCCGATAGAAAATATTTGTCCAATACTATGCCTAGATAAAACTACTTTTAAAACTTCTACGTATTTTGAAAAATTAATAGCATTTCCTTGCAATCTAATAATAAAGAAAGGCATAATAAGCATAAAAATAGGTAATGCTAGAGTAATTAACGGAGAAGCAATTTCATATAAACTAAGATACTTCATAAAAGTAGAATTATTGTTTAAAAACTTTAATTGATCCCATTCCACAAAATGATATTTTTCTACAAATCCAGTTTCATCTGCAATATCCTTTCTTAGTTCTATAATATCAAGAACAGATTGATCATCAATAGGTTTGGGAACTTTTAAAGAGAGAAATGTTTGATTATCTTTTAAAAATGTTGTGTCATCTGTATAATATTTTGCAAGTGCATTAGTATTAAGTTTTTCAAAAGGTGTCTTCATATCAAATATTTTGTGATACATAGAATTGTCACCATTAGTAAGTTCCATTTCATTAATAATATTTTCACTTATATCATAATATGAATCAATAGTTTGTATTGGTAGTTTGAAATCTAATAATGGAGTACTAGAAGATTTTTCATTAAATGGTAGAAATTGATTTATAAAGTCCATATCTAGCTAAAAATGATATATTATAACAATTGATTTAACGAGAATGTTTATAATTGTAATAATATTTATACTTTGTCAGCCCAATCAAGAGGCATTTCAGTGATTTGTGTTTGGTAATGCTGCTCAATTTCCTTAAGCTTGCGAATATCGCGTTTTGTTACAAAATTAATTCCAATACCTTTTCTTCCCCATCGACCACTGCGACCAATTCTGTGAAGATATGTATGAATACACTTAGGTAGATCGAAATTAATAACAGTACTTACTTGTTGAACATCAATTCCACGTGCAGTGACATTAGAAGAAATAAGTACACGCTGTTTTCCTGATTTAAACTCTTTATAACTATTTGCACGATCTTCTTTTGACATTCCGCTATGAATCTGGCAAACAGGATAGTTATCTGAAATCATAGCATCATATAGGTCTTGAACACGTTTTACACTATTGCAATAGATAATACATGCAGAAACGCTGATAGTGCTAAAAATATCTTTCAAACATTCATATTTTACATCATCTCCATCAACAGCAATATAATACTGTGAAATACCTTCTAGAGTTAGCTGTTCAGCCTTTACAAGAACCTTTATAGGATTTCTCATAAACTTGTCAGTAAGTGTTACTAGATCATTAGGCATTGTTGCACTAAATAGTGCTACTTGAATCTCACTTGGCATATATTGGAAAATATTGTAAACTTGTTCCTTAAATCCAGATGAGAGCATTTCGTCTGCTTCATCTAGAACAATTAGCTTCAATGTGCTTTGTTTGATTTTCTTACGGCGAAGCATATCATAAACGCGTCCAGGACAACCAACAACAACCTGTGGAGTATTCTCTTGAAGCTGTTTAATACATTCATCAGTTGATGTACCTCCAATAAGTAGTTGCGTCTTTAGTCCCTTCACAAATGTTCCAATTGCGTCAATAACACTTTTGGTTTGCTGTGAAAGCTCGCGTGTAGGAGAAAGAATCATAGCCTGCACCTCACTTTTACTCGCATCAATATTAGCTAGAGTACCAATAGTGAAACACCCGGTTTTTCCCGTTCCGGATTGAGCCTGTGCAATTATATCGCGTTTTGCTGTCATAGGTAGAATAGCCTTCTTTTGAATAGGGCTAGGGTTTTCGAAACCATAACTATAGATGCCTCTAAGAATCTGTGCGTCACATTCTAGTTCATCCCAAGTTTCGATCGATTTTATTTCGGTAGTCTGTTTTGGTTCAGTTGTATCACTCATTATCGTAAATAAATAACAAGCGTATCGTTTAAGTTCATTATGTATATGTTGATATATTTCAACAGAAAATTGATTTAAAATAGAAGCGTTGAATAATACTATCATTCAATATGGCAGGCATGATGGCAACAATGACACGATATCATCTAAATGATTTTGATGAATTAATAAACAATGGTTTTAAGTGTGAATTATCAACAGAAATATTGGAAATAATCCAAAAATTGGCTGATCAAGTTGGTGCACCAGAATATATTAAAACTCCACAATTTATCAGAAAAGATAGGCAGGATGGAAATGGATATAGACAACGGAGAGGACGTCGGAATAAAAAGGTTACAGAACTGTCCGATGAAGCTTGGGAAGAGATTAGAAACTTTGAAGCTACAAAAAGAGTTGAGCGCGAAGGAATTGACAAATCAATTGATAATGTAAGAAAAGCAATGAATAAAATTAGTACAAAAACATATGACGCGCTAAAAGACAAGATCTTTTCAGAACTTTCTACTATTGTAGAAAGTGGAATTGAAGTAGATGGAGAAGATATGACAAAGCTAGTTAATTCTTTGTATAGCATTGCAAGTGAAAATGGCTTTTATGCAGAACTTTATGCCAAATTGTATTCTGAGCTTGTGACTAAATATGATTTTGTAAAAACACCACTTAATAATAGTGTTGCAGGTTATATTTCACAGCTTAATACAATTAAGTATGTATCACCAGATGAGGATTATGATCAATTCTGTAAAAACAATAAAGACAATTCAAAAAGGAGAGCAGTTGGTTCATTCTTTGTGCATGCTATGAAACATAATTTGATTGATGCAGATAGTGTAATTGAAATCATAGAAGAATTGCAAGAAAAAATTATGATTAATATTGACACTGAAGATAATACAGAGATTGTAGATGAGTTATCAGAGCTAGTTGGAGAAATACTACCTCTTGCACTAACTGTTCTTAATAATGAAGAAACAGCAGAAGTTCAGAAGACAATTATAGAAAACGTTAAAAAAATATCAAAACTTAGTACAAAAAATTATTCGTCTCTATCTAATAAAACTGTATTTAAACATATGGATATTATGGAATGCGATGAAGTAGAAGCGGCACTGGAAAGACTTGCATAAATTAAAACGTTTAAACAGAATTAAATAATATTATAAAGATATATGGAAAATTTTCTTTATAATATCAATGAAATAAGAAAAAAGAGAACCCATTCTATTGATGAAGTAATGGATTATTATAATAATATTAACATTCCAACACCTGAAACTAGTGATTATGAATATAATGAAGATAATGATGAATATTTTATTGACTTAGATGAAGAAAGTTTGAGAAAAGAATACAAGAGTTATAGAGTTTGTGAGTTACGAGATATAATGAAATACTACAGTATTCCTTCGAAAAAAATGCGTAAAACAGAACTTATACGTAAGATAGTAGCTTTTGAATTGAATCAAGAAAATGCTGCTTTAGTTCAGCTGAGATATACTGATAATTAAAACATTAATGCATATTTGATATAAAACATAAAAAATATGCATTAGTATATATAATGGTTCAATCTAAGATAGATAAAACTATCAATTATCCAGAAACCAAAGATTTATTTAATGAAGATCGGGATTATGATGCAGATTTATATGAATTAAATCTGTTTGGCGAAGATGTAATTATTGCTCTTGGTCAAAGCAATTTTATGTTCATTGATAAAAATGTGGTATTTTTTCCAGTATATATAATTAAAAACGAAATAGTTCATAGTCAAATTGGAGTTTATGAAATACTTTCTTCACAACAACCAGCAATTATTGATGATGATGGTGATATTGATATAGATAGATTAGGAGATTTACTTTTGTATTCATTTGTATCAAAAGCTTATATTAAGGATGACGCGAACGAAGCGGATCAAGGAGAAGCCGATGATAATCAAGGAGAAGAGGAGGAGGAAGAAGAAGAGGAGGAGGAAGAAGAAGATGAAGTAGATGAAGAAGATGATAAAGAAGAAGAGGAGGAAGATGATGATGATGAGGAAGATGATGGTGCTCAAGAATATGGATTCTCACCACTACAAAAACAAAATGCAGATCAAGCAAAAAAAGAAAGGAATGCTTATAAGAAAGTTAGAGGTCAAGATTGGATCAGTAATTTTATGAGAAATAATAATTATAAACTTGTTGATAATGAAGGTGGAGGTGATTGTTTATTCTCAACTATAAGAGATGGCTTATCTAGAGTAGGTATAACTACAACAGTTGCTGAACTAAGAGATAAATTGGCAAATGAGGCAAATCAGGGAGTTTTTGAAGGATATAGAAATATGTATATCATGGCAAGAGGCGAATTAAATGATGCAGATAGAGTATTAAAAGATCTGGCAAAACAACACAAAGATATAAAGAAAAGAGCAACAAAAAAAGGAATTGCAAGAGAAGAAGTAAAAGCATTAATTACACAAGCAAATGATGTTGGTAAAACGCATACTAGAGTTAAAAAAGAGAAAAAACAAGCAATAAAACTATTAAACGAATATGCGTTTATGAAAGGTGTCGAAAACTTAGAACAATTTAAAACAAAGATTCGTACATGTACTTTTTGGGGAGAGACTTGGGCTATTTCTACATTAGAACGTGTGTTAAATATAAAATTAATTTTGTTTAGTTTGGAAGCATATAAACAACGTGATTACGATAATGTACTTTTATGTGGTCAGTTAAATGACACAATATTAGAACAAAGAGGTAGTTTCGAGCCAACACATTATATCTTGACTGAGTTTATGGGGTGGCATTATCGGTTGATTACATATAAAGACAGGGGAGGATTTTCATTTGAAGAGATACCTTTTGATATAAGAAGGATGGTCGTAGATAAATGTCTCGAAAGACAAGCTGGTCCATACTACATAATACCTGCTTTTAGATCATTTATGGCGGAATTAAATATAGTTCCACCAGAACAAGGTGCAGATGGTGATGATGATGATGAAGGAAATTATGAGCTACATGATAATAATACAGTTTTTCAGTTTTATTCAAAATCAGCAAATCAAGAACCAGGGAAAGGATCAGGAGAAAAAATAAAACCAGAAGAGATATCAAAATACTCTGAGCTAGCAGCAATACCTGATTGGAGAAAACGATTATCAAACTTTTGGGTAGAATCATTTAAATTAGATGGGCATACATGGTCTTCGGTAGAACATTATTATCAAGCATCTAAGTTTAAAGAAAATAATCCAGATTTTTATTTATCATTCTCTCTAGATATGAATCCAGAAGGGGAATTAGCTGTAGATCCAGTGAGAGCCAAATCTGCTGGTGGCAAATCTGGAAAATACAAAGGGAAAAGAATAAGACCAGCAGAAGTGAAAATAGATCCGAACTTTTTCGCCGGTCGTCATAAGGAAGAAATGAAACGTGCACAGCATGCAAAGTTTACTCAAAATGAAGATTTAACGGTGTTATTACTAGCAACGCATGATGCGAAACTTCAACATTTTTCAAGAGGATCACCTCCGATAGTTTTCACAGAATTAATGGAGATACGTAGAGACTTGCAACAGCAAAATAAAAAATAAGCATAGATTTGTATAATGACAATTTGAAGAAATAATTTTTATTATACAGTTAATTTCTCTCTTGATATTATTTTCAAAGGTCTCAAAGACAAGGTTCACTTTATGAATAAAAGGTTTGTTGGATAAGTTAGAAGTATGGTTGAGGAGCTTTAAAAAGAGAACTAAGAGAGAAAATAAAATAAAAAAGTTAAAAATATAGTGTAAGGTAAAGATATAACATGGAAGTAGCTGATAGTTATAAAGATACATTAGATGAAATACTTAGTGATATTCCAAAGCAGTATATAAAAAAAGGACCATATTCCAATAGATTATATAAGCTAATATCATCAGGATTATCGTTTTATGATAAAACAAACGAAAACAATATGATATTGTCAATATTAACTGGTAATAATATTATTATGAAAGCATCTGAACCGTATTTTCCAGAAGAAATACAAGAAAATGTTAAAAAAAATATTCACAAACAGTTGCATTATACTTATTATTTTCCAGGAGAGAAAGTGGTAGAGGTATATTTTGGTTTAATGAATGAACATATAGTTAATTATCAAAAATATCATGATATGATGAGGTTAATTATATCGTGGGCACATATTTGTATGCGTTATGCATTTAAAGAATGTTCTAGACGACATAAAATATATTTATATTTATCAGATTTCAAAAAGATACTACCAAATAATCAGATAGTAACACTTGGTCAATCAAATGTAAATACTGGAGTAACAACAAGATGTAGTGTAGAAAATGAAACAATAATATATAGACAAGAAGAATGGTTCAAAGTATATATTCATGAGATGATGCATGCATTTGGGTTTGATATATCGGATACATATAGAAATACAATTAGTCGTAGTATAAAAACCTTGTTTGATATAAGAAGTTCAATGAAAATAGAAGAAGCATATGTAGAGACATGGGCAAGAATTATAAATGGAGCATATGCTTCCATAGAAGTAGCAGAAGATGAGAAAGATTTTGAGAAATTATTTTTATTTACAATGGAAGTAGAGCGTTTATTTTCTGTTATACAGGCTCAAAAAGTGTTAGGTTATATGAATCTAGTATATGACAATGTAATAAGAGGGGATAACAGGATAGCATATAGTCTTTATAGAGAGAAATCAAATGTATTTGCGTATTATGTGTTAACGGCAATTTTGATGAATGATCCATATACATTTATGCAATTCTGTGGAAGAATAAATAGAAAATGGTTAAGATTTGACAATACAATGAAAGCAGTAAAAGAACTAGAAGAATATATAAGAATAGGCTACAAAGATCCATCTTTTCTAGAAAATATCCGAAAAAGTTACAATTTAAAAAATCGTGGTTTGAGGATGAGTTTAATCGAAGTTAATTAAAAAATTGACAGGGTAATAAAGATAAAGTTATATGTAATTAAAAGACAATGGGAATTAAAAATCTTAACCGTTTTCTAAGGGTTAACTGTCCACAAAATATTCGCCAGATCTCATTATGGGATTTGCGTGGAAAAACTATAGTTATTGATGCAAGCATTTATATGTATAGATTTCAGACAGATGATAACTTGATAGAAGGAATATACCAAATGGTAGCATTGTTAGAGCACTGTAAGATAACGCCAATATTTGTGTTTGATGGGCCTCCTCCACCTGAGAAGGCTGAAACCTTAAAAAGAAGAAAAGAAGAGAAGAAAGCGGCAGAGAATGAATATAAGCGAATAAGTGATGTGTTGCGTAATTGTAACCCAGATGATGATACAAGTGATTTGGAAGCAGAGATAGACTCACTTAGAAAGCAATTTGTTAGACTGACACAGGATGATATAGATAGTGTTAAACAATTGTTGATGTTAATGGGCGTATCTTATTATGAATCAGAAGGAGAATCTGATTATGTATGTGCAAAGATGGTTCAAAAAAAGATAGCATTTGCCTGTATGAGTGAAGATATGGATATGTTTGTGTATGGTTGCCCAAAAGTGTTGAGATATTTGAGCTTGTTAAAATCAACGGTAGTTATTTATGACTTGAAAGGAATATTAAAAACATTGAGACTATCATTAGATAATTTTAAACAGATATGTGTACTTTCTGGCACAGATTATAATAATAATGAAACATCAACATATGACCTTAATAAAGTATTGAAATATTATTCAAAGTTTTTGAAAAATAAAAGTCATGATAAAGGCGATTTTCATAAATGGATAAGTAATTATGTAAATAACATTAATTATGACAATTTGAATTATGTTTATAATATGTTTGATCTAACAAAGTACTCAATAACTAAAGAAAATCTTATTGAAACAAAAAAAGAAGAGAAGGAAATGGAAAACTTCCTTTACCAGTATGGTTTCGTATTTGTATAAATATTTACAATTTTTTTGTTATAAAGAATAATATTATTTTTTATAACAGCCTAAAAGATTTCGCATCTTACTATATAATGAACAAGATTCTAACAATGAACAAAGAGAAAGAGGAGTCTCCTAGAGCAAAATTAAAAAGATTTAATGAAAAAGTTCCGAAAACAAAAAAAAGAAGAAGAGTTTCTGATGAAGAGTTTGCTATATTAAAACCAGGTGAGCAAGAAAACTTGTGCACTAGAAATTATAGGGTACAACAATTAAAAGATATGTGTCGCCATTATAAGCAGCGTGTCGGAGGAAATAAAGATGAATTGACAAAAAGAATATATAATTATTTGCGTTTGTCATTTTATGCAATAAAGATTCAAGCAGTTTGTAGAAAAGTACTATTAAAAAAATATATAAGAGCCAGAGGACCGGCATATATTAATCGCGAAATATGTGTAAATGACATGGACTTTTTTACTATGGAATCAGTAAAAGATATTAGTAATGAACAATTTATTAGTTATAAGTGTAAAGATGGAAAGATATATGGTTTTGATATTATGTCTCTCTATAATTTAATTAGAAAGGGTAGTGCTCCTTTTACAAATCCATATAATAGAATAGAATTACCAAGACATTTGTTAGACAATGGTAATTACTTACTTCAAATGGCTAAGCACTACGGAGATAAAATAGTTACGAAAATAGAGGAAGAAGAAATGGATAGTTCAAAAGAGTTAGAGTTACGTGTACTGGCAGTATTTCAAACTATAAATGAATTGGGAAATTATGTAAATCATACCTGGTTGTGGAGTTTACAAAGGGTATCTCTTATAAGATTTATTAGAGAGTTAGTAGATATATGGAATTACAGAGCACAATTAGCAAACGAAGCAAAACGACAGATATATCCACCACATGGTGATATATTTAGACATTTAAATATGTATATGTTACCAGTATCAGATCGTGATCAGTTAAGAACATTAGCTGTAACAGTAATAGAAAGATTAATAACACATGGAGTGGATTATGGATCTAAGTCTTTAGGAGCAAACTTTGCACTGTGTGCATTAACATTAGTTTCACAACCAGCAAGAGATGCATTGCCATGGTTATATCAATCAGTTGCTCATAATTAATTTGCGTTATATGTGAATATTAAGGAAAATTAAGACCATATTATTATTATGAGAGGGGTTCTCGTCTCATAATAATATATTTTGCGTTAAAACGCTTAAATAGATTGTGTATACATATGGTATAAGATGCCCCGTGCCGCAAAGAAGAACGATTCTAAGACTACTACTGCCTCTAAGGCAAAGAAGACCACTTCCAAGAAGTCAAGCAAAAAGACCACCCAGGTTGTTCAGGAGGTTGCTGCCCCTGTAGCAAACACTGTTGTTGAGGAGACCCCAGTCGCACCTGAGGTTGCTCTCGCTAATGAGTTCACCTCAGTTCTAGCCGCCATTCAGGAGGTTACCTCAAAGGTATCTGCCCTTCGTACTCAGCTCCGTGCCCTAGAGAAGAAGGCAGTGCGTGAGGTGAAAGCTGCTAACAAGCGCAGCAAGAAGGGACGCAAGAGTTCTGGAACTCGCACTCCATCAGGATTTGTTAAGCCTACACTAATCAGTGAGGAGCTTGCTAGTTTCCTATCTAAGCCTAAGGGAACCGAGATGGCCCGCACTGAGGTTACGAAGGAGATTAACGCATACATTCGTGCTAATAAGCTTCAGGATCCTAAGAATGGTCGTATCATTCTTGCTGATGCCAAGCTTTCCAAGCTTCTTTCCTTGAAGAAGGATGATGAGCTTACTTACTTCAATCTTCAGAAGTACATGAGCCCTCACTTCGCTAAGGCTGGATCTAAGGCAGCTGTCTCTAAGTAAATAAATACTTGTGACATTTAAATAATATAACTAACTTACTAATTTAATTAGTATTTGTTTGAATTAATTCAAATACTAATTTACAAGACATGTTTTATAGCTTCAAAAAGATTATCTTTTTTAAATAAACGATTTTGTATGGTTTGTTTTTCTACCTTTATCAAAGGAATATAAATAGTATAATATGGTATTTTATCATCATAATGAACAGCTTTTATTTCTGCTTCATATACTTTATCTTTGCAATACCACACAGTCTCATTTTTTTTAAACATACTTTCTGCCATCTCTGTTAAAATATATATATTATTATTATTCACTTTATTTTTATATGTTATAATTTTTACTTTATTTACATACTTAAAAACTTATATTAATTTTTTTATTACAATATTCTAAGTAATAGTTTTGTTCTTTAAGTTGGGGATTTATTAACATGATTTTTCAAAAAATTGAAATAGAGACAACTCTGTCATATAAAGTAATATAAGCAAGCATGAGCAGTACCGATATTCAGTCACTCGTTATTAACGCAACCGATTTCACTCCTTCTAAGGATGTGGGATATAATAAGCCACGTGTTAACAAGGCAGGAGGAAAGGCAGTTAGCATCGTAAATAACACTACTCGTCGTCAGTTGATGGTTACGACTCCACTGATGCTAACGTGGGGTGTAAATGAGCGTCGCGATGAGAGCAGCGGACGTGTCAGTTATGATATGTCTCTTCAGTTCCCTAAGGATGCATATGCCACACCTGAGACTACTGCATTCCTTCAAGCGATGGAGGCAATGGAACAGCAGGTAATGGACGATGCAATCAAGAACTCTAAGGAATGGTTCAATAAGGCAAAGCTAACAGAGGGACAGGTAGATGTCCTCTTTAATCGCATGCTCTATTGGCCTAAGGACAAGGAGACTGGTGAGCGACGAGCAGATTCAGCTCCAACTCTTCGAGTCAAACTTGATTACTGGGACGATGCATTCAATTGCGAGATTTACAATGTAGATCAAACACCACTATTTCCTAGCAAATCAGATGCTACTCTTACGCCGTCTGATTTCATCTCAAAGGGAAGTAATGTAGCATGCGTTCTCAAGTGCGGTGGTGTTTACTTCGTAAATGGTAAGTTTGGAGTTACTTGGAGACTTGTACAGGCAGTAGTAAAGCCTCGTGCATCTATTGCAGGGCGATGTGTCATCCAGCTATCTAGTTCTGATAAAGAGAAGCTACAGAACCAGCAAGATCTTGATGATGATGAAGAGGAAGGTGTAGTTGTTGAAGAAGATAGTGATGAGGATGATGATGATGATGATGATGAAGGTTCAGTCGTATCCAGCTCTTCTGGTCCAACATTCTCTAAGAAGGTTGCTAAGAAAGAGGTTGAACAGGAAGTAAAGCCTAAGAAGACTGTTAAAAAGCGTGTTGTGAGGCGCAAGAAAACAACCAGTGATAGCAACTAAATAAAAATATACAAAATATAAACAAATAAAAGGTTATTATAACCAATTTTTTATTTGTAATTCTATATTATGACATCATTGTTCAATAACTTAAAATTAACTGGTGGTGGAAATAGAAATGCAGGTTTAGTTCATAATATACATTTTTCACTTCATAGAATGGCTAGAGGTAAAAGCCAGCAACATAGTATGACAGGTTTGCATAATCCAATATTAATAGGTGCAGGTCTTCCTTCTTGTCCAAACATAGAACTAGATTTATGGTGTGAATATCCTGCGGTTACTGATGTAGATGCATCAAATAACCAAATATCTACTGTTACAAAATCAGATTTAGAGGCATATATTGCAAATATTATTTTATTTGTAAAATCATTTAATACGAAAAATATAATTATTCGATTTACTAGTCCTAATATCAGGTTAGATTGGACAATAGATAATACAGATAGAATGTATCAAGCTTTAACTGGAACAGGTGGTACTTATGCAAACAGTTTAAGTGGAATAGATTCCGATAGAACTATCCCATTTTATAGATTGGATGATAAAAATGATAAGTCAACTATTGGTTATTTAATTGATCAAATTAAAACCCTTCCTGGTGGTTCATCCAAAAAAATATATATGCTGCCTTATGTAAGTTTTGATTCAGGTTATTTTTCTGATCTATTTGTAACATCATTAACTCCAACGTCACCAATATCAGGTTATTCACATTCTACATCTGATAATACAAATGCAGTAAATAGTTTTTGGTCAGCAGTAAAGTTCTACGAGTATTATAATAGCAAAGTTAATTCACTTTTGTCATACTCATTAGATGGAATTATTATTGAAACAGAAAACTCACAATTAGATAAAAGTGTTATAGCAGCCTTACCTTCTGCTCAAAATGAAGCAAGAATGGCATACCATTTATTTTCTACTACAATCAGTACATCTTTACAGAATGTAGGTGTTAATAATTATAATGGTGCACAGCATACAGATATTAAGTTTGGATTAACTGGTTCGCCTACAATATCAAAGACAATAAATCAAATAAATACATTAAAAATTGCAGGTTATACAATAAAAATAACTACATTATGGCCACAGTATTACAATATAGGTGCTGAAGCGTCTTATAGTACTTTGAATAAAAAGAATGTTGCTCAAGAAATTAATAAAAAATATAATTGGGTTCAAAATGATAATGATACATCAGCCGAAGTAATGGGAATGTTAAGTATTGAAACACCTTATATTCGCAAAAGAATTACCTTATCAAGTGGTAATCCTGCAATTGATTATACAAATGCTAGAACACCTTTCTTTGGACAAAGCGGGTGGAACTGGGATAATATCTGTTATGTTGTAAATAAAGCAATAATTAACAAAAAACTAAAAGATAATACTCCACTGAGAGGAGCTATATTTTCAGGAGCAATATTATCAACTAACTTAGGTAATAATGAAACAACTCAAGCAGAAACATCATTAACTAAATTGCCAGCAAATGCATTTCAACTATCAACAAATTATTGTTATTAAATTATAGTAATTAAAATAGTATAATTTAATTTGTAAATTATGGACAGGTTTTATAACTTGAAATAAATCCAGGTACTTCGCCTCTACTAACTTTGTTAATATATGCATAATAGTCAGCAACACCTGAATCGCCAATAATATTACCTGATTTTCCATCAGTATTTAATATTTCCACCTTTGTTATTTTATTTTGTGGACCAATAAAACCATATTTTGGATTAGTTGTGGTTGTAGTATCACTATTAAATACTTTCAAATATATATACTCTCCTGGGAAATTAGGATATACAATACGATAATAATTTTCATTATTTTCACTTCTAGTTGGACCAGTTCCTGGACCACCAGTAGTCCAAGGGATATTTCCAGAAGGTTCTAATTCCCAACCACCATTAATCAAGAAATTATGAACTGAATCACTTCCAGAATAACCAGGTCTTATCAAAGGTGGATCATCAACACGTGGAAGATATATAAATGCAATAGATTTTGCAATTAAGGTTGTTACTGTGCTGCAATAAGTATATACTGAACCATTTTCAAGGATATTATCTCTACAACCATTTACACAAGGAGGTCTTTCTGGTAATTTTTTACTGGCTCTATTATTTCCTGGTCCTCTCCACAAAGAAAAATGAGTAGGAACAAGACCCTCTTTTATATTTCCGCCACCAATTAATTTTAAACTAGTATTGTCAGCCATTATATAATAATTTAATATTTAATTATTAAATAACAAAGTTAATAGTAGAAAAAATAATAAGTATATTAAATACATGGAGACGATATATTTATTTTTACTGTCGAACATTTTGATTGCGTTACTAATTTACATATATAATTATCAAAAAAATGTCAGAGTTCATATTGATAAAACAGATGAAATGTATGAATTAATAAAAGAGATACATCTCAAAATACTTAATTAAGCTTTACCTGGGTTAGCTCCTTTCTTTTTTGGTGCGACAGCTCCTCCACCACGTACTCTTGCTAAAGCACTTTTTCTTGAGTTATTTTCTGTACTCTTAAAACCTGATGCTTGTTTATCTGGAATACCAACTCGATTTTTATTTTTGCCAATAGCAATTCTTCTCTTTTGTGCAATGACGTCGCTAGAACTAAACCATCCTGAGCCTCCACCAGCATTATTTTTATATACAGCATTTGCATTTGTGATCAAACTTCCTTGTGCCATAGTATCAGGTTTAAATGCTGAGCCACCTTTAGTGTAAACATAACCGTTGTTGTTAACTTGAGTTGTGAAAAACATACGCATTCTATATAATACAGTTTTAAAATATTATTTATTAATCAATTCAAGATGAATAATAACATCACCGATTTTTTCATATGAGAAAAAGTTTTTTGTATCAATTTGAGGAATACCTCTTTGTTTAAAAATAATAGTTTGTAAAGGTTTTAATTGTAAATCTCTAATTTTTAGTTGGAATACTTTATTACCAACATAAATATCGTGTAAGTCTTTATGAAAGATATCTTTAATATCTAAAACCACATCTACATGAATAGAATTGTTTTCATCGATAATAATATTATCAGGAACATTAGGTATAATTCTTACAATAAGCGATTTTGAAGGGAGATCATATTCTAACTCATTATGCCATAAAGGAATGTAATAAGTTTCTTCTTTATGGGTTAGAGGATAGATGTCAAGAGAGAAAAGATTGTTTAAAGCAGGTTTTAAGATAATAAGCTCGTCTTTTTCCATTTTTTCTTTCATTATTACCTCAATTTCTCTCAACGAACAACTATCCAACCCCAATAAACTTGAATATCTTTCTAGATAACTGTACAATTGTAAAGAATCTGACCGATTGAGTTCTTTGAACATTTCAACAGTTAATTTTTGATAACCCTTTTTTATTCCATGTAGTGCTGAAGTAACACTATCTTCATTAATTTCAATACCTGTTGTTGAAGAGACAAACTTAGCAAACATAGAAGAATAACTTTCTTCTTGTGTGTCAGTACATTCAATCTCGACATGTTTACATAAAAACTGATATGCTTCAGTTACGTTCCTAAACTTCTCATTGCTATTTGCATCTTTACATTTATCTGGATGACATTTCAGTGCTAGTCTATAATATGCTTTTTTGATAGACTGTTTGTTGAAGTTTTGAGGAGTAAGATTTAAAATATCACATGCTTGTTGTAAATCCATGTATCTGCGTTATCAAATAGAAGATAAAACTCTCTAAATGATAAATCGGTCTATAATTGTTGTTATAAAGATACAAAAACTGATATATTCTATCTATTGAACAAGATATTTGAGTTTCGTTAAGAAGTTTAAGAGAGATAACCTTTTCTAAAATATACCATATACAATCAGTAATATCAAGACTATAAATAAATATATCATATAACTTGTCTCTTAGTTCCATAAACTTTAATTTTTCGACATCTAACATTAGTTCAAGGATATTTTCACATACCCGTTCGTATGGTCTCATTAATTGTCTTACAGAAGCATTAATGTTTTTCATATTTGTTAATTCAGATAGTTTGATATCTTTTGTAATTTTATTAGAGAGACAACGATTATATTGAGTTCTGCTTGGACGAGGAATACGTATTAGTTTGCACCTACTAATAATATTATCTGGAATGAATGATAATTCTTCTGTAAGAATAACAAACTTAATATCTAGTTGGCTATTTGTTGTTTGCATGTAACTGTAGAAATGTTCTAATAATTCGCTATGTATTTCGTGAAAATATTTACAAACAATAATGCCAGTTCGGTCCGGTTTAGCTATTATAGCATCTACTATATGATTGTAAAGTTCATTCCATAGTGCTCTACTATTACAACCTAATAAAGACATATCTACTTCATAATGAATATCACTAATTTTCAATACATGAGTAGACTTAGTTGTGACAGTAATCATCTTTTTTTCATATTTTAGTGCACTTGGACTATATTGTTTTAATGCAGTTAACATTTGAGTATACTTCCCCACACCTTTAGGGCCATAAAAAATAAGATTTTTTAAATCTGAGAGTTTTTTTGGAAAGTCTTTATACGTTTTTTGTAATTTTGGATGTAGATTTATTTTTGCATTGCTAGCAAGATAATCTTCAAATAGAGTATCATAAAACTTCATTGTCTGTAAAGACTTTAAGAGTAATCTTTATTATCTTCAATACAAGAAACTTTAATTATGGATACAGAGAGAATTGAACGAATAATTAAAAAATTAAATGATAGAATACAAACACATCCTAATTTTTCAAGGCTATGGTTAAATTATCTAGATAATAAGCTATGTTCCCTTGAAAGATGTTTAAACGATTGTGAAAGAATACTTGATACTGATATGGAAGATGATCCTGATGTTACTACAATAGCAACTACATATTTAATTGCTCGCGTGTTAACAGCAAACACAACTTAAAAACAACTTACACAATAATAATATCTAATATGAATCTTATTATTGACGATTTTGATGAAAAAAATATACATTTCTTTCCTTCTGTAAAAAATACCGTTATGGATAATAGTTCATTTATAAGAATTGGTTATAGTAACTCTTTTGTAAAACTGAACGGAATCTATGTGGAACTAACTCTTAAGCCAAAAAGTATCGAGAAGTATTTTAATAAATCAAAATACTTTTACGATTATAGTGAAAATGAGTCCGAATTAAATAAGATTGTTTTATTGGAGAATCAAATACTAGAAAAGCTACAATATGATAAGTATATGAACAAAACACATAAACTTAAAGAGCAGCTTATGACAAATAACATTAGAGTGTTTTGTAATAATGAAGAGAATCAGATTATTACTAATAAGATATTAGTGAAAATCTCAGGTATTTGGGAAACTGAAAATAGCTGCGGATTGACATTCAAGTTTTTTAACATTACCCGTCCGTAGAAAAAAACTCAAGAATAATATTCATTATAGCTGCAAGCATAATATTGCCTAAACTCACTAAATAGGTAACAGATGCTAATTTACTTTTAAGAGCTTGTTCAATATCTAATTTTGCTTCTGATCCACCTTCTCCAATTTTAAGCTCATCAACAAGATATTTAAACAATACTATTATTTGAATAATTATTAGTACTGTTGATACTGTAGAATAGTTTGCATATTCAGATGCAACCTTATTTTGATTAATTCTTTTATAGTATGCGGCATTCAAGTATATTATCCAGACTAGAATACCTAGTAAAAGTAGTGAAGGCAATGAATGCATAAATAATGCTTTAACAAATGCTATTGTACTTAGTTCTTGAACTTTTGCCATGCGACTTGTTAAGCCAAAAGAAATTACCATTATTGTTAATAATGCAATTGAGACTAATCCATAACCCCACATTGCTGCACCAGCAGGACCGCTACTACCGTCTTCTGAATAACTTCCTCCTAAAAATAATTTGATAACTATTCCTGCAAATGCAACTAATGTCATATTTGTTATATCATATCCTAGTGCTTTTTGAACCATTATGTATAACCTATATTTTGATTTTATTGTGTGATTATTTGTTTTTTCTTATGTCTATATATTTTATACAATGTTTAATGTCAATTCTAGTAGACCCTTAATACCAAGAGAACAAACATATGTGTTAGATAGAAAATTGGTTACAATTCATTCTGATGATAGAGACATTAAGAAATGGCCATTTTCTAATCATTTTGAAGTTGAGTTGCCGCAAATTATGGAAAATGTTGAATCAATGAGATTAGTAGAAATACAACTACCTGTTAATAATCCAACATTTAAAAATGATTATCAAAATACAAAATTATCTTTTATGATTAATCCAAAAACTAGTAGTGATCCAGAAGTTGTGCCTGAATTATATCATCAAATGTTGCTAGATCATTATAATGCAAATGGTACATTTACTATTACAATTCAAGATGGATATTTTTGCCCAGAAGAACTAGCTATGGAAATACAAGATAGAATGAACCAAGCCGTTTCTGATTTTATTATTTTGAATTGGAAAACTTATTGGCCAACATCAGATTTATCAGAAGAATGTATTACTCCACCAGCTGAATATCTTAATATGCGTGTTTTTTTTGATAAAGTTGGGTTGAAATATTGGTTTGGTAATATTATGGATGAGTTCACATTAGTTTTTGATAAACGAGAAGAATATACACTGGATAATTGTGAACAACCAAATATGTGGGAACAATATAACCGATGGGGATTGCCTTCTTATTTAGGATTCGATAGAGAAAAATATACAAGCACTCCTTCTGTAAACAATGATGATGATCCTGTAATCTCTTTTCCTACACCAATAAAGTTCGCATTCCTAGGTAGAAAAGGTATTTGGATGTGTCCTACTGCTCCTGATCTACCTGTTCATTATATTACTGCTCCTATGGCTCCATTTCTTACAGGTGAAAGAAGTATCTATATGGAATGTAAAAAATACAATTCATATGATGAACTAAAACCTTACTCTCAAAATACTAATAGTGCTGCAAATAGAGGATATGATTATAGTGAACTTTATCAAAATAGATGCACTAGAGCTAATAAATCTTCTAACTGTGTAGTTAATAGCTATGATTATAATGGTTATGTAAATAATGCTTTTGCAAAAATACCTGTTAAAACTACACCATTAGGTGAAACTGTTGATTCCAGAAACGGATTCCTACAAAATGTTACCATGTTTGATGTTCCAGAAGAAAAGATAAGTAAAATCGAAGTTAAGTTCCGGTATCATGACGGTAGATTAGTTGATTTTGGTAATATACCATTTGACTTTACTATTGAGTTTAATCAATTAAAAAATGAAATACAAAGAACTTATCAAGTTAGAATACCTAATTCTTATCGTTTATAATTCTATTTTATGTGTTTCATTTATCCATTCTATCAATTCTTTTTTCTCCATTGTTTTATAATCACCCACAAACTTTTTCAAGTGTAGAAATCGTGGCTTCTTCATTCTAGATGTTTTATAGTATATATAATCTCCATATTTACCTACACGAATAGATGCATCTTTAGTAATTTCGCGAATAATTGGTGATACTAAATATTCACGAACATCATCAAGTGTTACATCTTTGTAGTCCTTTTCAATTGTAATGTTTATTTTGTTTCCTTTCCATTCTATATACATGCCATAACGACCATTTCTAAGTACTACATCACTGTCTTTATGCTTTCCTATGATATTATCGTTTTTTGCAGCGGCCTTTGTTTGAATTATATCAGCAAGTGTATATTCGCCATTCTTTAGTTTTGTCAGATTTATTCCTTCTTTTACCTTTTTAAATGTCGTTTTTCCTCCTTTTGTACATTTAATACATGGACCATACTTTGCCACCATATAAACATGATCTTCATCTATTGGAATTGTTACCTTCTCTACTAACCCTAGTGGCTCAGATAAAGTTTCTATTTGTGTCAAACAGTCTCTACATAGTTCATGCCACACACTGTCGCCTTTAGCAATGCTATCTAGAGTATCTTCCATATTTTTTGTATATTCATAATTGAATAGTGGATCAAAATGTTCAAGTAGAAACTCTATAACAATTAGACCTAGTGGTTGGATTATCAATTTATTTCGCTCCCCACCAAAATCTCTAGTATTTGCATTTTCTGTAATAATATCCCCTTCTAATTCAAAATCAACACATTCTATTGGCTTTCCTTTAATACTGTCTTTCTTTACGTATCCTCTCTCTTGAATCTTATCTACTAGACTAGAGAATGTTGAAGGACGACCTATTCCATTTTGCTCCAGTAGTTGAACTAGCCTTGCTTCTGTATAATGGCTTTTTAGTTCTTTCATTGTTACTTTTGAAATAATTTTATTATATTCTAGTTTCTGTTTTTTCATTGCCTTAAGATAATTATAATCTGCACTTTCTTCATCATAACCTCCTACAATTTTCCAACCTGGAAATATAACTTGCTCACATGAATATTTATAAACATTGTCTTCTGGTGCAGTTATCTTTGCCGTTATTGCTTTATATTTTGCATCAGCCATACAACTTTCTAGCGTATTTTGTCGAATTAGATTATATAAACGCACTTCTCTAGATCCTAGCTTCTCTCCTTCATCAATGCTATCACATTCTATCTTAGTTGGACGAATAGCCTCATGAGCTTCTTGAGCATTATTCTCATCCTTTTTGCTCTTCTTTTTCTTCGATTTTTTGTCTTCTTTTCTCTCTGATAATTTTTCGATATTGGGGTGTTTATACTCTTCACCATATTTATTAATTATATACTTACCTGCCTTTGCAATAAACTCTGCACTATATGTTGTACTATCAGTTCTCATGTAAGTAATGTAACCTGCTTCATATAGCTTCTGACAGCTATCCATCGTGGCTTTCGGAGAAAGACGCAATTCATTACTAGCCGCTTGTTGAAGTGCACTTGTTGTAAATGGAGAAGGCGGCTTTTTAGTAGTATTTCTTACTTTCCCACAGTCAAACATATGATCAAAGTTAACACTTTCTTCTAGAAAATCACCCATTGATTCTTCGCCTTCATGATTAAAATCTAAGCTAAAACCTAGATTTTGTGATGTGAAATAACCTGTAGTGTTATACACCTTTTTCCCAGGAGAATTATCTATTTCAACCTGATTATCATAAATAAGTCGAAGAGCTGGTGTTTGACATCTACCTGCTGATAGTGATCGCTTTGTTTTATATTGGATTTTACTCCAAAGAATAGGCGATAGTTTAAAACCCACTAGAATATCAAGAATCTGTCGTGCTTGTTGTGCCCTTACTAGTTCCATATTAATACGAGTTGGTGAAGAAACAGCTTGTTTTAAAGCAGATTCTGTTATCTCATGAAATATTATTCTTTTTGTAGAACTAACTGGAAGATTAAACATTTTACATACGTGCCATGCAATTGCCTCTCCTTCTCTATCATCATCCGCCGCTAACATCACATCATCCGATTGAGCTATAAAACTTTTTAATTTCTTTATTTGATTATATTTGCTAGAAACATCAGTAAAAGTCGGCTTAAAATTATTTGCTATATCGATATTATTTAAGTTATCTAGACTCCTAATATGACCAAATGTAGCCATACATTTATAACCAGGTCCTAGAAACTTTTCTATTTTTCCGCATTTTGCTGGTGATTCAACTAAAACTGCGATATAGGGCATCTTGTTAATTATATGATTACTATATCATCTAATTATCTTAAAGCAATTTTTTCAAAAATTATTTGGATTATTCATGTTATTTGTCATCTTCTTAAACTCTGACCAACTAATATTTTTCCCAGACTTTTTCTTTGGAATGCTTTTATTGCGTTTAGCAGCAAGCTCGTCCAGTTTTTGAGAGCGAGTATTAGCACTATCAATATATATCTCTTTCAAAAGTTTACCTATGTGATATGCACCTTCATGTTGATCTACACTTCCTTCCTCAATGTTTCTTAAAACTTCAAGAAATTGCCACATAATATCTAGATTTAGCTCATCTTTTTTCACTCTATTAAAAATATCAGTATAATTGTTAAATAAAAATTGACATTTACTTTCAAGCATCATATCAAACTGTTTTGGATTGCTTCTAGCAAGTCTAGCATACTGTTTCTTCAATGTTACCATAGTAGTTATATCGTCTTTAATTAGCTGACTATGTTTCCTATCTCGAATATCCTGCGTAACATCTTCTACATTATTTGCGCGAATTAGTTTATCTAACTGAAGTCTTTGATTGTTATCCATTTTAATATAAATCTAATACAATTATAATCTTTAAACGAAACTTTTTCTAACTAATATTTATATTATGGCTACTAGAAAGATTAAAAGTTATACTGGTGGTAGAAGACATGGTTGCAGAAGATCATGTAATTGTCTAGGAAGATGTAATTGTCCAAAGCCATGTAGATGTAAATCATCATGTGGTTGTAGAAGACGTGGTGGAGCTAAAGTAACTCCATACAAAACCTATGCATATCCTCCTGGACCAGATGGAAGACTTGCACAATCACCTCAACAAGCTGCACAGTTTCGTAGTGCTAATGCTAATAAAGCACAAACTAAAGCTATACAGCACTCTGGTGGAAAGAGAAAAACACGTAAACATAAGCCTCGCAAGCATAAGCCTCGCAAAAATAAGTCTCGCAAAAATAAGTCTCACAAGAATAAGGTTAAGCGACGAACTAGAAAACTTAAAAAAAAGCACCACAAAAAGCGCCTCAATAAAAAGGGTGGAAAAGGTTCAGGAAGAGCAGTAACAGTACCTAAGTTTGGAGGCAAAAGCGTTGGTCCAGTTAATGCAAATACTGCAAGTCAAACTGGTAACTCTAATAAAATGCAAGCAAATACAGATCGACAATATGATTGTTATGCCACAAATAGTTGTGGTGGACAACAAGGAGGAAGTAAATCTAAAAGATTAGAATGGCATAATGTATATCCAAACGGTAATTTTGGAAAAATGATGACAGGAGGATTTACGGGAGAAAGAGGAAGACCTGATTGGCAACAAGATCCTAGTGTGGTCGCTGGAACAAGGCCAAGGAAAAACGACGATTAAAGAATAACTTCATAATAATTATCGCATTATAATTTATTATGAAGGCAAGTGATATAACATTAACAGTATTTATATTATTAATATTTGTTGCATTATATGTATTCAATATTTTATCAATAGGAATCAAAAAAATAGAAGATGATTGGCCAACATACAGATGTAATCCTGTAGTTATGCCATTTGCATCTGTGTTTGGAAAAGATACAGTTAGTAATTTTACATATTGTATTCAAAATATGCAATCTAATTACATGGGTTATTTACTAGAACCAGTTCATTATAATATAGGTATTATTGGAGAACTTGGGTCTAGTATAACAGAAGCATTAAACTCAGCTAGAGCATTTATTAGCAATTTAAGAAACTTTGTCGCATCTATTATTCAAAATGTTTTTGGTGTATTTTTGAACATACTTATTGAGTTCCAAAGAGTTATGGTAGAATTAAAAGATATGATAGGTAAGACTGTAGGGATTTTAGCAACTCTTATGTACACTCTAGACGGTTCAGTTAAAACAGCAAGAAGTGTGTGGAATGGCGCACCCGGTGATGCGGTTAGAGCTTTAGCTGGATTTTGTTTTCACCCTGATACTAAAGTTAAAACACATGACGACAAAATATACAAAATATCTGAATTACCTCTTAATACAAAATTAAAGAATGGAGCTATTGTTCAAAGTGTTATGAGATTGTCTAATGTTAAAGAAAATGGTGAACAAAGAGAGAAAATGTTTAAAATACAGTATGGTGAAGATGGAGATGATATTTTTGTATCTGGTTCACATTTAATGTGGGATCCTTTTGAGGAATGCTTTGTTTGTGTAGAAGAATATGCAAAAAGTTGTATTGAAAATAAACATCCAGATGTCTGCAAAGAAGTAGATTTAGAATGTCAAGAATTAAGCTGTCTGATTACTTCTAATCATACAATCCCTATTGGACAATGGATTTTTCACGATTGGGAAGATAATAATGGTAGTCCTGCCAAGTCGCTAGAAAGATAATAGATATTATCCATAACTAATATATACACAATGGCTAATATCTATAAAGAAATTGATGATTTATATACTAAAAGCTCATATTTTACAAGATATGCTGGTGATATTTTAATTTCATTTATTATTTGCCTTATAGTATTTGTAGTATTCAGCTATTTCAAAGTTATGAATGATGTACAGCCTATTATTAATGATTGGAATAATCAAAGATGTAGTCCTTCTGTAATTCCATTTGCTGGAATTATTAATCCACCTCAAGGTACTAGTGCATTTGATTTTACTGCACAAAACTTTGAAAGCTGTACACAAAATATTCTTAGTGAAATTGCTGAATATGCTCTAGCACCATTCTATTATCTAATGCAAACAATCACAGAAACGTTTAAAGAGCTGGCTGATGCTTTAAATGATGTAAGAGCTTTATTTAATAGAATGCGTAATTCCATTAAAGGTGTTGGAGAAGACTTATTTGCAAGAAATCTCAATATTATGTTACCTATAGTAAAACTTTTTAATATGTTTAGAAGTGTTCTTGGTAAGGTTCAAGCTACTATGGTTTCTGCAATATTTACCGTTTATGGAGGATTTATAACATTAGAAAGTTTTTTCATGTTTACATATGAACTCATAATTAATCTTATGTGGACAATCGTCTCTATCATATTAGCACTGTTTGGTGTTGCATGGTTTTTTCCTCCTGCTTTAGTTGCCGGATTAGGAATGGCAGCGTTTTTGGCTGTGTTACTTATTCCTATTGTAGTTATGATTGTAATTATGAACAATATTTTTGGTGCTGCAGGATTAAAAAGTCCTCCACCTGTACCAGGTTATTGTTTTGATGGAGATACAAAAATTGTTAAAAAAAATGGTAAAAAAACTAATATTAAAGATCTCAAACTAGGTGATGTATTGCATGATGGGAGTATAGTAACATCTATAATGAAATCAACATCTAGAGGAAGTGATATTTATAAATTAAATGGTATCATTGTTACAGGAAATCATATGGTATTTAATAGTATGCGTGGATGGATAAGAGCTAGAGATCATCCATCTAGCGAATATATAGATGATTATAGAAAAGAGTACGTTTATTGTATTAATACAAATACAAAAACTATTAAAATAAAGGATTGTATTTTCGCCGATTGGGATGAAATAGATGAAGAAGATATGAGCGATATTAGAAAAAATTGTGATTTTATTCCTTTTAATTTTGATAAATCTAATATTCATCATTATCTAGACGGTGGTCTTCATCCAGATACGTTTATTGATTTAGAAGATGGACGAAGTGTAAAAATAAGTGAGGTTGATGTTAACGATATTCTTTATACAGGAGAACATATAACAGGTATTGTAAAAATTGATACTAGTGATATTAATGAATATAATAAGATCATTATTGATGATCAAGAAGTTATTATTTGTAATAAAAATGTTGAATTAAGTGTCGATAATTTAGGCAGTGATTTAGAAAATCTTTCTATTGAGAAAACAGAGTCACCAAAATGTTCATATCATTTAATTACAGATACTGGATATTTTAATGTTAATGGAATAAGAGTAGGTGATTATAATCGTTGCATTGATCGCTACTTGTCTGAGGAAAATATTAGAAACAGTTTATCCAGATGGTAATTTTTTATCTATATGTAATTTATATAATGGAAATTAAAATCCTAGGAAATAAGGTTCGCGTTGAAATTATTCTTTTATGTATGTTGGTTGGTGCATTTGTTGCATGCAATGTTTGGTGCACATGCTCAGGAGGCATAAAAGAAGGTTTTGCTTCAGCTTCAGCTATTGGCGGTGCTGCCATTGACTACACTATGGGTAAAGATGTAAAAGGTAGCTGGGTAAACCAAACTGACAAATACAACATGCACCATCGTTTAGAAGGTAACAAGGTTGGATTAGTTCCTCCTCTTCCAAATGGTAGACTTGATATGCTAGGAGAAAATGTAAGTAGTCCTAACTGTTGCCCAAGTACATACAGTTCCTCTACTGGTTGTGTATGCAGAACTCCTGAACAAGTTAAATATCTTAACTCTCGCGGAGGAAATCGTACTCTAGCAACTAACTATTAAATCATAAATAATTAATAATTAATAACATTATTTATGATTTTTATGTAAAAACGTATTTTTTTTTAAGTATTTAAAAATGCGATATAAAGTATACATATTTTTATATACCCGAAAAATTGATTTAAATATCCTTTTTTCACTATACATATATGAGTCAAGCGAAAATTAGTGATTATATATCCGTTACAAAAACGAGCAAAAATATGGCTGAAGCAAAACAAATTGATAGGGTAGTTGACAGTACTATAACGTTTACATTTGGTGATGCCGGCGAGAATCATGCTGGTATGCAAATGATAGGAGAAAAATTATCAGCAGGACAAGGGTTTACTACTGATAATCTGCAAAAAATTAAGGAAAATCTTGAAGTTTATGGGAGGGAATGTGAGCTTTATAGGTTGAATGAGTTAGTTGATGAAGAGTGTTTGGACGAGTTGGGGCGTGATGGGTTCGTTGATGCTTCAGTACTAGTTGTTAGGAGCTTTGTACCGGAGACTATTGCCGACCAGCTCTATGATAATCATAAGAAATTGGGCTGGGACACTAAGTATAAGTGTAATAGGAGGAAAAAGGTACTAAACAAGCATGCCAGAAGCAATTTAGTGTATAGTGATACAGCACAAGAGGCTGATTATGAGAATGCGAAAGGGACAATTATACCTTGGAGCCAGGTCCCCATACTTAGTCATATGAGGCTGGCTATAGCTGGTATGGGGCAGTGGTGTGATAATAAGAGTACCAATTTGATATGTGAAGGTAACAATTATCACACCCCTAAGAAGACTGGTATAGGCTGGCATGGTGATACAGAGCGTACTAAAGTCATAGCAATTAGGGTAGGAAAGAGTATGAGTTTGTGCTATAAGTGGTGGAAGAAAAATAAGAGTAGGGGAAAGCTATTTAGTATTGAGTTGAATAATGGGGATTTGTACATAATGAGTGAAAAAAGTGTAGGTAATGATTGGAAAAGAAGTAGCATTTGGACCCTAAGACATAGTGCTGGTGCAGAAAAGTATACAAAAGTAACAAAGTAAGTATAAAAATAAGAAAAAATAAAAACAAATAAAAAGATTATTAGTGTTTGGACAAAGATAATAATTTTTTGATTAATATTAGTCAATTAATTATTTAGATATATAGATGTTTCCAAGTTTCATTTGTCTCACCTTTTTTGATCAACTTATCAACAATTTGTGTTGTTACTGTCATTGGGAACTCAACTTGTAGTGCCATTTCACTTTCAAATAGATTAGTTCCGGGACTCATTAATCGATACAGGTTCAGTTTTGTATGAATAATTTCCAAACATCTTTTTAGGTTTCTAACACCCTTTTCACCTTCGGTATTATGATCTATCATATATTTCATCACCTCATCGGGTATTATGATATCTCCTTCATTGAACTTGACTTGTTCTCTAATTTTTGGTAGAAGATAATTATTAGCAATAACAATTTTTTCTTTTGCATCATATCCTTTTGTTTCTACACGATACATTCTATCCCTCAAAATTGGATTTACTTTCTTTTCATCATTATAACTGAATATGAATAATGCTCTGCTCAAGTCAAAATCAAGCTCTGAAAAGTATTTATCATGAAACTTTGAGTTTTGTGTTGTATCAGTCAGATGTGTAAGGATACCAATTATTTCTTCACCTTTTGGGGTATCACTGACTTTATCTAGCTCATCAAGGAATATAACAGGATTCATGCTTTTAGACTGTACTAGAATATCAATGATTTTACCCCATGTTGATCCTTCATATGTATAAGAATGACCTTCGAGGAAGCTAGAGTCTGTTGCACCACCAAGAGCTAAGAATGCAAAATCGCGTCCTAGAACCTTACTGATTCCTTCTTTTACAATAGTAGTTTTACCAGTTCCCATTGGACCTTTAATTGCAATAGCTGTTCCCATTGCCTTTGGATTAGTAATCCATTGACCAACCATCTGCATAATTTGCAACTTTACATCATTCATACCATATACGGCACTGTCAAGTGTTTGCTTTGCATTTTCCATAAATGTTGCACACTCTTGTGGTCCATTATCATGTAGTGTAACTGGCAGATTTTTATACTTTCCGAATGGGATTTGCATAAATGTATCGACCCACTGTTTAATTTTATAATATTCTCCACCACCAGGTTCCATATATTTGAGAGTATTTATTTTTTTATATGCTACAGCCTTGTATTCAGGAGGAATATCCGCATCTAAAAGTGTAAGACGATATGGTTTTTCAATATGACAATGTTCCATAACTGCTGTTAATTCTTCCAAAACCTTCTTTTGCTCTGGCAATGTGAGTTTCTCTTTGAAATATTTAAGATCATTCATCATGTTCTTTTCTTGCATTAATTTATTAAACTCACGCGTATTTTTAAGCCTAAGCTTTTTATCTTTCTTTTTTGTATTTTTTTTTATCCCATTCTCTGCATTCTTTAAAGTCTTAGATAAACTCTGATAAATTACACTATCTTTGCCTTCTTCTTTCTCTGTTTTCTCAAGAAGCTGTCTCATTTTTTCAATTGCCATTCTGTTTTCTGGAGTATCATCCCATTTCTTCTTCTTTTTTTCTTCCCCTTCACCTTCGTCTTCTTCATCTTCTTCTGCTTCTTCTCCTTCTTCTTCTGCTTCTTCTGATAAAAGTGCTTCATCTTCTTCACCTCCTAATCCTCCAATAGAGTTCCCATTAAATACAATATTAAATGTCATTGGTCCACCTTCTACTTGACTGCCTTCTTCATCCATCAATTCCGGCAAATCAGCAAATACTTCTTCTTCATACTCTTCACTGTCATTTTCAGTATCTTCAATACTTTCTTCTTCTTCTTCTTCATTCCTACTCTTTCTTTTTTTTGAAGATTTATTTTTCTTCTTCTTTTCAGTAGTTTCAAGAATAACATTTTCTTCTGGTTCATCATCTGTTGTAGATTCTTCTTTATAATTAATTTCTTTTCTTGTGCGACGTTTTTTTCTAGTGATTCTTCTTTCTTCATCAGATGTATCCGGATATCGACGACGTGATTTACGTGAAGGCGTATTATCAGCTCTTTCTTCTGCATACTTAGATGGAAATATTTTTGCAAGGAAATTACGATATTCTTTCATGTCAAAGTCTTCATCGTGTGCATATTCATCACCAGTTGTGTAATCAGAGTCTGATTCAGATCCTGAAGATTCAGCACGTGAATATGTGCGATCTCTCTTGCTCTTTCTGCGCAGATTATATTTTTTTTTAGATTTGCGATCTCCTTTTACCATATCTCTTATTTGTAATGTTGATATTATTCTAAATCAATTTCAACATTTCAATTTTGTGGCTATCATGTATTTTATTAAACTATAAAAGTTAAAAAATTGATTGTATAAACAATCTAAATATTATTCGCAATATATAAGAAGCATGTCGCAACGTACAAACGGAACAATTAGGAAAAATAAGGCTTCGAAAATTATCGGTATACAGTTCTCTATTTTGTCTCCGGAAGAGATAAGAAATGGTTCTGTTGCTGAGATTACAAGCCGTGATACATATGTTAATGGTAATAAACCTGTAATAGGTGGTCTATTTGATCCACGTATGGGTGTTCTTGAGCCAGGAATGATATGCCCAACAGATGGCCTTGATTACATGCAGACCCCTGGGTATTTCGGACATATTGAACTCGCTCGTCCATTGTTTTACATTCAATACTTGACAACTGTTATGAAAATCCTTCGATGTGTTTGCTTTAAATGTAGTAAACTACTTATCAGCAAAGAAAGATTTAAGCATGTTTTGGATATGAATGCTGAAGATCGATGGAGCTTTGTATTTAATGAAATTAAAAAGGTTGATCGTTGTGGTGATGAAACACATAACGGTTGTGGATGCAAACAGCCTAAGAAGATTAAGCGCGAAGGTTTTGCTACGCTTATCGCAGAATGGGCTTCTATTGATGGTGTAGATAGCGAGCAAAAAGAAGCACTTACCCTTACGCTTACGCCTGAAATCTGTCTAAAAATATTGCGACGCATTTCAGATGAGGATGTCAGCTTTATGGGATTTAGCCCTCTATGGTCTCGTCCTGACTGGATGATTTGTCAAGTACTTGCTGTACCTCCACCGGCTGTTCGTCCTTCTGTTAAACACGATGCACAACAGCGCAGCGAAGATGATCTCAGTCATATCCTAGTTAATATTATTAAAACAAATAATACTTTGCGTGATAAAATCCAAGGTAATGCTCCTGGTCAAGTTGTTAATGATTGGACCACACTTCTACAATATTATGTTTCCACACTTGTAGATAATAAAATCCCAGGTGTTGCTGCTTTTGCACAACGTTCTGGTCGCCCACTTAAATCTGTTAAAGAACGTCTTAACGGTAAACATGGTCGTGTTAGAGGTAATCTTATGGGAAAACGTGTTGATTATTCAGCTCGTTCTGTAATTACCCCTGATCCAAACTTGTCTATTCGTGAACTAGGTGTTCCTATTAAGATTGCTAAGAATATTACAAGACCTGTAAAGGTTAATGAACGTAACATCTCTTTCCTTACTAAATTAGTACAAAATGGACCTACTATTCATCCTGGTGCTAAGTTACTGGTTAGAAATAGCGGCGAAAACATCTATTTGGAAAATGTTGACAGAGAATCTATCAAACTTCAAATAGGTGATATTGTTCATAGACATATGATGGATGGTGATGCTGTACTATTTAATAGGCAGCCCACCCTACACAGAATGTCTATGATGTGCCACATCGCTAAAATCATGCCTAAGGGTGATACATTCCGCATGAATGTCGGTGATACCAAACCATATAATGCGGATTTTGACGGTGATGAAATGAATATGCATATGCCACAAGATATTGAGAGCGTTTCTGAACTCCTCAATCTGGCTGCTGTGCCTTGGCAGATTATCTCGCCTGCTAATAACAAGTCTATTGTTGGTATTTTCCAAGATTCTCTTCTTGGTTCTTACCGATTGACTAGAAAAAATATTAATTTTACTCCTAGAGATGCAATGAATCTACTTATGGCTTTTAAAAAGATTAATGTTGATAAACTTCCTATTGGCGAAAATATCTCGAGTTTTGACGTATTATCTCAGATCCTTCCACCTCTTTCCCTTAAATACAAAACAAAACAATTTAAGGATGATGATAACTTTGCAACATCTAATAGTGTTCTTGAAATTGAAAATGGTGACTATGTAAGAGGTCAACTTGATAAAGGAACACTAGGAGATGGTTCTAAGGGTCTTATTCATAGAATCTGCAATGACTATGGAAACATGGCTTCAGCTGATTTCATTGATGATCTACAGAATATTGTAACAGAATACATGAAAACTTCTGCCTACAGTGTTGGTATTAGTGATCTTATTGCTGACGATGAAACTAACCAAAAGATTGCTGATGTTATCACTAGCAAAAAGAAAGAGGTTCAATCCCTAATTGACCAGACTCATATCGGTATTTTCGAAAATAAATCTGGTAAGAGTGATGAACAAGAGTTTGAGACAAAGGTAAATAATATTTTGGGAAAAGCATTAAATCAAGCAGGTCGCATTGGTCTTCAGAGTTTGAGTGAAGATAATCGATTTGTAATTATGGTTAAAGCTGGCTCCAAAGGTTCTGAAATCAACATTTCACAGATGATCTCATGTCTAGGACAACAGCAGGTTGATGGTAAACGAGTACCATATGGCTTTGAAGACAGAACTCTTCCACATTATTCTAAGTATGATGATTCTCCTATGGCTCGCGGATTTGTTGAACACTCATTTATTGAAGGTCTTACTCCTCAAGAGCTATTCTTTCATGCTATGGGTGGTCGTGTTGGTCTTATTGATACTGCTGTTAAGACTAGTCAAACTGGTTATATTCAAAGACGATTAGTTAAGGGTCTAGAAGATATCAAGGTTGAATATGATATGACTGTTCGCAATAACAAACAGAAAATTATTCAGTTTGCTTATGGTGATGATGGATTTGATACCGTTAAGGTTGAAAATCAGATCCTACCCATTACTAAGATGTCTCTTGAGCAGATTTACGAACATTTTCAGATGCCTGGAGATGAAAGCAATAACGCATTCTCTACTTCTTACACTAAAGAAGCTTTGAAAAGGCTTAAAAAACAAAAGAAGGAAACTTCTGCCAGATCTAAAAAGATGATTGATTACTTTATTGAAATGCGTGAAAAAGTACTCATGAAAGTTTTCAAAGGTTTGGATAATGCACAGGTTCATCTACCAGTAGCTTTCTCTTATCTTATTAAAAATGTACAAGGTCAACAGTTTATAAATGCTAATTCCATTGTTGATATTACTCCACATGAGGCGTTCGAAATGATCGATTACGGAATGAAGCAGCTAGAAAATATCTCATATGTAAAGCCCACGGAATTGTTTAAACTAACTTATTATTACTACCTATCACCAAAAGAACTTCTTATGATAAAGCGATTTAATCGCAAAGCACTAGGCACTCTTATAGAATTGATTATTACACAGTATAAAAAAGCAATTATTGCACCAGGTGAAATGGTTGGTATTATTGCTGCTCAATCAATTGGTGAACCTACTACTCAGATGACTCTAAATACTTTCCATTTTGCGGGTGTTGCTAGTAAGTCAAATGTTACTCGTGGTGTGCCACGGATTGAAGAGATTCTATCTCTATCAGAGAATCCCAAAAATCCTTCGTGCACTATTTATCTTCTACCAGAAGAACAAAAAGATCAAGAAAATGCTCAGAGAATTATGCATCGTATTGAACATACAAAACTCAGAGAAGTTATTAATTCAATATCGATTTGCTTTGATCCTGATGATGACTCATCGTTGATTGATACTGATGCAATTCTTATGTCACAATACAAGTCATTTGAAGAAGTTCTAGATGGTTGTCTTGAAGAAGATAAGCCCGATGATGATGAAGAAAAGTCCAAATGGGTTATTCGCATGGAGTTGAATGCAGAAGAAATGCTTGATAGAAACTTGAATATGGATGATATCAACTTTGCTATTAAGAACGCTTATCGTGACCAAGTTTCATGTGTCTTTAGTGATTACAATGATGAAAATCTTGTCTTCAGACTAAGACTTAACAATGTTCTCAAGAAGAAAGGTGCTAAGAAGGTTGATCCGCTTGATCAGCAAGATGAAATCTATATGCTTAAAAACTTCCAAGATCAACTGCTAGACAATCTTGTTCTTCGTGGTATTAAAAAAATTGATAAGCTTATCCCTCGAAAGATAACTGACACTATGATTTATGAAGATGGTGCCTACAATAAACAGGAAACATGGGTCCTTGATAGTGTTGGAACAAACTTGATCGATCTGCTTAGTCTAGATTATATCGATAAATATCGCACTATTACTAATGATATTCAAGAAATATATCGTACACTTGGTATTGAAGCAGCACGTCAAGCTATCTTTAATGAGATTTCCGAGGTGATTGAGTTTGATAATACTTATATTAATTATCATCACTTGAGTATTCTATGTGACAGAATGACTTGTGCAGACAAAATGATCTCCATATTCCGTCATGGAATTAACAATGACGATATTGGTCCTATTGCAAAAGCTTCATTTGAGGAAACACCTGAGATGTTCTTGCGTGCAGCTAGACACGGTGAACTAGACGCAATGCGTGGTGTATCAGCAAATGTTATGTGTGGTCAAGAAGGTCTATTTGGTACAAGTGCATTCAATGTAGTACTAGATACTGACATGATTAGTAAAGTAAAAGCTGAGACAATAGAGTTTGTTGATACAGCAAATCAAATTGAACAGGCATTTGCTGGTCTCAATATTACTGGTGATCCTTGTTCTGTTTCAAATCTTACTATGAATACTAACATTCATAGCATCAAGCCAGAAGATGCTGGTGCAGATGATGATTATAACATGGACTTTTAAATAAACTATTAAATTATTCAATATAAAAATATATTTTTTATATTTAATATCATGTATGGTAATAAATATAATAGGATAGTGCGTGTTTCTAGAGAAGAGATGCGTATTTTTAAGAACACAGATTCTAATCCAACATATGGAGAACTTGAAAAATCAGGATTTAACCAATTAATTAAAATGTTTCCACAAAGAAAACTCAATTCTTTTTGCGATCTAGGTTCAGGAATTGGTGTAGTAGTAAAATATATTGCAGAAAATACTAATCTTTTTTCTACTATACATGGTGTTGAATTGTCTGAAGAAAGATTTAATGTATCTATAAAGTTAGTGAATAGTATTAAAAATAAAAATAGAAAACAACAAATCAATCTTTTTCATGATAATATTTTATTTTTTAATATTTCTGATTATGACATCATTTATATAAGTAATCTATGTTTTAATCATGGATTTAATGAAAAGCTAAGCAAAAAATTAGATTGTGAATGTAAAAATAGTTGTGTTATATTTGCAAGTCAGCATATCACTTTAAAAAGACAACATATAAAGACACAATTTCCTGTTGATCAAAGTTGGGGGAAAAATACTCAGATGTTCAAATATGATCTTATAGAATAAATATATCTATATATATTTTATAAGATGGGGTATGGTTATGGAGTTTGGTTAATTATTGAAGATGAAAACTGGATTAAAACAACACATGTTCCACATATAACTATTGCTTGTTATATGACATATCAAGATGCATATGCTTTTTATAGTGACATATTAGATATAATGATGTCATCTAACTTTGAAATAAATGTTATTGATAAAATTGTAGACTTTGATAAAGATATGTATCCTGATGACGATAATGACTTGGTTTCTTGGGGATATAATGTAGAATGTGATTACTGGGATATTTTAAAGGCTATGTCGATTGTTTATAATTGTAATTTTTCATTTCAACCTCATACTACAGTTGAATACAGGAAAGACCCTAGCTTTTTTACTAAAAGAAACGCCCCTTTGTCAAAAGTTAAATGCAAACTAGCTGTTGCAAAAATTATAGACGATAATCCTGATTTATGGAGAAAAATATAGTTAATTACTAATATTGAATTATATTTTTCAATTACTTTTTTGTCAATGAACTTTTTAATTTTAATTTTTTCTTTAATTTCTTAGGTCTTCCTCTCTTTTTTGGTGCTGCTGTAGCTGCTGGTTTTATCTTTTTAACAACTTTAAATTTTTTCTTTTTTGGTTTGGGTTTTTCAAAATGCTCCAGATATGATAATATAGATGTATTCTCTGCTTGTCTTGCAATGTCACTTCTGAAATCTATAGCCAGCTCTTCACTATCTATTAGAGCTGTTGGCGGGTTTCCACTCACCAATAATCTAAACTTTGGTACAACATTTGGTCTAGAACCTGGTACTTTTACAAAATAATAAGAATCTGTATCTACCTTATTTGCTACCATTATTGCTTCGCCATTTTCTAATAGTTTAGTACCTGAATAAAAGATTAATGGTATATTAAAACGTTTTGCTAATATCCATAAATCAAGCAAAGTTGCATAATAATCATCGCTCATAATCATATTTTCTATACTTATCTGTCCAGCTTCTAATTGTTTCATCATAGTAGATTTTCCTTCTGCCTTCAACAAATCTATTATTGATCTGTCATTATCATCAAATATACTTAAATATTCATCCGCTAGTACCTCTTTTACATCGTTGTAAGAGTAGTTTTTTCCTGTATCTTTATTAGCAATTTCTAAAATAGTCATCATGATTTCAAATGTACAATTGTTTGGTTTATCTGGAAATACCAATTCTTTACTTTCAGCTGGAAACTTGTTATTCCATTTACCCGCTACTTTTGATATAGTTGGTTTTGGGCAACTACGCATTTCTCTTGAAACCGCTTTCTTTTGACGTATCTCATTAGTATATGCTTGTGTTTCTAGTGGTTCCGCAGTTTCATATGTGTTTTGATTTATATATCTATTCTCAGTCATTGGAATTAGATCTTCAAAATAATCTTGTGTTAACAATGATTGTAGAAGTATTATTTCATTGTCTTTCAAATTATATTTAACCTCTGAAAAAGAAAGAAACGCTTTTGGCTCCATAATAAAAGATCTTATGCGGCTATATCTAACTAGCTCATCTGCAACTTGACCAAAATATTTTGCCTCATTATTCTGCCTGTTGATTAAATTAGTATTTGGTATTAGTAAAACACAACCTTCTTGTGTTGTTACACAATAGGCTTTTTCTTCACACTTCTCACTAGCATTCAAATAACAGTTTGTTACTTCTGCTATATCACGTAATGTTTCATCAGAATATTCTGAGAATCTTATCTTATCACCTACTAATTCTCTTAGCTTATTATCAATTAATCTTAATTTATAAATATATGTTTTTGTAGTATCATTTATTATATTTTCTATATTTTCTCTCATTCTACGATGTTTATACTGTCCTAACATCATTCTTATTGTATTTCTGAAAGTATCGAAGAAACTTGTTTCCAACTTTATCATTTTTATATAATTTTCTCGCTCTGTATCTTTACTTTTATCTGTTAATGATTGTTTATTTACATTTATGTAATCCATATCTTCTAGTGTTTCCAAATCATTTCCATATGTATCTTGTACCGGTGGATTAATTGGAACAAACTGATTTGTTTGTGTAATAATTCCCACTATTAGTCCATCATCTTTAACTTTTACTGCAGGCTTACATGGAATCTTTTTTGTTACATTATGTACTGTAGTTAAAAATGCTTTGGTAGCTTCATATGAAATACCTTGATAAGCATCACTCCATATATAACCTGATTTATCAGGCATTGGCGGAGAAGGAAAACAAGGTATTAGACCTGTCAAACCTTTCTTATTTGCTATAACTCCTATTATCTTACCGCTATAGTTCATTAATTGAGATTCAATTGTATATTTTTTCAATTCTAACTGATACACAACCATCTCAAGAGAGATATTTGTATCGAAAACATATTTTTTTGGTATACTTGGCAATGGACCACATTTGTCATTTAATGATGATTTTATTGTATCCAATACTGCTTTTAAATTAGGTAATAAACCTTTATACTTCAAACTAAAAGTTCTACTTATAGAGTATTCCTTACCTGTATCTTCATAGATAATTACTGGTTCATACAAATCATCTACTTTTATTAATATGCATGTTTTCTTGTTAACATCAAAAAAGGAACTACTATAATGATTGCTTGGACATAAGACATTTACATTACTTGTAATATCATCATTTGCAATTTCTAGTATAACTATATTTAACCCTGATGGAAACAAGTTTGGATTTTTAAAACAAATTAAATCCCATAAATATTCATATCCTATTTTTATTTCATCATCTTCCAAATATCTCCGAAAGTTTTTATATGAACGAGCTATCTTTTTCATTAGACTTAGTTCTTCTGGATTAGTCATATTCAAAGATCCATGTATTTTTGTACCATTAAACTCTGCTATATCTACTTCTTTATTATCATCAAATATCTCTACCAAATTACCATTTTGCAATTCTAGATAAAGATCTATTGTTAATCCGCGAAGTAATTGTTCTTTCATTTCTTTAATACTAAATACTTGCTGATTATTATATTCTGCATAAATATTTGCTATAGCTGCAATGAAAGATTGATTCATACTATATTCTACTCCTGTTCTTATCAAACATGGGTAACCTTTTCTAATATTTTTATTTGTAGAACTTATTTGACATTTTTCATTGTCAGTATGTAAAAACTTTTGTATTGCTATTGGTAAATATCCGAAACGCTCTTGATCTAATGGAAATCTTTCTGGCCCAAGTATATATTCATCTACTTTTGCTACTGTTGCTTTTTCTGGTTTAATTTTCAGTTTACGTTTCTTTTTAGTTTTTCCTTTTACTACCGCAGCCGCATCGTCTCCCTCCTCCTCCTCATTAACATCTTGAACTTCATCGTCTGGAAGACCACCGTTACATTTTTCGCGCATTCTTCGTTGTTTTGGTTTATCCCAACTAGTAAAACAACATGGTATACATTGACCACCTGGATGTTTGCTTGGTTCCATAAATCCTGGATAATTTTCAATATAGTTCCCTGTCTTATCTGTGTGATTTAGTTTAAAAATTGCTTCTCCTTCACTAACACTTGATGCTTTATCAGGTATTAATTTACCATACTTACCGCTATCTACTTGTTCCTGAGTTAAACTTACATTATCTCTCAAACTCCAGTATTTTGGACATATATAGTAGTATAATTTTCCATCTGATTTACTTTTATAAGATATAGCATTATCATAAGAACCTGCGTGATCTTTATCTATTTTTTCCTTTTCTTCAGGAGTCAAAATAATAGGTTGTCTATAAACAGTTGAACCACAACTTCTTGAATATGATTTGAATCCTTTTGGTACATTCTTTAAAAATAGTTTTGGTTCTCGTTGCATTAATCTCTCTTGTATTGGATTAGGATTTGTTAAACTCATTCCAGTTATATCCCTTCCTACTGCATCTTCTGGTGTATCAGCGCCACCCATTAATTCATTATGACCTCCTTCTTGATCACTATCTTCATCACTATCTTCTTCGCTGCTTTCATCGTCACTGCTACCTACCAACATATCTAACAAAGCATCTTGCATTTCTTCATCTGGTTCTTCATCTACTTTACCAAAAACTGCTGCTTGCACTTGTACAGGCTCTTCTGCTTTGGCTATTACATCTTCTTTTACTGCAACATCTTGTATTTTTGACCCTTTGCACATAGCTTTAATTTTTGTTTTATCTACTAATGTGTCATCTATATTTTGTGTTATTATTAACAAAGCTGTTATATATTTTGGTATTGTATCAAGATATTTAATATTATTTATCTTTTTCACAGTAACAACTACATTTGCTTCAAATCTTTCCTTTATTATGATTGTTTCAAATCCTGGATTATTTTTAATTTTAACGCGGCGATTTTTAAAAGCTGCTTGTACTACCTGCTGTCTAGATACAAAATCTGCTAATTTACTTCTAGCTTCTTCTATATCTTTTATACCAAAGTTTTCTATTAAACCTTGGATTACTTCAATATCTCTTGAACCATTATTTAACATTTCAACTATGTATGCTTCTTGGCTATCCATTTCATTATAATTAGCAACGCGTTTAAATCTCAATTGTGCACCTTCATTGATATCATCTGATATGACATTGAATACTGAAGACATACATTTGGCTAGACTTTTTAGATTCATTTTCTTCTTCATTGGTGAACGAAGTACATAATCCATGTTACTTACAACAATATTATCATCATCCAGTGTAGTAAATCCTCTCATATTATAACCTCGTTGTGATAAAAAGTTCTGTATAGTTGAAATGATTGGATTGCAGTGTTCAATAATCAGATCTTCTGCCTGTTTCACACTAAGAGCTCTTGGGAACTCTGCATGTATTATAATAGATCCATTGCTAGAAAAATCAATTATCATAGTATTTGTCATTCCTTCAAATGTATATTGGATATAAATAGAAACTTCTTTTGATTTACCAATCGTTTTCATTAATTTGAATATTGAACCTTTTGACAAGTAAGGTATTTTTTTACCATTTGTTGCTGTTTTATCAGTATATAACCTATATATTTTTTCTTGTCTTTTTCCGGGATTGTACTTTATTAAAGGATTTCTCTCTTCAGCATGAATTAATTTGAATACAACATCCAATGGAAGATTATAATTGTATTCAGGTACTATTTCTACTGATATACTTTGAATACCACTTTCTAGTGGCATAATATTACCCTGTTTATTACCATTAATATCATAAAAGAGATTGATATTTTCTGTGTTAGTTTGCCATGATTCATTATCGATCATCTGTTGTGTTTCTGCATCTAGCTTAGCTTTTTTGCTTTCATATTGCTCTAGACTTTCTATTTCTTCGCTGGTAAGATATGGATAATATATATCAATCGTAGCTCTTTCGGATAAACGATTTTCTCTTGCAAAACGAAGAACATCTAATGCATGACATGCATAAATGGTATTTGAAGTAATATTAGGTTTATCCATTAATACATTTTGATTGGTTGTAGTAAGTAATTCTTCAGTATTTCTCTCTAAAAACTCGTCGTATACAATAACATTAAATGGGTTAACTGTGAAAGGGTATGTCTTTTCTCTAGCTACAAACTTTTGACCGATAGGAATATCAACTTCATGTGAGTTTTTATTTTCTAGATCAAGAGAGATAATATCATCAAAATCAAAAATATCTTTATCATCTATTTCATCAATTCGATCATAGCTAATATTTAAAAGTAATTGAATTAATCTAGTTCTAGTTAATTCTAATTGACCATCTTGAGTTAATATTTGATAAACAGCTTTAGGATCAAGTTTCTCAGTTGTTTTAGCAAAAAGATATAACCCTGAGTAAGTTGCTTCTTTTCCAATTGCTGCCCTTAAATATTTTTTTTTGATAGTTTCAACAGTGTCATCTAAATGTATCTGGTCACGAACAAACTTAACTTTATTTTTGTCTTGATCTACTATTATTTGTTCTTCAGGAGAGAAAATATCCGAAAAAAGAGCATTTTCTGGTTCTAAACCAAATAATCCTTCTACGTCTATATCCTCTTTTCCAACCAATCTCTCACCAATAAATACATAAATAGTTTCTATTTCATTATTGACTGTTTGAAAAATCTTGTATATATCAGACATTGTATATAAAGATAATGTGATTTTATTCTATATCATATGAACTTCAAAATAATTGCCGCTGCAACTAGAAACTTTGGTATAGGGTACAAAAATAAACTCCCATGGCATATACCAGAAGATCTTAAGTACTTCTCTAAAACTACCATTGGTGATGGTAATAATGCTGTTATTATGGGAAGAAATACTTGGGAAAGTATTGGATCAAAGCCTTTACCTAAACGTCATAATGTCATTGTTTCTACTACGTTAGACCCTTCTAGTTTAGATAATTTGATATCTAAAAAAGTAACTATTGTAGAACATCCGGATGACGCATTTCATTATTGTAGAAAAGAAGATTTTGATGAGTCGTGGATTATTGGTGGTGAAAAAATATATAAACATTTTATGGCACCTGAATATATTGCTTATAGAAAACGCATATCAGACTGTTATATAACAAATATTCCTGGTGATTATGATTGTGATGCATTTTTTCCTATTAACGAATATTGGATGTTAAATCACACTTTTAAAATTGAAAACAGTGATTTAGAAGTTAAACATTTTATTCCATTTCTCATTTAAGAAAACGCATATCGAATCATCCTTCTATATTGTAGATCTAGTTCTTGAATTAATAATACAAAGCAAACTAATATGTAAACACCTGAATAAAACACTATAATTACATAAGTATCATTTTCCATTTATAAAAATAATAAATAGTTATTATGTATTATGTATAGTAATGGATAAAATAAACTATTTATATATTGCTATTGTTAAACATTTAAATAATAAATGGATATTCCATGATGACAATAAAAGACAAGTTATAAATGAAAATAATACGAAAAAACTTCCATATGAAATAGTAAATATCATACTTGAGTATGATGGACACATCAAGTATAAGTATAAAGATAAAAATGCTGTTGATTATCATAAGTATGTAAATATAATTCATAAACACGATCAAAGATACAATATAATTACACCGATTATCGATAAGAAACACAAAATTATGATGGATATAGAAACGAGGCCAGATGATACAAGTTTTTATTTTGAGTTTTCATTTGATAATCAACCGAGTTTAAGTTTATGTTATGATTATAATTCTTACAACAACGTGTTTGAAATATGTTATACTGATATGAAAGGGTCAGGACATATTCTTGGAAGCGATCAAATTAGAACTGTATACAAATAAACGTAGGTAAAAGCAGCGTTGTAAATGTTCAAAGGTGTAAATGGAATTAGTAGTCAAAATAAGGATTGTCAGTTATCTCCATACCACAATAATTTTTAGGATTTTTCTTATAGTCGATCGGTGTATATATACTCATTTCTTCGGCTTCTTGTAATAAAAACTTGAAGTTTCTCCAAAACTCATCTGTATGTCCAATTGATTCACTTGCTACATGAGCGAGTTCATGTATAGCCACAAACATTAGTGTATTATCATCTATCAAACCACCCTTCCCGTTTTTATTTTTATCTAAACAAAAGGCTAGTTTCTCACCTTTATTTTCACTATATGCTGTATATTGACTTGTTGGCAAAGTTTCTTGAATCCTTTTTGGGTTGAATCCTTCTTTTAATCTTTTTACATTTTCTCTATTTTGATATTTTTCATGACATTTATCTACTAGTCTCTGCATATTTACTGATGCTGAAGCTAACTTATCAGCTGCTAATTCTAATTTTTGTCGTTCTCTAACGCAATATTTCTTACCATCTACGTCTGAGATAATACATTTTAAATTAAAATAATCGCTGTCAAAGTAGATTTTAGTACATATTACTAAAAGTAAACCTATTAATAAATAACCTGTAAAACTTATTTTCATTATGCTTAATAAATAATTAGATTATATGTATCAAAAACTTAATTATTGTCTTATTGAAATTAATATTTGATTCAATAAGAAATTATTTATTTATTGCTTACCACAGCCAATTTCAAGAGGTACACGCATGAGATCAGGCTCAATTGTTGTGTTCATCCAAGGACTGACACGATTTGTTGGGTTAGGAGGCTCAGAGCGTAGCTGCAAGTTAGCATTACGAAGAGATGATCCTACGGTATTAATTCCTGCATGATGACCTGCCTTAAGGTGATTAACCTGGTTAAAGTCAGCATTTCCTGCGGGGTTCAATCGTGCCCATTCACTGTTCTGGTCCTTAGGAAGAAGCTCAGCAGGATTTGGTACAGCACCAGCAGAGCAGCTAGGTGGAAGACCCTGTGTGCTTTCCATTCCAGACACAGGTGCATATTGTTCGTTTGCACCTTCAGGGGCAGCAGGTTGAGCAGCACCAGAGCTCTGGACTGCGTGTTGGACTTGACTTGGGGTAGTTGCCATGCGTCCTCCTTTCATACCGTCCATTGAACCAGCTTTTTTGTTAGAGTAATTGTAAAACACATAAATTAGTACTATACCAGCTAAAGCCGCAAGCACATGATGAGCCTTGACAGTTTTCTGTAGTTCTTTTAACAGCTTCATTATATATTAAGTCAACGAAGAAAAATTTCACAACTCTACAATTTTATCTATTAACTACTTCCAACTGCTGATATTTCATCTTCCCCAAAATCTAAATCTTCATCTGATTCATCCAAATCATCCAACATATATTTTGTCTTAATTTGTTTGGCTTCTAAATATGCCTCAAGTGCTACTTTTCTCATATGTTTTGCTTTTTCGCGAGCAGCTCTATATATTTCATAATATACCTCATTTGGTTTTTTTAGAGTCATTATTTCATCATTATCCTTAACATTTAATTCCACTTCTTCAATCCCAGGCTTTGGGCTTAATTCTTCCTGAACTTCTATAGTTATCTCTTTTAATTCTGGTTCACTTAATTCTGTCGTTATTGATGATACATCATCATTTATTGACTTTTCTTCACTGCTATTTTCACTATCAATATCAACTTCTGCATTATCTAAATTATCTAATGATAAAGTAACTTCTTCAATTTCATTGTTTCCTAAAGATGCACTACTTGTTTTATCTGCATTATCTAGTTCATTCTCAATATTTTCTAAAGTAATATGATTGTTATTTTCTGTTTCTTTTAATTCAATCTTTTCACTAATATTTTGCGTCGAATCTATTGCACTTGTATTGATCTCGATCTTGTTTTCTTGACTTATATTTTCATCTGACATAGATTCACTTGCATTTGATTCTTCTTTATCATTTTCTAAAGTATTTTCTAGTTTCACCTTTTCTGGCACAGGAGAGCGTCTTTTAATCATACAGTTTTTATTAAAAATTATTTCTTCTGTTTCTTCTAAAACCATCAGTTGGACTAACTTTAATTCCACATCAAAGCTTCTAGATGTAAACTTAATTCCTTCTATTTGAATTAATGGTATTACTACTGATTTATCAGTTACTTTATCACTATCTAGAATACGCTCATTTTCATCATAAATGTGGCATTTTAAATTACCATTACGTCTAGAAGTATCTATATATGTTCTCATTAATGCTTTGCTGCCTGACCTATATAATCTAACTAATGATGACATCATTGTTTCTAAATCATCCCTACTTAATTCATTTGAAAACCATAAATGTTTTTTATTATCAATTAGATTCTGACAAGTTTCTTCTAATTTTTCCACCCATTCAGATAATAACTTCTCATAATTGTTTTTTCCATACATTAAATCGCAATATGTTACACGTTTTGTTTTAATGATACCATTTTTCATATTACATTTAGGCATTTGTAATAGAATTGGCAAATTATCAACTGTTAATTTAGTAAAATAAGAACCACCCCCTTGCATTGCTTGAGGTTGTCCTAAAACCATTTTTTCGAATGGAAACTCTAATGTTGCTTCATACGTAGTCATTGCATATTTTAAACACAAAAAATATGAGATTGAAACTTATTAAAATTATGATATACTAAAGTAAATGGAAGGTAGAATAGCTGATGCATGCGTTACAATACTTAAGAGGGAAGATGTTAAAAATGAACTAAAAGGCCTGCTTTCTCCGCTAATTGATTTAATTTTGGTTGATATATATCCGTATATTTATCTTTCGTTAATTTTTGTTATCATTAGTTTCCTTCTTCATTTAGGAATTTTTGTACTTCTTTTAAAAAATAAATCTTTTTTTTCTAAGGTTTCGTAATTTTCTAAACCATATATATAATGGATAAAGCACTCCAAAAGGCACAATCTTTACTTGACGGTCCAACAAAGAAATCTGCAAATGGTCGCGAATCTACTGCACCTGCAAAGGATGGCCAGACTGGTGGAAAACGCAAACACCGTCGCACTGCAAAGAAGCACCACAAGAAGTCACACAAGAAGCACCACAAGAAGTCACACAAGAAGCACCACAAGAAGAAGCACCACAAGAAGCACCACAAAAAGTCACACAAGAAGCGCCACAAGAAGAAGGGTGGGTCCGTTCTTGCTAAGGCAGCACTACCATTTGGTCTTCTTGCACTTCAGAAGTTCTTCCAGACCCGCAAAGGAAAGAAGGATCTTCACAAGGCAACCAAAACTCTCCGTAAGACTGCCAAAAAGGTATCTAAGTCTGTTCGCAGAGCTCTCTAATTGATTCAATAATGAAGTAATATATTCTACATTATTGAGTAAAGAATATAGATACAATCTGTTTTTTATATACATAATGAGTGACGACTTTCAAGGTAGTATTAAGGCATGGGTTGAGATTGATAACGAACTTAAGATTCTTAATAACAGAGCTAAAGAGTTAAGAGAGGAGAGGAGAGAAATACAAGAAGAAATCATGGAATATGTAGATACTAACAAACTTTCAAATGCTACAGTTAATATTTCTGACGGACAACTTAAGTTTGCTAATGTTAGACAACAATCCGCTCTTACTTACACACATGTAAAACAATGTTTGATGGATTGTATTCAAAGTGAAGAAGACGTTAAAAAAATTATGAAATATATTAAACAGAAACGTGAGGTTAAGTATGTTACTGATATTAAAAGAAGCTACAAAAAGGATTAAATAATAAAACCTATTTGTTATATATATTATGTCGCAAGAAGCTTTTGGTGTTAACGATTTAGTTATTTGTGATAAAGGTAATGGTAAATTAGTTGGTGGAGGTTTTAATTTAAAAGGTTCTATGTTAGCTCATGCTCCTATTACGACAGAAGGAGGAGAAAAAACAATGGAAGGCGGTTCTGCTATAGTATCTAGTTTGAAAGGACTAGCAGTACCAGCAGGACTTCTTTACCTACAAAAGTCTATGCAAGAGCAATATTATGAGTTTGACAATAAAAATACTGTTGTTGATGATAATCTTTTTGATAAACTCTATAAAATGGCTGCTGATGATGACAGTGTATCATCTGTTAGTAGCAAATCTAGTAGCAAATCTAGTAGCAAATCTAGTAGCAAATCTAGTAGCAAATCTAGTAGCAAATCTAGAACTAGAAAAAAGAAATCTAATAATAGCAAAAAAACTAAAAAAAGAGGTACTAGAAGGTCTCGTAAATAATTTTTTTTAAATAACTTAAAGAACATACTATAATTAATATAGCGACGTGGCGCAGTGGAAGCGTGTCGGGCCCATAACCCGAAGGTCGATAGATCGAAACTATCCGTCGCTAAAAGAAGATAATTTTATTATTTTGAATAAAATTATCAAATACTTAAATTACACTCCAATTATTATGATTGAAAGGTGCTACCTCTATATCTGCTAACTTGTTTTTCCAATAGTCTACCTTTTTATCAAATGCTATCTCCCTTTGCGTTTTTGGATATAATGGGGCCATCGCCATTGCTTCTGCCTCTTCTTGTGTTATCTTTGGTTTGTATCCATAACAATTTGCACCAAATCTTACATTTGCATTTGCTATATAACCTCCATTTACTCCTGGTCGCCCACAATCATGCTCATGACCATCTATTGTCTGAAGATGTGCCCATTTATCATATTGCGTTGGATATAATGCCATCTGCCCATCTGACCATCCATAACTACACCAATCTGCTCCTTTCTCATATGCTTTTTGCATCTCTTTTATTGTTGCTAATCGACCACCATATGCAGTACATATTGCTTTTGCATCATTATAGCTATATTTATTATCTGGAACGTGGAATACCTGTTTTGATAGTTTTATTTCAGGTACTGGACTGGTTCCACCCGATGAATCACCTGCTATATCATCTGGATCTACTACTATGTCTATTTCTGGTTGTCCACTAAATAAGTTCTTAATACTTGCTGTTATATCTGTATTAAATATGTAAGTCATTCCATTCATTAATACTAGAAGAACAAATACACCCCATAATAGTACTTCTAAAAATACTATCCCTTCTCCGTTCGATGCTTCTCCTGTTGATTTACCACCTGCTACACCTAAACTTGCAAATAATATATAATATGCTATTATTACTATTGTTAACACGATTAAAACCATTGGATTCGCCGCTGTTTCATTTATGTAATTTGTTGAATACGGCACGCCTGTTATTGAGTTCATGTTAATATCCATTGTATATATGTATCACCTTATTTTTTTTTACGATAGAACAAGCAGTATGCCTGTGTTGTTACCACCTGTTGAGGATTCGCAATTTTTGTTATTCTCTGATCATTAAAATTATACCATTCATTATTTGCTACACGAACATTCGCTGTATAATGTCCACCCATTGATCCTCCACTATGATTACATACACCATACAATTCATATACATATGAGGATTTATTATAGCCATGTATATATTTTGTAAAATCTACATTTTCTAACTCTGTTCCTACTAATCTATTATCCTTTCTTCCTTGCCAATTCCATCTCTTCAAATGAACTATTAAAATATTTGGCAAACTCCAGAATACCATACCCTTATCTATATTCTCCTTTCTGTCTTTATCTTCATTATACCAAGCGTTGTCTCCCTCCATACGCTCTAACTTACAGTATTCATCTAAACATTGGTTTATTGTCAATACTCTATTTCCTTCTGGAAGAGGAACCGATAATACAAAAAATGGCTCTGGACGTACACTTAAATGCTCTCCCGTGTCTATACTTTGAATTACAGATACATGAATCCCATAAAATAGTTTTACTACCTCTGAATAATCCTTGCTAAACATATTTGTCATCATTTTGTAACATTCTTTTGCCATTATATCTCTATCATTTTTCACATTGCCTGATATAGTCATCTCTACTTCTCTAGATATCGCATTATGAAATGCGTCTATTAAAAACAACAAATATTCTTGAATATCATTTTGACTATAACCTGTAAATAATTCCATACCTTTTAGTGCTGATACTTTTTGAACTGCTTTCACAAATCCCCAAGGAGCTATTGTACAATTTTGACTCCACATCATCTCTCTAAGTTTATCCCATTCTATTAACAACACTGAATCTGGCTTTTTATTTAATCTATTCTCGTATGTTTTTTCTGCTAAAAAATCATTAAACTCATATGTATGAGACAATATTTGCAATAAAGAGTTCATATAACACGTATTTCCTACATTTGCTAGCCCTGTCATTCCTTTATCATGATACTTAGATTTCAGCGATGTTGCCATTTGTATATATTTATATCTCGTATAATCTATTTAAACGAGTTTACAATATTTTACCTTTTATATATATATGACCATACCTCATTGCTGCAAACATTCAAATAAGCGCCGTTTAACAAAATGTCGCAGAAAAAGTGATGGCAAAATATTTAAACTTCCTAGAAGATTTACTAGAAAAAAATGTAAAAAAGGTATTAAAGGATTTTCCGCAAGAAGTTCTTGTGCACCATATAAAGATTGTATCAAAAAACATAAAGGTGGCTCTAAAAAACATAGGGCTGTTGCTGTTATTGATATGAACAATATTAAAGGTAATGTGTTTTTTTATTCTAGTGATGATAGATGCAATATTCGCTATAATATTGTTGGTCTTAGTAGTGGTCATCACGGTTTCCACGTCCACACGTGCGGAGACCTAACTAAGGGATGTGAAAGTGGTTGTTCACATTTTAATCCTACTAATAGTCATCACGGTGGACCTCATAGCAAAACAAGACATGCCGGTGATCTTGGTAATATACATTCTAGTAATGGACGTGCTACTGGTACAATTTCCGTTAAGAATCTTTCATGTAATCCTAAAAGTGACCTCTCCATTATCGGTAGAATGATCATTATTCATCAGGATAAAGATGACCTTGGTAAAGGTGGAGACGCAGAAAGTATTAAAACTGGTAATGCCGGTAAAAGAATTGCTTGTGCTGTTATTGGTCTAATTGATTAATTGATTTAAATATATTATTTATATTAATTAAACAGGATGAATGCTGAAGATCTGAGATATTATATTACTAGTCTAGGTGAAACGCGGCGTATTATGTCCGATATTGTCACTATTTTAACAACTCAAGAACAAACTATTAGTGATATTGTTAATCATCCAACATATCAAATCGCGCCACCTAGAAGATTTGTTCCTAATTATTATGGTATATCACCCAGACCTAGATTTGTTTCTAGAAATATTAGTCCTCCTAGAAATATTAGAAGAAATTACAGACAGTCCCCTATCGCTAGACCTAATAGAACACCTCCATCTGAACCTCTTTCTTCTTCTACTACAACTACTAATGGTGTTTCACCCACTATTAGACCATCTCCTCCCTCATGGCCTTCTACAAGACTCTCAACTGAAAATCCTCCTGCACCCTCTGCATCTGTACCTATTCCAGTTCGAAGTAATCTTGATGTCATAAATGAAGAAGATACAGGACCATCTAATAGTAACACTCCTAGATCTGCAATTAGAAATAGATTATTTGGTACTTCTATTAGTGCCAATTTATCTCCTAATAGAAGTTATGATTCTGATAGCCCGTCTAATGATGCTGCCGCACAGGCTACACCTATTGCTAATAGAATAGCCGATTTATTAGGTGTCGCATTATTTAATGAAATAACTGCTGCCGGTCTTAGTCCTGTAACTGTTGCTCCAACTGATAGACAAATTAGAGATTCTACAGAACTTATACAATATAATACTATTTTTGATCCCGCCAGTGCTAGCGAACCACAATATACTAGATGCCCTATATCACATGAAGAGTTTACCATTAACTCGAGAGTTTATAGAATTAGACATTGTGGTCATTATTTTGAACCTTCATCATTATTAACTTGGTTTAGAACTAGTGTCAGATGTCCTGTTTGTAGATACGATATTAGAACACATCTTGATTCTAATACTGCACATACAGTTGAAGAAGAAGATATTGAGGATGATGATGATGATGAAGAAGAACTTATTGAAGAAACTGTACAATCAAATGCTAACTCTTTAGAAGATTTTATTAGTAGTGTGCGAACTGATCAAAGAGAAAATCCAATTCCTAGAAATAGACAACGAGTTTATAGATATCAATTTGAACTATCACCTTTTATTACTCGAGCAGCTGGACCTAATTTTGATCCTTCTGGTAACTTATAAAAAGTTCATTCCCATTCTTCTTCTTCTTACTGGTATTGATCTAATTACTGGTGTTCTTACTGTTGGTTTACTTACTATAGGTGCTTTTATTACTGGCTTAGGTTGAAGTTTTATTTGTTTTCCTACAATTGGGGAAATTGGTTTTGTATTTAGTACTCTGTTTGTTTGCAATAATACTCCTGGTGCTATTGCTATTTTTGGCTTAAGCTGCTCTTTTTCTTTTATGATTAATAATATATTTTCACTCATTTTGTAATAATATATTATTTATTTTTAAGTTTACTTACGGCAACCACATGTATTACATCCTGCCTTACGGCCGCGTGTTCCTCCACGCTTTTTACCTTTCTTTTTATGAGATTTTTTATGTTTTGATCTCTTACTCTTTTTGTGAGACCGACATGTTCCTCCACGCTTCTTTCCTTTCTTTTTGTGTTTTCTAGTATGTTTCTTCTTTTTTCTACCACCGGACACCATGCCAAATTGCTCTATCCTTTTCTTGTCTTCGTCATTGCCTTTATATTCAGGTTGAGCAGGTGCCACAGTTTTCAAGACTCCACCTACACCTGCATGTGCGCGGCTGAAGATACCATGAACTTCTCCATGAACACCTCTTGCTGTTTCTTGTACCTTTCCACCAAGATCCTTTGCTGTTTCAACAGCATGGCTAAATGCTTCGACAACTGGATTTCCACCTTTTTGTATTTTTTTTCCACCACGTTTTCTGGTTCGTACCATATAATTATTACATAGATTTTAAATAAAATACACCATCATTATTAAACCCACAATAATCTTTATCACCACTATAACCTAACTGATTTGATAAATATTGTATTTTATTCAAATCTATATTTATAAAATTATGACTAAAATGTGTATGGCCAGATATACAAATCAACTGTTTTTCAGGTATATCTAAAAAATATTCATTGGCAAACTCTTTTAACAATTCTATTGGTTCATGAGAGTAACATTTTGGACGCACAAAGCTATCTACTAAAGACAATGGATAATGTGTTACTATTATAGTTTTTTTTGTTTTATCGTAATTATTTATTAACCATTGCTTACTTAATTCATGTATTTTATTTAGTCCTTCTATTCCTATTTTTGTTAACTCATTATTTTCTCTCTTCTTTACTCTTTTTGTTGCTGGTCGGTTGCTTACTAACTTAGACCATAATGTTAATCCTATAATTCTATATCCTTCTAATTCTATACAGTCTTTTTCTAATAGGTAAATATTTTCAAATTGTTTAAAAAACTCCCTGTTCTCTATTAATTTTTCTTCGTAACTTTTATCTTTACTATAATATTCATGGTTACCTAATATCATTATTACTTTTTCCCAATGTTGATTGACATAATTTAAAAACTCTTCGTATTTCTCATTTCCAATTTCTCCTATATCACCAGCTAAAAATAAATATTTCGCTTTTGGTTCGATAATTGGATATTTATTATATACTTCTATGTGCAGATCTGATGCGATTTGGATTTTCATACTATATATTTTTGTCTTTTTTCTCTTTAGGTTTTTTTCTTTTTTTTGTAGTTTTGAAAGTCAATTCCTATAAAACAAAAAATAACAGAGAAAAACATTACATATACAAAATCAGGTTTGAAAACTACTTTTTTTTGAAAAAATACCTACAAGTGGAGGCAAATAAAAACCTAAACTCTTATTTTATGGAGGGAGTTTATCAAGGCATATAATGCTCATTAAAAATCGGTTAAAAAACTTAAAGATTGTGCTTTTTAATGTAGCATATATATAGGCTACAAATGCTACATAATTTAGCACAAAACGCACAAAAAAAGCACAAGATTTTTCGTTGTGAAAAATGTGACTATTCTACGTGTCATTCTGGAATGTGGAATCGCCATCTTAAGACGAAAAAACACAATGCTACAGAAATGCTACATAATGCTACAACAAATGGCACAAAAAGCACAAAAGGGACGAAAATATGGGAATGTGATTGTGGAAAAACATATAAACATCATAGTAGTTTCTACAGACATCAAAATAAATGTACTTACATAAATGGTAATGAAGAAAATCAGATTATTACCAAAAATGAAGATACAGATATGAACACAATATTAACTGTAATGAAAGAATTAGTTTTGCAAAACAAAACACTTACTGAAGCATTAAAAGCCGAAAAAGAAAATGCGAAATTGAGTATTGCTGGAAATAATAACAATATGAATATGAATAGTAATAATACAAACTTTAATATCCAGCTATTCTTGAATGAAGATTGTAAAAATGCAACTTCCATACAAGATTTTGCAAAACAATTAAAAATTACTATGGCTGATTTATCTCTCTTAAAAGATAACGAACCTAAGGCTATAACAAGTATAATTACTAAGAATCTCAAAGATTATACTGTAACTGATAGACCTGTTCATCATCACGAAAAGAAGTGGTATATAAAAGATAAAGAAGAAGGATGGGCAAATGATGATGGGAGCACACTAGTAAAACATGCAAAAACAGGTGTATCTCAAAAAGCAGGCCCAATATTTGTAGAAAACAATCCTGATTGGTTGCAAAATCAAAAGAAGGGAGAAGCGTATGCAGAAACAGTAGCAGTAGCTATGAAAGATGTTTCAGATAGAAATACAAATAAAATACTTAAAAATGTTAAGATTGAATGTAAAGTTATTGATTAAATAAATTATTTTAAACAGTTTATTTAATTAAAGTTTGTCTGGACTTCATTCTAATTTACATCTCAATTCCTTAAATAAAAGATAACCAATTGGCCATTGTGTAAATAACACATGGATAATATATGATTGTTTTTCATTAATTTTAAACTTATAAAATAATAAATTGTTTAACAAAAATGAAACAACTGCAAAATAACCAGCTCTAAATGAGGGTTGACGTTTTTTTTTGAAACTATAATAACCTATCAAACAATTGCATAAAATATCATAACATCTGAGTTGGATATTTTTATCATTACCGTGATATAACATGCCGTTGCAGAATATGGCATATGCCCTAAAACTGTTATATTTATACATAAGATATATATAAGGCAATAAACCTAACATTGGTATCGGTTGCATTACAATAATAATTATTTTATTTCTAACCAGATTATCTTTAAAATTATAACAACCACCATAAATTATGTTAAATATAAAAATATATTATTTTTATTAATTACTTTTTATTTTTTTTAGAAAAATTGAAAAGTTTTGATTGCTTGTAGCATTGTAGTACATATCGACAACCTATAACAAAATGGCCTTCAGTCAGTCTACTACCAACCACACTGTTAATATCATGACCTTTGAGGAGAAGAGCGATGCATTCGACGAGTTTACTCGCGTTGCAAAGAATAACCCTGCTGAAGCCTTTACTACGACTGATCTAGAAGGCAATGTCTACCCATTTGTAGTTCAGTTTAACTGTGACTTTGGTGGAGAGGAATCAAAGAAGGTTGCTACGTGGAGGAAGCAGATTCGCCAAATTATGCGCTGGCATGAAGAAAGTTTCCACTGTAATACATGCACTGAAAACCTGCACCATCTTTCGATTTATGCTGCAAAATCAGGCCCGACAGTGTTTACTGACGAACAGATCGGTATATTCAATGGTCTTCCTGAAGCAAATATGTCAAATCGTCTACTCAATAAGATTGTTAATTTGATGAAGTATCACACCAAAACTGTTATCCCACCATTTCGTCTAGAACTGTGTACTGATATTCAACTTAGGCATGGATACGCAGTTACAAATGATGGTGAAGAGTTTGAGCATCACGTAGGGCATACTAATAGCCATCTGACTTATCCATTGTCAAATAAGCAAAAAGAGATGAAAGAAGCTTTTACAAATCTAAGTGACATTATGTTCCAGTTTCTGGATAAGCTTACTAGGCTTGCCGACATTGAGAGTGTTCGCAATCGGTGTCAAGTTATTCTCAAGCATCTTAGTGAGCATAGTTATGGAAATAAGTATTCAGCTGCTGTTGAGTGGATTATTTCAACATGCAATGATTACCAGGCAGCTGGACAACCAGTTCTACCATGGGATAGAATTGAGATTGTCGCAAAGATGATTAGCCAGTCTCATCTTGGTCTTAATAGTGACCGTAAGCGTATTTCGTTTCATCTCCAGCAGGCAAATGGTGCAATTCTGAACTGGCTTGAGAATGCTCATAATGAAAATGCACTCAAAGGTCTTATCAGAGAGACTCTTAATCCCAAAAATTATCAGCAGAGAAAGCCGGCTGCTGTAGAGACATGGGGAGCAGGAGGGAAGGGTTCAACTGTCGGACAGCTTGCTATGGTTCGTAAACTACTAGGAGACTTCTCTGTTAAGTTTGCAACAGTTGAATCTCTACAGAGAAACAGACCCAGTTCTACATTTGTAGTACCAACAAGTGACTATGATTCGGCTGTTCGGACAAGTGATGCATATGCCGCACTAACTAGTGCTGCTAAGAATGCAAAGAACCGTAAGAGTAACCATTCGCTTGCAGCATGGTCATCAGATCCATACAGTGATTTCAGCAAAATTACATCAATTCAAGAGCTAGCGAGGAATCTAAAGAATATCAAACCAGGAGACAGGCTAGAGTTTAGGTACTCAGCCAATGAACCTATGGTAATGTATGAGTTCACTAAGACACATAGTGATGCATGGAAGATTCGATCTGAAGATTGTGATGGTGATGCTGCTACAAGGGGATTTAGCTGGTCATTCCTAGGGAACAATTCACCGCACATCACTCTTAGGACGATGAAATGGGGAGCACTACAAGCAATTCACTTCGCAGGAAGTGAGCGATGTGTTCTGGTTCTTCAGGAACCTTCACGATATTCTACGCCTTACTCTATTAGCACGATTGAAATGGCAGAAAAGATTAGGGACGAGTTTAACAATTCCCCTAGCGAGAAAGGGAGACGCCAGGGATTTGGTGCCTGGGCTCTAAGTTCAATCGCTCATTCATTCGGACAAACGGTGCTGAGTCTTATGCCATCCGTTTGGATGCAACCATACTATGACGGCGAAACACCTATTATAGGGCCTGGATTCTGTCGTAGTAGTAAGAAGGGCCATGAAGGTGAGTTTCATTTTGGAAAGGACATCCAAATTAGGATTATGCGTGGCACCAGGAAGCTTTGGCCGTCTAGCAGTGTGTATCACTCTATCCGGATGTTTGATTCACCGCCAGCTAAGGTTTCTCCTCCTAAGACTATAACTTCGACAGGTGCTTCTGATGACTGGGTGGAAAAGCTTCGTTCTCTTAAGAGTCTACTTGATGAGGGAATTATTAGTAAATATGATTTTGAAAACAAAAAGGCAAGTATTCTTGCAAATAATTAAAAATGTAAAAATGTAAAAATAAAATCTAATAATTATTAATTTTTATTTTTATTTTTAATCAATATCTTCAAATATTGGAACTAGTGTTGTATTTGTTGGTGGTTTCCATTCTTCGCCGTTTTCAGTTACAAAGAATAATGAAATCATACGATTTTTATGTGTCCCTGTTGCAACAGCAGAATGACCTGTTCCTTCAGGTTGATTCATAAAAAATGTTTGCTGCTGAGAAAGTTCTGACGAGGTATTTATTTCAGTAATTTCTTCTTCTCCTTCAAGTTGAGGATGATCTCTCTTATTCTGAAAATTAGCAGTCATTACATCTTGCTCATATGTCATTGTCAGGTGAACATTATAAGGGTTCATTCTTTTACCACACATATTACATTGATAATGTTTTACCCGTCTTTTAAGTAATAGCTCTTTATTTGTTTCACCGTCAATTGGTTCTATAAAACCTACCCCATCTTGATGAAACATATCACTTCTTCCAGCAAAAGGATTGTAGCCAGTTGGTATTACAGGAGTTTCTACTGCTAAAAAATTAAAATAACCAGTGTCACTAGATTTACTTGTGTCTAACATGTTTAATTGATACATTGTAGAAATCTGCTCCACGGCGGCTTTTTTGTAAAGTTCTGCTAAACGTGAATCGTGTGTTGCAGTGGGAAATCTAGCATCTCTTTTCTCTCCTTGGACATCGAATAATCCAGTTACAGTAATATTATTTCCTTCTCTTCTATAGCTTCCATACATAGATATACCTCTTGCTCCATCATGACCACTACCTGGATAAATTAAAAATGGTCTCTCGTGTAGTTTTAGATTCTTAGTTACATTCATTAACGCTTGGGTTGGACCAGAGTTTGGTAGTTTTACTTCAGCAAATAATGTTGTTTCATCAGGTTGAAACTCAGAGCTACTACTTACAAGTTGTCTTTCGCCTGATCTGCTTTTTATATCCTGAAGAGCTTGTATAAATTCACCAGGTAAAGCATTTCCATTACTATCAGACAGTCTAATCTCTTCAACATTACTTAAAATAGTTTGAATTTCTTCATTAGATGTTGCAGTATTTAAATTTAATGGCAACTTAGGGTTTTGTGTACCTCTGTCATTAGCAATGTTGTAAGTAACCAAGTTACTCATAATAAAGTAAAATAATGCTAATAAAGCAATTTTAAAAGCTCGCCCTCCTTTCATAATTTTCTTAGATTTGCCTTCCTTTTTCCTGGTTTTTTTTCCTCCTTTTATCATACCACTTGGTTTACCATCAAGTACATTATATAATTCTTGATCTGCAATTCTAAGAATATAGACATTATTAAATACCATCTTTATCAAACCTGATTTTTTTGTAACTTTCACGTTCATTTTTGAAGTAAATACCGCTTTTGCTATATCGACCATTGTTAACTGTTTTTCGTCTACTATTGTACTAATTAAATAAATAGGAATTGACATATATAATATACTCTGGTATTTTTATTCAAAAACCATTTTCATTTTGGTATCTTTTTTTGGTTTATTCGCAATTACTTTTTTAACTTGCAAAGGATTAATAATATGTATAATTTCATTTTTATTTTCATTTTTATCTTTCATTTTCATCTCGTGGTCTTTCATTAATCTTTCAAAAAACTCTAAATCTGTCTCCATTTTATTATAGTATATATTTCTTTAATAAAATAGTAATTATCTTTTTCTAAATGGCAAACAACACCCCATGACTTTTTGTCTTTGTGCCTCTTCTTCCATCTTGATTCTTTCCTCTTCTTCTGCCTTTTTTGCAGCTCGTTCAGCATCAGCTTTTGCCTTTTCTTCTGCAATTTTTCTGATCTCTTCTAATCGTCTTTTTCGTCTAAGGTATGCTCTCAAATTAAATTGTAAAACTCTTGCGGCTTTCTCCTCTTTTTCCTCTTTCTCTTTTAATTTTTTAGCAGCCCTTTTTGCAGCATACATTTTCCACATTATAAAATATATATCGATTTTTTTATAGATTCCACATTTTCATTACTGCTTTTCTTCCATTTTTTGTATATCTATTTCTATCAAAAAACATATTTCTTTCTTGTGTTCTTGCTTTGGCTTCCATTTGTTTTTTTAAAGCATATGCTTTCTCTTGAGCTTCAATTAATGCTTTGGCTTCTGCTTCTTTTATTAAACGTTGGTTTTCTGCTTCTATTTCTAGTTCGTGTTTACGTCTAGCTTCAGCTTCAGCTTCAGCTTGAGCTTTAGCTTTAGCTTTTGCTTTTGCTTCAGCTTGAGCTTTAGCTTTTGCTTCAGTTTTTGCTTTTTCTTCAGCTTCAACTTTTGCTTTTTCTTCAGCTTCAACTTTTGCTTTTTCTTCAGCTTCAGCTTTTGCTTTTGCTTCAGCTATTTTTTTTTTCTTTCGTGCTTCATATGCTCTGTGCATTATAATATATTTTCATAAAAAATAATTATTACATGATATTTAATTATGCATTGCAAAGTAATCCGCTATACTCTGGTTACCATTTCTAGTATTTTTAATTTTTATAAGGAAATCATCAAATAGCAAAGCTTTTACTTCTTTATTTTTAAGTGTTTCTAATTTTTTATCATATTTATCTGGATGTTTCTTTTTCAGATCTGCTAACTGTTTTTTCCAACGACGCAACGTATACCCATACTTCTTTTTAAACCCGCTCATATTTTCAAGAACTAGAGCAAATACTTGCTGTACAGGTTTCATAATTTGGTTAGTAATATAGTGTGCATAATCAATCTTGAGTTTGTTTTCCTTAATAAATGCAGGAGTCTCAATTTTTTCACCTTGAAGAGCCTTCTTATTATCATTCTCAAAATATGCAAATGCAACCCTATCTCCAGCAGATGGTTTATTTCCTGGATCTCGTCTACCAATTCTGTCTGCAAGAACCTTGTGAGCAATCTGCATAGGATTTTTATAACTTCCTCTCAAAGACTTGGTGATAATTAATTTATCAATAGGAACATTACCTGCAATAAGTTGTTCCATACTACTCAATAGGAAAGATGCAGCTTTTTCAATATTTTTGTCTTTCATCAAGATATCAATAATTCCACCATAAACATCTTTTACAATAGGAGCATTATCTCTACGCTTGAGTACGATTCCCATGGATTTTCTTTTACATTTATGTGGATCAATTTCATAAAGCATACCTACATATCTTTTTTTAGAAAGAAGACAGAATGGCAAGAATGATTTTTCATATTCTAGGTCATGTGGTTTTTTTAAGAACTTAGTAGCTAATTCTCCTGCTTGTTGAGCAAGTTCAATAGTAATTTCTAGTGCTTTTTGTCCAATTATTGGTGTACCATCAAGTTCTTTCAAATTAAACTTGAAGAATACGCTATCAGTATCGCCATAAACATATTCTGCATCAGTTTTTACCTCGCCATAATCTTTTGTCTCAACAATTCTGTTTTTATACGCACTTTCAATAACACGCTGTGCATATGTAAGAAGTTTCCTCCCAGTTGCAGTAGTAGACGCAGCAACATCTTTTTCATAAAATGTACTGGTCTTAGCACCTGTTTGACCGTAGATAGAGTTAGCAGTAACTTTGATTGATAACTGTCTTTTATCTAATACATTTTTCATAAAATCGTCTTTTTGTTGTGGAATAAGTTTCCGCGTTGCTTTTCTAGAAGCAAGACATTCTTTCAAAATAGCTGGCAGAATACCTAATTCACCATTTGGAAACTGTGCAAATCTACATGTTTTATAACCAACTTTTACCTTTTCCATAGCAGATTTAGGATTATTATTTTTTCTTCGCCACTGATAAGTATCATATGTAATATCAACATACTTGTATCCATCCAAATTATCATAAATATAATTTCCACTATCATCTTTTTCACCTGTTTCAGCAATCAAATTGCCATCCAAATCATATTCTCTAGTCCAGACCTTACTATCAGGCGAGATGTTCTCACTAATCATTGATGACGGATATAGTGAACTATAATCGACACATGCAACAGGATCATCAAGATACAAATCACATTTTGGCGGAAGTACGATAGCACCTTCATATCCCTCATCAGAGTTAGCTTTATCCAAAACAGGCATAAGTGTTTTTTTCTCACGACATTTTTTTGCCAAATAACTGGTTAATTTAATGCCTTGTCCACGCATTACTAGGAAATCAAGCGGAACACTGCAAAGACTAGACATTTCAACAAATCCAGTAATAACATCAATTTTGTTCATGAGATAATGAACTAAGTTGCAATCCTGAATACAATATTTTGCGATAATAGCACGTTCATCTGGACCTTCATTAGTCATTCTGAAAATGTCTTGAGGAGTTACATCATCCTTTGCCAATCCCCAACGCACCTTTTTTGTCATATCAGGTGTTTCAATTCCTTCAATACAGAATGTGCCAGCATCTTTGTCCATTTCAATTACTTTAAACTTAGCACCATCTTTATAATTATCAACAGAATGAGCTGCTTCTTCAAAATTAATATAACTACCTACATCTAATCCAGTAAGATTCTTAGAAGTTATTTTTGTACAACCATCAATATGTTCAATAGACTTCACACCATCGCCAATGAAGAATCCTGCAGCATAATCTAGTTTATAACTGGTAAGATTATAATCACGCCTGAAAACATTATATAAATCAATATGCAATCGACCATTCATTTTAACAAACTCAAGATCATGCTGTCCACTAGCAATAACAATAGTATTTTTTTCAAGAGTTTCCTTTCCAGTTTTCCAATCTTTTTTAAGACAAACTTCTCCTTTATTTCTAGAAAGTTTAAGAAATGGATGGACAATACCAAGCTCTTTGCAACGCTTGTACATAAAGCTGTAATCAAAACCAAATATATTATAACCAATAATAATATCAGGGTTTTCACGCTGAATTAGCTTTGTCCAAGCAAGTAAGACTTCTTTTTCAGTAGGATAACTTTCAAGAACTGCGTTATCAACATGTGGCATTTCACTGCATGTATCTCTAACAATACAATGGTTCATATATGGCTTTTCTTCGCCATATCTCAAGAATGTAGAACCAATAAATGTCACGATGTCACCTTTAAGTTTTGGAAATATCGCTGAAAGTGTTTTTGTTAGTTCAGATATACGCATATCTCTATCAGCGGAACTATCCTCCATCATTTCAGCAATTGAGACCTTTTTCTTATAAGATCCAATACGTTTCTTTTTAAACATCCATGATTTTGTTTCTTGTTCAATACTAGTTTCATTTTGACCTTCATCGCCGTCAAGAGTAACAACTGACTCATCATCAGAATCACCATTGTCACCATCATCTTCTAGATGAGCTTTATATGCAGATGGAATTATCTTGACCCATCGTTGAAACATTTGTTCAACCTGATCAGCATTAGGCATTTTCTTAGGATAAACAATATCTACCCCGTAAACAGGATGCTTTTCATAATTGAATGCAGTGTTAATACAACGTTTGAGATAATTTTCTGAAGTTTCCATATCATTTTTCTCACGCCATGCATCTACGATATTCTGTGCGAGTTTCTTATAATTTTTAATAGCAAGAGGGAAATCACCATGACTGCTACTAGCTTCAATATCAAAACTACATATCTTGTAAGGAACTCGCTCTTCTTTATGTGGTAGTGGCACAATACTTTTATAATTAATAGTATATTCATGTGTACAAGAAGTTGTCTTAACTGCCTTATGTTTAATAGCTTTCTTTCTTGGCAATGCAATCCATCCTGATGGACTCATCTCCCTAATATGAAACATTCTAAGCAAAGGTGGAATATTTGCTTCATACAATGTAGTTTCATAATCATTATATACGAAGTTAGTAAGCATACGTTTATATTCCCCTTTAATTGTTGTGCTTGTATACCATAGATTTTTAAACTTTCGCATTGCCTGTTCATTACAAAACTTCAATAGAAGGAACTTATTTAGTTTTCCTGCTGTGAAACCATAAAGTTTCTTTCTTTGGACATATTGAGATTTCACAATTGTTCCTTCCCAATATTTACTACCTATTTGTTGATAGAGTTCACCTATAAATCCATTTTTTTCACGATCTCCCCAGCTATCGTCAACCATAACATAGAAGAATGGAGTAAATCCTTCAACAAATATAGAAGCGGTTTCACCTTTTTCATTTATACCAAACATTTGAACCATGAACTCTCTATCTTTACACGGAACGAATCCACCATTGTCTTCTTCATTATCCTTATTGACTTCATCATCATAAACGTTAAAACTGAGTAGCTTAAAACTGTCTGACATTTTTCTTGAAATAAATTATCATATAATATTTAATTCAATTTTCCTTATTAACACAAACAAAGTTTTCTCTGTTAACTATATACTTATGATTGGTGAAAATTTTTCAAAAAGCTTAATGGGATTAGTAGCATTATTTGTTGCTGCAACATTTGTAGGATGGGGTGCTGTTAAGTTTGACAATTATCTAGTAGATAGTTTAAAATTAAAATCAACATCGATTATCATTACTGAATCTCTTGTATTAGCAACATTTGTAGTAATATATGTAATAAGCCATGCAAGCGATAGAAATGCATTGATTAAAGACATTAAAAAACTAGGTATAAAAGAATGGGGTGCATATATCTTTCTGTCATTGGCAGGAGTTTATATAGCTTTACTTTTAAATAGGAGCTTAAAACATTGGGATACATCAGAGTTTAGAATGACTGGAGAGATAGTAAAATTATTACTGGGAGGAGCATTATTCTTTATTTTTACAGAAGAAGGTTGGTCTTATAAAAAATTATTAGTATATGTATTTTTAGCTGCTTCAGCAATTTATTTTAATTTTATTTAATTAAATATTTTAGCTCTTCTTATAAAATAAAATGATATACCAGAAAGTACATCTATCAATAAAGGAATAGATGCATTTTTACTACCTTGAATTAAGTATACAGCTGCAGTTAATAAAAGTGCTCCATGAATTAATCTCAAATCAGCCCACCAGGTTTTGCCTCCTGCTTCAAACGCATTCAATCGTGAATTAGTAAAATATAATCTAAGAAAATCAAGACCCATTAATGTAACAACTGCTGCCATAACTTTGAAATATTTTTTTGGTAGTATTTGAGGTAGATAAGCCATAAACAATCTTAGTCCAATACAACCAAATAAGAAAAAGATAACTCGATTCTTTGAATTAATCATTATATATATTAAAAATATATATTTGAAAAGAATAATGCTGTTTTGAAAGGGTTAAAAAATATAGAACTGATAGAAAAATGATCAGCACCCTTTTTTTCATATTCTTTTAAGGTTTTGATATCGTATATACCTCCTCCTGCGATAATAACAGTATCAGAAAAATTATTTTTTAAATACTTAATTGTTGTAAGTGTATACGGTTTCAGTATTTTTCCTGAAGCACCACCACTCTTTGTAGGCAATGTATTTGATGCATGAAATTGTCGAAATCCACACTCATAGAATCTATTAATATTACTATAAGACTCTGTTGGTGATAATTTAATTATACACCATTTCCTTTTATCATTTAAAAATGGTTTTAATCCATCATTTACCATATGTTTATCAGTATTAGGGCAGCTAACATTTAACTCAATGTCCATATCTTCTGGTATTTTATCTAAAATAGGTTTAATTTCAGCCTTGTCTAATATTGCAATACTAATTATTTCCCCCTTTTTATATGTGTTAATAGCATAATCAATACCGGGATTTCTTAATCCTATTTTATTAACCCAACCAAGATACGGTACATATCGCAGTGTTTTAAATATTTGTGACCACTTACCAGGTCGTTCATTTAAAGTAAAGCTTCCTCTAATAGGTGTAGTTTTTGGTAAATTAAAATAGTTACCGAATGGTGGTGAAATAAATATCATTTATTATAGTCAATAGATAATATTTATTAAATTATTTCTTCTTGTGACCTCTGTGTTTACGTTTATGGGTTTTCTTTTTGTGTGCCTTTTTAGCTTTCTTTTTGTGCTTATGTGTCTTTCTCTTTGGTTTACGTTTATGGGTTTTCTTTTTGTGTGCCTTTTTAGCTTTCTTTTTGTGCTTACGTGTTTTACGTTTCTTACCAGCACCAGCACTTTGTACTTTTTTACATTTGTGCTGTTTTTTATCTGCTCCTTCACATGTTGCATGTGTAAGATGACCTAATCCTACCATACTAGCTAATCCATGACCAATTCCGTGATCTCCACATGGAGTTTTACATGGTGCATCTCCCACACCATCATCAGCTCTGTAAGTTCCAAAATTAGATTGTGGTGCTTGCATAGGACTAGCAGCTGGTTTTGAAGCAAAAGGAGCTGGTTCTGCTGCAACAGGAGCTGAAGATGCAGATTGTTCTGGTTCACATTCTACATAATCCCTCATAATGACATCTGCACCTAAGTGTTGTAACTCCATATAACTTTCACACTCACCTTCCCCATCTTTTCGTCTGCAAAAATCATCGCTCGCATCACATGGCTTATTTCCACCTTTCATTTTACAATAACGTTTGATTTTTTTTCCACCACTCATTGGGTATTTACCGACAATAAAATTAGCCATCTCATCAGCTGTTCTGTCACCTTCATATTCTTCTGGTTCTATTTCAGGCTTATTAGGAAATAAAATAAACATTGCAGGAACACCTTTACCATGTTGTTTTTCTCCAATAGGATGTTTAATATTACCTGTAATAGAAGAATCAGCATCAATAACACCTAAATCTAAATCTTTTATTTTAGGATGATTATCAAGTTTGTCCATTTCATGTTTCATTGAAGTGCAATGACCACATGATGGACTGTGAAATCTGACAAATACAACAGGATGTTTATCAATTTCATCGTCAAAAGCTAACGCATCTTTTGGTCCAATAACTATAAATTTCATTTCTATAAAGTAACGTGAGAAAAGAGAAATATCATATATTTTCTAGACAAACTATATAGTATGCTAAAACAACTGTTAATAGGTCTATTATTTGCATTGGGATTATATTATGTAACATATGGAAGAAAATGTATTGAAGGATTCAGTGATGAAAAACAAAAATATAGATGTCCAAATGTTTTAATTCAAAAAGGCAATGAGTTTTACTTATATAACTCTAATTTAGCAAATGTACCAGGTGTAAATCCAATAAAGTTTAATAGTTTAGAAGAATATACAGAGTTTATGGACTGGCAACGCAGTCAAGGAATAAGATGCCCAATTTTGTTCTTACAAGAAAGTTATGATGCTCAAGGTAATCCTACATATAATGCTCGTCCATCACCAGATAATTTAATGGGAGGTTTACCACAAGGTGAACAGCCTGTAACAAAATTATTAGATGCAGGAAGAGATGATATGCCATATAATAAAAATAGCTATCCGGCTTATGATCCTCAAGATCAGTATGTTGGTCTAAATACACCTTTAGATCGAATGTATAACGATAAGTCTAGTGTAAGTCCAAATCCAATGGATGCTAATTGGGGAGGACAAGCATACACTCAGGAACTAGTAGATGAAGGTTATTATGCAGGAGATGAGGTTCAAATTAGAGTAGCTGATTAAATCATATTATGTAGTTAATTAGTCATAAAATGATTACTTTTTATCAAGTATGGTCATTGCTGTATTTAATGTTGATCTGAATTGAACTAAATTATTCAAACTGGTGATAATTTTTTGATTTTCATCAGATGTAGGGTTGTTTGCAATAGCTTCTGCGTTATCACTAATAGAAAGAAGTATATACTCGCTACAATTTTTTTCTAATGCAACAATCATGTCTTCATATGCGGATCTATTTTTATGAAGAGCAAGTGTAGTATCATTTGCATCAGTTTTACTATCAATAGCAGCAGCTCTTTTGTCTATATCGGTGGAGTTTGCTCCGTTTGTCATGCCTTCAACAATTTTTGTTTGAAATCTAAACATTTTAACACCAATAGAAACTACAAAGAGAACGACAACAGCCAATCCAATAACCTTATATAAATCGTTTTCAGAGATCATTATATATATAATAGTTTTAAAATATAGTAATTATTCGATATTGATTTCTTGTACGACATCACCTAAAAGAAAGTTATAGATATTTGCGGTACAAGTTTTTGAGAGTTTTCTAGTTTTACCGGTTTTTGTTTTAGTTATAATCTCTCTTAAAGCATTATGATCTTGTTTCATAGAATTAATTAAATTATCAAGGGTTTTGTATTTGTCCATAATAGCAGAAGCAGAGTTTGTACTTACACCTGGAATCTGGGAAATCATAATAGCACCAATATTGTCTTTATTTATATTATCTTTTTTTACTCTTTTTGATACTGCTAAATAACTAGTTTCACTATCATTATCACTTTTATCATCAGCATAAAAAAAGGAACTCTTTTTGGTTCTACCTATTTTATCAGTCATTTGAAGAATAGTTTCAGCTGTTTCATTAATATTATTTGTTCGTATGAGAGAAAACCCTTTAAAATAAGAAATACTTGTCATAGCAGAAATCAATGCCTTTTTGGTAATAGGATTTTTCCCGTATTTAGATGGTCTAAAACGATTTATGTCACCTTCAATAAGGTAATATATTGCGTGATTATGAAGTTTGCAGTTATTCAATCTATAACTCTGTTCATTATATCTACCATCTCGTATACTAGCTGCCAAATCTTGTAGTGTTTTTCTTTCAATAATAGCAATTTCTTTACCATCGTCTGTGTTAATAATAATATCTCCAATAGGTAGATTTTCTTTTTCAATAGTGATATTATCTTTATAAGAACTATCTAATCCGCATATAGAAGCAAAAGCGACTTCTAAATCACTTTCTCTTATATCTAGCTTAATAATCATTAGTTTAATAAGTAAATGATTATTAAGTTATTTTTTTGTTAATTAATTAGCTTATGAGAAATGCATAAGTACTTTCTTGCCAACACCACCAGATGCCTGAGGGTTTACAGAAAGAAGACCTTTTTCTTTCATTTGTGCTACAGTGTACATTGGCAACATTTTTGTGTTACCACGACTTCTTTGCATTGATCGAACAGAGTTATCTACGCCAATATGGGGAACAAGTCCGCCCATTGTACCGAAAATCTTTCCGCTGTTTGTAATTGATGCTGCATTGCGAGCTTTTTTACCTGCGTTCATTAGAACCATCTTATAATATATCTGAATATTATTTCTCAAAAGCTAATTAGAGATTATATCTAAAACGCTTAAATATAAATTGTTGTATTTAATTAATCATGGATAGTGAAACACAAAAGCAGATTTTAAACGATGATGATGTTATTAATACAGACGAAGGACTGGTTTTTAACCCATTTAATCCTAAAAATAAAGAGATTACATTGAGCGATGTTCAATCTATTCTAAGACAGTATGGTGTAAATGCAACAGTGCATAATCTAGAGCTTTATAAGCGAGCATTTATTCATAAATCTTATACAAAGCGGCCTGCTATTGAAAATGAAGCAAATAATATAACTATTGTTGAACAACCAAGTGATTGTATGCCACTGAGAACAAAATCAAATGAAAGGTTGGAGTTTGTAGGTGATGGTGTACTTGAATTGATTACAAAATATTACTTATATAGAAGATTTCCAAAAGCAGATGAGGGGTTTATGACAGAAAAGAAGATTGCACTAGTTAAGAATGAGCATATAGGTAAACTAGCATACCAAATGCGTCTTAATAACTGGTATATTTTATCAAGAACAACTGAAGAGAAAAATGCAAGAACAAATCTAAAAAAACTGGGTTGTTTATTTGAAGCATTTATTGGAGCATTATTTCTGGATTTTAATAAAATAGATGTTACCGATGATGAAGGGTGGTTTAAAAATGTATTTGTGTGTGGTCCGGGATTTCAAATGGCACAGATATTTGTAGAGAGTATTTTTGAAAAATATGTTGATTGGGCTAGGTTGATAAGAGTAGATGATAATTATAAAAACATTTTGCAAGTAAAGATTCAGAAAGAGTTCAAGACAACTCCGGATTATTTGGAATTGAGGGAACGTGATCCTGAAACAGGTTATGAGATGGGTGTATTTTTATGTCTAGGTCAATCAATTCATAATCTTACTCCAGAGAATGCCGTACCTTTTTCAGATTACGGATCTTTTGAGGCAATACAAGCTGACGTATCTCTTGAGAAACCAGTCTTTGTGCTTCTTGGTACGGGGTCTCATCGCGTAAAAAAGAAGGCCGAACAGACGGCTTGCGAAGAGGCGCTTGAAGAGCTAGAAGATTAGCTATTTCTTCTTCAACATCTTCCTCAACACGATGCCTAATAAAATCATAATTATTTTCTAATTTTTTTATTAGAATACTTATTTCGGTAATATTATCATCCATAGTTTTATAACATGGAAGGATATAAAACTTTTTATGTCTAATTATTATAGATGTCAGCCGAACTTTTAGCTAAATTACGTGTTAAAAATCAGCCTGTTAAAATTGATAGAGTAGATGTTAAAGTTAAGCGAGGGGCACAACGAGAAGCAGTTGCATTAAAAACTCGTGTTGTAAATAAAGTAGATCCTGCTTTTAATAGAGATCTCTTCTTAGATGCTATCGCTGACAGATTTCAGACTGTAGCTAAAATACCTAAACCTATTCTTCCAAAACCTGCTACTACTTTGCCTGATCCAGTTCAACAACAGCAAGAAACTCCTGCTCAACAAGAACCTGTGGCTGTTGCTCTTGATGCACAACCTGTAAATAAAACTAAAAAACCTAAAAAACTAAAAAAGAAACTTAAACTTGTTCCCAAAGTTGCTAAGCAACCAAGAGTGCGAAAAAGAAAATCTCCTATTGGTGTCACTAGAATACTTCCCGCGGGACTTGTACAAATCGGTGATGTACCTATGTCTCAACGACTTCCTAAACAAAAACCTAACGTTCTTATTAAAGCATCTTCTTACTACATGAATAATCGGGAAATATTTATTAATTTTATTAATTCTCTCTTTGCACCATATAAGGCAGAATTATTAGAGGCTTCCAAATCTGCTTCATGTGAAACAAGACAAGATGGTGAGTTTAGTCTTATGGGCCATCAAAAAATTGTACGCGATTACATAAATATGTATACACCATATAGAGGTGCGTTATTATATCATGGCTTGGGATCGGGAAAAACGTGTTCATCTATTGCTATTGCAGAAGGTATGAAAAATGATAAAAAGGTTGTTGTTATGACACCAGCATCTCTTCGAAGAAATTACTATGAAGAACTTAAAAAATGTGGTGATACTATGTATCGTAAAAATCAGTATTGGGAGTTTGTAAAAGCTACTGCGGAAAATATTAATACTCTTTCAAGTGTTCTAAATCTTACTGTAGAATACATCAGAAGAAATGGAGGCGCATGGCTTGTTAATGCAAGTAAATCTTCTAATTTTGAAACACTAGATGACGTAGAAAAAACCTCACTTGATAGTCAAATAGATGAAATGATTAGATATAAATACCAATTTATTTCCTATAATGGTCTCAGAGATAGTCATATTATAGAATTGACTAAGGGAAAAAATGGAAAAATCAATCCTTTTGATAATTCAGTTGTTATAATTGATGAAGCTCATAACTTGGTAAGTAGAATTGTTAATAAATTAGAGAGATCAAAAACTTCTGCTTCTGTTGAAATATACAATTTACTTATGTCCGCTCAAAATGTAAAGATTGTTTTACTATCTGGTACACCTATTATTAATTATCCAAATGAAATTGCTATTCTATTCAATATGCTGAGAGGTTACATTAAAACTTGGCATTTTCCTCTTACTATTAATTCAGAAAGGCGTGTTACTACTGATACTTTCAAAGCTATGTTCAAAAGCACTGTCCTTGGTGGAAATGTCTCTGATTTAGTAAGTTATAATTCAAGTGGTACCACTCTAACTATTACAAGAAATCCATTTGGATTTGTTAATAAAACTTCCCGTGGTAATTATGATGGTGTTCGCGTTGGTGATAGAGGAGAAATGACAGATGATGATTTTGTAAAACATATTACGTCCATTCTTAAGAAAAATAAGTTTAGTGTTAGAAATGTCCGTGTTGATTTATATAAGGCTCTTCCAGATAAAAAGGATGATTTCAAAGCATTATTTATTGATAGCAATAATGATGTTACTAACATGAATCTTTTTAAAAGACGTATTGTTGGATTAACATCTTATTTTAGAAGTGCTCAGGAAAATCTTATGCCTAGATTTTCTAAAGGTAAAAACTTCCACGTTGTCCGTATTCCTATGAGTGATGCACAATTTGCTATCTATGAAGAAGCAAGAGTATCAGAGAGAAAACTTGAATTAAATAACGCAAGAAAAAGAAAGAAACAGCAAGGAGATATATTTGAAGATACTGTTTCTACTTACAGAATCTTTTCCCGTGCTTTCTGCAATTTTGTATTCCCACGTCCACATATTAAAAGACCTATGCCAAGTAAAGATGGTGATATATCAGAAGCTATTGCTATTGAAAACGCTGATGAAGATGTATTAGATACTGGTTTGCGTCAAGAGAATATTGACGGAAAGACAGACGCTGATGAAATCGGCAATGAAGTAGTAGAAGATGCTGCCTCTTATGATGAAAGGATTAAAAGTGCATTAGCAATGTTAAAGGAACAAAAATTGCAATTCTTGACTCCAGAAGCCCTTGAAACATATAGTCCTAAGTTTTTGGAGATATTAAATAATATCACCGATGAAGCACACAGAGGTTGTCATATGGTTTACAGTCAATTCAGAACATTAGAAGGTATAGGTATTTTTAAACTTGTTTTAGAAGCTAATGGATTTGCTGAGTTTAAAATCAAAAAAGAAGGCGGGAATTGGGTATTAAATATTGCTGAAGAAGATAGAGGAAAACCTACTTTTGCACTTTACACTGGTACTGAAAGTGATGAAGTAAAAGAGATTGTTAGAAATGTATTCAATGGTGATTGGAAGTTTATACCTCCCACTCTTGAAGCACAATTACGTCTCATATCAGGTAACAATCTTTTTGGGGAAGTTATAAGAGTTTTCATGATTACAGCATCAGGTGCAGAAGGTATTTCTTTAAAGAATACTCGTTATGTTCATATTATGGAACCATATTGGCATCCTGTACGTATGCAGCAAGTTATTGGGCGTGCTCGTCGTATTTGCAGTCATCAAGATTTGCCTGAAGAATTACGTACTGTTGATGTATTTTTATATTTGATGGAGTTCTCAGAAGAACAATTATCCAGTGAAGCAACTATTGAATTGAGATTGAAAGACACTAGCAAATTAAGTGATAGACCTATTAGCAGTGATGAGGCCTTGTATGAAATTGCTACTTTAAAAGAAGAAGTTACTGATAAACTGCTTATGGCTGTAAAAGAAGCTTCCTTTGATTGTCAATTGCATTCTCAAGCTGGACAGAGTGAAAAACTACAATGTTTCCAGTTTAATTCTGTTGATCCTAACAGATTCTCATATGAAGGTTCATATGCTAATGAAGATGTTGATGCTGTTGCAGAACAAAACTTTAAACAAGTAACACTTGATCAACTAGTAGAGTTTACAGCAGATGGTATAAAATATGCTCTTGATAGAAAAACTGGTGCTGTTTATGATTTTGATAGTTATGAACGTCAACAACTTGTACAACTAGGTACACTAGAAGAAGTTGATGGACAGTATCAATTAAAATTCATTTAAATAATAACGTTATATACAATGCTATTATTTAACATATCAACTTAATTCTACCAGCAACTCATCAATTTTTGAAAGTTTATTGGTTATTTCTGATCTTAGAGTTTTTATTTCTTCAATAATCTCTCTATTATCTCTTGCTGTTTTCTTAAACTTTTCAAAGAAAGATAATCCGTTTCTTGGTTCTACTTTATCATTTATATCTGGGTTTGTATCTGCAAAAGTTACATGCTTACGGTTATCTAGCTCATCTTTTACATCTAATCTTATATTTTCTACTACATTACCTTTATCTAGTGCCTCACCAATTTTTAATGTTGGTGCCCCAGTAGATTCACCAATAGTATTAGAAAAGGAACCTGGGTTACTATTATCCTTTGTAATCCATTCTTGTGCTGCACTAGCATCATGATTAGCTGTAACATTTGATAATTGCAAGTTTCTTTTAGCTATCATATCTGCTAACAATTTATCCATTTCAGATCCAATTGGTGGGTCATCTGGACTATCAGTAAAGTCTGGTTTATCAGGAGTTTTCACGGTCATCATATCATTAAACTCTGATTGTCTTTTCTCCAAATTATTATTAAATGTTTCCCTTCTTTTCATTTGAATATCATTTGATGTAACAGGTGTATCATAATTTCGTTCTTTTACGTTTGTTAATGTAGGCTTTGTTCTCAAAATCTCCAACTCTTTAACCATATCCATCATAGCCTTTTTATTTTTTGCTAACACGGATCCTTCTGATTCATTTAAACTTGCTATTTTTCTTTCAAATATTTCCTTTACTTTAGCTAACTGCTCTTGGGGTATATTTGTAAATACACCTCCTTCATACATTAGACTCCATAAAAGAGCTTTGTTATCATTACTATTAAAACTCATACTACAATTACTAATATATTCTTTTTAACTTTTTATTATATTCAATAGATAAACATTTATCTATTAATATTATATTACAATGACTAGTAAAACTTCCAAAAACAGGAGAAAAACTAGAAACGGTACTAGAAAAATAACTAAAAATAAAAAAGGAGGTAATGATATGAAACCTAGATGTAGCCCTGCAAATCCTGAAAAACAAGATGATTTTACCTGCTATAGTGATGATTCATTAAACAAAATGAAGGAACTATGGAATGTTCGCCATCCTAACGATAAAATAAAGTCCTCTTCAGCTCAAGATATATGGGTTTTCTTCAAAAATAAGTTTTCTAATACATGTGAAAACGAAAAATGTTGGATGAGACAACAATTTGCTAAGAATAATCTCTCTCGCGAAATGACTTTATATACTTTTGCACCTGATGCACCATCTACATGGGACGATAATCCTAACGAATGGTTAACTAGTACTGAATTGTCAAGTGTTATGTCCCATTTTGAAAAGAAACATCCTAATTTTTTATTTATTGGTCCTACACCCATTGATTTTGATTCTGTTACACAACATAACGAATGTGTTTGGGATGAAATGTGTAGTTTTTCTATACCTAATCTGCTTAAGAAAAGAAAGCACAAAATAGGTATTATATACAATACTGATCCTCATACTGAAGACGGCGAACATTGGATCGCCTCCTTTATTGATTTAAAACCAAAAAATGGTAATCCATTTCACTTTCATTTTGATAGTAATGGGGATCCACCTAAAAAAGAAATAAAAGCTTTTCAAAAAAGATTAGAAGAACAAGCTAGTTCTATAAATATGCAACTAGAGTTTGATAAAAATCACCCCTTTGAACATCAGTATGGAGAAAGTGAATGTGGAATGTATACATTATATTTTATAATTAACATGCTCAACGGTAAACATGATGCTGAATACTTTAAAACAAAAAGAATACCTGATAAGTTTGTTGAAAAGTACAGAAATATCTATTTTAATTGATTTTCTCTCTTCATATTTTTTTAAAACACCTCAAAGGTATGTTAGATTCTATTGATAGAACCTTTATCCTATAAATAGAATGTTGCTTTCAACAAGTTTAAGAAATCAAAGTAGAGAGAAATGTACCAGAAATACCTCCTTTTATTAAGTAAATCGTACACAAAAAGTTAATAAATGTTCCTATTAATCTTAAATTATTATACTTATCTGATGTATAATCAGTAATATGTTCATTATTAGTTACTAATGTAGTTAAATAGTTATTAGATACTATTGCAAAAATAAATGCTAATGAAAAAAATCTTAATGGCAACCACAATTTTGTATCACCACTAATAAAAGAATATATTGTAGGCATAACTATTGAAAAGATTAGCAATTTAACATATCTAGTTAGAGAATAAAAATTGTTAAATAAATAAAATACACTCAGCATAATCGATGATGAAATACTCCAAAACCAGTGATTATCATACAAATATAAGGATAGTCTCTTGTCATATTTGAATATAGGAGTATACAAAGCCAAAATCGTTACAAATATACCATTTATATATGATAAGGTTTCACTACATTTAAATTGAACTAAAAAAGACACTTCTAGTAGGTTTAATACCATTAAAGATGTAAAAAATATACCAGGTAAGGTTATTTTATCTTTAAAATAGTAATAATTTGCGTATATAAGTAATGGTAACAAAACAGAAACTCCTTTAGCAATAACAAAAATATTATTTTCAATTTCTAATCTCTTATTGATTATTGTATTGTAAATAACAAATAATGCTATTAATATGCTAATAAAACTACCTACATATTTATTTTTTATTCCTACAAGAGATAAAATAAAAATTATTCCAAAAGAGATTAGGTCTCTTACCATTATACTTATATATTATTTTATTCTACAAAGACCTGTTATCAAATAAATCTCTATCATAGAAGTTTAGTACCTTAAATGCTTTCTCTTTTTGTAGATGTTGATATAGAATCGGCTGCCATTTACTGTTTAGATCCAATGCCTGTGTATAAAATGGTCCTACTAGATATTTTTTGAGTTTTGGATAAAAGGAATTATCCGGATGCATAGGACTTTCAGGATTTGGTGAGGAAACAATATTATTATATTTAACTTCCATAACAGCTCCGCTTATTCCCAAATCAAATAATTCATACTCTCCCTGACCGCTTCCTAATAGTTTTCCGTTTTCATATGTGTGAGTATAGAAACAATCGTCTGTTTTATAATCAATTAGATAAAATCGATATGGATCATGTTGAGATACATATTTCGCAACTTTTTTGTGGAAGACACGCCTCAATTGGGTTTTGCTTAGTGTTGTGAGCTTCATGTTTAATGCAAATAATTTTTTATAATTACATTTATTTCAATTTTTCCTTTTTCTTTTTCTTTTTAATACCTTTTCTTTTATGGTCTTCTGTTTTAATATTTATATTTTTTCTTCTAGGTGGATCTGGTTGTTCTATTTTAACTTTTCTAATATTAACAAATTGATCCATTGTAGCAATTGGCTGTAAACTAGTTCTCATAATACATTGGTTGGCTTCTTCGATTGTTGCGTCTAATGGTAATTGTTGTTCGCATGCGATTTCAGGAGAGTCTATAATATTATTTTTATGTTCTTCTTGAAGCAAATCAGCTCTATCAGTAACTTTGAAATAGTTTATCATATGTTTGACGAAGGTTTTATGTGCTTTCTTGAGAGATTCATTAGGATATTTCCCTTTTAACATTTCTTTTGAAAGAGCATGTATTCTTTTTCTGTAAAACTTAAACTCTTCCTTTTCTTTCTTTTTGTTTGCTGGTTCGTTTTTTTCTTGTTCATCTTGATATACAGAGTTTGCCAAATACATTAGTGTTACTCTAGTTGCATCAAAATCAGGGTTTATTTCACTCATTAGATATATTGACGATAATATTACAATAAATCTAACATTTTTTATCACAACAATTGCTATCTTTTACCTGTATTTGTGTAAAGTTATTAAACATATCTTTTCCTAAATTACATGTATTAGGATTAAATGGTGCAAATCTCTCTTCTTTAAATAATAGGGGAAATGTTTGCTGCTCCTGTCTACCAACTGCATGTACTTGATACATATCACTATTTGTTGAAGGCATCCATTTTGATTGAGGACAGTCTTGTAGAGCAAAATACTGATTACGCAAAACACTTTCTGCATCAATGCTTGTAGCAAATCCCTGCCATGGTGATTGACCATTCCCTGGATTAAATACCTTTTGAACAGAAAAATTGGGATATTTTTCCAGAGGAACACTTGCTTTTGCTCTTCTGTCAACAATTGGAAGTAAAGCATATTTTGTAGATACTGGTCTTTGGCTAAATTGTGGCTGAAGTGGCGCTGATGGTCTATTTCTTTCCATTAATCTTCTATCTAATTCAGCATTTCTATCGGTATTACAAAAATATACTCCATTTACTACTCCATACATTTTTTCAGACATGATATATATTACTCTCATATTATTTTACAAACAATCTAAAGCATTAGCTAGTATTAATATAACTCAAACAGAATGTGTGGTATCTTTGCTATTATCAACAAAAGTCTTGCTCGTATTGATGATAAGATCCTTTCTGAAGCTGTTGTTGCCGGTGCTCCCAGAGGACCAGAGCAAACCGAAACTTCTCAACTTCAAGAAGCAGATTTCTTTTTTCATAGACTAGCTATTAATGGACTTGACAAACTTTCTATGCAACCTATTTCCATAGGTAATGTTACTCTTATATGCAACGGCGAAATATATAATTATCGTGAACTATATGATCTTCACCCTGATATTACACCTAAAACTAATAGCGATTGTGAAATTATTATTCATATGTACAATCTTTATGGAATGAAAAGAACTTTGCAAATGCTTGATGGAGTATTTGCTTTTGCTCTTCATATTTATGACTATTATGGCGATAGTATATCAGATAAACTATATTTTGGAAGAGATCCGTTTGGGGTTAGACCATTATATTTGTTCGAGGCTACAGATAAAAAGGAAGGTTCATTTATTGCATTAGCATCAGAACTGAAGGTTCTATCTAAACTAACTGGAACAACTGCTGATAATAATATAAGTCCTGTAAAACCGGGTACATATACTAAGCTTGAAAAACCATTTAAGGTTCACTCTAGATGGCAAGTCGCTGAAAGAAATCAACAATACTTTTCACTACAATTTCATCCTAATGTTCTTAAGAATATTTTTCCTGGTGATCATGCTATAATATCTGCATGTCAAGACATCTATAAAAATCTAATTACTGCAGTTAAGAAACGTATTGTAGGAACAACTGATAGGCCTGTTGCGTGTTTACTTTCTGGCGGGTTAGATAGTAGTCTTATTGCCGCTATTGTTAGTAAGTTTGTGCCAGAACTACACACATTCAGTATTGGTATGCCTGGATCGAAAGATTTAGAATATGCTAGAGTTGTTGCCAGTCATATTAATTCTGTTCATCATGAAGTTATTCTTAGTAAAGATGAGTTTTTTAATGCTATTCCAAATGTAATTTATAATATCGAAAGTTTTGATACTACCACAGTAAGAGCTAGTGTAGGAAATTATTTAATTGGACAATACATTTCTCATAATCATCCTCATAAAGTTATTTTTAATGGAGATGGCAGCGATGAATTAACAGGAGGATATATTTATATGTTGGTTGCACCAAATGATATTGAGTTTGATAATGAATGTAAGCGTCTTCTAGAAGATATTCATACATTTGATGTTCTTAGATCAGATCGGTCAATTTCATCAAATGGCCTTGAACCAAGAACACCTTTCTTAGATAAGACATTTGTTACTGAGTATCTAAATATCCCTGCTGCTGTTAGAAACCCCAGATCTAGTTACAATACTCATTGTCAAGTTTGGGATAGACATGCTAATTATTATAAAAGTAAAGGATTAAATGACATTGCTCAAATAATTAGGTCTAGACCAGAAAAGCTTCTTCTAAGATATGCTATTGATAGTATGGAAAGTAATCTTCTTCCACCACAAATATTGTGGAGATCAAAGGAAGCATTTAGTGATGGTGTAAGTGGTGAAGGTGAAAGTTGGTACGAAGTTATAACAAACAAGCTACATGGACAAAATGAAGATTTGAGTGATTATACAAAGTTTGCTACAAAAGATCATATGCCACCCACTACAGTTGAACAGCTTTATTATAGGCGTATATATAGCCAATTCTTTCCAAATACAGACAAATCTATACCATATTTTTGGATGCCAAAATATGTAGAGGCAACAGATGCTAGCGCAAGAACTCTAGCTCATTATCAGTCTAATAATTAATATCGTATTATAAATTATATGTTCGAAATACGATATATTAAAGCACAATTAAAGAATATCTCTAAGATTATTTCAGATTTTACTGATAATATGAATTGGCACCAAAATGTCTATTTGAGTATTTTATACACATCTTATGTGCTATTTTTCATAGCATTTACAGGTGTTGTTTCTGTAAATCCGGACTATCTTTCAACTCTAGAAACTGTAATAAAATATTATATTTCAATCCTTTTGCTAATAAGATTTAATCCGCTTGTTGATAGAAAAGTTACAAAGTTTGATAAAAGAATTGTATTTAGTTCTGCATTGTTATTATTTATTTCTACTGCAGCCTATTCCATTGCTCTTAATTATTTCAAAAACTTAAATACTGTATCATTTATGCCTTGATTTTCTAGTACCTCTTTTTCTACTCTTTCTATGTTTCTTCTTTATCGTGTATCTTTTACTAGTTTTGAAAAACTCACCTAAGTGTCTCATTATTTGTTTGCTTATTATGTTATCTACTTCTGTTTCTGATTTACCTTTATCAACTACTGTATAATTATATCTATTCATAAAATGCTCCATTTTAGATAAAAACTCATGATAAGGCATCATAGGAGAAAACTTCTCATAATATTTTATTGCCATTTCAGAATAAGACATTGAATAATGATAAGGTTTAACATTTATATAATAAACATTCTCATTTTCCATCATTGGATGATGAACATCATCTAGAAAACATATTTGCGTATTTTTCGGTATTTTTGTACATTTAAATAAATCACTCACTGACTTACTTGTACTTGTTCTGCATATCTCTACTATCTCTCCTCTTACCTTAAATGCTGCTATTATCTGATCAAATACTTTTTTTCCTAATTTGTAATCAAAATAACCACTTATTAGTTGAGCCCAACTTTTTGGTCCTTGATTATTTGTGTAAATCATTATTTTGTTACACGACCCATCATGCTTTCTATCTAATACGTATTTCAATATTTTTATAATTTTTGGTCTTAAAAAATCTGGAAACAAATCTAGTAATTCATTAAAATGATAGTTATCTTGTTTTCCTAGTGTATTATTCAATGCGTCCCAAAACATTCCTAGCTCTACAAAACTCCCTAATGTTTCATCTAGGTCAAATACAACTATTTTGCATTGTTTAGTCATATTTAGTAGAGAGAAGATATATTCTCTATGAAAAATAATTATATAACTCACTACTAAAACTAATATTATTAATACACTATTCCAAAAACTTATTTTCATCTACTAATATGTATTATTATCTGTTATACTTTTATAAAAAATATAACACATATATATATCTAATGGCTGCTCTTTCATATGGTGATTATAAGGCTATTCTACGTTTTTATGATATAGATTACTCTAGAATGAAAAACAAACAAGTAAAAACTATTGCTGAAAGTGCATTAGCAAATAAATTATGTAGGTGTATTAAAAAAGTCGATCCAAAAGATGAATCTAGATCTATTGGTATATGTACAGATAGTGTTATAAGAAAAAAAGGTCTTTCTATTAGTGGTTTTACTTGCAAAAAGAAACCTAGACTTAAAACTAACCGAAAAACCAAAAAAAAACTTTCTAAAATTGGAAAACGTGTTCAAAGCAAACCTGCAAAACGCCGCAAAAAAAATAAAAGCAAAACTAGAAATAAACGTTAATTATTGAGATAATCTAGTGCTGACAATAATACTTGCTCCTGTTCAGATAACCTCTGAAATATTAATGTTTCATTCATTCTTAATGAAAAAAAACGATTCATCTTATTTTTACATACTACTATTATTCCATCGTCACCTACTTTCATCTCACATACTATACCACCATTTGTCAATTTTATATTATCTGGATCTCTTATTGTAATCCATCTGATATATGATCCATAATGTAAATCTGGTAATTCATCTATAAATCTATAATTTTTTAATGATTTATGATAACTCTTCAGTTTATCCCTTGGTAAATGTAGCTTTTGAAGTATATCATTTTTCATCTTTGATATCTTAGTATGATCTAATTCTAGTAACTTTTCATTATCTTCATTTTCCAAGGCTTTTAATAAACTATCTATATTTAATTCACTCATATATAATATTGGAATATACTTCTAATTCACTTCAATATTATATTTAAACCTTCTCTTCTGCTATATCAGAATGACCTATATTTGATGCATTAGGCACTGGAGTACTTGGACGCACTATTCTTCTTCTGGGAGAATCTGTATCTTTCTCACTTATTACTTCTACATTTACAGATAAAGCATCTATTGCTTTAGGGTTTGGTTTATAGTAATCCCCTTCTATGTAATCCTCATCAATTGCGTTATATGTTTTTGGTCCGCTCATATATGCACTATATGCTCTTTCTCCTACTAACGATGATGATGCTACAAAGTAAGAGCCATAGATCTTCATAAATATTAATAGTATCGAACTTAATAAAGGTGTTAATGATGGCGTTCCCGCCCAATGTGTTGATAAATCGTATAATGATATTCCTGTATTTAATATTGCACTACCTCCACACAATGTTACCGCATTCTTATATGATTTATTTAATAATGCCATTTGTTTCTTAATTTCCGGATACTCCTCTATTTCATCATCTAAGTTTTCTATTGCTTTGTCATCATCTATATCTAAATATTTTATGCACCAATTCTCTCTTTGTAATTCTACGCGGTAGAGATTCAAAAATAAAATAAAGCAAAAACTGTTAAAGCCTAATGCTACTCTGTGAAAAGTATCATCATTATAAATATTATCATTCATACTGCAAACACTCTCATCACAAAGTCTTGGCACAAATACTACTAAGTATGCACCCATTAGTATTTTGTAAAACTCTAGAAAAAACGTTAACAAAGATTTTAATCGTTGTTTGTTATCCGTATTCAAACGCATATTATATAGAATAAAAATATATTAAAAACACTATTATATAAATTATTAAATGGTAGAAAATGTAATTGTAATACCTTACAGAAATAGAGAACGTCACCTTGAATATTATATTAATAATACACTCCCAATTATTAAAGAAAATTTTCCTAATACCAAAATCGTTGTTGTTGAGCAAAGTGAAGGTAAATTATTTAATAGGGGCGCTCTTCTTAATGTTGCATTCAAAGAATATTCTGATAAAACTAAATATTTTATTACTAATGATGTAGATACGTATCCCACAAAAAAATGTTTAGATGAATTATATTCTAAGCGTATTGATGACAATCATGTTCTTGCAATTTATTCTTCTCGATGTAATACGCTTGGAGGAATTATTAAAATTACTTCTAATGTTATTAACATGATTAATGGGTTTCCAAATAACATATGGGGATGGGGTGTAGAAGATAAAGCTCTACAAAATAGAACTGAAATGTTCAACATAATAAAAATCCCTGCACTAATTGCAAGAGATAGTTTAGCTCGAGAATATCCTGAATATCTTACACGATTTAATGATGTAGCTGATAGGATTCATTCATCTAATTTTAAGCAGGCAGATGATTTTCATTATCGTATCTGGCCACGTATTTCTCACGAAGATAAAATGAAGTATATTACCGAAAATGGTATTAGCAATTTACAATATACGATTATTGATAGAAAACAAATAAATGAAATTGTTGAAATAATAAAAGTAGATTTTAACTAATAGTCTCAATTTTTAAACAACGATTCTATTTAGAATTGATTAATAATACATATGATATAAATATATATATATAAATATCATATTATAAAATATAATGAGTACGAGAAACATATTTTTATATTGGGTAGGGAAAGAGTATAAGTTAATTTCTATTTTAAGAAACTTGATTTATTTACATTCAACAAATGGTGTTGGCTATAAAGTACATTTAATTACAGATAAAAATATCAGAAAATATATAAACGATCTTCCCATTTATTTTTCTAATTTATTGCCTGCACATCAAGCCGATTTTGTTAGAGTTAATCTAATTTGCGATCATGGTGGTATATGGTTAGATAGTGATACACTTGTTATCGATTCATTAGATAGTTTATTTGATATTTTGGAAAAGAATGATGGTTTCTTTATGAAAGAAAATAATACTACATTATGTAATGGTGTTTTTGGAAGTAAAAAACAAACCAAATTAATGAAATTATGGAAGGCGAATATGAGAGCAAAACTAGATTATTTTTTTAAAAATAGATTACGATTAGATTGGACAGTTATAGGCAGTGTTTTGATGAAGGATTTATTTAATACGCATCCAAACTTATTCGATAATTACACAATATTTCAGGGACTTGATAATATTTATCCTGTTAATTGGCCAAACTGTGTAGAAGAGTTTATACAAAAACCATATAATAATTATAAAAATATTGTTCGTGAATATCAACCACTAGTAACACTTGTTAATTCTGTATATAAAGCATTAGAACATAAAACAGAAAAAGATATATTAGAAGGAAATATGCCTATTAATTATTTTATTAATAAATCTTTTGAAAATAATCGAAAATGACATTTTAACACACACAATGCCACACCTTTTTCTCGCCAAAAATGCTTCAAAAACTTCAAACATTCCAGACGAGGAATGTATCAATTTAATAAAGATGAAACTTTTAATTCAATCATAGATAACAAATATTGTAAATCATCGGACGGGTCAACCAACTTATCGTTTAATTGTTGATTTTAACATAACTCAATATTAATATAATGGATACATATACTTCGTTAGTTGAGTCAGTTGATTTTAATGATAATTTAAATACATTAAATAATAATTTGAAAACAGCATTGGAAAATAAGAATTATATTCCAACATTAATTGGTAATCTATTTTATGATCACGAGCAAATGAATCCTCCATTCTATAATTCTCCATTATTAAAAGACTGTGAAGAAAAAAGAAAACGTTTTTCAAAAGCCTGTAAAATGGGTACAAAAATGTTTGAAATTGGTCTTAATGGCGGACATTCAGCATATTTAGCATTAAATTCAAATGATAATATTACATTATACTCTAATGATATAGCTTTATTTTATCCACCATGTCCAAATATTCATCCTGAAGTTTATGTCTTAGAAGCCGCAAAGACATTGAAAAATATGTATAATAATAGATTCGAGTTTATTAAAGGCTCATGTTTAACTGAAGTTCCTGCTTTTGTTAAAAACAACCCCGAAATGGTATTTGACATAATACATATAGATGGAGCCAAAGAAACATATAAACAAGATTTTTTAAATTTACGCCCATTATTACAGGATAATTGTATTGTTATTTTTGATGACTCGCAAAATCCATTTGTTCAAAATGTTGTAGATAATTTTATTAGACAGGGATATTTGTATAGAACTCCTGATTTTCCACAGATGAATCCGAATATTAAATATAGAAATGAAATTCTTATTTTTAAAAAGTAATGCGAAATGCATTTAGAAATATGTTAATGCATTATTATATAATGTCTAATAACAAAGAGATATTTGAACATATATATAATAATGAATTGTGGAACGGTGGTAGAAAAGACATTCCATTATCTGGACCAGGTTCATCATTAGAAAATGCAAAAGAATGTTCAACATTTTTAGATAATTTCATTTCAATTAATGAATGTAAATCAGTATTAGATCTAGGTTGCGGTGATTTGACATGGATTAAAAAAACGCAATTTTTTAATAATTCATCTATTAAATACACTGGTGTTGATGTTGTAGATTCTTTAATCGATTCGCACTCAAATAATTATCCTGAAAAGACCTTTTTATGTGAAGATTTGGTAAACTATAAAAATATTAATTCAAATTCATTAATAATTATTAGAGATGTCATTTTTCATTTAAAAAACCAAGAGATTCTTACTATTTTTGATAATATTAAAAATAAGTTTGAATATATACTAATCACTTCTTGCAAAAACAACATCAATTCAGATTCTTTCGATAAATGGCATTTTTCTAGAAAAAATATACATGTTGAACCTTTTAATAAATCACATGATTATGAAGTAGCTATATATGAAAGGGTATTTGACCGCAATCTTCTTCTTTATACTCATGATAATTTTTATAAATAATTTCTTTGTATTATCATTCAATAATTACATACATCATTACGTATATGTAACTATTTTATTCTATCTTAGTATATGGTTTACTTCCAATTATTACATATGCCATTTGATATATAATTATTTATACATTCTGTTTAAATTATTATTTATTCGTAAAATCTTTCGTATACTGATAATAATTCTATTTTTCTATTATTTTCTATGAACGGAATTAACTTTATTAATTTACTTCCTAGTGATTTCAAATAATTGTAATCTACATTTATTACATTATCCAATAGAGTGCTATCATATATATTTTTCTTTTCATATTTTGTGTTTATTGAATAGAAAAAATCATCGAACTTGAATCCATTACCTATCACATTTTTACTGAACTCAGTAAACACTGTTTTTTTATTATATACTATTCCCATCATTGTTCCATGTAACGAAGAAGATACTATATATTCACACTCATTTATTTCATCTATTATTTTCTCATAATTAGATCCTACTACTATGTCAATAAACTTTACTTTATATCCTGATGCTTCCAGGTTTGTTTTTAATTTTAAATAATTTTCACTATTTCTATCTACATAGTGTGGTATTATACCAACAGTTTTCTCTTCACCTTCACTTTTTTTATCATAAATGCATGGCATTAATAACAACGGATCACCATAATTTTCGGGACAGTTAACACCCATATTTAATAGTTTATCTCTTGATAAAGGCCCTCTTACTGCTATAACTTTCTGAGGCATACAGTGTCTTACACTTTTCTTAGATATAAAACTACCTCCCCCTAAGTCCGCATATTTTCCTATAAATCCTGTTCCAAATATTATTGATGTTGGTCTTGCTATGCACATAATGCTTCCCGTTGTCAAATAATGATTAGTACTTGCATTTGATACTATTTGTTTTCCAGACATCATATGCCAAAATCTTCCATTCACTGCGTCACCAAAATTGTCCCCTACAACTGAGGTTACATTTATATTAATTGAATTAGCAATTTCTTTACTAGTGCTAGTAACGTTATTACTATTATGATTCATAATATTTTTCATTAAAAACATTATTATATACTATTACTACCATTTTTATTTATATTCTATCACTAACATTAAAATAAACACATGGTATAACAGCCAAATGCGATAGAGCATGAAAATAATAACTCGTCTTTTCATATTTTAGTCTCTCAAATATTTTATCTACAAGATACAACATTCCTGGTAATATTTGATAAAAATTATGATTCTTCTTAGAATATCTTGAATAATATAACACGTGGTGTATATATGCCATTAATGAAACAACTATATCATATTTCCTTACTCCTTTTATTAATTTATGATGATATACTACCGTTGTTAATGACATTGGTATGCTCGTTATTAAAAAATGATATTTCTTACTATTTATTATCATTTTTAAAACTAAATAAGGTACTACTAAAGATGTTACCTTGCATGGATTATAACGCATTATTGATAAATATTAATGAAATCCTTTTATCTTTTTTTAATCTATTTTAGCTACACCTCTGTAATCTAAACTATTATCGTTTCTTCTACTGTAAATTGGAGTTACAATAGGTTTTACTTTAAACGGGGTATTTTTTGTATAACACCATTTATGTACGTGACCTTTTACTATAACATTTTCAATGAAACCTTGATCGGCTAACTCATTTGAAATATTATTTAAATAATCAGGAAGGTATGGTTCGCCTTCTAACATCATATTACTTGGTTTGTATACAGGCGCAATATCTAATATTATAACCTTCTCGCTGGCGATTGATAATGCATTTTCAATAATGGTCTTTCTACAACTAGACGGAACTTCATGCATTAGAAACATACATGTAACTATATCAAATTGTTCATCTGTTTTAAATTGTTCTGCATGACCACCAACGAATCTTTTATCTGGAAATAATTTTTTTGCTTCATCAATCATTTCTTTACTTGTATCTATGCCAAGACTCCCCTTATTATTTGAAGTTGAAAAACCAGTTCCACATCCAAAATCAAGAATGGTCTTATTAGTATAGGTTTCTAGTTCTTGAGATCTTACATCAACACCTCCATAGGCAATAATGTCGATTGCCTTTGTAAAATAAGGAGCTAACTTAGCATGTATTTTTCCTTTAAAACCAATATTGCCAAGTGAATGTATTCTTGGATCATAAGGGTATAATTTTGGAGGCATATTAAGCCCTAATACTGTCACTATTAAACTTAACACTATAAATGCTCTCATATATAACAACACAATAGTGCTTTTGCTTTATATAGGTATAATTATAGATCTAATAAGTTTTTTTATTTTTTTTTACTTTTAATTCTATATTCAGAAATTTGATTTTGGACATAAAATAATTGTCCATTTTTGAATTTTCAAATAAAGAATTAGAAATAAATAAAAAATAAAAATTTACCTACAAGTGAAGCGACCTAAAATAAGTATTCATGATTTTTATGGAGGGAGTTTATGTAGGACTGAAAAAAGAGCACTATTTTTATTTTTTTTTCAAAAACGGCACTTTTTGATGTTTCCAAATGTGTTTCCAAAAGTGCCGAAAAAGTGCCGAAAAAAGTGCCGAATTGCATCAAAATAAAAAGATATGAAAGCAAATATGATAATAAAAAAAATATTTTTTTTTCAAAAAAGCATGTTTCCAACGATGTTTCCAATGGAAACACAAAAAGTGCCGAATTAGTGGTAGTACTTTTGTTTCCAAAAATGTTTCCAAACTACCACAAAAATGGAAACAAAAAAGTACTAGTAAAAAGTACCAGAAAAAATAAGTATGGTAAATATTTTAAACCATAAATGCTTTGTGTACAAAATATTATTATAAAACATGACACCATAGAAAATGTTTCCATATGTTTCCAAACTACCACAAAAATGGAAACAAAAAAGTACTACTTGGTAAACATTGATTATTTGAAAAATGATTTAGGCACTTTTTATGTTTCCAATATATACCCAAATGGAAACAAAAAGTGCCGAAAGTGCCGAAAAAGTGCCGATTCAAAATCCAAAAAAAAGATATGTTTGTGAAAAATGTGACTATGCAACGTGTCATTTGAGTCATTGGAAGAAACATATATCAACAAAGAAACATGTTTCCAAATGTTTCCAAAATGTTTCCAAATTGGAAACACAAAAAGTGCCGAAAAGTACTAGTAAGAAATATTGTTGCTCAAATTGCGATAAAAAATATAAAAGCCGTTCTGGATTATACAAACATAGTCAAATTTGCGTAGAGATAGTTAAAAAGGCAGAACCAGAATTAGAATCAGAACTAGAAACAGAGAATAAGATAATAACAACGGATGATCAAACATTTATGACGACATGCATGCAAACAATGATGGCAATGATGAAAGAGATGCAATCAGAAAAAGAAGAGCGTATGAAAATGAGAGAGCAAATGAGCGAGTTAATACCAAAAGTAGGAAATAATAACAATAATCATATAAACATAAATGTATTCTTAAACGAGAACTGCAAAGATGCAATAAATATGTCAGAGTTTCTAGAAGGTATAAAAGTGCAATTGCAAGATTTGGAATATGTAAAAAATAATAGTTTGCAGGATGGCATAACGCAAATATTTGTGAATGAATTAAAACAGTTGGAGACATGTAAAAGACCAATACACTGTACAGATGTAAAGCGTGAGACACTGTACATAAAGGATAATGATGATTGGTCAAAAGAGAGACCACGTGAAAAATTACAACAGGGTTTTCGAGATGTAGCACATCAATATAGAAAAGCAATTGCTGATTGGGAGGAAGAGAATCCAAATTGGAAAAACAGTGATAAGTTACGGGACGAGTATGTTTCACTAGTTCAAAAAACATATAAGGATACAATGGGAAAAAGCGAAAACAAGATTATTAAAAATATTGCAAAAGAAACCTTTTTAGAATCAGACGATTATAATAAAAATGATTAGGTTTAATTCATAGTAAATTAAACATAATAGCGAGATGATAAGAACAAGTTTAGATGTGCCTTTATTGAGTCCAACAATATCAAATACATGCAAATATAAAGTGTATATAATAGTCTTTGCAATTACAACATCAGTGATATGGGGCACATTTGGATACGTATTATATGTAGACATAGAGGAACATCTTAGTGATGAATGTAATGTAATGTATATTGTTGTAAGTGCACTAGTAAATATAATAGCAACATTATTTGCATGGTTGTTCATGATAGGAAATAAATGGCATCATAAGACGAAGAGTCTGTTTTTAGAATTATTATTAGTTGCAATGACACCAATATATGGTTTAATGATGTTATATTCATCATCGGAATGTGTAAATAAAAAAAGTGTAGGAGGAAGTTATTTACAAACATGGTTTATAATAATTACAATTGGACTAGTGACATTGTTATTTAGTTTGATATTCTCATTAATATATTGGATTTGTTTGGGAAAGAGAGTAGAGTTTGGAGAGTCAGATATTCATGAGATTTCATATAGAGAGTCAGAAACAGAAAGTGCTACAAATCAGTTGCCATTTATAATAGAAGAAGAGAGAATGGCTTCAATTGCCTAAGAAACATGAATATATACAATTTCTTTAACGATTACAATTCCTTCGATATTTTCTATAATCATACTCTATGGCCCAACTTCCTAAGCCAACACAATATTCACAGCAGAATGGATATTCTACATCAAATAATACAGTATGCCACATTTCATTTCCCTTTTCAATAGGTTTTTCACAATATTCATTTGCACAGATTTCTAGATATCCATCATCATCGTACCATTCATAGAGAAATGTATTCATGACTTGAGAATACTTCTTTTTATGTGGAATACGAAGAACCTCTCTTAAACTGTCTTGAAATAATTTTCTATGCTCAGGAGCATATGTATAAATATAGTTTTTGATTTCGCAAGGAAGCATATCCCAAAGTGACATTTTATGTAGATTATGTTTTTATTAGTACTATCAAATAAAAATATAAATAAAGTTTTCAATTTTATGAAAAAAGGTTACCATGAAGAAAAACCACCGAATCCACCAATTTCGTTAGCAGCAATGGGTCCTTGATCCATCATACCCATCATATTTTCTTGACCAGGAGTGTGAGCGTTTACCATAGGTGTAGGAGCTGACTGATACATTTGATTAAAATCAGGACTTTGTTGTGGAGGAATAACACCTGTAGGAAGGCCAGTCATACCTGGTGTAGATGGGAGTAGTTGCATATTATCCATTCTTGTGTCAGCTTGACTTGGTTGATGTTGTCCAGCTAGAGGTTGTGTAGACTTAACATTACCGCTTTTGACATTTACAGCATCATCAGATTTACCATGCCATAGTTCCATAACACGATCAAGTAGAATATTAATTTTAGCTCCAAGTTTAGTTTGCATGGTAAGCATAAGAACAACAAATGGAAGCAAGAAAGATAGAATATTGCCCTTTACATAATCACATTTACTGTATGTAGGAACATATCTAATAGCCTTGTCGGAGAAATAGATTGCTAAAACAATAAATGCAATCTGTGCAAGACATTCTGCAACAATTTCAATAGATCCCTTGCTATCATCTTCTTCAGGTACGGCAACTCTAACTGCCTTAAGTATTAAAATTGCGGGTATGATGGCTAATAGTACATATTGAACCATATTCATCATTTCGCATTTACTATCTTCATCTGTATTGAAAACATATTTAATAAATCCTATACTCTCTTTAGATGCATTATTAGTAATTTCAGTTGCGCTATCCATATGTATTTTGAAAAGAAATTAAAATAATAGTGTCTAATAGAATAATATGTTGCGGAATGTTTTGAAAAGACTAAAGGTGGGAAAAAATGGTGCTGTATTTGATGAAAACCAATATTTATCATTGATAAAAGACATATTAGAAGAAGGTGAAGAGAGAAAAGGGAGAAATGGGACAACAAAATCAGTATTTGGAGCAGCGATGCATTTTGATTTAAGTGATAATAAGATGCCAATATTAACAACAAAAAAAGTAGCGTGGAAAACATGTCTAAAGGAATTGCTGTGGTTTGTAAGGGGGTCAACCGATAATAAACAATTACAAGATGTTAATGCCCGTATATGGAATGATAATGCTACTCGTGAGTTTTTAGACAGTAGAGGATTATTTCACTTAGAAGAGAATGATTTGGGACCAGTATATGGTCATCAGTGGAGATTTTTTAATGCGGAATACAAAACAAAACAGCATGATTATACTGGAAAGGGAGTAGATCAATTACAAAATGTAATAGATCAACTGAAAAATCCAGAAACAAGAGCATCTCGCAGAATAATAATGTCTGCATGGAATCCATGTCAGTTAGATGAGATGGCATTGCCTCCGTGTCATGTTATGTGTCAATTTAATGTTAGTGATAATAAGTTATCATGTAGTATGTATCAAAGAAGCGGAGATGTGGGATTGGGAGTACCTTTCAATATAGCATCTTATAGTTTTTTAACACATATGCTTGCGCATCACTGTGACTTGAAGGCACATGAGTTTGTTTATTACTTAGGAAATGCTCATATTTATGATGATCATTATGATGCATTAAAACAACAGCTAGATTTAGAACCATTGAACCCCCCAACAGTAAAGATTGGTGTGGACAAGAAAGATAATATAGAAGACTATACAATAGAAGATTTCATCGTAAAAGATTATAATTCACATCCTTCTATTAAAATGGCGATGAGGGCTTAATAGGGATAATCAATTTAGGCATAGCAGGAGTATCAGGTCTGTTTACTCTAGAAATAGTATCCATATGTTGCTTGATGTAATGTAATTTTGTAGAAGTATCTCCTCGTTCAATATATTCTGTTTTAATACAGTCAGTTTTTCTAAAATCTTTACGTTGATAAAACAAAACCTTATCATATAATTCACGTTCGTAGACAATAAATGCCATTATATATGATTAATTGCGTAAATAATTTAGATAATTAATCATAAAATAAATATAAATGAGTGGAGCAGCAGGATTATCAGCAGCACGTCGTCGTAGAGCAGGTGGAGCAGGAACAGTAACTACACAAAGTCAGAATCAAGTTCAGCAGCAGCAAGTAACACAGACACGTGGACGTATTACAGTTCAAAGTATTCTAGAGAATCACGAACTAAGACTTCGTGAGATTGAACCTAGATTAAGAACACTTATTGATAGTGACGAATCAGTAGGTGGAGTATCTGGTCTTCAAGTAGATCAAAGTGTGTTAGACAGTGTTTCTTCAAATAGTACAACAGTAGCAGAATTAACAAGTTCAATTGCAAAGTTGCAAGCATCAATTGGAGACATTCAAGCAACTGTTTTGCGACTAACAAATAAGGTAGCAGAACTAGCATCAACTGGAGTACAGGCAGCAGATGTTGCTGCAGAGGTTGCATCAGATGATAATTCATCTGTACAAGCAGTTACTGGAGATAATGTTGATGTAACAGAAAGTGCAGAAACAGTAGCAGCATCATCTGGAGATGTTGGAGAAACAAGTGAAGAGTAAACTATTTACTAAAAAATTGATATTATTTAAAAGCAAATAAATAATATTAATACTAAAATGAAGTTTGTTCAAACCGATCCAAAACGTACTAACAATATAGCAACTATTCTGAACTGTTTAAAGCAGTTTTCAGAGACAGTTACATTTAGATTTAGTGAAGAAGGAATAGATGTACAAGGTTTGGATGGAAGCCATGTAAGTTTATTCGAGTGGAAATTAACACCTGGATGGTTTTCAGAATATGAGTGGAATGGCGAAGATGATGTTCAAGAGGCGAGTTTAGCCACGGGAATAATGCACAAAGTAATATCTACATTTCATCAAGACCAAACTATGACATTGAATATTAAATCTGCAGGGGATAAAATAAGTTTAAGTTTTACAGAAGGGAAAGAAACTTGTGATAAGCATTTTGAGTTACCTTTGATTGATGTAAACAGTGATGTTATGGAGATACCAGAAAAAGACAGTGATATTGATCTGATAATTTCATCTAAGAAGTTTACTGAATTGATAAGTCAATTTGAGATATTTGATGATACTCTATCATTTAAGTTTTCAGATGAAGATATAGTTATGAAAGCAACAGGTGTAGATGGTAGTATGAAAGCATCAATGTCATTGGATGATGTTACAGAGTTTGCTTTAGCAGAAGATAAAAATGAGATTAAACAGTCATTTGCATTAAGATACATTAAGATGATGTGTAATTTTAGTAAGATTTCATCGGAAACACAAATGGAGTTTACAATAGGTTCACCAATGAGATTGAAATATGATATGGCAGAAGAGAGCTATATTCAGTTTTATCTTGCTCCAAAAATAGGTAACGATGATGAAGATTAGATTTTAAAGCGTTAATAATTTAGAAAGAAAATAGACATTGTATTTAGTTAGATATGCGAGTGATTCTTAATTTACTTATTTTTTGTTTGGTGTTATTTATATATTTGCACGTATATTATCACATCAAAACCAGTGATGATTTAGAGGTTTATGAAATAGAACAGCCGTCTAAAGATAAATTAGAGGAAATATGCGATTTGCGGCAACCAGTAATATTTGATTATCCAAATGAACGATTATTGCAATCATGCAAGAGAGCAGTTATACAAGATACATATGGAGCATTTGATATAAAAATAAGAAATGTTAGCAAAGACATAGATGATGAAGAAGAGTTATATATTCCGTTAACATACACAAATGCTCTATCAGCTGTAAATGAAGATAAGGAAGGTAAATATGTTTTAGAGAATAATAGTGATTTTTTAGAAGAAACAGGAATGATAAAAACATTTAGATATAATGATTCTTTCATTAGACCTTATATGGTTTCAACCTGTTTATATGATTTAACTATTGCATCTGCAAATACGAAAACACCTTTTAGATATGATGTAAATTATAGGAACTATTATTTAGTAACAGAAGGGTCTGTTAAGATTAAATTAGCACCACCTAAAAGTGCAAAATACTTGTATCCTCAAAATGATTACGAAAACTTCGAGTTTAGATCTCCAGTAAATCCTTGGAATGTTCAGCAGCAATATAAGCCCGATTTTGATAAGATAAAGTGTTTGGAAGTTACATTAAATGAGGGTCAAATGATTTACATACCTGCATATTGGTGGTATAGTATAGATTATTCTGCCAATACTACTATATGTACTTTTAAATACAGAACTTACATGAATGTAGTAGCTATTTTTCCAAAATTAGCAATGAGACTATTACAAAGTCAAAATGTAAAAAGAAAGGTGGCACCAATAATAGATGAAAGCCATGCTGAAGATACTAGTATTCAAGATAAAAAGGAAAATTGAAATTAAAACTATATGATAGTATATTTAAAAATTATCATACAGTTTATATAAAGTAAGGATGGCAAAGTTTATGGCAAAAGATAGACATTATAATGAAAGTGAATGGATACCAAAAGCTTATATGACAGCACTTGAGTATATGCATTTGATGAAAATAAATCCTATAGAAAATAAGCTACTAAGTGGCGATGAATATGATCTGAAAAAAAAAGAAATTGTTAAAAGCTCTCCATATAGATCTAAATTAATACCAGGTATATTAGTAACATCAGGCAATACTTATGGTAGACAAAAAAATAAGTTATACTATAAGTGCATTCCAAATGATAAAGATTTACCAGTTTTCCTAGTACCATATCAAGATAAGAGTTCTAGTTTTAATAAGAATAAGCTTGATAAGTATGTTTTGTTTGTATTTGAAAAATGGAATGATAAACATCCACATGGTATTTTACAGCAGACTATAGGAGATGTTAGCGATATGTCTGCTTTTGAAGAGCATCAAATGAATTGTAAATTAATAAATCATTCTATTCAAAAGTTTTCAAAACATACATTTAAGTGTGTAAAGAAAAAATCAAGCGAAGTGTCTGATATAATAGATGATATTGTGAAAAAATACAAGATAATAGACAGAACACATGAAGATGTTATTTCAATTGATCCAGAAGGTTGTGTAGACATTGATGATGCAATTAGTGTAAAACTGGATGACGAGTCTCCTTGGAAGACGTGTATAAGTGTGTATATAGCAAATGTGCCGTTGTGGTTTGATTATCTAGATTTGTGGGATAATTTAGATAGACGTGTTTCTACAGTTTATCTGACAGCTGAAAGACGCGGAATGTTACCGACAATTCTTAGTGAAAATCTATGTAGTTTAAAAGAGGGACAAAGACGCTTTGCAATATCAATGGACATAGAAATTAATGGAGATAATATTAGTCGAGTGGATTTTAAAAATGTATTGGTTAAAGTTAAAAAAAATTATGCATACGATGATGTTAAATTAAAAGAAGATAGCACATATAATGAAGCGGAAATCATGGCAAAGCGAATTAATAAGAAGAATAACTTCATAGATGAGATAGCTGATAGTCATGATGTTGTTCAGATGTATATGGTTTTGATGAATAATTATATTGGAAAAACATTGAAAGATAAATTAAAAAAAGGTGTGTTTAGATCATTTAAGGCAGCTGCAATAGATGAGAAGATGAATATACCAAGTGAACTAAAAAGTTTTGCAAGAACATGGAAATCTTCGGGTGGAATATATACATTAGACAATAAAGGCCATGACATGATGAATAGTGTGATAGATGTTTATGCACATGCTACTTCCCCTATACGTCGGCTAGTAGATTTAATAAATATGACTCTGATGAATGTTTATGATGGAAAAATTGGAGATAAAGGAATGCATTTTGCAATGCGTTGGTTTGAAAAAATAGATTATATTAATTCTCAAATGAAGGCAATACGAAAAGTGCAAAATGATGTTAAATTATTATCTATATGTCTAGGGATAGAGGATCTTAGTGATAAACGTTATAGAGGATATATAATTGATAGAGAAGAAGTAGATAGTGAGTATAAGTATACTGTTATGTTAAAAGATTTATCTTGTATTTCAACATTTAAAACAAAAGATAAATATGATTTGTATGATAGTTCAGAATATTCATTACATATATTTAATGATGAGTATAATTTGAAACAAAAAATTAGGATACATCGTTTATAATTCGTTAATATCAAACCCATTTATGATTGCATATTTAGTTGTTAGATGAATACAATTATTATGTGTTAATTTTTGTTCGTCAAAATCAGAATCAGAGTTGCTTTCTGAGCCACTTGATTTTTCATCTCTAGCAATGATATCCCATTTATAAATTATTCTATATAATTCCATTTTTTCCTGAGAGTTAATATCAGGTATTTTATTACACGCTTTTAATGGAATGCCATTTACTTCTACCCAAATATCTTTAACATTCCTAACATAGTCTATATTATAGTCGAAATCATTTATAATAATTGTTCCAGAATTGCAATTGTTTATAAGCGTATCGTATTCTTGTTGATCTAGTTCAAGTGTAAACTTACCCATATCATATAGTCTACCAATTTCTACATTAACGGTTTTTCCGTTACTTAGAATAGTTTTCCATATTTCCACTTCCTGACAAGAGTTGTTTTTCCTGGGTTCAATAGAATAACTATTCACCGAATCTGAATATTTATTGTCGCTTGGCATAATTTTTAATTTAGATAACATATGTGGTTATGATTTATAATAGCAAAAAAAATATTGGTCAATTTTTTGTAATTCTAAATATAAAGTGATTGGTTAGTAGCAACATATTTTAAAGTATGATTAGGTATTTGATTTAATTTTTCTAGAAGGGGAATATTATTATGTAATTCTGCAATTTTTTCAATTTCTGCTGAAATATTATTAATTTTAAGAACAGCTTTAATAAAGTCTCCAAGGAATAATTCTTGTTCGGTATTCAATTTACTAATAATATATTTACAATCTTGTTCATTATCAGCTTTATACCAATCAATCATAGCACTCATTATATCATAGTTGATATCACAATTTTCACCAGAATCGATTTTATATCTAGCTTCAATATTAACATAATGATCAATACACTGGCTAAGATATATGGCGGCACTAGCAGTATGCGGAGGAATGTTTGATGGTGAAATCATTTTTTTTTCGTCTGGAACTCTTATATTTGCAAACATGGAGAGCAGTGCGACAATTTCTTCTGGACTCATATTTTCAAAATAATCGAACTTAACTAGCATATCAGCACAAGCTAAAGTATGTACTTCTTGCAATTGACTAGCAGATTTACCTTTTTCTGTTAGTGAATAAATACCATCATCGATGGTAATGAAACCATCATCTTTAAGAATATTTGCAATAATATTCACTTCATCTGATATGTATGAATGTGTATTCATTTCATATTGCTTGATTTTATCGATATCTTGTCTGCATGCATGAAGTTTTTGAAGTATGGCAGCATCTTGTTCAATAGTTTTGCTTGATTGCTTGAGTATATCAATTTGTCTTGAGGATTTCTTTCTTTGTTTACCACCCTGAGTTTTAATTATTTCACATAGTTCAACATACTTAGTAATATCTTCAATTGGTGTTTTTACAAAAGTAAGTGATTTTTCCAAAGAGACAATTTCCTTAGTTTTTTCTTCATGTTGACTTTCCAAACTTTTGCTTTCTTTTTCTATTTCTTTTGATATAAGACTTTGTTTTACGAATAGTTCAACTTTTTTAAGATCAGAAGCTCCACTTGCAATAACACTAAGAACGAGTCCATAATTAATTTTGAACTTTGAAACAAGTTTTTGTGGAACACCGCATAGTATTTGCTTGTATTCATTTTCATAACCAGCGTCAAATAGATTATTGCAATGAATAACGTGCCCTACCTTATCTAGTCCTCTTCTTCCAGCTCTACCAGCCATCTGAGTATATTCGTGTGGCAATAGATTTCTTCTACCAGAACCATCCCATTTTTGTAAACTAGAGAATAGTACTGTTTTAGTAGGCATATTAATACCAACAGAGAATGTTTCAGTTGCGAAAAGTAATTTGATATAACCCTTATCAAATAATAGTTCAACCATTTCTCTTAGAACGGGAAGAATTCCAGCATGATGAATAGCAACCCCTTTTTTGAGAAGATCAACGATCTCAATAAACTCTGGTAGTCCAAGATATTCTTTATAGTTAGGGAACTTGTTCATAAGTATTTTCTTACATTCTTTTTCTACAGTGTTTGGTTGAGTTTCATCAGCATTAAAGAGTGAATGCTGTATTTCTTTTGCTGCTAGTTCAACATGTTTTCTAGAGAATACAAAGCAAATAGCAGGTAGCATTTCGTTTTCTTTGAGGTATTTAACAATACCATTTAAGACAAAGTATCTTTTGATGTATACATTATTGTCCCAGAAGTAATTTTTAATTTTGGATATACCAAGATAATTATTGTGGTGAAATACTCCATCTGGTGTTTTAATGGGTATAAGTTTATTTGTAAAATCATGAAAAGGTTTTTTATATTCGGTATTTTTGACTTTTTTGAAAATACTTTGGTGAGCTGAAACCCACATATAATGAGTTAGTGGAACTACTCTTTCATATGTAGGTGCAAGGATCATTTTTTTGACAGGAAGATTTTTAGAATTAGCTTGCTTTTCTTTTTCTTTTTCAATCCATTCAGCAAACTTTTCTGGAGCATCAATAGTTGCAGATAACATAAGAAGTTGGATATGAGGTGGTAGAAGTAAGATACTTTGTTCCCAGACAGAGCCTCTATCTGCATCATTAATATAATGAACTTCATCAAATACAACTCCACCCAATTCGTTATCAATATCCATATCAAACGACAGTGGCATAGGGTTACCAGTAGATTCAGCTATTTGTTTATTAAACAATGTGTTCCTTAGTATTTCAGTAGTCATAATAAGAACATCAGCCTCAGGATTATCTTTGAAGTCACCAGTAAGTAACCCAATAGATATATCTGGATATTTTTTTCGCATATCATGTAATTTCTGGTTAGACAAAGCTTTTATAGGTGAAGCATATATAACTTTCTTGCGTTTTCGTCCATCACTTTCAGCATATCTAATAAGATGGTCAATCATAAACTCAGCGGGAAGAGTTTTACCCGATCCAGTGTGTGCTGTGATAAGAACATTATCACCCTCTACAATACCTTTAATAGACCATTTTTGAAAGTCACTGAGTTCAAAACTAGCAGTTCTTTTAAATATATTTTGATATCTCTCTTCATTAAACTGTTTATCGCAGATAAGTACCATGGTTGTTTGTTATAGTTGTAAGTAATGCTTTATGTTTTATTTCTATTCAATTTTCGTGAAAAATAAAAATATTATTAAGTTTGAATTGAAATAAATACAAATAGTAAATGATATATAGACATGCAACAAATAGAAGTAGAGGACGTTCCCAAAATGTCATTAGTAGTTGAAGGAAAATATAAGATAACTTCAAAATTAGGAGAAGGTTCTTTTGGAAAGATATTCAAGGGATTAAATGTAAATACAAACGAGGAAATAGCTATAAAAATAGAGAAATCAACAGAAAGTTCTTTATTAAAAACAGAAGCAAAAATATATAAATTGCTTGAAAACACAATAGGTATACCTAGTTTGAGATCATACGGATGTGAAGGAAATTTTAATTATATGGTAATGGATCTATTAGGAAAATCATTGGAAGAATTGCGAGTATCATGTGGAGGTAAGTTAAGTTTAAAAAGCGTTTTAGCAATTGGTATTCAGATGTTGAAACGGATAGAAATGATACATAATGAGGGTATTATTCATAGAGATATAAAGCCAGATAATTTTTTGATAAAACCAGAAACAAATATGATATATATGATAGATTTTGGCCTAGCAAGAAGATATATAACAAAGAAAGACTTACATATAACATTATCACAAGGTAGAAAATTAACAGGTACAGCAAGATATGCAAGTGTAAATGTTCATTTAGGGATGACACCAAGTAGGAGGGATGATTTAGAATCAATTGCATATGTATTATTATATTTATTGAATGGGAGATTACCGTGGCAATCAATAAAGACAAGTGATAAAGAGAAGAGGTATAAAGCAATTGGGGAAGAAAAATTACGCGTAGTCCCATGGACACATTTTGAAACATCACCAGGAGAGTTAATTTTATTTTTAAAGTATTGCAGAGGATTAGATTTTGATGAGGATCCAGATTATAATTACTTGCGTAATTTATTAGGCAATTTATATAAACATCATGGATTTGAAACAGATAGTTTATATGATTGGTCATAATTTACTTGAAACAAGCTTAAAGCTATAAACATAGATATTGTATTACAATGGCAGATACGGCAGTAAACACACGGCAAGTTGGACGCGTTAAGTGGTTCAACAATCAGAGCGGTTATGGTTTTATTACCTATACTAGTTCCACGGGTAGTGATGAGGATGTTTTTGTTCATCACTCCGCTCTACTTACTAGTGGCGATCAATTTCGCTATCTAGTGCAGGGTGAGTATGTGGAGTTTGAGACTACGCAAGTAGAAAAAAGTGGTAGTTCCCCACGTATTGTAGCAAAAGATGTTCGAGGAATGAACGGAGGTATGTTAATGTGCGAGACCCGTCATGAGCGTCGCCAATCCCAGCAGCAGCGTCGTGAGAACAGTGATTCACAGGCCGACAACTCTTCAACAGGGAGCGGTAGTCGTCAGCAGCGTTCTCGTCCACGTTTTCGAGGAGGAGGACCACGTGTAGGAGATCGTTTGAATGTAGGAGGAACTGAGTGGACACTTGTTCGTGGATCTAATGGATCTAATAACCGACGAGGACGTCCAAATAAGCGTTCACGAACTGACGATTCACGTGATAATCATTAGTTAAATCAATATATTAAAAAATTAATTATATATTGATTTATTATTTCAAAACCTTATTAACTTTAGATTTTCGAGGAGGTGTTGTCGCTCTTTTTCTTTTCTTTTTTTTAAAGTTGTTTTTCTTATCAATAGCTTTTATTTTTGGATATATAACCGCGATGCGATATGTTTGATATATTATTGTCATAATAAAGATAGTGTATAAAATGTCGATGATAGTTGCAATCATGGTTTCGATAATGGTAATAAAAAAAATATAATTAACTAATTAGATTTCAATTTTATAACTTATTTAGCTAGGATATGTTTTCTTTTTCTTCTACGCCTAGCTGGTTCAGAATGTCGTCTTCTTGGTGTATTTTTTGTATTGTAAAATCTCTGTCGTCTTTTATTTCTTATAGCTGTTTTCCAATTCTTATAATCATTGCAACATATGATTTCTATAAGACTATATATTACTAGTACAAGTGTTGCTAATGCAAATGTAAATATAAATGCTTGGATCATAATAACGTTTAGTTTATGTAATGTAACTAAAAAATTGGGTATATAATTCATTTTTTTAGTTAAATCTCCGGAAAAGATGGTAATAGTAATCCAATTCTTGATAAGAAATAAAAAATTGGATTTATATTTTATTTTATTTTATGCAGAGGCTTCAACTTCTGTCTCATTTGACTTCTTTTTTGACTTTTTCTTGGAGTTGAGAAAGTGCTGATTCATGAATCGCTGGATATTGAAATAGGTAACTTGATCTTCCTCCTTAGTACCTAGTAGAGCTTTAAGCTTACTATCCGGTTTAATAGACTTGCTCTCAGCTAGACCATTCTCTTTGATGTAGGCGATAACAAACTTAGTTACTTCAGTGCGAGCAACTTCAGCACCCTCATGCTTTCCCATGAACTCACAAAGCTCAGGTGAGATCTTAGATGGTGTAGCAAATCCTGATGGCTTACGATTTCCACGATTCTTACTTTTATCAGCCTGCTTCTTGAGTGAGTTCATCTCCTTGCGAACACTCTTTTCAATAGTTCGAAGTTGCTGCTGAAGTGCAGTGATTTGACTACGAAAACCAACAAGGGTCTTATTAAGATTGGCGAATTGTTCCTCATATTGAGCCATTACGGACTCAGTTGCGTTACTGCTGGTATCTGACTGTGCGGTACTCATTGTGTTAATAATTATTACATGGACGTAATCTTTAAATCAATTTTTTGATTTATCTTCAATAAATAGTTAGAAATATCTAGTAAGAATATTGATCTATATATTTCTATATTTTATCTTGATAGTAATACTTTTTAGTTAATTATACTTAATGTTTTCTTCTTTTTCTTTTGGCTGTTCTTCTTGTTCTTTTTGATTTGTTTTTTTTAGTTTTCTCTTTTCCTCCCTGTGGATTAAATTGAGGAGAGTAACTACTAAGTTTTTTAAGCCGATGTTTATTTATAGCGGTCTTGTAGTCGTACAAAATAATTTTATTCGTAGTTTGATTAACTATTGGTTCATTAGTTTGTCCTAATAATACAGCATATCTTTTCCCATTCTTATGCCTTAAACCAACACTCTGATTACTTGCTATCTTTGGATATATTTTTTTTCCGTTTGTTTTTGCGCGTTTTTTCATACCACCTTTCTTGTGTTTTCTAGTTTTTTTTGCGTATTGCCTTTTTTGTTTTTTTGTTGTTTTATTAAACATTTTATATATAAAATAGAAAGAAAAATTATTGTTCATAGATAAGAAGTAGAAACATGGCATTAATTTATAGTATATCTACATATATGCGAGCTATGAATCAACATAGAGAGGTTAATATAGCAGCAAATGTACAGCAGGACGATATGTATTGGTTATTACCAATATTACTAAGATATTATAAAACAAACGAAGAGGATCTTGAAATAGTATTAGAAATATTTCAAAATACATATTTAATATTATTGTTAATGGTAGGATTTGTATCATTAGATTTATTAGATGAACTGTTAGAAAGACAGAGATTGGTAGTTAGTTTATTTGAGATAGCATTTATTGCATCTTTTATCTATTAAAATTATATTTTATATTATTAGATAAATGAGAATAGTAATTGTAGGAGCAGGATGGTATGGATTACACATTTATAAGTATTTGAAAGAAATGCATTCAGATATAGATGTAATAATTTTAGAGAAATCGGATTCTATTTTTTCTGGATCATCTCTTAATAATCAAAATAGACTGCATTTAGGTTATCATTATCCTAGATCCCATAAAACTAGAGAATTATGCAAAAAAAATTATAAACGTTTCATTGAAGAGTATCCAATGGTTGTAGAAAATATTAAAAATAATTATTATTTAATATCAAAAGATTCAATTATAGATTACAATACATATATTAAAATATTTTCTAATGACTTGATGTATAATCACACTATAAGAGATAATCCTATATTGGATAATATAGATGGTTCTGTAATAAATACAAATGAAAAGTTTATTAGTGCAATAAAAGCAAAAAGATATTTTAAATCATTTGTAAATGAAGAGGATATAAAATTAAATTATACTGTACATGATATATCATCAAAAGATGATAATATTATTATAAATGGTGAAGAATATTGTGATTTATTATTAGATTGTACTTTTAATCAATTAGGTATGTCTTCAAAAACTTATATTTATGAATTAACAATTAGTCTTGTTTATAAAAAAAAGAGTAACACTGTATTTGGTGCATTAACTATAATGGATGGTAATTTTTTTTCAATATTCCCTAGAAACATAGAAGATAATACATATACATTAACACATGTATTATATACACCTATTATAAAGTCAAAAGATATTAATACTATATTAAAATATTCTATTAGTGAGGAAAAAGTCATAGAAATAAAAGATAATATGGAAAGAGAAGTTCTACAAGTATATAAAAGGTTTTCTGATGATTTTATCTATCAAGATTACTTTTTATCGTATAAATGCAAATTAATATCAGGCTGTGATACACGGGAATGTAATATAGAAGAAAGCAATAAAATCTTGTCTGTTAATTGTGGTAAAATTACTGGTATTTTTAATTATCAAGACTACGTAGAAAAATACTTATCAAAACTAAAGATATAAATAATGTTATATTATTAATTGTATAATATGACATCAGCATTAGTCGGTTATACTGGGTTTGTTGGATCTAATTTATTACAGTTTTATCCAGTCGATGAGTTTTATAACAGTAAAAACTTTTATGCAGCAAAAGGTAAACATTTTTCAAAACTATTTTTTTCAGGCATTCCAGCAGTTAAATGGTATGCAAATAAAAATCCAGAACATGATAAAACAACTATAGATAGCATAAAATCAGTACTAGATACAATAACAGTCGATGAGATTATTTTGATTAGCACTATAGATGTTTATAATGATGTAACATGTAAAAATGATGAAGATAGTGAAATACACTATGAAAAAAATCATACCTATGGTAAGAATCGGTACTTATTTGAAGAATATATAAAAGAGAGATTTGAAAAGTATCATATAGTACGTTTGCCTGGATTGTTTGGTAAAGGATTGAAAAAAAATATTATTTTTGATTTAATAAATAATAATAGAATAGAAAATATTCCTTTACAATCTTCATTTCAATGGTATTACCTTGATTGGTTAAAAAAAGATATAGATAATATATTAGAAAAAAATATTAAAGTATGCAATTTATTTACTGAGCCAGTTCATACCAATAAGATCATTTCATTATTTGAAGAGATATATAAGGTTAATTATGGTTTTCAAATAGAATACTTTGGTAACAACAATGTTACAGTTAAATATGATACTTGTACAAAATATGGTAAATTATTTAATAGTAGTAAAGAAAGTTATATACGAACAGAGAAGGATATATTGGATGGTCTTCGTGAGTTTTTACAGTTTTCAAAGAGAGATAAAAGGCAATTATCTGTCTCAAATATATGTACTAATAAACTAAGTGAAAGACAGTTTTCTCAGATTTTAAAACTTTATGATATAGGAAAACTTCAGATTGCACCAACAAAAATTATTGATCAGTGGAATAATCTATCTAATATAAAATCAAATAAGTATGGAGATTTGAAAATTAACTCTTTTCAATCAATAACATACACACTTACATATAATATTTTTTCTGTAGACACTAGGGATGAACTATTAAAACATTTGAAATATGTTGTCAACTGCGCAGAAAATATTGGAGTTGATTTTTTAGTTTTTGGCTGCCCAAAAAACAGAAAAGTATTTGACGACAAAAAAGATAACAATGAAATATTTGTTTCATTCTTTGAAGAGTTGGCATTTTATATGATGGGCTTAAACTTAGTTATTTGTATTGAAAATAATAGTAAACAATACGGATGCAATTTTATTAATACTATACATGAATGCGAAACTATTGTTAGAAAAATCAATTCACCTAATATTAAAATGATGATTGATATTGGAAATGCTATTATGGAAAATGATAATTGGTATAGATTTAATAGTTTGAAAGATATCGTATATAATATAGATGTATCAAATCCAAAAATGTCTAGTTTTGAAAAATATGGCGAGGAACATGACCTATTTAGTTATCTATTAAAAAAGAATAATTATACAAATAACATTAACTTAGAAATGCTAATTAAAGTTGATACTATAGAAGAGGAACTATACATATTAATTAAATCATTAAACAATTTTGTTAACATATATTCTAGATAAATTATTTATTCACGTTCGTATATAAAGTTTTTAATTTTGTTATGCGTTACCTTATTAGAATCTAAATTATTATTTTTAATATTTATTATATAGGATTCTTTTGTAATAAAACTCCATTCCTTAGTCGGACGTTGATTTCCAACGCATATAAATATTTTTTTACAATCACTTTCTGGATTAAAGAAAATACTGTTAGTATAAAGTATTCCTCCCCATGATGAAACAATTGTTTTTGCTGATAGTAATATTCTTATTAATATATCAATGTGATAATCTTCTGGATTAATGAATATATAATTATTGTTACTAGTTAATTCTTTGATTAATTTTTCACATCTAAGAGCTGTATCTTTTCTTATAGCTTGTTTATTTCTATCACATTTTAAAAGTAAGATTTTTCTATATAATAACTTTCTAGGTACATCTATGTCTAATAAATTATTTCTTTTAATTACATCTTTTATTAAATGATCATGTTTTTCAATCTTCATATGTAGGTTAGTAATTGTATGAAGATGAGAAAACCTGTAAATAAATCCGTCTTCAATCCAAATTATATTTTTTTTATTTAAAATATGTTTTAAAATATTCAAGTTATTTGGGTACCATTTTGCTGATTCATGTAGAATAATATTATTTATATTATTTACATTACAATATTCTACGCAATTGAAAATAATAGATAAATCATGACCAGAATTAACTCCTGTAAATGGATTTGATATCAAACATGCTTCATCGCTAATATTAATAACTAAATCTTTGTTGTTTTTATTTGTTGTTAAATAATGATAGCATTGGAGTATTCTTGAATATAATTTGTAATTAGATTGATGAAATGGATGTTGTCCAGCAGTAGCACCTGAATATGTATCTATAAAATGATTTATTCTATTTAAAATTCTATTATTATTATCTATTCCTATCAAGGAATGCCAATATTTTTTATTACTTTTAAGCGTTGCAATAAAAGCGTCTTTGTGAACTTTATTATAATTATGAATATATTTATTACTAACTAACTTTTTAAAATTATTATAACTGCAATATTTTTCAATGAAAGGTTGCCACATAGGAAAAGTTCTCCAACTTGTTTTTAATGTATGATATAATAACAATTTTTTATAGTTATATTCGACATAATCTTCTCTATAAATATGTTTTTCCGATTTTCTGTAAAACTTAAACTCATGAGAATAGCGATCATATTCATTATCATCTAAAATTGGTATTGCATTACATATTATTGCTTCAAAAAATCTATAAGACCATGGATATACATCAGTTGGACATAAAACAAACTTACTTTTACACAATAAAGAATAATAAGTTTTATCTACAGAATATTTTATTCTGGGATTTCTACCATTTGTTGATTCAATAATTTTGCAATTATCTACATTTTTAAATGCATTTACCCAAAGTTTTGCGTCAGTTATTAAGCCTTTAAATGCATAATCAATTTCTTTTTTTATATTATTTCCAATACTTCTTATAGCATTAATTCGCGATATTGGAAAAATAATAGGGTATCTAACGGTGTTATTTATTGTAGTCTCTCCAGTAGAATGATCAATTTTAATTGATCCAACTATTTTTTTCTCTTTTAATGATTCTCGCACGAGATATTCTTGTAACAACATTTATAATATACATAGATATAAGGTTATATAATTTAACTTATATCTATTATTTGCCTAGAAAAGGAATCGAACCAATTTTTTGTCCCCACAATTAGGACTACTCGCAACCAGCCAAGGCACTATATAGAAAGAAAATAAACAGATAAACACTTAATATTTTCTAGTTTTCTTCTTTTTGTATCGCTTTTTTTGTTTTCTAGTTTTCTTCTTTTTGTATTTTCTAGTTTTCTTCTTTTTGTTTCTCTTTTTTTGTTTTCTAGTTTTTCGTTTTCCACCAGTTACAGTTACTGGAGTGGGCGACCGTCCTTCTGCTGCTGCTGCTTTATTTTCATGTTGCAATGCATGCATTAATTTTTGTGGGTCATTAGGGTCATGTTCTATAGTAATAACACTTGGGTCAGCTACGCTTCTAGGTGAACCTGGGGAACTCTGTGATGATGGTGTGAACTGAGCTTCAATAATTTCTTTAAACTTAGGGTTAACACTATTATCCGAAGCCATTACCATTGCTTCTTTAATAATTCTAACTCTCTGTCCAAACTTATTTTCTAAAGGCCTTCTTCCATTACCATTCACGTTATCAATGGACCATGGTTGGGGACTCTTATCGAAACACATAAGATATTTGTATAATCCTGCTGAAATAGCTACTTTAAACAATTTAAGTTGTGTATTTACAAGCTCCCTTTGTCTGGGATCTCTTATATCTTTTAATTTCAAATCTAATTTAAAAAAATTATCATCATTTAATGCATTTTGATACAAAGTTGTAGCATAACCACCACTTTTTGCATTTATAACATCTAATACATTTGCGACTGTTTGATCAATTATAATTCCACCATACACATCCCATATATATACTGGATACTGTCCAGGTGGAAGGTACTTTCCACCTTTAATGTCCAACATAAATGATAACTTTTTATTTTTAATTGTTACAGTAAATGTTCCTTTTGAACCAGTAACAGCACCTAAGATACTCAAATCTAATTCCCAAAGTTTCCACGTTACATCTGCTGCTTTGGTGAACATACCCGACTTTCCTTTTTTTCCACATTTATTTTTTGCACGAAATCTACATTGCATTAATGGACTTGATGAATCGCCATTTTTAAAATATAAATATTTTTTGCAATTATTTTTAAAATCACCCGGATTATGTGGACTTATTGTTCCAATTACTTCGTTTGGGGCGCCGCCGACTTCTTTGGTTGCTGCGTCGCATATATTTGTATCTAATGGAACTTTCATATCTTTCTCTGTTAATATTACGCGGCTATCTGGTTCAAGATTAGGTAATACTACTAAGCGAGGCACATCTAGAAATGAATCAACAAAATTATTGTATTGCATTATAAAATATAATAAGATAATTTTACATTAATGAGTTTTCAAAGATAGGTTTTATTAATGGTTTATTTTTTCCAACACATCCGTATGTATATGCTCTTTGATACATAAACTTGTGTTTTTCTAATTTTTTAGCCCAAATATATTCTCGAAAATAATTGTTACTATTTATAATACTAAACCTATTTATTACCCGTTCTTTCCAGATTAAATTAGATCTATAGAGAGAAAATAGTGATTTATTAATAGGGATAATATTATTATTAGGTAGAAATCTTAGAATATTACATATAATTTCGTCAGGTAAACTATTCATGAAAGTATATATTAAAAAGAAAATATTGAGAGCCACCCTGACACTCTATTTTTGTTTTTATTTGATTTTTATTTCTTTTTCGTGGCGTTATGCCTTTTTTATTTTTATTTGATTTTTGTCATTATTATGTACAGAGTTCAATACTTTACAGTTCGGGGATGCAACATCCAATGCACCTTCTTCTTGCTTGCCTCAGTGAAACAGTCACCGAAGTTGTGCAGCAATTGTATATTCAGCCATGCAGTGTGTCTTGGAAGGCCTCGCCAATTGTCCAACATATGCTTTATCTCTTTCCTTTCCCAAGGTGTGAGGTTGGCCCAGATAACATCGATCATCCAGTCTAAACCTGCTGGCAACCCTTTTTGCTTCCACATAGGATTGTCTTTTGGACCAGACATCTCGAGCTTACACCATTCGCGCAGGCTTTCTGGAGCTCTTATTTCCACCATAATTATAGTATCATCGCCCTCTTGTTCAACTCGCTCTCTGGGAGGACATGCATCCGAACCTTTATAGAACTTGCCTACCCATGTAGCTTGACGTCTAAGCGGAGGAGGAGGATCTTGCTTATAAGATTGTTCCATAGTGACGCCCGTAATCTTTTCAGTGATTGTCACGATATGGTCTTCGATTCCTCGGAGAGCCCATTTTTGCCAGTTTCGATTGAGTTCTCGGTCATCTTCTGCCCAGGACCAGACGAAATCTTCCAAGTCTTTTGGGCATCCACGATCCAAAATGTACTGCCTCACTTCAGGATGGATGTCGATCATCTTCAATTGACGTGTCGTCACTAGGGTACCTGTTGGGAACGGTGAGCAATACAGGTCCCAGTAAGTAATTTTTTTCTCGTCATTTGGCAGGTTGTACATCGTATGAAATGTTGGCTGTCGGAGGGTAGACTCGCACAGCTTCCATCTCTCTCCTGGGTCTACATACTCAGCTGGTTCTATTGCATAATGTCCCTCTGTGTTATATGTAAACTCCCACCAGGGGAATAGTTCTCGAATCTCGTCTGCCCAACGCCATTCAAAGAGATCCATCGGCAGCCAGAACTTCCAGTCTGATACTTGATGTTCTGTCAGGATTATTGTAAGAAGATGGAGATTATAGAAGTAAACAACATCTTCAGCCGCTTTACAGAAAGGCCCTGTCTGCCCATCAATATTTTGGACAAGAGCTCGAGCTTTATTGAGAAGAGTATTTTCCTTTGATTCTCCGGGAGAAGCATCGGCAGCGGCAATTACAGCTTGAGCAGCAGAGGTAATAGAAGCCATGAATGCGTAGTTTATGTGTGTGTGTGTTGTATCAGATAGTTTCTGGGTTTTGGTTGGGGGTGGGGATGCTACTAAGTACTATAGAAACGTATATTTCATTTTTTTATTACACTATATTCTTTGATAGGTACATTTTTGTATTTACAGACTTATCAAATTATTTTTTAGATGTAAAAAAATAATTTACATGTAAAAATGTTTATTTACTGCCCATTAAAAATGCACCAAGTCCTGCTAATATAAGACCAATCCATTGTTTAATGTTAAGTACCTGACCAAAAAATAACCAACTTCCTATTAATGTTGGAATAATAGAAAGAGACATCATTGTCTGTTGGCCAATAGAACCACCAGCATTCATAACCAATACATGTACTGGTCCGATTGATAACCCAATAACTAATAATGCCAAGACGATTTTCCAATCAATATATTTTAATACAATATTAGCTTTTTCTTTGTGATGAACATTAAAATACAAAAAATAAATAGGCGTAATTATTATACCAAAGCATATAGATAAAATTAAACTATACCCTACTTGTGCAATTTTGTCTTTTCTTATCTTATCGTGAACCATCATAAGCATCAATGAATAAGACCCATAAACAAGTGCTCCAAATAAAGCTAGTGGTACCCATCCTAATGAATCAAGCATTATATATATATTTCTTGTAGAAAAAATAATTAGTGCTATGTAGTCGTAGAAAAATAAAAATTGAAATTAAAATATACTTATATTTATTTTTATAATACTCAATCAATGTTTTGCTTTTATAGAGAAAACCAAGAAGAAATTATGCAGACACCAGAATACAAAGTTATAGTAGTAGGAGAATCGATGACAGGTAAATCCACATTTGTTCATAATATGTTTTACAATAGAAAAAGAAGAGGTAATCCTAGGTGTACAATTGGTGTTGATGTAGTCGCTGTAGATTTTCACGGCCCTGGAGAAAAGAAAAGAGCAAACTTCTGGGATTGTGCTGGAAATCCTCTATTTGCGGGGTTAGGAGAAAGTTATTGGGAAGGAGCAACACATGCTTTAATATTTGGAGTAAGTCATAGAACACAATATCGGTACTATCTTAACAGATTGCCAGAAATCGTAAGACGAAAGGTAATTCTTGATTATGATCAAGACAACAATAACATACAAGAATTAAAACAAGAAATATATGACTTTTTAGAATAATATAAAGACCGTATAAGATATTATATTAGTTAATGAATACGCCGACTACACCAACCAGAGTTGCAATACCTAGAAACGAAGAAGCTTGTTGTAATTACAAAATATGCGGAACACAAATACATTATAAAAGAGTATCCTTATTATTAATAGGCATAATAGCTTTGCTATGGGATCCTCACATTCAAAATTATTTTTATATACCATTGGTGATATTTGTTTGTGCATATGCAATATTTTGGAACTTTCCAGTATTGATTTTATTTACAAATTCAAGACCATTATATTATGAAGATCTCTTTATAGCAGATTGGAATGTAAAATTATTAGATATTAATGATACAGTTAGAAAACGTTTTGAAACAAGATTTCAGTGCATATTAATATTTTCTAATTCTATATTTTGCGCTGCGTTAGCTGACTATTGGTTATATGAGCTAATTGATAAAGAGGATTACTCATATGTTGCATTATTAGGAATAACTGGTGGGATAGTTAAATTATTTCAATTTATAAATCATTGTTCTGGCACAGTACTATTAGCATGCACTAGAAAGGCTTTAATTAATAGAAGTAAAAAAGAGAAACTTGATAAAATAAGACATACTGTAGAATATATAGATGAGGGCATTGAGTTATCATCAATTTCTTTAGAAGGAAAAAAAGATATAGAAATAACTATTAGTGAAACTCCTAGCCCAAATACCCCTACTAGAAGAATAATATCCACAAATAATTAATTATTATTATCAAAAGGATCTCTAATAACTGCAGTTAATATAGCTATAATCGCTATAAATAACGTTACTATAATAGTAGGACCATCAGACATTTGTCGTAGTGTTTCGATATCTGTTTGATTCATTATTGTGTAGTTAATATTAATATTAAAAATAATATTTATTATAATTCAATTTTTCTTATAATAATATATACCATGGAAAAATTAAATCTATTATTATTTACATTTAGTTTAGTTGCTATTGTTATGATTATACATAGACATCATATAAAAGAATTGAAAGGAGTTGTAAATAAAGGATACTGGAAAATTAATATAGCAGTAATAGTACTCTTTCTTTTATACGAGTTAGTATTAGAACCATTTTTTTATGGTGATGCGAAAACCCAAGAGGAGAAAGATAAAAGAATGAGATTAAAACGAGCAATAACAGCAGGTATGTTTGCACATGTTATTGCGTTGATGGCAGAATTGCATATGACTATTTCTCCATTTTGGTTAACATTTATAGCATCATATTTTTATGATTTATAAAATTGAAATTAAAATAAATAATTATACTAATTTCAATATATGGGTTTCTATCATAACGTATCATTTACAAATGCAACATTAAAAGTAAAACCAAAACTTACAATTATAATACCGAAAAAGATTCGAGATCCAGTTATTAAGATAAATCATGATCATATACGTAAAAAATAAATTGCTTCATTAGATTAATTATAGTACATATGGCCAAAGAGGGTCTTTCATTAATTCTTCTAGTTTATATTTCTTTTTTTTAGGAGGGATAGGCGTCTTGCATATTTCACTTCCGCAATGGTCGTGATTTCCCCAAAATGCATTTCTTTCTATAGCGTTTTTCACAATAGCTTCAGAATCACTTTCTTTTACTATAGTATTCCATCTCCCTAACGGAGCAGTAGTATTCTTTCTTGTAAAACTTTTTAATATACGAATCAACATGTTAGTATAAGATATTGTTAATTTCTATTTAATTATTTTTTTCAATTTTTTTAAAAATTATTTAATCCTATTAATGAAAAAATTGAAACCTTATCAATGATGTGGCTATGTTAGTATATAGCAAATAATAAACACATTCCTGAAAAAACATGGCAATCACAAGTTTTAATGTACCAGCTCCCATCGCTCCTGCTTCTCCTAGTCCAATTCCTTCTGAGTTCTATGAGGAAGAACACCAGTGGCCTGAAATGTCTGATGTAGAAAAAGATATAATAATCGAATGGTTGTCTTTGGGAGAAAACCCAGACTACGAAAATCAAGAGTGTCATGGAGTGAATCTATACGAGTTGATAAAAATTCTTCAAGAAAAATATACTTTGATGGCTCGCTCTATGCCGAATGCTAGTGTTGGAGATAGACTAAGAGCATTTAATTGGACACCTTATCCAAGTCCTGTTAATGGTGAACTCAATTTGTATCATAATCCACTTTGTACATTACTGGTCTTTAGAATTATGATTGAAATAGGTAGAAACGAGCCAACTTTACAGGACAATGAAAATAATTTAAGAAGGAAAATGGTTAATCAATTCAATGTTATAAAAGCTCACTATTTCAATATTACTGATTAGAAAAAGTTCTCAAATTAAATAAAATATTTTTTTTATGTGTATATTTTTGTTATATTTTTCTATAAGTAGAAATCGGTAGCATAATGGGGGTTAGGGGGTTTCCCCCTCACGAGAAAATTGAAATGTGTATGTATTTTGTAGTGAAGTGTAGTAAAATCGGTAAAAAAGTCTATAGTAAATAGAAGTAAAAGATCATGAAAGCAGTAACGATAGTATCGCGAACAATGAAGGGAG